>AMWB02045008.1_pt2 | contig 12593 bp, 14 predicted proteins | sample 200311 | NCBI WGS metagenome assembly AMWB02 (sample SAMN02737377, study PRJNA173069) | bioreactor metagenome | biome: anode biofilm in microbial fuel cells | place: USA: California | collected 2010-12-16 | reverse complement strand
CAAATTGGAATTGTTTTATGATAGGATTCGTGGTGTGGATCCCACTTTGCCTGGTAACTTACAATGTTATGAAGATGATCCGGCATTCTGCTAAAATCAATTTCGCTTATTGGTAAAACTTTTGGTTTTAAATCACCCATAACTGAAACATTAAATTCTCTTCCTTCAATAAACTCCTCAATCAATGCCGGCTGATTAAATTGACTGAAAACAAATTCAAGTCTTTTTCTCAAAGCGTTTGTATTAAAAACAATCGATTCATTTTCAATTCCAACACTCGCATCTTCATAAGCAGGCTTAACAATAACAGGAAATTTAGTCTCTAGCTTAAACTCTTCAGGGATTTTATCGAACAACTGAAACTTTGCTGTTTTAAGTCCGTGATAGTTTAATAATTTTTTCGTAAGAAATTTGCTCTGACAATTTGCAAGTGTTATAGCTGATGCGCCGGTATATGGGATCCCAAGCAATTCATACAATCCAACAAGGTTCATTTCCAATCTTGGCTGCTCCTTGTAAATCTCAGCTAAGTTAAAGATAACGTCCGGTGGATTTTGCTTTAGAAAATCTAAAAGACCATAGATATTATCTTTGAGATTTAGTGTATAAGCATCAAAACCTACTCTTTTAAGCTTTTTTGCAATAATTTCATATTCATCCATAGGAGTAAGATTATCAACCTCAAAATATGGAGTAAAATCAAGCTTAGGAGCCGGCTCTTGTGGTTTTTGATAAAATTCCGGGTGTGCCTCGTTATAAAGGACGAGGACTTTAATTTTTTTTTCTTTCATATTTAAAAAATACCCAAAATCACTTGTAAAAAAAACTTGATTTAACAATGTTTACATAGTTATAAAATCAATAAAATTTATTATGAGTTTTTACCCACAACCCTATAAATATCAATGCGGACCTTTTGCACTTAAATATGCACTTGTAATGCTTGGAAGATTTGAAAGTGAAAATCAAATTGGAATAAAAGCCGGCAGTACGTGGTGGTATGGTACAGACGAAATTGGTTTAGCTAAAGCAGCAAAGTTTTATAACTGCAAAATGAAATATTTCCGTAGAGAAAAACCTGAGGATGCAATTAAAGCTTTGATTGAACAGGTTAAAAAAGGTTATCCTTGTATCTTAAGTGTTGATAACTGGGAACACTGGTTTACCGTTGTAAATTATCAGCAAAGAAAATTTATTGTTACAGATAGTTCCCTTGATAAAGTAATTACTATTTACACACCTAAACAACTATTAAAACGCTGGAAATACTACGATGATGACACTGATGAAATAAGTTATGATGGGTATGCAATTATTCCACAATATAAAGTTACAACAAAAGCTAAGTTTACTCTTGATCAGGCAAGATTTGTAATGGATACGCGCAATCAAAAGCTTGCAAAAAAATGGGACGCTTATTTTAACGATTTAATTGTAATCTGCCATCCACGCCACGCAAATGCAACTCATTTAATTTCTTTCAGGGATTTCTTAAGACGGTATGAAAAGATTTTAGTTACACAGGTTGCAAATTGGCATGGTTCACCAAATCATAGGGAATTGAAAAAGATTTTAAGTAATTTCCAATTTATGGCTGATGTTTATGATCTTGTTATTCACGCCGATGAACAGAAAAAAGCATTAATTGATCTTGCCTCAATTCTAATGATGTACTCTTGCGGCAAGTACGGAATGGATGAGATATATTAAAAGTTTAAGTTCAGGTTCAAGTTTAAGGATTAAAACATTGCCACTAAAACTCAAAAACACAAAATTTCACTAAAATATTTTTGTGACTTTTAGTGAATTTGTGTTTTTGTGGCAAAAATGTTTAAGGAAATAATATGAAAAGAAATTCTATTATCTTAAAAAAAGAAACTACTGCCCTGCTTATTATAGATGTGCAGGAGCGTATCCTTCCTGTAATCAGAAATTATGAAACTGTTTTAGAAAATACGGTAAAGCTGATTAAAGGATTTAAAGTAATGCAGCTTCCATTATATTTTACAGAACAGTATCCAAAAGGTTTAGGTCCTACCTCTACAATTATCCTGAATGAGCTTGAGGGTTATTCTGCAATTCAAAAAATGAGCTTTAGTTGTTTTGGTGCAGAAAATCTTTTTGAAGAACTTCACAAAAAGAAATTATCTCAGATCGCTGTTTGCGGTATTGAAACCCACGTTTGTGTCCAGCAAACGGTTTTAGACCTGCTCGCAAATGATTTTCAGGTTAATCTTGCTGCGGATGCCGTTTCATCACGAAAAGAAATTGATTACAATATTGCTTTAGACAGAATGAGAACACTTGGTGCTGAAGTTACAACAACAGAATCAATATTATTTGAATTGCTTGAAGTTTGCGGAACACCGGAGTTTAAAGAAGTTTCTAAAATTGTAAAGTGACTTATAATAGAAATAATTGTCACACTGAATATTATGAGATAGTCAAGTTGTTTTTAGCGGCGATGATTGATAAAATTTACATCTACAATCGTACGCTGTCCACCGTGGCGTATTATCAAAGCGTTGTAAGAAGTATCCGTCATCCTTCGACAGGCTCAGGATGATATTGAGTGTCACACTGAGTTTATCGAAGTGTGACGGTTTGAGGTATTGTCATCCTTCGACATCCGTTAGCTAACGGATCAGGATGACAAACCTATTCAAACAATGATTCTAACTTTTGATAATTAGCGTGAACTTTTTCAATCCCGTTTCCAATTTCATCCAAATCAGCATTTGAATTTTTCAAACTTCGTAAATCAAGTGTTGAAAGATAAAGTTCATCAGCATATAAGATAAAATCATCTTTCTTATCTGATGCCCAACCAGGTAAGGAACTATTCATCAAATTATCAGCAAGCGGCACTAAATCATCAATTGCTTTATTTAATCTATCATAATCATCATTCGGCAAATATTGGTTATAAATTTTGAAAAGCATTTTATGAAATTCACCTATTTCTTTTGTAACAGGTGTAACAATACGCACAAGATATTCATAATTTGTATGAAGCTCACCGGCGGCTTCAAGTAGTTTATCCTCATCATTCTCTTCAATAGCATGATTATATTTTATCTCGGCATTACGAAGTGCTTCTACACCATTTTTCCACTGCCCCTGTTTTTCACTATATAAAGGAGGAAGTTGAACAGAATAAATTTTTTCTACACTTGTATGAACCAGAGGTAAAAGGTGATTAAACATTTTATAATCTTTGTTCGGGTATGCTTCGTTCCACATAGGATGTATTACATCGTGAAGGGCTAATAGTTCCGGAATTGAAGAATCAATAGTAGAGTCCATTGCGTCTAAACTATCTTCCTGCTGCGAAAATATATTTGCAAAATTAAAAGCAACAGATAGAATTAAAATTAAAAATAAGTTTTTCATTATAACTCCTTTTTATAAGATTATTTCTTTAGACTAATATACAAAATGAATTTGATTTCAACTGCCCTAAAATTTTCTTGAATTATAAAGTACATACTTGTAATTTATAACAAAGAAAAAACTAAACTATTTAAAAGGATAATTTATGGCTGATAATTTAATTGCACATTGCGAAATTCCAACGACAGATTTAAACCGGGCAAAAGATTTTTATAGCAAAGTATTAGGCTGGGGATTTAAACCTTTTGGAAACGGATACTTACTTTTTAACAACCATAAGGGTACAATGGTAGGATTAAGAAAAGTCGATTCAGTAGCACAAGGTGAAACAACAGTTTTTCATGTTAATATGCCTGAAATCGATTCTATTTTAAAAAAAGCAAAAGAACACGGAGGAGCAATAAAACGAACAAAAACTGTAATTCCTGCTATGGGTTGGTACGCTTTGTTTAATGATCCTGATGGAAATACAATAGGCTTATATCAAAAAAGTTAATCAAAATGGCAATATGGAGTAATGGAATGTTGGAGTTGTGGAGTTTCCAAAATTAAAATTTCAATATTCCATTTCTCCAACAATCCGATTTATTTATTCAGCATCAATAATTTTATAACTATGTGTAATTTCAACAGACTTTTGTAGCATTACTGTAACGCTGCAATATTTTGTTTGAGAAAGTTCAATTGCTCTTTCTACATCCTTATCCTGAATATTCTTTCCATAAAAAACAAACTCTAAATGTATTTTTGTATAAACCTGTGGATGTTCTTCTTGCTGTTCAGCAGTAATATTTATTTCAAAACCTTTTAAATTTGCTTTCTTTTTTTGCAAGATTGCAATTACATCACTTCCGGTACAACCGGCAAGACTTAACAGTAATAATTCTTTAGGGCGAATTCCGGCATTACTTCCATAAAAATTTTCAGGTCCATCCATCGTAATCCAATTATTGGAATCTGTTTTACCGACTAATGTAATTCCCCGAAGTTGTTTTACAAACGCTGTTTTTGTTACCATTATTTTCCTTTAAATATTATTATAATTCTTGTTAGGTCAGATGTAAAAATCAGATTTTGGTTACAAATTATTATTTAATATTCATAATATTTTGAATTATAGGTTTTAATCCTCTAAAAAACAGCTCAACGGCAATTACCATTACTATCAACCCCATTAACCGGGTTAAAACCTTATTTCCACTATCGCCAATAAATGAAATAATTTTCCTTGAGCTTAATAGAATAATATGAGTTAATCCCATCACTATAAAAATTATACCAACAAGTATTGTTTTATAAGCAAAATCATGTGCATCAGCCATTAAAACTATTGCAATAGTTATTACGCCCGGACCAGTAATTATAGGGACACCAAGTGGTGCGATTGCAAAATTTTTAATTGCATCTTCCTCTTTTTCATCATCAGATTTTATACGAGTTAATTTTCCTTTTAACATATCGTACCCTGATAAAAAGAAGAGAATTCCACCAACAACTCTTAAGCCGTTGATGGAAATATTAAAGACAGAAAAAATAAAATTTCCACCAAAGGCAAATACAAGAAGTACGATTAAAGCAGTAGATGTTGCCTTAAATGCAATAGCCGCTGCCTGTTTGTGTGTCATCCCGGTTGTAAGCGTTGTAAAAACCGGTATCACACCCATTGGATTTATCATCGTAAACAACGATGTAAAACTAAGCAACACAAAATGAAATATTGAATCCATATTCTTTATCAGTAAAAATCAGTGAAATCCGCGTTAATCCCTGTGCGCAATTGATTTAATTATCTCCCAGGCATCTTCAATGTGCCTGCGTTCTTGTCTTATGCTTCCTATTGTTAATCTTATAACAAACTTGCCGTTTAGTTTTGTATGAGATAAAAAGATTTTCCCGGATTTATTAATATTTTCTAAAAGCTTCTCATTTAGCAAATTTAATTCAGCTTCATTTTTATTTTCAGGATTATATCTAAAACAAACTGTAGAGAATGGGACAGGCGCCATTAATTTAAAATCGCTATCTGCTTTAATCCATCCTGCAAATTCTTTTGCAAGTTCAATATGATTTTTAATCCTTGCTGTTAATCCATCAACACCAAAATATCTAATGATAAACCAGAGTTTAAGTGAGCGGAATCTTCTACCAAGTTGAACTCCATAATCCATCAAATTTTCAACTTCACTATCCTGCTTTGTCTTTAAGTATTCTGCTGATAAACTAAACGCACGTTTTAAAATATCAGGTTTGCGTGTAAAGTAAACGCTTAAATCCATAGGAGTAAACAGCCATTTATGTGGATTGATAACTATTGAATCAGCGCGATCCCAACCTTTAGTAATCCATTTCATTTCCGGAATCATTGCAGTAACACCGCCGTAAGCAGCATCAATATGAAGCCACATATTATTTTTTTCTGCAATCTCAGCAATCTCTTCCACCGGGTCTATGCTGGTTGTTGATGTTGTTCCAACAGTAGCAATAACACAAAATGGTTTGTATCCTTTTGCTAAATCTTTTTTTATTGCTTCTTCAAGTTTTTGCGTAATCATTTCAAACTTTTCATTTGCAGGAATTTTTCTTATTCCATCCAATCCAATTCCAAGTGTTAATGCACCTTTATCAATTGAGTTATGTGCATGTTCAGAACAATACAAGATAAGTTTTGGAACATCGCTTCTTCCTGCCATTCCTTTTTCTCTAAAACCTAAATCAAGTTGCTCACGTGCGGAGGCAATTGCGTGCATAGAACTTGTGGATGCGGTATCGTAAATAATTCCCCAATAATTTTCCGGTAATCCCACCATTTGCCTGAACCAGTTCATCATTGAGCGTTCAAGTTCTGTAAATGCCGGTGATGTTTTCCACAGCATTCCATTTGCATTTAATGCTGCAGAAAGAAATTCAGCCAATATACCGGGACCACTTGATGTTGAATTAAAATATGCCATAAAACCGGGATGATTCCAGTGTGTTATTCCATCCATAATAATTTTATCAACATCATTTAAAACATTTTCTAAATCTTCCCCATTTATTGGCGGTGTTTGAGGAATTTGTTTTAGAATATCACCGGGATTTACTTGTGATAACGGCGGATACTTTTCAATGTCATTCAAATAATTTGAAATCCAATCAACAAGTTTATATCCGTTTTTTCTAAATTCTTCGGTTGGCATATCGTTCATATCAGATCCTAAAAGTTTGTTAAATAATTAGTGTAAAATTAGTGATAATTTGTGGCAAAAAAATCAGCCACTAATTACACGAATTAACACCATTACTTGAAATAAAATATTATTTTATCAGGAAACTAATTTTTATAAGTTAAATCATTCAAATCATAAAATTTTTACAACAATGAATAATCAGTTAAAAATATTTTTAATTTTATTTTTTTTACTTTCTGTTAATCTTTTAACTGGATGTAATAAGCATTTTCCATTTGATCAGGATTTAACAAGAACACAAAACACTTTTTTAAATCAGGATAGCGTTCAAGTCCAGTTTCCCAAAATCATTAAAGATAAAATAACTTTGTTCGCGATGGTTTATACTCATTGTCCGGATATTTGTCCAATGACAACTCATAATATGTATCTCATTCAAAATAATTTACCAGATGATTTAAAAGATAAGGTTGAGTTTGTTGTAGTTTCATTCGACCCGGAAAGAGATACGCCCTCAGTACTAAAAAAGTTTGCAGAGATAAGGGATTTATCTTTTGATCATTGGACTTTTCTTTCGGGTGATAAACAAAATACAAAAGAAGTTATGCTTAAGTTTGATATAAAAGCTATTCCAACTGATTCATCTTATGATAAAAACGGCGAACTAAGTTATAATATGATTCATACCGACCGTATTTCTTTAATTGATCAAAAAGGCAGGCTTAGAAGCATCTATAAGGGCAGTACAGCCAATTTAGAGATGATACTTGAAGATATTAAGTATTTAGGAAAATAAATTTTGTGATTTTTTGTGCCTTGTTTTTTTCTGCCACTAAATCTCTAAAGCACAAAAGAACACTAAAGATTTTAATTGAATGGAGGATATATTGAAAGAAGCACATTATGAAAAACTTTCTGAAGAATATGAAATAATTGGAAAGAAAATTGTTGATGCTGCTTATACTGTTCATAAAAATCTGGGACCTGGGTTATTAGAAAAAGTTTATGAGATATGCTTCTGTCATGAACTTGAAAAAAGAAATTTGAGCTATGTAAGACAAGTTGATATCCCAATTGTTTATGATAATTTAGTTTTTGATGAAGGACTTAGATTGGATGTTTTAGAAGATAAAATTATTTGCGAACTTAAAGCTGTGGAATTAATTAATCCGGTTTGGGAAGCACAAATACTTAGTCATTTAAAATTAACGAGTAAACGTTTAGGTTATCTAATTAACTTTAATGTAGTTAATATAGGACAAGGTATAAAAAGATTTATAAAATAAATTTTGTGTCTTCGTGATTTTGTGGCAAGTTTTATCCTGCCACCAAAACACTAAATCACTAAAGAACACTAAATGTAATTTATTGTGATGTCTCTACACTGGGATTGAATTTTTTTTGTGAAATTTTGTGTTTTCGTGTTTTTGTGGCAATTCTTATTCAACGACTAAATCACTAAAGAAAATAAAGGAGAAATAAAAATGAACATACTATTTGCATTGTTATTAATATTTTCTAATCCATCTGATAAATTAAAAATCATAGACCCCTGGATGAGAGTTGGTGCGCAGGGTCAATCAACCGGATTGTTTTTTAAGATTCAAAACAATTCTGACAAAGCTGATACACTTTATAAAGTTGAGTTTGAACCTGCGGGACTTGTTCAAATTCATGAAACTTACGATGCCGGAAACGATATGATGGGAATGCGTGAAATTAAGGAAATTGTTATTCCTGCAAAATCAACTTTTGAATTAAAGCCAGGGTCATATCATGTTATGCTTATGAAACTAAAGCAGGATATTAAAAAAGGCTTCGTTGGAAATGTTACTCTTTATTTTAAGAAAGCCGGCAAGATTTTAATTAAAGTTGAGGCTAAAGAAATGATGAATAAACAAATGATGGAACATAAACGCTAAAATTCATACTCTTAAAGTCTCTCCCTTTTTGAAAGGGAGAGACTTAGAGAGAGTTAAAGATTTATCTTACAAAGAACTCTGCAATAACTTTATTCCAGTTAACATCTGAAAGTTTTTCTAACTGCCCGATAAATAATCCATCTTCAAAGTATTCATCATTTTTCTTTTCAGATTTTAGTAACTCTGTAAACATTGTTTTGAACTTTTCAATATCATCCTGAAAAAATGAAACGGCTGATTTTCCTATGCTCATTTCTTTTATTTCATTATCAAGATTTTCAGCATCTAAAGCACAAACCCAATTTCTTTCATAAGGAGTAACTTCAAGAGCTTCGATATTATCTTTTAATAAGGTGTTTATCTGGGATACTTTACCGCTTACAGGTGCATTAAATGTAACTATTCGATTTCCTTGTTTAACCGTAAACAGAGGCTGCCCTGCTTTAACATTCATTCCAAGATTTGGGAGTTCAATTGACTCAACTCTACCAATTAGTTTTTTTGCAAAGTCATCAATTCCAACTTTGGCAATTCCTTCCTGATTCATACTAACCCAGGTATGATTTTTTGCAATAAACACTCCGCCAGGTATTGAAAACTCACCTTGTGTAAAATCATCAGAAGAAGAGATATGAGTTATGTGAACTTGAGGTTTTAACTGCTTTTTAATTTTATCCTGTCTTTTGATTAATGCTTTATTAACAAACGCTATAAGTTCATCTTCCGTAAAAGGTTTTTGAACATAATCCATTGCACCGTACTTCATTGTTTCAACGGCAGTTTCTACAGAAGCATAGCCGGTAATGATAATAACATCAATATCAGGGCGAAGATATTTAACAGATTTAGTTACTTCAACTCCATCCATAAGAGGCATTTTTAGATCTGTAAATAAGAAATCATAGTGATGTTTTTGAATCAAGCCAAGCGCTTCCTGCCCTGTTTCAACAGTATCAACAGAATATCCATCAAGCACTAAAATTTTTCTAAAACTTCCCAGTATAACTTCTTCATCATCCACACAAAGGATTTTTGCTTTGGGATTTGGTACTTCAACACGCTTTAGTGTCTTTGCTTCCGTAGTAAAATCAAGATTAAGACTTTCGTGTAAAACCTGTTCGCGTTCTTTTTTTAATTTTTGTTCGGTCAATCGTTTGGCAATCAAGCGTATTAAAACATCCGCAAGAACAAACAGAATAACCGCCAGTACAAAAAGTGGCATAATATTTCTCCTAAAGAATAATAATTAGATTTTTCATTGTTTAATAGAACACCTGCTTACAGTCTTTCTGAACTGGAAGCAATTAAATATTTTGTTTCGTAATCAAAGTTAGCCGGGATTATACGATAAAGCCATCCTTCAAAGTAAGGATCTTTTTCAATAAGATTAGGATTATTCTTAATCTTATCATTAACCTCAACAATTCTGCCTGATAATGGCGCTAAAATTTTATGATTTCTATCATTACTACATTTAAATGTTGCGCAACTTATTCCTTGTGCAATTTCATCGTCATGGTTAAATAATTCAATTTCCTGTATCTGATCAACGGTTTTTACAAACAAATCACAAACACCAATTAGAACTGATCCTTCTCTTTCCTGGAACATCCAGGCTGAGTAACCAAGCCGTGCATATTTTGATGGACACGTTACGTAAAGTACTTCACCATTAAATTTTTGCGGATAGGCTTGCTTTTGTTTTTCTCTGATTGCCTGATAATTATTTGCACGAAAAAGTGAACTTAAAAGTTCATCCACCGTAAATGGTTTAGGAATAAAATCCAAAGCACCTTTATATAATGAGTTAACAGCATTTTCTACTGTTGAGTAGCCAGACATCATAATTACTAAGCTGGCAATATTTTTATTTCTTATTTCATCAAGTATCTCAAATCCATCTCCATCGGGCATCATTATGTCTGATAATATTATTGGATAATAATTTTTAGAAATTTTCTCAAACCCGGTTTTCATGTTTAAAGCTGTATCAACCGAATAATTATCCAGGGCGCAAATTTTTACTACTGCATCAATAATAACCTGCTCATCATCAATAACTAATATGTCAGTATTTTTTTTCATAAAATCAAAACTACCTTTGTTGTGTAAGCGGAAGTCTTATTGTAAAGATTGTACCTTTGTTTAATTCACTTTCAACCGTTATAGTTCCATTATGATTATCAATAATTCCCCAAATTACAGCTAAACCAAGTCCGTTTCCTTTTTGCCCTTTTGTAGAAAAGAAAGGATCAAATATATTTGGTAAATCTTCCTTACTAATTCCAATTCCGGCATCTTTTACTTTAACTTCAATGTAAGGACGTAATCCTGTAGAATCAACAAAATCCCATTTTTCCCAGTTACTGTTTACTGAAGAACAAACTTCATAAATACCCTGCCCTTCTATTTCAAAATCAAGAACAGGCAAACCGCATATCGGGCAAACTTTATCCGGATTAACAAGCGAGGTATTGCATTCAGGACAAACAAATTTAGCATCTTTGCCAATACTAAAATCAAGATCAAAAAAATTATGATGTTTGCCATAAACCGGATCAAGATGTATTATTCCCTCTTTACCACCTGATATTACTTTAACTTTTAATGCAGGTAAACCATCAATTTTATATTCATTATCAATAAGGCTATGTCTTTTTCTACACGTAGCTCTTTTTACCTGAATGATGCCAAATGGTGAAAGTGATATTTGCTGTGCAGATACTGTAATGTTACCGCCATTCTTTTCCATTGCATCTGCGGCGTTAACAAAAAGATTTATGAATACTTGCTCAATCTGATTTGAGTCTATAGTTATTTTTGGGAGATTAGTATCAAACTGTTTAATAATCTTTATTTTTTTTAATGATAGTTGTTTATCTAAAACACCAATTGCCTTATCAATAATTTCAATTAAATCTGCTTCATTTTTTTTCGGTACTGATTGTCGGGCAAAATCCAGCAGACTTTTTACAATTTCTCTGCTTCGTATAGTTTCTCTAACAATTACTTTAAGATCTTCCTGGAACTCTGGATTATCTTTAGTTCTTTTTAATAAAAAGCTGCTATAAGTTAAAACACCTGTAAGCGGATTATTTATTTCGTGCGCAACTCCGGCAGCAAGTCTTCCTAAAGACGCCATTTTATCAGTTTGGAAAAGCTGCATTCGAGCTTCAGAAAGTTTTTTTGTCATATTATTAAACGACATCCCCAATCTACTTATCTCATCTTTGCCGCTTGTATTTATTGAATAATTTAAATTACCCTGACTGACTTGTTTTGTAGCGTATAGTAAATTCTTTACTGGTTTTGAGACCCATCTTTTTATAAATAAACCTATTACTAAACCAACGGCAATAATTGCAACGATTGCAAATATTACAATATCCAATTCACTTTTAACAATTCTTTTATCTACCTCGGCAAGTGAGATTGTAACATCTAAAACACCAAGTACTTTTTGATTTTTTGGGTGAGCATGACATTCTGCTTGCCAACAGGATTTTTCATTGTAGATTGGAGTTATAATTCCAAGTACACGACTTGAATCAGGATGCAATCGATATATCCTTGTTCTTTCGGTAATTGAAATCTTTTCAAGAGGTTGATCGGCAGCATGGCAGACATAACAGCTTTCAGCTTTTTTATCTACCATTTTATTTATTCCTGTTGTATCGGAAGAATAAATAATTATACCAACTTTATTCAAAATCCTAACATTTCTTATCCCGGGCTGCTCACCAATTGTAGTAATTACTTGCTGAATTCTTTCACGTTGATTTAGCAGCATATCGTAGCGCGTGCTTGATATAACTGTTTCACCTAGCTGGTTAGCATTCCTTTCAACTTCAAATAACAAGTTACTGCTTTGAGATTTGATATTGAAGTATGCAAAAACACCAATTATAATTAATGATGTTAATGCAACTACAAAAATTAAACGAACACCGATTTGGTTAAACATAATTACTAAAACAATTATATTTTATAATTTCTTAAAACAAACAATTAAAAATACATTAAATAATTAACGCACGCTAAATCAAACAATTAACTCATCCTAAATGGGGCTGTCGCACAAGTAATTTTCTATGTCACACTGAGCCTG
>AMWB02000124.1_pt1 | contig 12611 bp, 28 predicted proteins | sample 200311 | NCBI WGS metagenome assembly AMWB02 (sample SAMN02737377, study PRJNA173069) | bioreactor metagenome | biome: anode biofilm in microbial fuel cells | place: USA: California | collected 2010-12-16 | reverse complement strand
AGCAGGTACTCCAGCTCTCTCAGTGGGTAGTGGCCACGCAGGCGCTCGTACTCCACGTTCCACAGTTCGTCCGAGCAGTGCGACAGCTCGCAGGAGTGGCAGACGCCAAGGCAGCGTTCGCCCGTGTCCGGCCTCGGGTCCACTTCGGGGTTCAGGTGCTGCTCGACTATGGGTAGCAGGCTCTCGATGGCCGCCCGGCGTTCTGCGTCAGTCTGCACTAGCGCCTCCTCTGCATTTGCTTCCTCGGCACTTCCCGCATAGTCCTCTCCGTCTCATCCGGCAGCCCCTTGCTCGTCACCCCGAAGTCCACGACCTGCCCGTCCTCGATCCGGACCGCGCAGGCGACCACACCGTCGTGGGCGTGGCCGATGGCCTTGGAGAAGGCTTCTAGGGCGTCGTGGCGACGATCTGGGGCGGTGGTCATGCCGCCACCTCCATGATCCTCTCCCCGATGAACTGAGCCACTTGGGGCACTAGGGCGTTGCCGAGGGCTCCGAGTGGATCGAACACCAGCGATCGGGGTATCCCATCAGCCATTCGATCCACCTGGGGTTCAGATATCCACCATTCCTGCCCTCTCGCATAGCCACAACCTCTTCCAGATTCGGCCCACCATTGACTAGTGAGCGGTCGCAATGGCACTTGACGCGATTCATCAGCGCACGAGGGGTAGGCCAATACGAACACCCTTTCCCGTGTGTGTGGCGCACCCATGGCGCACGCTGATAGCACCGACCATTCCGCATCGTACCCGAGCGCGGCCAAGTCTCCGAGTACGTCTCCCATTCCGGCAGAAAGGAGCCCTGGGACGTTCTCCAACAGAACGAATCGTGGTCGTAGTACGCGAATGATTCGGGCAAACTCAGGCCAGAGCCAACGCTCGTCATTCTGGGCAAGTCGTTTCCCGGCGAGACTGACTGGCTGGCAGGGGAAGCCGCCACAGATGAGCTCAACAGGTTCGAGGATTGCAGGGTCCACCTCCTTGATGTCGCCGTAGCGCGGAACGTCGGGCCAGTGTTTGGCAAGGACTCGCTGACAGTACGAGTCGTTTTCGATCTGCCACCGAACCTGCATCCCCGCCCTCTCCAAACCGAGATCCAGCCCGCCTATGCCGGAGAAGAGCGAGCCGACTTTCATGCCTGCCCGCCCTTCACAATCTGCAACTGGCCGCCGTTGCCGATCCGCGATGGCCCACCGCTCTGCAGCAGCTCCTTGAACGCCGGAGGCAGCAGCGCATCCCTCCTTGCCCTGTCCTGCACCTGGCCGTACATGCGCAGGAAGTGCGCGCGAACCACGTCCACCTCGGTTGTGCTGTTGATCTCCCTCCAGCCGATCAACTCCACCACTCGGGCCGTCTCCGGGCTCATACTCGCGAGCGCCTCAGCCTCGTGGTAGTAGCCGTGCCGGTATATAGCCCCCATGACCTCACCCCAAGCCTCAGCCGCCGTCAGCCCCTCGGGCACTTGGATTAGCGCCGCGTGCTCCCGAATCTCGGATATGGCCGGCGGGAACTTGTTGAGCGAGATATGGCGCCGGACGGCGTTCTGGGCCAGTGGATATTCCAAGTCGCCCAGCATGTCGAACCAGATCCGCACCTTGAGATCGTCCACCTGGAACGACGGGTAGGCGGCGGCAATGACGGCCAACAACTTTGCGGTCTCAGACGGTGACACCTTGGGCCTCCTCTCGTTCCAGTCTCTCCGCGATGGATAGGGCTTGGTTCACATTGCTCCGCATGGTGCGGCGGTTGTCATACGAGCCCTCAAGGATTTTGGGGATGTGCTCCGGCTTCAAGATCCAATCGAAGTCGGCCCGCCAGTCCTTCTGCCTGCCCGCAAGGAAGTCCGACGCCTCCACTCGGGCGAACATCTCGCGTAGGCCCTCAGTCCCCAGCTGCTTGTGGGCCTTGATGAGCCGCTGTTTGCGTGAGTCCTTGAGCACCAGGATTCGGGGTAGGGAAGGGCAGAGCTCGTGGAATGCGTCCACCAGCCCATGCAAGTCCGGTTTGCCGGGCGCGTCGGCGGGTTCCGGCGACGAGAGTCTTTCTTCCTCTATCAGCAATCCTCTATCAGCAATCCTCTTTCCTCTATCCTCAATCAGCCCGAGCGGCAATGACCTTGGTTCGTCCTCAACACAACCATGGTTGTGCTCGCTTGCTGCCATGGTTGTGCTTTTGGTGGGTTTAGGAGTGTCCAACTCGGGCTCTGGTATGACGCTCTCGGATTCATTCTTGTGCGGTTTTTGGTGCTTCGTGAAGTGAACCACCTGGATGTACCGAGCTCCATCGCTCTCATAACGTAGGATCAATCCGTCTTGTTGTAGACGGTCGAGCATGGCGTCCACATCCACCTGGTCACATGGGAAGAGACGAATCTGCAGCTGCCGTGGACGATCCTCGAGGCGCCCCGCTCGGTCGGCTTCGCACCAAAGACCGATGAATAGGAGGCGCTCGGCGAATGACAGACCCACGATGTTCTCGTCAGTGAAGAATGCGGGCTTGATGTTGCGCGCTCTCATGTGCCGCTCTCAGAGCAGCACTGAGCCACAAGCGAATCTCTTTTTGTTTCGGCGGGAGCCGATAGGGTAGAATCAGGCAAGCCGGTCCACCTCCTAGCTAGGTGCTCGGTCAGGCCCCGGTTACCAGCCGGGGCCGTTTTGTTTTCAAAGTCCAGTATACCCATCTCGCCGTGTGGAGTCTCGCTCATGCCTCCCTCCTTCCCGGCCACTCGATCTTCCGCAGCCCCTCCAGATTGCCGACCGGCATTCTTGGCACTCGTGGATCCCCGGGGCAGTAGTGCTCCATGGCCATGCACCACAAGAACCAAGCGTCACAAGCGTTGTTGTCGGCGAACGTATGGCCAGAGCGCATCACCCCGGCCTGGAGCACGTCGTCTTTTGAGGCATTGCCGCGTCCCGTTGCGTACCTTTTCAAATTGGCGGGTGGAATCTCAACATAGGGCGGCCCGTATTCGTCCAGATAGAGACGAACCACGCCGCCGAGTTCCGCTATATCGATCACAGAGCGGCCCTTACTAGCGTAGGAGTAACCCTCAAGTACAACTAGATCCACCATGCTTGATGTACCAGGTAAATCGAGTCGGCAGGCTATCTCGTCTCGTATCCACGAAAGACGCTGCATCCCCCTCAGTTTGCCGGGTTTCAATGTCTCCGCGCTTCCGTCTGAATAGCACACGCCTGGGGCGGTGAGTGACAAATCGAGAGCTAGGATGTTCATGCCTCCTCCTCCACCACGTAACCCCGCTCTTTCCCGTGCCCACAGCAGGCACTGTAGGCACCAGGTATGTAACCCCGGCAGGCGTCATATCCTTCGGGTGTCGGCGACTTGCCACAGCGTGGGCAGGGCCGATCGTCATTGACCGGCTGCCCGTTGTCGTCGTAGTACCACTGTCCCCTGTGACAATGCGCGGCGTGGCCACGGAAGTACGCGTGTACGCTCACGGTTTCACCTCTCGCAGACGAACTATCTGCTTCCGAGCCCGCTTGACGGCGGCGCGGATAGCCTGACGCCGTTCTGTGCGAGGTAGACCAGCGTTCGCCAGTCGGGACTCTTCCTCCACACGGCGAAGAAACTCAGTGGCATCGAACCGTTCACTCTGAGCCTCTTCGGTTAGAGCCTCTAGTTTGGCCTCCCGCTCTTGTTCTTGGCGATAGACGGCTTCATATACGTCACGCATCATTCCACCTCCCGCAGACGGGCAAGGGCAGCATCGAGACCAGCGCCCAAACGCCCGTGGCCGTATTCGAACGCGCCGTACTCTCCGATTATTTCCGCCGCCTCCGCAATCGCCTCCAGTGCGGCTATGCGGGCGGGGAGAGTGGCGGTGGCCCGGTAGAACTTGCCATCGTTGCATTCACCCCAATCGGGGTCAGCGCAGACGGCACCAATGCCGCAACCAAGGCACACCCTCCGCTCCACCCTGAAAACCTCCCTCAGCCTCTCCACCTGCTCACTCAGGGCGGTCATGGGGTCACCGGCTCAGGGTCACAACACCCCGCATCGCAGCACTCAATGCACATGTCGGATTCCCTGTATTCGTCCGGTCCTGCTGCGCGGCAGTACCAGCCCCGGTCATCCCAACCGAGTTCGTTGCCATCACAAGCTATGCCAGCGTTGGGGTATGGGCACACCTTGGGTTGGTCTGCTCGATAGATAACCTTCATGTTGAACGCTCCACATTTTCCGCATTGAGTACCGTGCATTACGCCGATGAGGTATTTGCCTTTTGGGTCAGCCCAGTAGACAACAGTGGTATCCATGTAGTTGAGCCAACGATGGAACCAACGACAACGCCAGTTGCGCGTGTCCTTGTCCTTGAGTCCGGCAGGGTTACCGCTCATTTCCCCTCCCTATCATCACTAGGCTTTTCAGCCGCTAGCTCCCTACCGCACACCGCACATTCGTAGCGGTGATTAGATTGCAGCCCTTGTCCGGCTGGATACCCGTTCATGACATAGTGTGTTTGATCCCATGAATGTCTAATCTCTGCTTGGGGATGATCTGGGCAAACCCATGGAAGAGTCATTTCCCCTCCCTATCATCACGTCCCCACAAACGCCCTATGAGGCCGCAGTGGTGAGCCTCAATCGTGGTGAGTTCTCTCGCTGAAATGGGGCGCCTGGTCGCGCTATCGTCAATCCACCAGGCACATTTATCGCCGATGCACCGTGCTGTTCCCGTCCAATTAGACCCGGCAGAGGCAGCGGCTAGAACGAACATAGGACACTGTTTCATCGCTTCACCGCCAGTCCCGCACGGAAGGTCGCAATCCACAATGCCTTGGGATTCTCATCCCTCCACTCGGTCGCGTTCCTGTACTGCGGTTGAGTGCCATCCTTCCTTATGCGAAGTGGGGGATAGCAAGCATCGAATGTATCTATCTCCACCCACGGAGCCTTCTGCTCCTCGTCGTGCGCGGCTTGAAGGGCAGCAAGGGCGGCGGGGAAATTAGGGTAGTTAGGGAAGAAGTGGACTACTGTCCCATCAGGGCGGGTTGTTGCAATGTAGTTTGCACTGAACACAGTGTCACGGCTCACAAACTCGCCTGGTTTCAGGTCAGGCATTGGTGGCCTCCTTGGGGTTGAGGGCGGTGCGGGGGTCGCATTTGTCAGCTAAGCCGCACTCATGGCAGGACGAAATGAAGCCTGCGCTTGTCCGCTTTATCGGGCACCATCGGTCAACTGCCTGTTCCAGCGCCTCTCTCAGCCTGTCACGCTCGGCCTCGGCCTTCTCCGCACGGGTACGAAGGGCGACGGCATAATCACTTGTGACCGCGTCGGTGATTCTGTCCTTATGGGTACTCAGTGCCTCTGAAAGTTGCTTTACCAGTTCCTCCCGGTCAGCAAGGAGCTTGGGGACGGCAGTACGGGCGGCGGCGATGAATCGCATTTCCGCGATGCGTGTAGAGTAAGGAACCAGGTCCACCCAGACCCCTGGATTGTCATCCCCCATCGGCGCTATGACACGAGCGCAGGGCCATACCTCCCCCGCGACGGATTCTGTACTTTCAAGAATCTGCCACAATCCAGCGGGCAACTTACCGCACAGGCATTCGAGTTTGGTTAGTTCTTCGGGTGTCAAATTCACTTCTCACCCTCTCTCAAGTCGGGGTTGATAGTTTTGGCCGTCTTTGCCCTATTGCGCTCAATGGAGGCGCAGAGCGGGCAAACGCCGTCTGCGCGGATGGGGGTGCTGGGGTGTGTCGGACAACATTCAAGGTGGGCCTTAGGGTTACTCATGGCTATTCATTAGTGACGCAAGGGGCGCTATTGAGATCAAGGTTTTGAGTAGATTCATAGCCTGATCTTCGGTGAAGCCTGCATTAACAAATGACAGAAACGCCTCATGCATAGCGATGGCGGACTCGCTCGTTTTAGAAATAGGATCATCTGGTAGCATCGCAACCTCCTAGAACAACGCCTCTTGAACCTCCGGTTGCCGTGGCTCTACCGGCACTTGAGTCTTCCGCTCCGTCCCCACGTACTCCAGCGTCTCGTCCAGCAGGTTGCTCAGGAACCAGGCCGCTACGTCCTGGCCTGCGTCCTGGTATATCTGCCGCAGGAAGGCGCGGGTGGCGGGGTTGGGGATTAGGTCGGAGAGTGTGCAGGACATTCATCGCTCCGGCCTTTCGTGGTACTCCTTCGGATGCAGCACCGCATTCCGCACGTTCTGAGCCTTAATGAAGGAGTCGTGGAGCTCCTGGCTCATCACCTCGACAGGCCCATACGGATACCGGTCCTCGATGAGTTCACCCTCCCATTGCTCCCATACCAGCAGTGCTTCTCTTTGGGCCTGATTCAGGGCTTGAAGGGCTGGTGCTTCACTCCAGCACCGCGCCCGATGCATGCAGGCCCATAGCCAGTTGTAGAGGCTCTTCATGTCGGCACGAGTCAGCCCATAGCTGTCCATAACGGTCTCTTCGGAGTCGCCTCCCGCGAGCGCACCCAGCACGGAGCTGACGGGCACTCGTGTCCCGTCGAATCGTGGATCACCCCAGCATGTGCCGGGCGTAGCGACGATGCCTTTCACGCGGGGCCAAGGATGACGATTAGGCATGTGCCGCCCCCTCTGGTTCGAGGCCGTTGGCGTGATAGCAATGCCTGCCGTCAGCATCTAGGCAGAAGAAACCTTTGCCTTTGAAAATGAACCGATCGACAGGGCAGTCGTAGTCAGCTTCTCGCGGAGCATTTGCCAGGCCGAGGAAGTAGTCTCCGAGAATCTGTTGAGCGTCGGCGTTGCCCTCAGCATCGAAATACATGTCAGCCGTGAAATGGAACCGTTTCACTTCGCCCCCTTCAACTCGATGCCAGCGGCGGCGACAGGGATGGCTTTACTTGCCCAGCGCCAGCCATACTCCGCCAGGCACTTGCCGCCTCTGAACTGGTCTTGGGTGCAGTCGACGCACGCTTTCAGGCCGCTGTGGTATGGCACGTAGGCGTCGCCTTTGCAAGGGCGGGTGTCGGCGGTCATCGGGCATCCTCTTGCGTTGAGGGAGCATCGGACGTGAATGGACCATCGCCGCGATGACCTGCCCCGTCACAGTTCTTCTCAATCAGGACTTGCCACTGATTGGCCCGCTCGCTTGCATCAAGCGGTCCGTTCTCTCCGAGGAAGGTGTACTGACCCTCGCTGAAGTAGACGTGCCGTCTATCAGATTCGCTGCAGCCGAAACCGCCATAGAGCCGATCCCTAATTAGCTCCGGATTCCACGTTGGCGGCTCACATATCGAGCCGTGAAGCTTCTCGATGATTCCAGCTAGTGCAGCATCTTCACTCATTGAGACGGGAACGCAGAGCCATGCACCCAACAAGCCCTGGGACACACAGTAGATTTCGCTTTCACTCAGTCGCTCGCTCAATTCCCCCTCCTCATATCCACCAGGCTGTCAACGTCCTGATCTCTCTGTGTCTCACACGCCTCGCAGTCCATGTCGTCATAGCCGAGCGGGCATTCATAAACGCCGGTTTCGGGGTCCATGACGGGGGCGTAGCAGCTAGAACGGTATGTCGTCGCCATCTCCGCCCCCGAAATCGATGTCGCTGTAGTCGGCCGGTGGTGCCTCTTCCGGTTCTGGCTCTTGCTTGGCAGTCTCAGGCGCATTCTCGGGTGTTGCCCGGAACACGGTGTCGATCTTGGAGCTGTGATGCAGCTTGCCCTCAGCATCGGTCCAAGGCTCATCTATGACGGTGATCGTGGCCACCTTGCCGATGAACTGGTCGGTATTGATCTTCAGCGCCGATTTGGGCACGGCCCTGCCCAGCGCTTCGATGGTGTTCTTGAGCTTCCATAGCGCCTTGGGGGCCAAGCTCAGAAACATGTCGCTCTTCTGCCCGGCCGTCTCCGGCTCGATGCTCTCCCACGTCCACTTGAGGCCGGGGTAGTTGCTGCCGTCGCGTTGCTCAACAGCCGCCACCTTGGCCCGGTAAGTACCGGGCGCAAGGAAGCTAGAGGAATCAACGTCGGTGAAATCCACGTTTACGACAACCATCAGGCAGCCTCAACTTTCCGCTTGGTTTTCTCGGGGAACATGGCCGCATAGAGTGCGGCGAATGAGAGTTCGATGACGGCCGGCGGATGGATTCCGGCAGGTACGCGAAGCTTGGCCATGCGACCCTTGGCGGGGATGGTCTGCCCGAGATAGCGCGTGTCGCCCTCTTCGTCCTTCTGCGGGCCTGGGCAGTACACCGCAGCGTCTACCCAGCCCAGGAGTTCCACGGCCATGGTCTTGCCGGAGAGAGCGGGCTTGGTTACGGTCCCATCCTCTACCTGCTCCGTCTGGTCCAGGGCGATAAAGACCACGTTCATGGGCAGGTCGCGGAAGGCCCGGCACATCTTGCGCAGCCGGTCGATGGCATAGCCCCAGTCGGATTGACTCATCAAGTCCTCATAGTCCCGCTTGCGGGCCGGGAACTTGCGGACGATATGCTCGTTGAGCTTCTTCTGGCACTCCGTCAGGGAGTCGATCACCACACTCTTGTAGCCGTGGTCACCCTTGCGGAGATAGGCAAACGCCGCTTCCAGGTCCTCCCACTGGTTGATCTCCCACACATCAATGTCCTGGTCCCGGACAGAGAGCAGACCAGACTCAGCAGAGAGGAACAGGACGGATGGGAAGGTGGCCGCGGCCGTGGTCTTGCCACTCCCTGGCGGTCCGTAAAGAACCACCTTGGCGTAGTCAAGCGCCATGTCCTTGGTGCTCTTGATGTTCGGGTTTGGCGCGCTCATGCCGCCACCTCCTGGATCTCCTCGTATTGTTCGCGGGTACGTTCCCGCACGTAGTACGCCTGGCTCTCCAATTCGTCTGAGCGCTCCAGACACAGAGGCTTGTAGGCGCACTGTGAGCAGGTCCGGTCTACGATGCGGAAGCGGAAGCCGTCAGACAGAAACCGCGTGGCGGCGTAGATGCTCTGGCCGATCTCCTCCAGCTCGTCGGCGTTGCGATAGACCGTCTCGCGGACGTGGAAGGTGTCACCCTTGGCTTGGAGAAGCTCGAGCATTTCGGCGTAGTCTGCGGGGTCTTGGCCGCGTTCAAGGAGAGTGGCCAGGTAGACGGCGTGGGTTGTGTCCTGGGCCTTATCCTGGCTCGTGCCGCCCTTTGCCAGCAGCTTGGGCACAACAGGCATCTTCTTGCGGATCACGTTGTAGAGAACGCCCACGGGCATTCCATACTTGGCCACAGCCGCCATGACTGTGGGGCTCGCGGTGCCGCGTTTGATCTGCTGAGTCAGGCCCCAGAGATACCAGCCACACTGTTCGTCCATAGCCAGCAGACCAATTGACGCACTGTCGATGGTCTTCCATGCCTTGTTTTCCAGCAGCCACAATTGCCCATCGATCACCACCAGGCCATCGGCCTTGAATTGGTAGTCGTACCGGGTAGAGGCGTAGCCGTTTGGGCTTATGACCGGCACCCGGCCCTCAAGCTGGGTCGTGATTACGTCGTCGAAGTTGTCATTCTCGCGGGCGAAGTCCACATAGAAGGCCGCGATCTGTTCCAGCACTTCGGCCTTCTCCCGGATGACCTGCCACTCTTCTTCAAACAGCGTGGTCTTGGCTGCTATCCGCTCCGACTCCTTGCGCTCTTCTACCCGCATGGCCGCGAGCATGGTTTCGTAGTTGTAGGCTGGCCAGTCGTTGTACAGCGCGTTCAGACCAGCATCGAAGATCGAGCCTTCCCGGAAACCGGGAGACTTCACGACCGGAGAGAGGCGGCGGTCATAGTTGAGATAACCCTTGTACGGGCAGCGCCTGCGATCTCGCAGCTCGGAGTAGCTGACTACCTTCTTCATGACCACTCACTCCCTCGAAAACAGTTGTGCTTTGACAGTTGCAGTTGCATCGGTTACGCTCCTTTCAGCTTCTACTGCACGCCGCATCCCTAAGCGGCCTCGATGGGCCCGTTGCTGCGGGCCTTTCGTGTCTCTAGGCGGGCTCTGTACTGAGCCACCAGCGCGTTGAACTTCTCGAAGTAGGTCCGCAGGCCGGTAGTGCTCGTCTGCGCGTCCTGGTTCATCGCGTGCTCGGTCAGCATGTGCCGGCCGATGTGTCGCCACTCCTCCGGGCTGATGTGCCCGTCCTTGGCTGCCTCGTGCATGTCGGCCAGCATGTGCTCCGTGTTGGCCAGTTGTTCGTCTGCAAGCACCTGTAGGTCCATCAGTGTGTCGTCGGTGTTGGTTACGGCCTTTGGGTATTGGTCCTGCTGATGCCATGTGTCACCCCCTCTCGTGCATCGCTCTTCTGGCCGCTGCCATCTCGTGCGCGGCCTCTATCTCTGCCTTGATGCGCTTGTCGGCGCAGGCGTAGCAAACGGTGTCCTTGTGGTAGCGATTGAGCCGCTTCCCGCAGTCCTCGCAGACGCGGCCAGCAGCCAGCTTGGCCGGTCCCTTCTCCTTCCAAGGCACCTCAGCAAGCGGCGTGTGGCGGGAGTCGATCATGGCAGCACCGGCCATGTGAACACCCAGCAGAGCAGCGCGAGTGCAGCCAGTGACAGCGCCCACATGCCGATCCGGTCCCAGCGCCAATCCATCGGATGTTTGATGCCGGATTGCTTGGCCTCTTCGAGCGCCCACCAGGCAGTGGTTTTCACCAGTCCTCCCCTCTGTGTAGTTTCAAAGCCGCCCAGACGCCCCAGCCGAGAGCGAGAGCCCAGCCGAGGGCGGCGATTGCGAGTGTGGGGATGAGGCCCATCAGAAGAGCCGTCCATCCGCGAACACCATGTCCTGTTGTGCGAGCCGCAGGCCGCGATCACGACGGAGCAGGGCGAACGCACGGGAACGAATCTGCCCGCGTGCCTGCTGCAGCTCCTCGAGAGTCGCGGCGCGGAAGACGCCGGGGTTGGTCGGCAGGGTGACGATAGGCACGTGGTCTACGGTCACCAGGCGCTCAATCTCAGCCCGGCACTCGCGCTCGGACATGCCCGTGGCACGGGAGAGGGCGGGGATGCTGGTGGCATTGGCGCGGCCGCGCGGGATATGGGAGAGAAGGTTCACAACACCCTCACCCACTCCCGCGGAACCTGCACCCAAACGATGCGACGGTAGCCGTCGGTCTGGTATTCGACCGTGCAGGTGGTCTCAGTCTCGGAGAGGATCGACACGGGGTAGGTGCGCCCCGTGGGAAGTTCTAGGAGCGCCGGTTTCCCGGCGCCCGAGAGAAAGGAGGGCGGCTCGGCTTGAGAAGGAACCGAACCTTGAGCGCGGATATTCTTGGCCTCGCTCTCGCGCCTTACGAGGGCCGGTTGCCCGGCGAGCAGAGCCATGCTGGGCTCAGGGGTATCGGTAGTCATTTGCCCACCACCTTCCCTAGCGGGGTGATCCCCTGCCGAGAGTCGGCATGGCTCGCCTCCCAGCAGTCTATCATGACCCGTATCATCTCGCTGACGGTCCTATGACTGTTGCGGGCAGCGTCAACCAGCGTCTCCATGTAATACGGCGGGAGGCTGATGGAAATGCGGCGCCCTTTTCTTGGTGTGTTTGCCATATCGCCATTGTCCGACACCTGGTCACTTATGTCAAGAACATTGTCATATGATTCATGGCCGCCGGCGCGAAAAAGTTACGCCGGTTTTTGATGCTATTCCCACGGCCCATGGTAAGGTGCTCTTTAGAGCGATTGAGAGGGCGGCATATGGCGAGAGGGAATGCTCAATTTGGGGAGCATGTACGCTGGCTGCGTACAAGGCAGGGGTTCAGTCAAGCGCAGTTGGCATAATCCCCGCATACACCTCCGAGGCTCCCAGCCTCAGAAGAAAGCCGCTTAGTTTCCAGGCCAGGCGGCTTTTTTCTTGCCCCCCCAACGCACAAACCCCCGCCCCGCCACATGGACGGAGCGGGGAAAATCTTTTCTGAATCCCTGTCTAATACCCTTGACAGTCTGTACAGGATGCTATACAATACTCGTATAAGGCAATGCGAGACGAGGGAGGCACGATGGAATACACGGTAGAACAGCTAGAGAGCGTCGGCGGCAAATACTGGCAGGGTGGCAGCAAGCGCCGCGTGTATTTCAACGATCTGTACGAGTTCGCCGGCGTCGAGATGGAGACCTACAGCACCGGCAACATCAGCTCTATGACGGTGAACGGTGAAACGATCTCCAACCGGGCCGCCCGCAAACTCTCCTGCGAGCTGGATCTGATGAAACTCTGGTATGACATGGACGATCACAAATTCCATTGGCAGGCTGAGGACTCTGACCTGGCCCGCGCGATCATCGCCAACATCAAATCCCGAGTGAGCTAGGGGAGTGACCATGACACGCTACGCCTACTACGATGAAAGCGGAATCTGGGAAACCGGCGACAGCCCCGAGGATGCTATTGAGCGGTTTCTATCCGATGCTCGGGCCACCCGCGACGAGATTGAGGGCGAAATGCTGACCGCGCCCATGACCGACCGGCTGACGGCGATGGTAGACAAATATGGGTACAACGTCGCCAGCCCCGATTACAGCTGGCGCATCCTGCCAGACGGAACACTCGATTTGGATACGCTGGATGTTGTTGCTGTCGGTGACATCGCTACCATGTCAGGCTACCCCGTCGCCACCGTCAACCAGTGGCAGCAGCGCGGCCTGCTACCCTCTCCCGCTGCC
>AMWB02086885.1_pt2 | contig 12622 bp, 10 predicted proteins | sample 200311 | NCBI WGS metagenome assembly AMWB02 (sample SAMN02737377, study PRJNA173069) | bioreactor metagenome | biome: anode biofilm in microbial fuel cells | place: USA: California | collected 2010-12-16 | reverse complement strand
CCCTTATAGAGGCGGTCCCGGGGTCCCGGCTGAGACCGGAAAACAGCGGCGACCCCCTGGTCGGATAGAAATTTTGCCATCAGCCAGTTGGCCATGATCATGATTTCAGCCACCATCATCCGGCCGGGGCTTTCACGATTGACCCGGTTGACACCGATTTCCCCGCCGTCACCGATCCAGACATTGATATCCGGAAGCGTAATCTGAACAGCGCCGTCCGAAAGCCTTTTCTGACGGAACTTTGCGGCAATCTCGCAAAGGCAGGCGATCTCGCGGCTGCTGTCTGAAACCATATTGACGTCATAATACGTCAACTGGCGCTGAACCCGGATCAGGCTGGGAACGATTTCATAATCAAGGATTTCCGAGGTTTTGCTCAGGTGTATCAGGATACTGATGGCCGGACGAAGTTCACCGGCTTTCAAACTGCAGCACCCTTCCGCCAGACCGGGGGGCAGCATGGGTATCTTTCGATCCGGCATATAGATGGAGCTTGCTCTCAGCCGGGCTTCCCGGTCGATGGGATCCTCTTTTTTGACAAAATGTCCCACATCCACAATATGAACGCCCAGGCAGCTGGACTCGCCATAATCCTCGAAACTGATCGCATCGTCATAATCCAGGGTGGATTGGCCGTCAATGGTCATCAGGGAGAGATGGGTCAGGTCTTTTCTGTCTGAAGATTCCGGCTTCAAAGCGCAGACATGGGCGATATCAACGGCGTGGGACAGCACTTCCGGCGAAAAATCCAAGGGAATTTCCTGCCGATAAAGCTCAATATTTTCGTCTGGATCAAAAAAACCGAAATCAACAAAGAGCGAAAAAAGGCGTTCTTTGTCATCGATTCCGGCTTTGGTCATGATCTCCTTGCCTTCTGCATAATGGGGACTTTCCTTATCCAGAAGGTAACAGGATTTGAGGATTTCCAGGCAGGCGGATTCGTCTTCGGACAGCGTGGGCATCGGCGGACGCCTGTCTTGCTGGAGCTGTGTTCTGAGCCAAAGCGCGCCACACTCTATCCGCTGGGCCCGGCGGGCGATTTCACGCTCCTGGGCGATGTTACGTTCCACCTGTTCTTCCGGAATCGGGAAAAACCGGTTCTGATCAAATTTGAAATACAGACGATTTTGAAAAAATGCGCGGACGATCGCAGATTCATGATCACAGGTCGCTTGATCTGAAAAACAGAACTGGGTCATGGTGGCAAGATCAATCCACTCCTGCTCGGTATTGAGAATTTCCCATATTTCCCGGATATTGACCAGGCGGGTCAGCTGTTTTCTGCGAAAGGCGATCCCCTTGAGCGCATCGATCGTTTTGATCCGGCCCAGGGACAGATCCAGAACTGTTCGGCTTTTATGGGACAGGCGGCTTGAAGATAGGTTGACTTCACGGTCGTTTTCGGTCAGGAGCTTGAGCCGCTGATTTTTAACTTCCTGCACCACCGCACAGAGTATTTTCTGACGGTCAATAAATTCGACGATATTTCCTTCTTCCATAACTGATTATCATACCAATCGGTATGCGGAAAGTCAACGCAGGGATTCCGGGCAATACATTTTGTATGGAAAACAGAGGACAGGATTCAGGGGGCAGGGGGCAAGGCAGCCGGCAGGATCACGGAAAACAGGCTTCCATTTTCGGGTTCGCTGCCGACCGTGATTTCACCACCGTGTTCTTTTACAATGCCGTAGCTGACCGAAAGGCCAAGGCCGGTTCCCTGGCCCGTGGGTTTGGTGGTAAAAAAAGGATCGAATATGCGGGAAATGACATGGGGCGGAATGCCTGATCCCGTGTCTTCAACCGCAATCGTGATCTCATGGCTTTTTTTAACATAGCGGGTGGATACGGCGATCCTTCCGGTCTCTGAAATGGACTGCCGGGCATTCATGACCAGATTCATCACCACCTGTTTGAGCTTTTCCGTATCCCCAAGGACCTGCGGCAAGTCCGCATCATAACAGGTATCCACCTTAATCCCCGAGAGTTCAAACTGATGGCGGATCACCGTGATGACCTGCTCAATGGCACAATTCACATCCACCAGGACTTTCTTGGTTTCTGTCTTGCGGGCAAAATTCAGGAGCGCCTCCACAATGGTCTTGCAGTTGCGCGTGTGTTTTTCGATGGTTTTCAGATCATCGTGTTTTTGAGAGGATTCCGGTTCTTCGCGAAGCATGAGTTGGGTATATCCCAGAATCAGCCCCAGCGGGTTGTTGATTTCGTGGGCCACGCCGGCGGAAAGCTGACCCAGAGAGGCCAGCTTGTCGGCCTGCAGAAGCTGCTGTTCCATATTCCGGCGCTGCGTGATATCTTTGATAATGCCTTCACATCCCAGCATGTTCCCGCCGGAGTCGATCTGGCAGGAACTGCTCAGAAGTGCCTGCAGTTCAATTCCCCTAAAAGTTTTTAATGTAAATTCCCGGTCTTTCACAAAACCCTGCCGGACCAGCTCCTGCTGGATATCCGCATATTCTAAAGGGGAAGAAAACACATCCGAAAACGAAAAGCCGTCCGGAGTGCTGGTCAGGGATTCCACCCCCAGCAGGGTTTTGCCGGTCTGATTGATGTCCATAAATCGCCCCCGGCTGTCCGTGACAAAAACCATATCCATGGAGCTTTCAAAAATCCGGCGGTATTTTTTCTCGGAGACTTCAATGGTTTTTCGGGATGCCTGCAACTGGCAGATCGTGAGTTTCAAAGACCGGGTCATGGCGTCAAAAGACTCGGCCAGTGCCTGGATCTCGTCCCCGGCTACCACCTGATAGATCCGGCAGGACCGGCAGGCCTCGCTTTTTGCGGCATATTCTCCTTCCCGGCATGAAGGGCATAATGTTCCTTCAATATTCCAGCAGCGCTGCCGGTCCTCGCCATAGGCCGGACACAACTCGTTGCGGCAGTCCATCAGCGTCCAGCAGGTTGTTTTCAGCCGCGGCGCGGTGATGACATCCAGGTTTCCTTTCAGCACCTGTTCAGAGGCCTGATGCAGCTCCTGAACTCTGTGAATAATCTGATTGGCAAACCCGGCTCCTGTCAGAGAGGCGATCAGCACGGCACACCCGATCAAAACGGCCATTGTCCACAGCAGGTTGTTGATCGTACGGTTGATCCGGGTTTTTGAAAGACCGATATGAACAGTTCCCAGCCGCATTTCCCCGATGATGACCGGAACCGCGATATCAAAAATCAATTCTTTTCCGGTATCCAGAAACCGGACACTCGACAATTGTCCGGCAGGAACGGGATTGACGGTTCGAAGCTGAACCGGAAATCCGTTGTGAAAGGTGTGCGACAGCACCTGGCCCTTATGATCCAAAATAAAACTGTAAGAGACATCATTGCCGGATTGAATCGCCTTGTCCATCATCTCTTTGAGATACAAAAAATCCATCCCCAGAATAAAATCCTGACTGCGGGCTGCAAGGGTCATCGCCATGGACATGCCCTTGTTCAGGGATTCCTGAGAGAGGGCGCGTTCCACCATGATGCGAACCGGCACGGCAATCATCAGGCCCGTCAACAGGACAATGGAGATCAAACCACAATAGATCTTACCCCGGATTCTCAGTTTCATCATCATTTGTCCAGATCAATGCCGACAACCCTCATCAGTTCCCGAACCGAGTCAAATTCTGCGTCATTCGCCGGGACAATCCGGGTGAAGTGAGCCTTTTCCAGAATCGCCCGGTACTCGGGATTATCCATGGAAAGCTTGAACATCGCGGCCTGGATTTTGTGGAGGACTTCCGGCTCCAGATCTTTTCTGGCGGAATACACCCATCCGGGATAGTATTTGCTATAGGCAATCACCCGAATCTGGCGGATATCGATTTTATCCGCCACCACGTTCAAAGCACCTTCCCGGATCAATCCGATGTCATACTGTCCGGCATAAACCGCCAGTATCACCTTTTCCTGCTTTCCGCCGGGACCGGGTGAAAAACGCACTTCGGCAAAATCCTCCTGCCGAATGCCGTGGTCATAAAACTGGCCCATGGGATAGAGATAACCACCGGCTGACGTCAGATCAACGGCAATCAGACGCTTTCCCTTGCAGTCCTCAAGGGTTCTGATGGACGGGTTGTCGGCCCTGCAGATGATCTGCCCCCTGAACCGCCTGTGCCCCGAATTTTCGATCACCTGGGCGAATGCTTTTTCGCCGTATCGGTATGCGGTTTTGACATAAGCATACGGATTGGAAAAGGAAATATCCACCTTGCCCTGCCCCACCATGCGCATGTGCTCGTCGAATGTGTCCGGAAATATCTGCTTGATATTGTAGCCGGTTTCTTTTTTCAGATATTCCACGAGAAGGTTGTGCCGAAGATAAGAAACCGAATGGGAATACTGGGGCAGATATGCGTAGGTGATGGCATCATCCGCATTCCTGACCTCCACGGCTTCCCTTTTGCTCAAATCGATTTTCTGGGCAGGTTCATCGCCGGTACAGGCCGAACAACCGATGCACATGATCATTAATAGCAACAAATACTTCATATCAATTCTCATCTTCCAGGCTTTCATGCTGTTCAATGCCACCCTTATCCTGCAGTTGTATGTTTTGGTGATGCTCGTAACCGCGGAGGGTTGCTTTGTTCTTGTTTTCCACTATGGTACCGAACGCCTGGTGGACGGCGATAAAAATTTATTTCGCGCGAAGGTACAGAACCTTCCGGTTTGAATCCGGCACCTGACGTTCTTCTGTCACGAAGAGGTCTTTCTTTGCCTTGACAAGGTCGGAGAGTTTTTTATAACCGTACAACCTGGAGTCAAAGTCGGGTTGCAGTTTATTCAGATAGCTCCCGAAGGTGCCCAGATGCGCCCAACCCGTGTCGTCAACTGACTGCTCAAGTGCGGAGAGGACAAACTTTTTGGGGAATTTGATTTTTGGCGCTGTTGTTTCGGCAGGCGTCTGGGATAGCGCGACCTTTCCCTCTTTCTCGATTTTCGGCGGCGATTCAACCGCCTCGGCCGCCGTGCCCGGACGAAGGACTTCGGTGAACACGAATTTGTGGCAGGCATTGCGGAACGCCTCGGGGGTTTTCTTTTCTCCAAATCCAAGCACCATGAGACCCTCTTCGCGCAACCGCATCGCAAGGCCCGTGAAATCGCTGTCGCTTGTGATCAGGCAGAACCCATCGAATTTCCGGGTGTACAGCAAATCCATCGCATCGATGATCAGCGTGCTGTCCGTGGCGTTCTTGCCGGTCGAATACGCAAACTGCTGAACCGGCTTGATGGCGTATCGCTGCAGCACCTTCTTCCAGGAGGAACTCGTTGAAGCCGTGAAATCGCCGTATATGCGCCTTACGGTTGCTTCCCCGAACCGTGCGATTTCAGCCAGCAGCCCTTCAATGACGGCTGCCTGCGCGTTGTCGGCGTCGATTAGAACCGCCAATCGAAGGGTCGGATCTTCGGATTCATTTTTTGCGGATAGTCTTTGAGATACCATGACGACTCCAGTCTACTTAGGGGTGGATAAGGCGCCAAAGCGGCGCGAACGCCTCGCACGAGCGGAAACACGCTGCCGACGGCCTCCGGCTTCATGCGTGGGTTCGGCTTTTCATTACTTCTTTAAATCCTACTTGAACAGCGTCACCGTCCCGTCATCCAGGTCATACTTGGCAGCCACGATCTTGATCTTCCTGTCTTCGGCAAGGTGCTTGAGAATCATGGAGTTCTTCGACAAATTGGCGGCCACTGTTTTTGCGTTGGCATCGATCACACATTCCACGAATTCGGTTTTCTTGGTTTCGGCGCATTTTTTCTCGCCCTTGCAAGCATCGCAATCCTTGGATGCCAACTTGACGCTGGGTTTGATAACTTTCACGATGGCATCGATATTTGCGCTGCCGCTGCTCTTTCCTTTGGCATCCACGGTGGCAGTGACGGCGCCGCAGCGCTCATGTCCCAACACCATGATCAGTGTTGATCCCAGATGCTCGGCGGCATACTCGATACTCCCGAGAACAACCGGATCAGGGATGTTTCCGGCAACACGGATCACAAATATCTCACCCAGACCTTTATCAAAGATAATTTCCGGCGGAACCCGGGAATCGGAACAGGTAAGGATGACGGCGTATGGTTTCTGGGATTTGGCCAGCGACATCCGCGCAGCAGCATCGCTCGTCGCGGCAATTGTCAACTTGTTCTCCACGTAATTCCTGTTGCCATCCATCAATTTTTGCAGCGCCTCGTCCGGCGGCATGCCTGTTCCGCTGTCAGGGTTTGAGAAAGCCATCCCCGCAGCAAGCACTACAATTCCCATGGTTACTGCAAATGTTCTCATCATGCTTTTTCTTTTCATAACTCCTCCTTGCGATGCAATTTCCCCGGGCAGCGCCGCAGTCCTTCAGGCGCTATCCTGATAAAAACGAAATCATCAAAATGGCCGATTGATGATGATCCTCATTTTTGAATGCCTTATCGCTATCGCAACGACGATGCAACCTTAAAATGCAAACAGAAGCTGTAATACGGAAATGCCCGCATTCGGGTTGCTGAATCATGCGCGCCAAGGTGCCCGGATAAATTACATTCATCACAAAAGTCAGGGATACAATCCCTTGTTTCCAACGGCCTTGAAGAAAGTATAGCAGAAAACGCCGTCCGGTTCCGCCGTTGCAGTTCAACCTGACAGTGAATGGCTTGACGGGCTGCTTCGCTGTCGGGATGAAAATAGGCGGAGCCATGGTCTCCCTCGATGACAGTGATCGTGCCGCCCGGCCTTAAATTGTTTTTCAGCGCAAGCAGCGCCTCGACGGGCCGCGAAAGATGTTCCAGGACGAAACAGACGAAAATGTGGTCGAAGGCTTCCGGTCCATAAGGCAAATTGAAGATATCCGCCTGCTCAAACTGAACGTGGGTAAAGCCTGCCGTAGCGATCTTTCTCCTGGCTTCCGCAACAGAGGCTTCGGATATATCGACCGAAGTAATCAGGGCATCCGGGCTGTTTTTCGCAAGGGTGACCGTCTGCGCGCCCACACCGCAACCGGCATCCAGAACACGGCATCCTGCCGGATAGAAGGTGTCTGAGTGCAGCAGTTCAACCAAGGTCGAGGCCTGATCCTGCAACCGTACATTTTCTCGATGATCGTAGCCGTGAACATATGTTTTGTTCATGTTTCGTCACTTTTGCCGAACTGCAGGCTATGCGATATTCTGGAATTCCTCGGTCATTTTGCCCCGGATTGCCGGCTGCCGGCCAATTTGCCGATGCGGGTACGGGCGGCGTCCATGAAGCATTTCAATGCCGGCGAAATCCACTTGTCCTTGTGCCAAATCATCAAAATCGCAGTCTCCAGCGGACCTTCCGAAAAGAGTAAGGACAGGAGCCGTTTTTGCTCGATTTCAGCCTGAAGGGCTGATGCGGGAAGCAGCGTAATGCCCAGGCCGCGCAGCACGCAGAGTTTGATGGCTTCACGTCCGTGATGCCGCTTTTAAGCTCGCGCAGTTCCATTGATCAGAATTACCGATCGTTACCATCAAATATTGTTGTTGGACACAATAAGTTCAATCGATTATAGGTTATCCGACGCCGGGCTTCCTGTCAAACAGTCTTCATGCAGACGTAATTTTCCATTCTGATTTATGCATGCGCCAGGCCGGCGGCAATGCCGATTGATAAATCCAGCCAACGGAGGCAGACCGATGAACAGCAGCAAACTTGCCGGTTTAAATAAAGTTCCTGAACACAAGACATTATCCTGCCGCCTGAACAACCTGGCGATTACCGTGGAAAAAGAAGGCAGCAGCCATTTCACGAAAGCAGGCTATCCGAGGCGGTTCGGATTTTATTCCGAAATCCGGACATCCGAATATGAATTTCATTTTAACTTAAACGGCGATATCAAATTCATCCGTGGCCTCAACATCAACTGGCCCCACCCTTCGGAATGGCTGAAACGGACTGATGGCAATGACTGGGGGTATTATACGGTGGGTTCCGTCCTGAACCACAAAGGCATCCTCGACTGGTTTGGCGAGTACTATCTTCCGTGTCTGACATACCCCAGCAATTCAATCTGGGAGTACAATCCCTATACGGATGCCAAAATCCTGCCCGCCTTTGCGGCATGGTCTCAATTGTACGCAAAGCTTTACAGCACCGGATGCGATGACATCCCTTCCGGAATCAGAGACTTTGTAAGCCTGATTATCCAGAAAGATGAAAACACCCTGCATGCGCAATCGAAAAAATTGCATGCGATCATCGGCGGACGGGTGTCGGTTCTCCCGCCGGATACCCGCCATGTCGACTATGAGGTCATTCCGCTCAATATCGCGGATGGGTGTCTGTATCATTGCAAGTTCTGTTGCGTCAAATCCGGAGAGAGCTACCAGCCCCGCTCCATGGATAATGTTCTGTCGCAGATTAAACAGCTCAAGGCGTTTTATGGCCGCAATATCGAAAATTATAACGCCTTGTTTTTAGGAAACCATGACGCACTCGGGGCCGGTGAAGAACTGATTTGCACGGCCGCCGCCGAAGCCTTCGGGGTTTTTGGGTTTGAGTACGCAAACATGAAAAAACCCATGCTTTTCATATTCGGGAGCGTCGGATCACTGCTCAAAGCGGGAAACGGTCTGTTTGAAAAACTGAACAGACTGCCCTTTTATACCCTGATCAACATCGGCCTTGAATCGGTCGATGCACACACCCTGGCAGCCATTAACAAGCCATTGAAGGTATCCGCGATTCATGAAGCCTTCATTAAAATGCTCCAAATCAATCGGGAATATGACAACCTGGAAGTCACGGCCAATTTCCTTCTGGGAGATCGGCTGTTGCCTGACCACACCCTTTCCCTGATTGAACTGCTGAAAAATGTGCCCGATGCTTCCGGCAAAAAAGGCGCCATTTATCTATCCCCATTAATAGACAGCCCCAAAAAGGGCGAACTGCTGAATTCATTCTTTGAGATAAAAAAAATGAGCCGCCTGCCGGCTTACATCTACTTGATTCAAAGGTTATAACGCCCGACAGTTGGCCGAACCACTCTATTTGACAGGACACCCTTTGACACACCTTGAGCCGCATGCATCATCGGCGGAAATGCGGGTGCGTAATTGCCCTTCTATTGATGAAACAACCGTTTCGGGATCCGTCTTCTTTGATCGGATGAAAAACAGCAGCCTTTACCTGACCGATATCGAACAAATCAGCCGGAACGTCGCACGGGCCGATATGGCAGGTTTTTTTGCTCGACCACTCCGGTAGATCCGCCGTCATCCCACTTTAAATGATCTCAAAATGCATCCAGGGTGTTTTGTGCATCCATCAGCATCCTGATGTCGTTGATCTTGTTTTCGGTGGCAATGTATCCTTCTTCGATGGCATGCTCAACCTGATCGTATCCCAACAATTTGAGGTCGCCCAGACGGGGTGTAATCAGAATATTCGGTGGGTTGACCGCAAGATTGGCCCGTGTGATCCGGTCCTGCATGATTTGTATCGAGGCGTTGACAACCTGCCAGGTGCCTGGCGGAGTTGCTTCCTTTTTTTTCTGAAGTTCCAGACGCTTCCGGATTATTTTTTCCGCAGCCTCATAACGGGCGGTTAAATTATTTAAAAATTCATTTCGGACCTGCGGTGATTTTATCTCAGGAACCTGCTCGGTTTTCCGGTGGCGCTTGGGTGATATCAATTCAGAATCCAGATTAACGGCAATCACGATATCAGCGCCCATAGCCCTGGCTACCCCCACCGGAACCGGGTCTACCACCGCTCCGTCCACCAACCATCGGCTCTTGTGGTATACCGGCGCAAAAAGACCCGGATAGGACATGGAAGCCCGTAGCGCTTTAAGAAGGTCTCCGGAATCAAAAATAACCTGGTCGCCGCAATGCATGTCCGCGGCAACAACTTTCAAAGGCAGATCCAGTTCTTCAAAATCTTTTTTATCGCTATGCATGCAGAAAAGCTGCTTAAGCTTTTTATCGCCGTCCAAGAGCCCTGATCTGATAAAGGTCAAGTCTGAAAATGAGAACATGTTTTCACCGTCCATGTCAATGACATGCCTTTTCAGATGCTCCAGGCCGCCGCTGGCAAAGATCGCACCAACAAAAGCACCGACACTGCACCCAGCCACCAGATGGATAGGGATGCCCGCATCCTGAAGGGCTTCGATGACCCCGATATGCGCCCAACCCCGAGAGGCTCCGCTTCCCAACACCAGCCCTACTTTAAAGGCATTCATCATTACATTCCTTGAGATGGTGAAACATGTCGATGTCGTCCTCGGGCTCATTCGCGCACATCCTCCCGGAACCTGCGTTCGGTGATGTCGCTCAGCACAGCAAGGCACAAGGGAGCGCCTCCGATTTCATTTCCACATTTGCCCGAAATCACCCTAAGATAATGCTGACATTCCTGTCAAACAAATTGCGGCACTTCGTATAATCACGCATGTGCCCGGACCATGCATTTCATTTGCGAGAGACCGCCAACGGACCTGTTTCCGCGGCCGGTTCCGCCCCCGTTATCAGCCGCAAAAACAACTTTATCATTGACATCGGGTCATATAAAGTTACCATGATCCCATAAAAAGGGTTACCAAACCCCTGAAGGATAAAACGCCGCGATTCAGGAACGAGGCCGAAGAAAGGGATTACCCTGCAGCTTTCGGTGACACAGGAGACAACCATGGAATCGAACTATACGACACGGGCAAGTTCAGGCCGGCTGAGGATTCGTGACGGCATCCTGCAGCATTACCCGGATGTGCTGACACCGGAGGCCATCGATGCGCTGGAAGCGCTTGCCGGCTTCAACCACAAGCGCCGGCAGATCATGCACGCGCGCATCGCGCGGCGGGCCGCACGGTTCAAAGATGGCCGGCGGATCGATTTTCTCGATCCGGCCGCTGTGATTGCAGACACCGGGATCACCGTGCATCAGGCCCGCGCGGGCCTGTTTGACGGATCAGACATCCCCCACGACCTTCAGTGCCAGTGGATCCAGGGGACGGGCCCGGCCACCCGGCCTCGCTCAACCGTTGAGGCGGGGATTCGAAATGTCGCCTATGCCCTGCTCTCGGGCGCCGACGGCTGGATGTTTGATGGCGAGGATGCCCTGGGCCAGGTCGATACCATGTCGCTGGACAACCAGCGCAATCTTGCGATCGCCTTTGCCCTCAAGGAGCCTTTTCTCCGCATTGCCGAAACCGTTGCCGCGGAAATGAACGACTGGGCCAGGGATTTTTTCGGACGCAAGATCATCGAGGACTGGAGGCGGCAGTTGGATTTTACCACCCGCATTTTCCGCCCCCGGGGCCTGCACCTGGACGACCGGCACATTTGCGACGGCAGCGGCTCCGGGTTTTCAGCCGCAATCGTCGATGCGGCACTGTATGTCGTAAGCAACCACCGGACCTTGCAAAGCCAGGGCCGCTCGATTGTCCTGTACCTTCCCAAGATTCAGACCGCCGAGGAGGCAGCCCTGTGGAACGCCATTCTCGGCGGCCTGGAACAGCATCTGGGTCTTGATGCCGGGGCCGTGAAAGTCTACGTGCTGGTCGAGCAGCTCGAAGCCTGCTACCAGCTGATGGAGATCCGCGCCGCGCTCGGCCGGCGCTTCGTCGGCTTCAACACCGGGCGCTGGGACTACATCAACAGCGTCGCGGACGCCATGGCCTGGGACACGGGCTTCCACAACCCCAACACCGACACCGTCACCATGAAGTACGGCTACATGCGCATCTATGAAGACCGCGTGCGGCGCGCGGTCAACACGCCCGACCGCAACGGCCGCTGCGCGCTCTGGCAGGGCGGCATGCAGCCCAACATCCCGGTCGGATCGGAAAAAGGCATCGCGGTCGGAATGAGGCGTGCGGTGGCCGGCGGCGAGAGCGAGCAGCGGGCAGGCGCCAGCGGCAAGTGGGTGGCGCACTGGAAGATGGTCCACATCGTCCGGCCGGTCTGGGAGAAGGCCGGTGCGGACAACCAGCTGGGCCGCGCGTTTGCGCCGCTCACCTATGACCAGACGGACGCCGACGACCTGATCCGGCTTGAACCGGCGCCGCGCACGGTGCGCGGGGCCCGCGATCTGCTTTCGATCGCGCTGCAGTACGGCAACGCCTTCGGCCGGGGGTTTCAGGCCGCAGCGCTCAAGCCGGCCGACTACTTCGGCAACGACGACGAACTCTACCTGATGGAGGACATGGCCACCGGCGAAATCCGCCTCAGCATTCTCTGGGAATGGCTGCACAAGCAGGCGCGCTTTACGGCAGACGATCCGTCCAGCGGCGTGAGAGCGGGCGACGCATTGACTCCCGCATTTTTCGAGCGGCTGATGGAAGAGGAATACGAGAAACTGCAAAGGGCGGGAAACCGGGACGTCCACGACGATTCGAAGGCAACCACCCTGCCGATCGCCCGCGCGATCGTGGAGCGCTATGTCAAGAGCCCGTTCAAGGCGCCGTGGTACATCGACCTGCTCAACCTCAACCTGAACAACCACGACCTCGGGCGCGCGAACCAGCGCATCGATGCGTATCTGACCGCCTTCGGGCGCGACGGCATGCGGCTGACCGAGAATCCGGACTTCGACTAATCGACGATCCGCCGGCCCCAGCCGATCCGTTCGTCGCACCAGAGAGCCGCCGAGAGGACCTGGCCG
>AMWB02144066.1_pt1 | contig 12636 bp, 7 predicted proteins | sample 200311 | NCBI WGS metagenome assembly AMWB02 (sample SAMN02737377, study PRJNA173069) | bioreactor metagenome | biome: anode biofilm in microbial fuel cells | place: USA: California | collected 2010-12-16 | reverse complement strand
TCTCATTGAGGCATTGCAGTGTTGCAAAACCGATATCCCTCTGGTAATTGCCGGGTGGGAGGGTTGGGGAGACAAATCCTGGAGGGATACGATCCAGGGCGCAGGCCTGGAAAAACGGATTGTTTTCACCGGTTATGTGGACGACGAAACCCTGGCGTGTCTTTACAGCGGTGCGACAGCCTTTGTCTATCCCAGTTTATATGAAGGGTTCGGGCTGCCCATTCTGGAAGCCATGTCATGCGGATGCCCGGTCATCTGTTCCAATGTGTCCAGCATGCCTGAAGTTGCCGGCAAGGCGGCGATCCTGATCAGTCCATTCGATGCGGAGGACCTGGCTTTTGCGATTGACATTGTTTCAGGTGATCAAGATATGCGCTGCCAATTGATACAAAAAGGTCTGGAACGGGCGGCTGAATTTTCCTGGCGACGGACTGCTGAATTGACCCGAGATGTATTTTGCAGGGTATCTGAAGAGGCTGGAAAGCCATGATTTCTGTTGGTATGCTGCGAGATGTCTGGTATTTTCGAGATTTTATGTGGAGTTCTGTGAAGCGGGAATTCCAGTCCCGCTGGACCGGAACCCAGTTCGGTCCCTTCTGGATTGTGGCGCACCCTTTGGCCAATATCCTCATTTTCACGGTTTTATTCGCGCAAATTATGCGGCCCAGTCTTCCTGAGCACTCTTCGAAATTTGCCTATTCCATCTATCTGTGTTCCGGTGTGCTAACCTGGAATTTGTTTTGTGAAATGCTTTCTCGTTGTGTGAACATTTTCGTTGAGAACGCCAATCTTATTAAAAAGATACATTTTCCCAAACTCTGCCTGCCGGTGATTGTTCTGGTTTCCACCACGCTGAACTTTGCCATTGTCATGGGAATTTTTATGAGTTTTTTGCTGGTTATAGGTGCTTTTCCCGGTTGGGTTGTATTTTATGCGCTTCCCATTCTCTTCCTGCAGATGGCATTTACCATAGGATTGGGGGTGCTTCTGGCCACCATCAATGTTTTTTACAGGGATGTGAACCAGACCGTTCAGGTGATTTTACAATTCTGGTTCTGGCTCACCCCCATTGTTTATGCGTCTTTAAACCCGCCGAAAGCCGTTCAGGTGGTTTTGAACTGGAACCCCATGTATGCATTCATTCATGCATACCAGGGGATTTTTCTCGAACATGTCCAGCCGCAGTGGTATTCTATGTTTTATCCGGGTCTATTGGCCATTTTCTTTGTCCTCTTGGGTGTTTTTGCTTTTTCCAGACTACAGGGCGAAATCGTGGATGAATTATAATGGGCTATCTTCATGTCAACCATATTGGAAAGGCTTTTAAACGCTATCCAAAAAAATCGGGGCGCTTGGCTGAGTGGTTGGGTTTGGGGAGTCACCATGTACTGAAATGGGTGCTGCGGGACATTTCATTTGATGTCGCGCCCGGCGAGTCTGTTGGCATCATCGGCATCAACGGGGCCGGCAAAAGCACCCTGCTCAAAATCATCACCGGCACTACTAAGCCCACTTCCGGATCGGTTGAAGCCGGGGGCAGCATTTCGGCCCTTCTGGAGCTTGGTATGGGATTTCATCCGGAATTTACCGGCAGACAGAATGCTTATATGGGTGCCCAACTGCACGGTATGTCCGTGGGAGAGGTGGATGAGAAGATCCATGATATAGAGGAATTCGCTGAGATCGGCGATTACTTTGACCAGCCCGTCCGCACGTATTCCAGCGGCATGCAGGTGCGGCTGGCCTTCAGCGTGGCATCCTGCGTGCGTTCCGAAATTCTGATCGTGGATGAAGCCCTTTCGGTGGGGGACACTTATTTTCAGCACAAGAGTTTTGACCGTATTCGAAAATTTCGAGAAGCGGGGACAACGCTGCTGTTTGTATCGCATAGTCCCGGCGCTATCAAAACGTTATGTGACCGCGCCATTCTTCTCGATAGCGGAGGGATTCAGCGTGATGATGCACCGGATGCGGTGCTGGATTACTATAATGCGGTGATTGCAAAACAGCGTGAAGATTATGAGATCCAACAGGGTGAACGATTTTCAAGGGGCAAGGTTACGCGTTCAGGCAACGGAAAGGTGGTCATTGAGTCAGTTGAACTACTGGCAGATGGTCAATCCGTTCGAGCATTGAGAAGCGGAGATGCCGCTGTCATACGTATTTCTGCGCTCTGCCGTGAATCCGTTGAAGAGCTGACAGCCGGCATTCTGATCCGGGATCGTCTTGGAAATGATGTGTTCGGAACCAATACATACCATCATGGTGTGAGCTGCAAAAAATTGCATCCGAAAGAAATGGTGACCTTTGAATTCAGGCTTCCTTCCTTGAACCTGGGCATGGGGAGTTATACCCTGACCACGGCCCTGCACAGTCGTCATACGCATATCATGAACAATTACGACTGGTGGGATCGATCCCTTGTATTTCATATCGTTCCGGGAGAAACGAAATCGTTTATCGGCGTTTGCAATTTGCCGGTTCACGTTTGCCACTGTGACACTGTTATTTGATTTTTGGTGAAATGAATGATCAAAACAAACAACCCGGAAATTGACATCGAAAAACTGATTCGGCGCATCCGAGCCGAAATGGCTCGGCGTAAAATGGCCTCCGACAATGCTGAGACCCAGGCTACTTGTGAAAAACCCCGATTTGCCGCAGTCGTTGGAAATGCATCTATCGCAGAATCGCAAGCTTTTTCACCCGATCAGTTGAAATTTTCACCTTTTGCCGTCCAGCCCGTTTTCCAGCCGAAAGAAGATGGGCTGTATCATGTCAATGAGTTGCTCGGTTATCACGATCAGGTGTTTTTGGACGTTGCCTATCGTGCGATATTGCGCCGTTCACCGGATAAAGACGGATGTCGTCATTATCTGAAAATGTTGAGAAATGGGTGTGCCAAGATTGATATTCTGGGGCGGCTCCGCTACTCTGAGGAAGGACGTTCGGTGGGGGCAAAAATAGCCGGACTGGCCCTGCCTTTCCTGCTGCAGCAGGTTTACCGAATTCCCGTTTTCGGTCGTTTCGTCCAGATCCTGTCCGCCATATGGCATTTGCCCCATCTCGAACGCAATCAGCGAACATTTGAGAATCATACCATTTTGCTCATGGATCATGCTCAAAACCACATCTGTGAATCTTTGGCACGGGCCATCGTTGAGAAACGGTCGGAACAGGCAGTCATTAACGAAGCACATGCCGCCGTTAACGAGGCACATGCTGCCATACTCTCGCGTATTCAAAAAAGTCTGGATGACCTGCAGGATTCAAAAGTAGATCTGCATTCCATGGAGATTGTCAATGGCTATATTCAGGATCTGCGGAACTCCAAGGTCAACCAATCGACCCTGGATGAAGTCCTGCTTCCGATAAAAACCCAAACCCACGATATCAAACGCAACCTTCTGGATCAGGACCGCCGCTTGGGACTGCTGCTGGAAGAGGTCCGCAAGCGCATGCCCGATTCTATCAGCACCGGGCAGATCGAAGTCATGCTTGCAGAAGACGATCACCGGATGGACAGTATGTACGCCAGCTTTGAAGATTGTTTCCGTGGCACACGCGAAGACATCAAGCAACGCCAGAGCATCTACCTTCCTGTTGTGCTTGAAGCAAAAGCCGGAACATCCGATGCTCCCGTCCTCGATCTGGGTTGCGGTCGGGGGGAATGGCTGGAGTTTCTTAATCATGAAGGACTTATCGCAAGGGGCGTGGATATCAACCGCATTTTTCTTGAAGGTTGTCGCGAACTCTCGCTGGATGTTGTGGAACAAGACGCCGTATCTTACCTTCGCACAATGAAACCAAATACCATTGGTGCCGTCACTTCATTTCACCTGATCGAGCATCTGCCCCTGAAAACACTCATTGCCCTCCTGGATGAAACCCTGCGTGTTCTACGCCCGGCAGGGGTGGTGATTCTGGAAACACCGAATCCCGCAAATGTGCGGGTGGGAAGCTGTAATTTTTATTATGATCCGACCCATCGAAATCCTCTGCCCGGGCCCCTGACGCAATATCTTCTGGAAGCGCGTGGTTTTTCCCGCACCCGCTTCATGCCGCTTCACCCCTATCCTGTCGAATCGCCGGATCGAATCACGGAAGGCTCGCCACAGGTGCAACGTATATTCAACGAGTACTTTCTGGGGCCGCAAGACTACGCTGTCGTCGGCTGGAAATCCTGAGATGAATACGCAGGGTAAAGGCACCTCAACTTTGGTACCATCCTTTCCCGTTGTTTTTGATCATATTTTCAAGTCGGCGGGAACCAGCATCCATAGATTCTTTCGAAATTCGTTTGACAATAATTTTGTTCCGGAAAAGATTGCCAGAGCGCATTACTCCGATCTTTTCGACCACATCAAATCAGGCAGGGTGATCTGTGCGCACCTGATTACCCGTCCGTCAGATGACATTCTCATATCCGGCAATTATACGGTTACCATCCTCCGTGATCCTGTTGAAAGGTTGATTTCCCAGTATCGTTTTCTTTCCTCCGATATCAATTCAGGGTCGAGATTTTTTGCAGAAGCCAAAAACCTTTCGATCGAACAGTTTTTTTGGGGTCGCGGCGAGGTTTCCAACCGATTTCACAATACGTATCTGAAACATTTTTCTCTGGCGCACTCAGCATATACCCCTAATTTTTCGGAACAATCCGCGCTTTTGCTGGCATGTGAGGTTATGGATCGTTATGCCATAGTTGGAGTTGTGCCAAAGATGGAAGAATTCCTGTGTCTGATAGCCGCCGATCTTGGCATACCCGCACCGACGAAGGCGCCCAGGGAAAATGTGAATAACGACAGTTCTTCCCATGTTGACGTTTCCTTTTCTATACGGGAGAGACTACGGGAGGAAAACGCGGCTGACTATGAGTTGTACCATTATGCTGAGTCGCTTTACTCCAATATTCTTTTTCAGCGTCTGCATCGATTTGCAGAGTTGCGGCATCGCGAAGATGTGATTTTATCCACACAGCCTAGCGTTTCGATGGAAAAAGAGACTCTCAAAGTGATGGAGACTGTGATTAATGCGGATTACGCGGAAATCATTTCATCCGGAATATTTCAAGCAAATAACTGGAGCGGTCCCTTCATAATTGGGCAAAAGGTTTGTATTGCCTTGACGTTTCGAGTAACCCATCCGATTAATACAATTAACCCCGTGTTCCAGATCAGCGATAGCTGCGGCCGGATAATATATCAAACTTCGCTGAATGATCACGGGTATCAAATTGTGCTGAAAGGTACTGGTGAATACTGCTTTATTGCCGCTTTTGAAAATCGCCTCGGGGTTGGTGAATACTTCTTGGGGGCAGGGCTGTTTGAAGGATTGACCTTTCAAACTCGGTGTTGGTGCTGGAACAGTAAGCTATGCGCTTTTTCTTGTGCACATAGCCCCGGTTATGAGTCCTGGTACGGAGTTGTTGCGTTGAATCCCGGTTTGTATTTCTATCCTGTCAAGGATGAATGTGGGGTACCGGAGGTCCATGTCATGGATTTTCACACTGTCTCTGGAAGTTTTGGCAGAGATGTGCTCGTATCTTTGCCTGAGTTTCCTTCAAGCAGAACATTTTCCTTCATGCATCCGTCCCTTGGATCACAGGTTGGGGTTTTAAAAGCCGATGGCATTCATGCCACATATACTGCGGGATATCTGATTTATGGTCCTTATGTTGCGGTTCTACCGGGACATTATCGCGTCTCTTTTGATATATTGTCCAGTGGAAACCCAAATGAAACTGAAATAACGGTTGATATTTGCGCAAATGGCGCCAAGCACATCATATTGCAGCCCAGAAAACTTCTGTTTGCAGCCGATACCGTGGAATCTGTTGAGTTCACCATGGATTCCGTCTTTCAGGACATGGAAATCAGGCTTTTTGTCACTGCCGGGACCCGTGCCATTTTTAAGCAGTATCATCTGACACATATCTTTTGATGAGTGAATTGACCATGAAAAAAATGTTCCGACCCGTTGTGATAGGTGTACAATCTCTCCATCCTGGAGATGCCGTCAGCAACGATGTGATCGGTATGTGCAATGCGCTTGAAGCGATTGGTGTCGACGTCCGGCTGTTTCCTTCCGATTATGCGATTGAGATCGGAAAACAGGTGATCAACATGAAATCCGTTCCCGATTTCCTTGGGGACAAAGGGCTGTTCATTTATCATTTTTGTGTCAAGTGGGAGCCTGCCAATGAATTGATGTTTAAGCTCCGGTGTCCCAGAATCGTTAAGTACCACAATATTACTCCCGGCACTTTTTTTAGAGGCATTTCTCAGCGGCATGAAAAGGCCTGCGATGATAGCCGCCGGGTTATCGAGGAGGTCGTTCATCTTACGGATTATCTATGGGCCGACAGCCTTTTCAATGCAGGCGATTTTGAGCGACACGGTTTTCCAGCTTCGCGTATCCAGATTCTTCCCCCTTTTCACCACACCGAACGGCTCCTTGATATCACACCCGACAAGGACTGGATGAATCAACTCAACGATGGGCGAATCAATGTTCTTTTTGTGGGGCGTCTGGCTCCAAATAAAAATCATTCTCTATTGATCGAATCGTTTGCGGTTTTTAAACAGCGTATTCCTCATGCACGCCTGTTGATTGGCGGAGGATGCGATGCCGAACTGGCATCTTACAAGATGGAGCTGGACAACCGGGTGGCTTCGTTGGGGTTGCGGCAGGATATCCTTTTTTGTGGTAAGGTGCCTGACGAGGTGCTTTCGGCACTTTACCGGTCTGCAAGTCTTTTTGCCATTACCAGCCTGCACGAAGGCTTCTGCGTTCCCTTGCTGGAGGCCATGGCCTTTGGTGTACCGATTGCTGCCCTGTCGCGCTGCGCTGTTCCCGAAACCGCCCAGAATATCGCCGAATATTGCGAAGATGAGGATGCCGAGGCATTCTCATCCGCCATGAGCCGCGCGCTGGACGCGGATCGCGCCATGGAGTTCAGGCGACTGGGCCGTCAACACTACTGGGCACGGTTTTCCCAGCATGCGTTGGAAGGTCGTTTTCTTGACGCCATCACCCCTTTGCTGGGGACTTCGGTCCGTTCCGTTCGGGCAATCCACCAGTTTCACTCGGGGTCTGCCGTTGGTGATGCTATCACCAACGCCATGTTGTTCACGCAAGAGTTGCTGCGGTGCATGGGCTTTGAATCGCAGATATATGTCGAGCACATTGCTCCGGAACTTAAAAATGTGCTGAAACCCCATACGCTCCTGCGTCCGGCAAAGGACGTGTTTGTTTTGGTGCATCACTCCATGGGGCACGATTTAGACAGATTCATCGCGTCCCTGGCTGGTCGCGGTGCTCTGGTGTACCATAACATCACACCGGCAATATTTTTCCCCGATAACACGGGAATCCAGGCTTTCATTGAAAAGGGTTTGGCCCAGCTTGATCAGTTCCGATCCCATTTCGACTCCGCGTCAGCTGTTTCATCGTTCAACGCGCAGCAACTTCGTTCACGTGACTTCCGCCATGTCGAGGTGATTCCAATCTTATTGGATCTCGACAAGCTGGCCAACCGTCCATGGAACGATGCTCTGGTACAGTCCCAGGCATCCATGCCGACCATCCTGTTTGTCGGACGCATCGTTCCCAACAAATGTCCCCATGAGTTGGTGGATATTGCGGCAGAGTTGCGGTGCATGACCGATGGACCTTTCCAGGTGATCCTTGTCGGCAGCTTTGACCCCAATGATGCCTATTGCCGGGATATCCAAAATCGAATTCTGCGACAGGGCCTGGAACATCACGTGCGATTCACCGGCAAAATTTCGGATGCCGATCTTACTGCCTGGTTCCGTGCTGCGGATGTGCTTGTTACCTTGAGTGAACATGAAGGTTTTTGTGTGCCGGTGGTCGAGGCGATGGCCTATGACGTCCCGGTAGTGGCTTTTGACGCCGGAGCCTTGCGTGAAACCCTGAGAGGTGAGGGTATTCTCCTGAACCGTAAAGATTCCATTGAAATCGCTGCGTTGATAAAACTGCTGCTCACCGACCGCCCGTTCCGTCGTGCACTGATACGCGGCCAGCGCACCCGTTTGATGGAGTTTGGAAAAGAAGTCATACGCAACCGTCTGGCCGGGTTTTTGCGCCGACTGGGCATGGTCGTGCCTCCTTCCGGATCAGTCCGGCCATGTGCTACTGGCGCTTCACTTCCTACATATCAAGTGGAAGGCCCCTTTGAAACCAGTTACAGCCTGGCGCTTGTTAACCGTGAAATTGCCAAGGCCCTCAATGGCCTTTTCCCAGGCGAAGTGGGCCTTTTCGCCACCGAAGGACCGGGCGACTATCAACCCGATTCGCAATTGGTAGATCGCCTGCCAGTCATCCGCGAATTGCAGGAAAAGGGAAGGAAAGGCGCCCGGCCGCAAGTATGCATCCGCAATCTGTATCCGCCCCGGGTAGCGGACATGGACGGCATTATCAACATTCTCAATCTTGCATGGGAAGAGTCGGAGCTTCCCTATGACTGGGTATGGAATTTTAATCGATCGCTGGATGGCATAGCGGTTGTATCGGAGTTCGTCCGCAAGGTGTTGATCGATAACGGCGTTTCGGTGCCCTCGATTGTCGCCGGAAACGGCGTGGATCATATAGCGGATATCACCGCCACGCCGTTGAATGCATCCATGGCCGGACAGCTCAAAGATCGCTTCGTGTTCCTTCACGTGTCTTCATGTTTTCCCAGAAAGGGCGTTGATTTGTTGCTTGATGCCTATGGGCGGACATTTACGGCAAATGATGCTGTGGTGCTTGTTATAAAGACATTTCCCAACCCGCACAATGTCATAGAGGAGATGATCAATTCAAAAAAAGCGGAAAATGCAAATTTTCCACCACTCCTTTTGATCAACCGGGATTTGTCGGATAACGAAATGGTTGCGCTGTATAAATCCGCCAATGCGCTTGTCGCCCCATCCAGAGGAGAGGGCTTCGGCCTGCCCATGGCGGAGGCCATGTTTTTCGGCATTCCGGTCATCACCACGGCCTATGGCGGACAAAGCGATTTTTGCACGCCGGAAACAGCCTGGTTGATTGATTTTAAGTTTGCTCCGGCATCCACGCATTTGGGACTTTTTAATTCGGTCTGGATCGAACCCTCGGTATCTCATTTGTCCAGTCTCTTAAGACATGTCTATAACGGCACTGAAAGCGACATTTTCAGCCGCTGCGAGATTGCAAAAAAAATGATTCAGAAAAAGTTTACCTGGAAAAAATGCGCCGAAAGAATGGTGATGCTTAAGAATAACATATCCCGCACCCCCCCCTTTTCCGATAAAACCATTCATGTTGCCTGGGTTTCGACCTGGAACACAAAATGCGGTGTTGCGGAGTACTCATCACATCTGATAGAGCATTTTACCCAGGAAAGAATCAAGGTGACCATCCTTGCCCCGCATGCAAAGGAAATGATTCGACCGGATGAAAAAAATGTGATTCGTTGCTGGACCGATTATAGACAGCCAGTCGATGATCTTCTGGAACAGCTTTCCATTCTGCTACCTGATGTTCTTATCCTGCAATTCAATTTCAGCTTCATCTCACAGAAGGAATTGTCGCGTCTTATCGATTTTTGCGAGGTTAAGAACATCGCAACGATAATAGAATTTCACTCGACAAAGGATGTCCGATGGGGCGATCTGCTGATATCTCTTAGTGAGTCAATCAAGTATCTCAATAAAGCCGATCGCTTGATTGTACACAGTATCGACGATCTGAACAGGCTAAAAAATTATGGATCATACCTGAACTCGGCTTTATTTCCTCATGGCGTGCTTGACTGGCTGCCGGAACCTGATACCAGGCAAAATAACCGACTCGAGTTGGGCCTGCACGAGGATGATTTCGTTATTGCCAGTTATGGATTTCTATTGCCCCATAAGGGATTATCAGAACTGGTGGAAGCCTTTTCCATTGTCCGTGAGACTTGCGAAAATGCAAGGCTCTTCATGCTGAATGCGCTTTATCCTGATCCGGTTTCGGAACAACTGCATGCTCATTTGCTCGATAAAATTGCCGCGCACCTGTTTCCCGCCGATATCAGCATCATTACGGAGTATCTTGAGGATGAAATTGCCTTGCAATTGCTGAATGCCGCCGATCTGATCGTTTTTCCCTACATGGAAACAGCGGAATCTGTCAGTGGCGCAGTTCGCCATGGTCTATTATCCCAGCGACCTGTTCTTTGCACCCCATTAACGATTTTCAGCGATCTGTCGTCGGTTGTCCATTATGCCACCGGCACCGGTATTCCGGAGATTGCAGCTTCAATCATTGATTTGATCAATGACCCGATCTGTTTGAAAAGCAAGACGAATGAGCAAAACCGCTGGCTGGACCAGCATCGCTATTCGATTATGGGTATGAGACTAAACGGGTTGGTAACGGGTCTGCTTAACAATAGAAACACTTCTTCCTGTGGACATTGATACCCAAGTCTGCAATCAAAATTATGTTCATGACTGCAATACAAAAACTTTTCAAATGGGGCATGAGAAAAGGTATAAAAGAAGCAGGCATGCAGACAATCAGGACGTTAGAAGAAGTCGACTTGTTTTTGGAGCAAGTCAATAACGCTTCAAGAGTATCTGATGATGCCGTGCGTTCTGTATTTCGCCAATTCAAAATGGCAATTGAATGGAACCCTCCAGCAGATCCCTATTCTTCTGAATATCGCGATGCGGTTCTATCTCTCTATGAGTATTTGCACGGTAAGCCGTACACAATCAAACATGAAATCTCTTTATTCGATGTTGAAAGTGCCACCATCTCCCCTTTCCCCTATTACACCAAGAGTTGCGATACAGTCGGAAATCATCTGATGGCAATCGGGCATTCGATTCGGGTGATGAACCTGCAACCGGGAGCTACGATTCTCGAATTTGGTCCAGGGTGGGGGAATACAACTCTGGCACTTGCTGCAATGGGATTCAAAGTTACTGCGGTTGATATTGAGCCCCGGTTCTGCGATTTAATCGCCAGGCGAGCTGCAAACAACGGTTTGTCAGTGAATGTCATTAATGCCGATTTTTCTTATATCGACAGTGTTGCAGAGCCAGTGGACGCGGTTCTTTTTTTTGAGTGTTTCCACCATGCATCGGATCATATGGCGCTTCTGAGAGCGCTTCATGGAGCTACAACGTCAAACGGCCGCGTCTTTTTTGCTGCCGAACCCATCACCGAAGATTTTCCGGCGCCGTGGGGCCTCCGTTTGGATGGGGAGTCTTTGTGGGCAATCAGAAAAAATGGATGGCTTGAGCTTGGTTACAATGAGAAATATTTTTTCGACACAATGGATCACCTGGGCTGGCGCCTATACAAGCATGTTACGACGGCAATCCCGTGGGGGACAGTTTTTGAGGCATGTAAATCCGTTTCAATGCGGGAGTGTTTCAAGGCTGGAGATCAAAGATTAAAATCTCAAATTGGCCAGTTAAACCAGAATAATGAATTGGTTGGATGCGGTGTGGGGTTTCTTGTCTTTGGCCCGTATATCTGTTTGCCTGCCGGGTCTTACACGGGTTCCATTGCGATTCGTTCCACGGAACAAAACAAAGAAGGAGTCCTGCGCTGTGAAATTGCACATGGCTGTGGATCAGTAATTCTTTCGCCAAAAGAAATTTCTTTAAAAGATATTGGAGCGGATTGGGTAACCATTGAAATTCCCTTCATCTTGTTGAAACAGCAGCAAGATGTTGAATTTCGCGTTTGGCTGAATAGTCCGGCTTTGCACAGTGTGAAAGAAATTGTGATATCGGGTTGAACATTAAAAAAGTGACGGATGCGCTGAATATTACCGTACGTTCGCATCATAATGGTTGCATACAAAATATATTGTCCGGATTGATTTCTTCTGACTTACTTTCCGCACCCCCCCGAGGGCTTGCGCGGTCTATTTTTCCTTCCCTAAAAATAGACTAAAAAGTAGCTTAACCAAGTGATATCTATAACTAATTAATATAACTAGACATTCTTTTACTAGTCTGATACACTGCCCTCAACCGTTAACACATAGCGATGGAGAGCAACAATGTCAGAGCACATTCTTGAGGAACCGATCTACACTGAAGCCAGGCATCTTCCTATTATTAAACACTTTGCCAAGCGGATCAACCTGGTGGATACTATCGACCGATTGGTCGGTAGCCAAATGGAAATCTCACCAGGTCTAACAGTTTTAGCCATGGTACTTGATACACTTTCGGGCCGTAGTCCTCTCTACCGGCTCAAGGAGTTCTTTGATGAAAAGGATAGTGAGCTACTACTGAGCACAGAGGTTGATCCGGCGTGTTTTGCCGATTACAACGTGGGCCGGGCGATGGATCAAATCTATGAGACCGGCACCCAGAAGATTTATGCTCAGATCATTCAGACCGCCCTGGATGTCTTTGAAATCCAAACCAATTGCTTTCACTTTGATACCACTTCCATCACTGTCTATGGTGATTATGATTGCCAAGACCCGCCATTTGAACTCACCTACGGACACAGCAAGGATAAACGGCCCGATTTGAAACAGTTTGTGCTCTCCATGCTCTGCGTAGAACGTAACATTCCACTTTTGGGCGCCTGCCACAATGGCAACTCTTCAGATAAGACTCTCAATAACGAACTGCT
>AMWB02097511.1_pt2 | contig 12639 bp, 13 predicted proteins | sample 200311 | NCBI WGS metagenome assembly AMWB02 (sample SAMN02737377, study PRJNA173069) | bioreactor metagenome | biome: anode biofilm in microbial fuel cells | place: USA: California | collected 2010-12-16 | reverse complement strand
CTGCCAAAACATCTAATAACAACCAAAGTAAATAATTTGAAAATGGAACGAATACCTTATAAAAAGTTAGATTTTGACTATGGCCGCTCTCTTGAAATTTTTGACGATTCAAGAAAAATCGGGGCAGATGCCTGGGTAGTGATCATGACCGCGATAATGAAGATTCCTGTGGAAATGTCATTATTCACATCTGAACCGTTGTCTGATAGTGAATTTGATGATATTTTAAATATATTAGGGTCTCCCATTGAATATCGCTACCGGCTGGAACGTAACATGATCATGGATCATGAAAAGGATGCCGTGCTGGAAAATCTGGTAAATACATTTCTTGAAAATACCGGCCGATATGTGGCAAATCCTAAGTTTCCTGAAAAACTTGCATTAAAGGAGTACAAGGATCGGGTTGAAAAGCGCAAAAGGAAAAGATAGGTCGGTAAAGGTTCCGGGATTTAGGACGATATTTTTTCTTTTCGCATGGCTGTGCCTGACATCTCCCTGCACGGCCCTGGGGGACATATACAAGTGCATTGAGCCCGATGGTGTGAATTTCACCAATACGCCTACTTCTAATAGAAACTGTACCTTTTATCTCAAGGAAAATAGCGGGGACGAGGTACTGGCCCGGACAAGAAGATTCAATGCCGGGCCTGATGTCTACAACGATATTATTTCCAGAGCCGCCAGTGACTTTGGTGTGGATCAAGCATTGATCAAGGCCGTGATCCATGCCGAGTCCTGTTTTGACCCCAATGCCGTGTCCAGCAAAGGAGCAAGGGGGCTTATGCAGATCATGCCCCAGAACGACGCCTCCCTGAATATCTCAAATCCCTTTGATCCGTCCCAGAATATTATGGGCGGAACCCGTTATTTGAAGCGGATGCTCACTCGGTATAATGAGAAACTTGCCCTGGCGCTCGCCGCCTATAACGCAGGTCCATCGGCTGTGGACAAATACAACAACATTCCACCCTATGAAGAGACCCAGACCTATGTAGAAAGGGTGAAGTCGTTGTATTTACGGTATAAAAGCAGCTGAAGATCAGTCTCAGCCTTTGATCGTCTTTATAAATTCAAGCAGTTTGTCTCGCATTTCCGGTCGTTCAAGGGAAAAGGAAAGATTAGCCATTTGAAACCCGACTTTGTCCCCGCAGTCAAACCGGGTGCCCTTGAATTTATATCCAAAGATCGGTTGTTCGGTTAAAAGTCCCTTCATGGCATCGGTGAGCTGGATTTCACCGCCGGCACCGGCCTGTTTTTTTCCAAGATATTCCCAGATTCTCGGGGTAAGGATGTACCGGCCCACGATGGCCAGGTTGGACGGGGCGTCTTCGGGTTTTGGTTTTTCCACCATATCATTGATTTTTACCATATCCTCTTCCAGAGGGGTTGCATCCAGAATGCCGTATTTATCGGTCTGATCCTTTTCCACTTCCATGACCGCGGCAATGGATGCCCGGAACCGTTCAAATTTTTCCACCATTTTCGTGAGTACAGGCTTATCCGGGGTTTGGATCATATCGTCGGCCAGAAGTACGGCAAAGGGTTCATCCCCCACAATGTCCCTGGCGCACCAGATGGCATGGCCAAGCCCTAGTGGATCATGTTGGCGGGTGTAAACAATGGTACCGGTTCGGGGGACCAGTTCATTGACCTGCCGCAACAAGTCTGTTTTCCCCTTGGTTTTGAGCATGGTCTCTAACTCATAGCTGCGGTCAAAGTGATCTTCCAGGGCTTTTTTGCCCCGGCCCGTGACAAAAATAATTTGCTCAATACCGGCTGCAAACGCCTCTTCAACAGCATACTGGATAATGGGTTTATCCACTACGGTCAGCATCTCCTTGGCCATGGCCTTGGTAGCCGGGATAAACCGGGTGCCAAGACCTGCTACCGGAAATACCGCTTTTTTTACTCTCATAACGACTCCTTGAATATTTGATACTGAAATTTTCCCTGATTTTCGGGGCAGGGCCTGTCAGAGCAGACCTAAATATTTTGTTGGTGTTTGAACGACTATTTTCGTCGAAGGTTTTTATGTTCAAACAATTTTTATATTTTTAGATTAGCAGAGGCTGTCGTGTCAAACTCAAAATGAACAATCCTTTAGGGATTTGGGCTTCTTTGGCTGGATGCATCAGGCTATCCGATTGACATTATTGCCTATTTCCAGTATGGTATTTGATTTTTATATTGCTTGTTATTAATTGATAAGGAAATAGTGAATGAACGCTGAAAATAAGACAGATGCAACTCAGGCCCGGGCGGAAATTCCGACGGAGCAGCTTAGCCTTAAAAGCCGGTTTAAATTCAAATGCCATAAAGGCGTCTCCTGTTTTACCGAATGTTGCAGGGGGATTGATATTATGCTCACCCCCTATGATATTTTAACCATGCGCAAAAAATTGGACATTGATTCGGAGAAATTTTTGTCCATATTTACCACCCCCCAGCTTCTTGAAAAAGCGGATATGCCCGTGGTGACCCTCAAGCTCCTTGATGATGAGCGTAGGTCCTGCCCGTTTGTCCAGGACAAGGAGGGATGCATGGTTTATGAAGACCGTCCTACTACCTGCCGGTACTATCCCCTTGGGGTGGGCGCTTTGAGTTATTCCGGGGAACAGAAGGATAACAATCAGGATGAGTTCTTTTTCATGATCAAGGAACCCCATTGTAAAGGCTTTGATGAACCGGACGAATGGACCGTAGGGGAATGGCGTGAAGACCAGGGCGTCGATCTGCGTGATGAGGTCAATGAAGGTTGGCTGGATCTCATGGTCCGTAAAAAATCTTTGCCGTCCAGCATGCAGCTGTCCGAACAGGCCAAACAGATGTTTTTCATGGTCTGCTATAATATCGATAAGTTTAAACGGTTCGTGTTTGAATCCTCTTTTCTTACCCGGTACAATATCCCGGCAGAACGGGTGGCCCAGATTAAAGATGATGATGTGAAACTGCTTCAGTTCGGATTTGAATGGTTAAAAACCACTTTTTTCCATACCGGAGAGGCTATGTTTAAGTCCAAAGAGAACGGCGGGGACTCAACGGGGTCATTAACTTAAGCGTTAATGGCAAGAAACTGGAAACAAGAAACAAGAGGGTGAATCACCTTTGGCGCCCATTTTTATGCCTGTCTACCAGCCAATAGTTTCCGAGTTTCTCCCCTCAAAGCCAAACAGGCACGCCGCAGATAAAATGCTACGGGACCGTGTTTGGACGAAAAGTTGCCCAGATGCAAGGCGCAGAAGAATTTGCAACCGGAGCATACTAAAGTATGTGAGGATTGTAAATTCTTCTGCAACGCCGCAGATGGGTGACTTTTCGTTCAAACACTATTAATAATTATACCACAACGCTTTATGGGCCGACGTATCATTCAGGCGGGCGTCAATATCCAGATTAAAGAAAGAGGCAACCGGCGCAAGAATTTCAGGATTGTCTGCCTGCACTTTTTTTAAAGCGGAAAGCGCCATATCAAATCCTTTTTGGGTCATTTTCCCCAAGGGCTGGCGGCATGGGCCGGACGGCATGCCAAGGATCTGCATCATGGTTTTCAGGGGCAAAGGATTTCTGGCCCGGCATTTGACAGGTCCGTACTTGCTTTCCTCTTCGGTAGTGATGACCACAAGATTCAGCAACGGAGACAATGCGGTCTCAATAGCCAGTGCTTCTTGGGTTTTACCCTGGTTAAGCAGTTCAACCATTTGGGTCATGAATGCCGGTGCAATATTTGACATGACTGAAATTGCACCGCAGGCCCGGATCTGTTCATCTGCCATGACTTGGCAGACCAGGGCATCGTCTCCGGAAAAGATATTGAAACCGTCCCCGCAAAGTTTTCTGGTCAGCTTCATGTTGTCTATATTGCCGGTGGCTTCCTTGACACTGGTTACATTGGCATGGTTGTCCGCAAGTATGGCAAGGTCCTGGGGCAGCATCTGCGCACCCGTACGCCCCGGTATAATATAAGGGATGATATCCAGGCCCGGGGTTTCCCTTGCCACTGCCTCGTAATATTCCCGCCGGATTTCAAGGGAGGAGGGCCCGTTGTAATAGGGATCCACCAGAAGGACACCGTCCACGCCCTGTTTTGCGGCATGGGATGTACCGGTTATGGCTTCAGCCGTGTTGTTTGAGCCGGTGCCTGCGATGCACGTGCACTTGCCCCTGGTCTGTTTGGCAATCAAATCAATAACCAGATTATGTTCTTCCCATTTAAATGTCGGGCTTTCACCAGTGGTGCCGGTGGCAAGAATTCCGGTAATCCGGTTTTCAATCTGGAAATTAATGAGCCCGGACAGGCCGTCCCGGTCCAGATCTCCTGCCGGGGTGAACGGGGTGATAAGTGCTGTGTAGCATCCTTGTTCCATAACTTACAAACTCCTGATGGTTATTTGCGCGGCAAGCGCGGATAAAACAATTTGCCCAAAAAAGTTGTGTCAACTCTTTACAGGGCAGGCACTAAGTTTCCCTGAAAGACCTTGACACCCGAATAAAAAAATTTATTATATAAAAATTTTGTATAAACACAATAATAAAGTCATAGAATAGCCAAAGGAGACATAAATGGCCGATTCCAGAAACCTGCCTAAAAATGCAGACGAGCAGATCGCACGGCTCAGACACGCACTGGTCCAAAATGCCGAATGCGGCACAACCCATTATAATCTGGCTGTTGCGCTGATCGGCAAGCAGGAGTTTGCGGAAGCGGAAAAAGAACTTCATGACGCCATAGACTGCAGCCCCTCCCTGTCCGAGGCTTATGTGCAGCTTGGGGGCATTTGCCTGCAGCGGGGCGATCTTGAAGGATGTTTCCGGTTCAACCAGCAGGCCACCAAGGCCCGGGCCGGCTTTGCCGAAGGCTATGCCAACATGGGCTTTGTTCTGCTGCAGCTGGTGGACGGCAAGGATGCCAAGGAGGATGAAGAAAAAGTGGAGAAGGCCATTAAAAATCTAAAGAAGGCCATTATCCACAATAAAAATTTCATCCAGGCATACACGACCTTGGGAACCGCCTATTTTATGAAAGGACTGGTGGAAGAGGGGGTCAAGGCCAATCTTCAGGCCCTGTCCGTGGAACCTAACTTCCCCATTGCCCATAACAACCTGGCCGTGGCCTATCTGGAACTTAAAGATTATAAGCAGGCCATCAAACATTGTGATATTGCCGTGGATTTAGGTTTTGAAGTCAACCCGGCATTGCTGGATGAGCTTGCACCCCACCGGGGCATATAATCACACCGTGATGACAGGTTTTTATTGACATGCGGACTTATAAATTCTATACCAGCTATGTTATTTTGCTTATAATGTCTGCTTCAAAGCGTTAATTTTTTTACTAATGCTTTGGAATGATAGAGAAAAGAATATTAATGAGAAGTTTGGAAAATCTTTTCATTGTTGCATGTAAATCAACTTTTAACGGAGGTAAGTAAATGGCTAAGCATGAAACTCCTTTCTTAGACCAGCTGGAAAGCGGCCCGTGGCCTAGCTTTGTTTCTGACCTGAAACAGCAGGCAGAAGTCAGAGCCAAAAACGAAAAAGGCGTTGAATTCCAGATCCCCCAGGATTGTGTAGACGATCTTCTTGGTGTTTTAGAACTTTCTTACAAACATGGCCGTACCCACTGGAAACACGGCGGCATCGTTGGCGTATTCGGATACGGTGGTGGCGTTATCGGTCGTTACTGCGACCAACCCAAACTGTTCCCTGGCGTTGAGCATTTCCATACCATGCGTGTAAACCAGCCTGCCGGTAAATACTACACCACCGAGTACCTGAAAGCACTGACTGATCTGTGGGACTTCAGAGGCTCCGGAATTACCAATATGCACGGCGCCACCGGCGACATCATCCTGCTGGGTACCACTACTCCCCAGTTGGAAGAAGTGTTCTGGACACTGACCCACGATATGAACCAGGATCTGGGTGGTTCCGGCTCCAACCTGAGAACCCCTGCCGACTGCCTTGGCTCTTCCAGGTGTGAATATTCCTGCTACGATACCAGCGCACTGTGCCATTTCCTCACCAATGAATATCAGGATGAACTGCATCGTCCGGCATTCCCGTACAAGTTTAAATTTAAACTTGACGGCTGTCCCAACTGCTGTGTTGCTTCCATCGCCCGTTCCGATATGTCCTTCATCGGTACCTGGAAAGACGACATCCGCATTGATCAGGACGCGGTTAACAAATATGTTGAAAACGACCCTGCATATCCTGCCAATGCCGGTGCCCACAAAGGTAAAGACTGGGGTCCCTTTAACATTAACAAAGAAGTTATCTATCTTTGCCCCACAGGCTGCATGAAGTTTGAAAACAAAAAACTGACTATTGACAATGCCAACTGCACCCGCTGCATGCACTGTATCAATGTTATGCCCAGAGCCCTGAAAATTGGTAAAGAGACAGGTCTCTCCATTCTTGTTGGCGCCAAGGCTCCGATCCTTGATGGTGCCCAGATGGGTTCATTGCTGGTTCCCTTTGTTGAAGTCAATGCCGACAATGATTACGAAGAAATTACAGAAGTCATTGAAAACGTATGGGATTGGTGGATGGAAGAGGGCAAGAACCGTGAACGTCTTGGTGAGCTGATCATGCGCCAGGGCTTCCAGAAACTTCTGGAAGTAACAGGCATCGAAGCGATGCCCCAGCATGTTGCCTATCCGAGAACCAACCCCTACATCTTCTGGAAAGAAGAGGAAGTAACCGGCGGTTGGGAACGTGACGTTGAAGAATACAGAAAACATCACTTAAGATAAAAAGGGAGATATATAATGGCATTTATTTCTACAGGGTATGATCCCAAAAATCCGATGGTGAACAGAATCACCGACATCGGTCCCAAAGACTTTAACGAATTTTATCCTCCTGTTATCGCAAAAAATAAAGGCAAATGGTCTCATCATGAAATCCTGGAGCCCGGCGTGCTGGTTCATGTCGGCGATTCCGGAGATGAAGTATATACCGTAAGGGTTGGCGGTGCCCGCCTGATGTCCACAAGTCACATCAATGAAATCTGTGAGATTGCCGACAAACACTGTGATGGATATGTTCGTTTCACTACCCGTAACAACATTGAGTTCATGGTTGATTCCAAGGACAAAGTAGAGCCCTTGAAAAACGATCTGGCTTCCAGAAAGTTCCCCGGTGGTTCCTTTAAGTTCCCCATCGGTGGTACCGGTGCCGGCGTTACCAATATCGTTCACACCCAGGGCTGGATTCACTGCCACACCCCGGCCACCGATGCTTCCGGCACCGTAAAGGCGACCATGGACGTATTGTTTGACGATTTCCAGCAGATGAGAATGCCGGCTCAGCTTCGCGTTTCCATGGCTTGCTGCCTGAACATGTGTGGTGCGGTTCACTGCTCTGATATTGCCATCCTGGGTTACCACAGAAAACCGCCAATGCTTGACCATGAATACCTGGACAAGGTTTGCGAAATTCCGCTGGCTGTTTCCGCGTGCCCCACAGCAGCCATCAAGCCTTCAAAAGTGAAACTGCCGAACGGCACTGAAGTAAAATCCGTTGAAGTTAAAAACGAACGCTGCATGTACTGCGGTAACTGCTACACCATGTGCCCCTCCATGCCACTTGCCGACACCGAAGGTGACGGTATTGTTCTCATGGCTGGTGGTAAAGTATCCAACCGTATCTCCGATCCGAAATTTTCCAAGGTTGTTGTGGCCTTCCTGCCCAACGAAATGCCCCGCTGGCCGTCCATGACCGACGCCATCAAAAAGATGGTTAACGCCTATTCAAACGGCGCCAACAAATACGAACGTCTGGGTGACTGGGCTGAGAGAATCGGATGGGAAAAATTCTTTGAAGCTTGTGAACTGGACTTCACCCACCACCTGATTGACGATTTCCGTCAGCAGGCTTACATGAGCTGGCGTCAGTCCACTCAGTTTAAATTCTAATTTAAAAACTAATTTGGGTTTAAACATTATTTAATATCGGATGGACCGGGGTGCATTTTGTTCTCCGGTTCATCCCTTTCAACCGAAAGGAAAGGAGTCTAACATGGCAAGCGATCTTTTGAACGATAAAGAAGCAGCCGAGAAAGCCGTTGTTGAGTGGCTTGAGGGAAAGGCCGGCAGCAAAACCAAATTTTATATTAAAGACTTTTACAAGCTTTTCCCGGATGACAAACCCAGGGAAATAAAAAAAGTTGTTAACAAAATGGTTGAAAACGGCATTCTTGAATACTGGTCATCCGGATCCACCACTATGTACGGTCTGAAGGGTGCCGGTATCCAGCATTCTTCCGAAGGCGAAGAATAGAGAATTTTTTCGCTTAATTCATGACTGTCAGTAGGGAAAAAGTCCCTGGAGTTGTTATTGCCGGACTCAGGGGTGGTTCAGGCAAGACAATAATATCCCTTGGGATAACTGCCGCATGGAGAGCCCGGAATATAACGGTGGCCCCCTTTAAAAAGGGCCCGGACTATATTGACGCCGGCTGGCTATCACGGGCAGCCGGCCGCCCCTGCTATAATCTTGATACCTATCTGTGCGCCCAGTCGGTCGTACAAACCTCTTATCTTACCCACTCCCAATCCTGCGATATTGCCATGGTTGAGGGCAACCGCGGCCTTTACGACGGCATTGATCTGTATGGTACCACCTCAACAAGCGAACTGGCCAAGCTGCTGGATCTGCCTGTGATACTGGTATTGGACTGCACCAAATCCACCCGTACCATGGCCGCTGTACTCATGGGCTGCATGCAGTTTGATCCGGATATCAATATTTGCGGCGTTATCCTCAACCGTATGGCCGGAAAGCGCCATGAGGGAAAAGTTCGGGCAAATATTGAACACTTTTGCAATATTCCGGTTTTTGGCGCTCTGCCGAAGCTAAAGCAGGAGGATTTTCCCGAACGTCATATGGGGCTTGTCACTTCCGAAGAACACCAGGAAAGCGATACCTCTTTGGCCCGGGCCAGGCAGGTGGCCCTGGATAATATTGATGTTGATGAACTTTTCCGACGGATCACTTCGTTTAAGGGACAGGGTATGCCGGTTGTGGACAACGACCGGCAGGAATCGGTTCCTGCAATGAATACGGCAGAAAATAAAAAGCAGGCAACAGATAATTCCACTGTGACCATTGGCGTTGTTCGGGATTCCGCATTTCAGTTCTATTATCCTGATAATATTGAAGCCCTGGAAAATCTGGGTGCCGGGATTAAATTCATCAGTCCTTTATCCCAGTCCGATATTCCCGAAGTCGACGCCATCTACATGGGCGGCGGCTTTCCCGAAACCCACGCCACCCAGCTGTCTGCCAATCAGGCTTTCAGAGATAATTTAAAATTGCTGTCCCGCAAAGGACTTCCCATTTATGCCGAATGCGGTGGTCTGATATTCCTTGGCGAGAGTATTTGTCTTGATGATGTGGTTTACCCCATGACCGGTATCCTGCCCTTACGGTTTGGGCTTTCCAAACGCCCCCAGGGCCATGGCTACACGGAAGTTGAAGTGGTCAATGAAAATCCCTTTTATGCCAAAGGAGAAGTGCTTCGCGGCCATGAATTCAGATACTCCAAGGTGATTTCCATTGATTATGATGATAGTGCCATGGCATTTAAAATGACCCGGGGCAAGGGGATTATTGAAAAAAAGGACGGATTTTTTAAAGACAATACCTTTGGCACCTATACCCACATCCATACCCTTGGTACCACCAGCTGGGCACCCTCTTTGATTGCTAAGGCCAGGCGCTTCAAAGCTTCACGTCAATAACCCATGATCCATATAATTACACAGGCCTATGAAATTAAACCGCATTCAAATTATGATTTTTAAAAAGCTCAGCAAAGAAAAAGGTCTTGATGCTGACGATTATATACAACAGTATTCTATGGAATTCATCTGTATGCAACGCGACAGCCTCCAGGACCTTAGCGAAGAAGAAGGAGATAATTGGATTCATAGGGCATATCTTTTATCCCTGTAATCATCAGGATATACGCCGGGCATTGATCAACAGCCCAATAGATTCCATAGGACTCCAGTTTGAAGAATACCTTTACATATCAGACCATTTTGAAACCGAGCACTGGTTTCTGACGCGCACGTCTGGTAATCTTTACGAAGAGTATGTACTCTTGGCACCTGTAGATGGAAAAATTAAACAGTGTGAGGACTTGATAGGAAATAATCTTATTTTTTACAACTCACCTCGATTCTCCTCAAAAAGAAAAAATTCTGACAGCATTTCGAGAACTTCACACGAACCTTTCAGGCCAACAAGTGCTGACCATTTTCCAGTCGGAAGCCCTTGTGGAAGTTGAAAAAAAAAGAACTCTCAACCACAAGAAATTTTGTATTGGAAGCACGAAAAATACCATAAGATGAGAAAATGTTGACCACAGGGGAGAAAACCGGAATTGTTGCGTTTGTTTTGGCAAGCGCCTTGTTTGTTTTGTGGGGACCGGTGTGGAGCCTTTTTCCACTGGCGGGATTTATTCTGGTGTGTGTGGCCGCTCCTTTTTTGACGGCATTTGGTTTTTTTTTGCCTGTTATCTGTCGGGGGTCGCGCAGCATTCGTTGTGTCTCTCTTACCTTTGACGACGGGCCTGACAGAACGACAACCCCTTTGGTTTTGACTCTCCTTGAAACTTACCAGGTGCCGGCCACGTTTTTTGTCACAGGAAAAAATGCCCACAGGAATCCGGATCTCATTGCCCGAATTCTGGATCAGGGCCACACCATCGGCAACCATACCTATTCCCACGATCCTTTGATCATGCTCAAATCAGGTCAGCGCCTCAAAGAGGAGATCATTAAAACCCAGACGGTTCTTGCGGCCAATGGCATCCGCCCACTGGTTTTCCGGCCCCCTGCAGGTATCACCAACCCGAAATTGGGATCTGTTCTGGCAGAATTGGGATTAAGTGCTGTAAATTTTTCCTGCCGTGCCATGGATAAAGGCAACCGCAGGGTATCCGGTATTGCGTCAAAAATTCTGCACCGGGTAAAACCCGGTGATATTATTTTGCTCCATGATTCAACGCCCTGGACTGAAAACCATGAGACACCGGATAACACATTGCTCGCTTCGTTTTTAACCGAACTTGAGCGTCTATTGAATGGACTTAAAACCAGGAAACTGTCTATCGTTCCGTTATCGGAGCTGATCGGGCAGGCGGTCATGGAGCAGTCCCTGCCTGAACGGCAGGGCCTCCGGTAATTTAGATTAATTTGTCTTAAATCTCTTTACCGTTCAGGTAAATTTTAGGGATAATGGGGCTGTTTTTTTGCCCGATATTTTCATGGGTCTTTGCTTTTTTATCTTTCGAGTTCACGTTTTTCTTACACATACCATCAATCCGCCTCAGGTCAAGCACTTACTATCCATGGGGAAAAGTTTGCAGTTTTATATGTGTTGCAAAGCTGATAATATAAATCTTAACTCGTCTTATGAAAATCAATCAAAGGAGGTCGCTTATGAATTATAAAGAATTGACCCCCCAATCTATGTGTATCCATGCCGGAGCGTCGGTAAACGAGTCAAGGGCTGTTGTTCAGCCGATTTACCAGACGTCGGCCTTCCGGTTTGATTCCACCGGCCACGGGGCAGCCCTTTTTGCCGGGCGGCAGGAAGGCTACATTTATACACGAATGGGCAATCCCACCATTCGCGGCATGGAAGACGCCGTAGCCGCACTGGAAAAGGGGAAGTTCGCACTGGGATGTGCCAGCGGAATGGCCGCAGTCAATACTGTGTTTGCCGCAGAATTGTCCGCCGGCGACCATGTGGTCTGCTCACAGGTGGTCTACGGGCCGACACTGACGTTACTGAATACCGTGTATAAACGGTTCGGCATTACCATCGATTTCGTTAATACCTCGGACACTGATCAAGTGATTGGGGCCTTAAAACCGAAAACGCGCTTGGTGTATATCGAGACCCCGGGCAATCCCACCATTGAGCTGTCTGATATCAAAAAAATTGCCGCCGCAGCCCATGAAAAAGGGGCCGTTCTTGCCGTGGATAACACGTTTCTAAGTCCCTGGTTCCAAAATCCATTGACGCTCGGGGCCGATATCGTGCTTCACAGCCTGACAAAATTTATTAACGGCCATGCCGATGTTATCGGCGGTATTGTAGTGGTTAAGGATGATGATACCTACAGTCGCTATCGAAGCGTATTGAACCAGACCGGCGGAGTTATTGATCCTTTCAATGCATTTCTGGTGCACAGGGGTATCAAAACCCTGGGAATTCGAATGGAAAAGCATGCGGAAAACGGCATGGCAATTGCCCGGTTCCTGGAAGCTCATCCCCAAATTGCCTGGGTTCGCTATCCGGGTCTGAAAAGTCATCCCCAGTATGATCTTGGCCAGACGCAGCACAGTGGTCCGGGCGGGGTGATGGCATTTGAGCTTAAGGGCGGGTTTGAGGCCGGAGAGACGCTGCTTAATTCAGTAAAGCTGTGCACCCTGGCTGTTTCCCTGGGCGGTGTTGAAACCCTGATTCAGCATCCGGCGTCTATGACTCATGCTTCCCTGGAAAAAGAGCAGCGTCTGGCCGCCCGAGTGACCGACGGCCTGATCCGTCTCTCTGTGGGAATTGAATTTCATGGCGATCTTATCGCCGATCTGACCCAGGCCCTGGACCGAGTTTCCG
>AMWB02110512.1_pt1 | contig 12643 bp, 9 predicted proteins | sample 200311 | NCBI WGS metagenome assembly AMWB02 (sample SAMN02737377, study PRJNA173069) | bioreactor metagenome | biome: anode biofilm in microbial fuel cells | place: USA: California | collected 2010-12-16 | reverse complement strand
ACCGCCGATGATTTGAAAAATATGGCGGCTTCAGAACCCCTTGCCGTAAAACTGGCGGATGTGGTCGGTCACAACCGGATTGCCACCAATATCGTCTGGACGCTGGTCTGCGGGTTTCTGGTCATGTTCATGCAATTGGGTTTCGCCTTTGCGGAAACAGGCTTTACACAGGCAAAAAATGCCGGCCATACCATGGGCATGAATTTCATGGTCTATGCCCTTGGCATGCTGGGGTATTGGATCTGCGGATTTGCCCTCCAGATGGGCGGCGGCGGCGGTGCGGCAACGCTTGGCGGGGGAACGGTTTTAAACGGTGAGTTTGTGGTCAGTCTGTTCGGAAAGGACTTCGGATTGTTCGGTACTAAGGGGTTCTTTCTTTCCGGCGGCACTTACGATGTCGTGGTGTTTACCATTTTTCTCTTCCAGATGGTGTTTATGGACACCACCGCCACGATACCGACTGGAGCCATGGCGGAGCGCTGGACATTCAAGTCATTTTGTATCTATGCATTGTTTATCTCCGGCATCGTTTATCCCTTATACGCCAACTGGGTATGGGGCGGCGGCTGGCTGTCACAGCTTGGTAAACTGTTTGCACTCGGTCATGGACATGTGGATTTTGCCGGTTCATCGGTCGTTCATATGACGGGTGGTGTGGCTGCGCTTGCCGGCGCCATGGTCCTGGGGCCCCGGCTGGGCAAGTTCAAAGCCGACGGTACCCCTAACGCCCTGCCGGGGCATCACATCCCTATGGCGCTTGCCGGGTGTTTCATCCTGGCCTTCGGCTGGTTCGGATTCAATGCGGGCTCCTCTCTTGCTGGAGGTGACTTGAGAATCGGCGTCGTTGCCGTAAACACCATGCTTGCGTCTGCTGCGGCTGCATTTTCATCCATGATATATATGTGGGTGCGCTTCGGCAAACCGGACATATCCATGATTGCCAACGGCTTTCTGGCCGGGCTTGTCGCGATCACTGCGCCCTGCGCTTTTGTGAATTCGGTTTCAGCGGTGATTATCGGCGCCATCGCCGGCATCATTCTTTGTGTCAGCGTGTTCTTTGTGGAGCGGGTGTTGAAAGTTGATGATCCGGTCGGCGCAATCTCCGTGCACGGCGTCAATGGGGCCTGGGGCGTGCTGGCGCTGGGGCTTTTTGCGGACGGAACATACGGCGATGGGTTAAACGGTGTGACGGGAACGGTCAAGGGATTGTTTTACGGAGACGCATCCCAGTTTATCGCCCAGCTTATCGGTACTTTTACCAATATCGTCTTTGTCTTTATCGTCATGTATGCCTTTTTTAAGATTCTTGACAAGATTGTTCCATTGCGAGTTTCTGAGGAACTGGAACAGGCAGGTCTCGATATGAGCGAAGTGGCGGTTACCGCATATCCGGATTTCAGCGTACGCAACAGAGCGCATAGATAACAAAACAGGAAATATGAACTGAACGATATCGTCTGTGATTCGGTCCGGAAATCGCTCATTGCCGGACTGAATCACAGTCATGACCGTGTAAATTTCGACGGAATTCGAATTTGATCAAGTTTTGAGGAAAAGGTTGGCAGATTTTCAACAACTTATTTTCATTAAGAACAATTTTTAAGGAGAAAGAAAAATGAAGAAGAATAGGCGTATCCTGGCATGTATTGCTGCGGCGGCAGTTATTTTTACCGGCGCTGCGGCCGCACTGGCGGAAGATGAAACCAAACCAGAAGCGGCGGCAGATGCATCCAAACCAATGGCAGCATTGGATATGGGCGTTTTCAGTCAGTACATCTGGCGAGGATTGGAGCAGAGCCATAATAGTGTGGTCATTCAGCCGTCAGCGACATTGGGATATGAGGGATTCAGTTTCAATCTCTGGGGAAATATGGATACGGACCGGCATACCCGGGGTTCGGATGAGTCAACATCCAAGTACACGGAAACGGACATGACGCTTTCATATGCCAAGACACTTGGCATGTTCAAGTTATCCGGAGGATATATCTATTATGCTCTGGATGGACTTCAGGATTCACAGGAAGTGTTTGCTTCCGTAGGTCTTGATACAATTTTGAATCCCACCCTTTCAGTTTACCGTGAAATTGCACATTACCCGGCCTGGTATTTCAATTTCGGCATCTCGCGTTCTCAGCCGATCGTTGATAAAATCACCCTGGATCTGGCAGCATCGGCTGGGTATTATTATTCCGACACCGACAATATGTTAGAAGTCAATAATCCTGATAACAAATACAGAGAGTTTCACAACGGACTGGTATCAGCCGGGCTGACCATCCCAGTAGGTGAATATTTCTCCATAAAACCCATGATTGCCTATTCATTTCCGCTTTCCGGAAATGCAGATGATTACATTAAAGCAAGCAGTATCAGTGATAATTCCAATTTTATATATGGCGGGGTAACCTTGTCCATGGCATTTTAAAAGGTTTTTTGAAGTTGTGTTGACGTCCAATGTGATTTATCAGAGGCCTGAGTCCCTCCTCAATCACATGGCAGTGCAGGATCACAAAGAGGGAAAGCCGTTTAGTCAGGCCTTCCCTCTTTGTGTTTTGGCACCGCTGGATATTCTTACCCCGCAGACCTGAAATATAATGCATTCAGCGTAACGCTTCCTGAAGCCAGTATCATCCATGCTCTCTGAAAAATACGGCAAGTAACGCGAATATTTTCACGTCTCATAATATACAAATATGTTAATTATTAAAAAATAACTACAAATATGTATTAAATAAATTTTTTCATATTTATTTAAATTTATAATATCGATGTGTTAGCATAAATTATTAATTAGGCACTACTTTTGCTTATAAATGATTCTAATTGCCTTTGATGGTTAATGAACAATAACAAGGAGAAACGACATGAGAAAAATCGCCATTTACGGAAAAGGCGGAATCGGTAAATCGACAACCACACAGAACACCGTAGCAGGGCTTGCGGAAATGGGCAGAAAGGTCATGGTTGTGGGATGCGATCCCAAGGCGGACTCTACCCGGCTGCTTCTGGGCGGATTGGCCCAGAGAACGGTTCTGGATACATTGCGGGAAGAAGGTGAAGATGTGGAGCTTGAAGATGTGCGAAAAACAGGATTCAGCGGCACCTTGTGCACCGAATCCGGCGGACCGGAGCCGGGCGTCGGATGCGCGGGCCGGGGAATCATCACATCGATCAATCTCCTGGAACAGCTCGGGGCCTATGCGGAAAGCGAAAAGCTGGATTATGCGTTCTACGATGTTCTGGGAGACGTGGTCTGCGGCGGATTTGCCATGCCCATTCGCGAAGGCAAGGCCCAGGAGATATATATCGTGGTTTCCGGCGAAATGATGGCCATGTATGCCGCCAACAACATCAGCAAGGGTATCGTGAAATTTGCGGAAGCTGGCGGGGTCAGGCTGGGCGGGCTTATCTGCAACAGCCGAAAGGTGGACAATGAAAAAGAAATGATTGAAGCCTTTGCCGAAAAGCTCGGAACCCAGATGATTCATTTTGTTCCCAGAGACAATATGGTGCAGCGCGCCGAAATCAACCGGAAAACCGTAATCGAATATGAGCCCGGACATTCGCAGGCGGAAGAATATCGTACGCTTGCCAGAAAGATTGAAAACAACCAGATGTTTGTCGTTCCCAAACCCCTGGAAATCGACCAATTGGAAAAAATGCTGATCGAGCACGGTCTGGCGGCATAACCACGGAAGCCAGAAGACGGAAGCCGGAAGCCAGAAGACAGAAGACAGAAGACAGAAGACAGAAGACAGAAGACAGAAGACTGATGGCTGAAGCGAGAGACCGAATACTTGGGACTTCAGCCTCTTTTTAAGGATTGTCATAAACAAAAGGAGCAATTGAAATGTTAATGATTAGATCAATCATAAGGCCTGAAAAAGTGGATAATGTTCTGGCTGCGCTGATGGAAGCCGGATTCCCCGGTATTACAAAAATGTCCGTGGTGGGCCGCGGCAAACAGCGCGGCATCAAAATCGGAGAGATCACCTATGACGAAATTCCCAAGGAAATGATCCTGACTGTCATCAAGAATCAGGATAAGGACTTTGTGATCAAAACGATCATTCAGGCGGCAAGAACCGGAGACAAAGGCGCTTATGGAGACGGGAAGATTTTTGTGATTCCGGTGGAGGAAGCTTACACCATCAGCTCGGGAATCAAGGAGACATCCGCCGGGGAAATGACCGAGGTGAAGATATGAAGGAAATCACCGCCATCATTCGCATGAACAAGATGAACGAAACCAAGCGGGCGCTGTCGGAGGCGGGCATTTCTTCCGTCACTGCCAGAGACGCCCTGGGCAGGGGAAAAGGGCTTGTGGATTTGCAGCTTCTGAAAGGCGCGGAACTGGGGTATGAGGAGGCAGTTTCAAAGCTTGGGCAAAGCGGCCGGCTGATTCCCAAACGGATCCTTCTGGTTGTTGTTCCGGACAAACTGGTGGAGAAAACCGTTAAAAACATTATCCGGGTCAACCAGACCGGAAAATCCGGAGATGGCAAGATTTATGTCATGCCGTGCCTGGACGCCGTTCGCGTCCGGACCGGCGAGTTCGGCGATGAAGTTCTGGATGACGCCTGAAAGACGCCAGAGGAGAAAACGAAATGGAAACTATCGAAGACATCTTGGAAGAAGACGCGTGTTTAGACCCTGAAAAAGTGAAACTGGAACTCATTGCAAAGTATCCGACCAAGGTGGCGCGAAAGCGCGCCAAACAGATCGTGATCAACAAGGTCGGCGAAAGCGGCGATGTTCCGGAAATCCAGTCGAACGTGCGAACCACTCCCGGTTTGATCGGCCAGCGGGGGTGCTGCTACGCGGGCTGCAAGGGCGTGGTTCTCGGGCCGACACGTGACATCCTCAACATCACGCACGGCCCGATCGGCTGCGGGTATTACAGCTGGCTGACCCGCAGGAATCAGACCGACCCGGATGCATCCCCCGGTTCATCAACGGACGGGCATAATTTTATGCCGTATTGTTTTTCAACGGACATGCAGGATGAGCAGATCATATTCGGCGGTGAAAAAAAACTGAAGCAGGCCATTCAGGAAGCCTATGACATCTTCAAACCCAAGGTCATCGGCGTATTCGCCACCTGCCCGGTGGGACTGATCGGCGATGACGTGCATTCCGTCTGTAAGGAAATGAAGGAAAAGCTGGGCATCAATATTTTTGGCTTCAGTTGCGAAGGCTACAAGGGGGTCAGCCAGTCCGCGGGGCACCATATCGCAAACAACGGCGTTTTTACCCATGTGGTGGGCACCGACGATACCGTCCGGGAAGGCGAATTCAAGGTCAATCTCCTGGGCGAATACAATATCGGCGGAGACGCCTTTGAAATCGAACGGATTTTTGAAAAATGCGGCATTACCCAGGTGGCGACTTTCAGCGGCAACTCCACCGTGGAGGGCTTTGCCAATTCGCACACGGCGGATGTCAACCTGATCATGTGCCATCGCTCCATCAATTATGTCGCGGAGATGATGGAGAAAAAATACGGCATTCCCTGGATCAAGGTCAATTTCATCAGCGCCGAATCCACGGCCAAGTCCCTTCGGAAAATTGCCGCTTATTTTGATGATCCAAAGCTCACGGAACGGGTCGAGGCGGTGATCGCCGAGGAAATGCCGGCGGTGGAAAAAGCCAGAAACGCCGTTTATCCCCGCACCAGAGGCAAGCGGGTCATGCTGTTTGTGGGCGGGTCCCGCGCGCACCATTACCAGGATCTCTTTAAAGAACTGGGCATGATCACCCTTTCCGCCGGATACGAATTCGGCCACCGGGACGATTACGAAGGCCGCAAGGTCCTTCCCGATATCCGGGTGGATGCGGACAGCCGGAACATCCAGGAACTGGAAGTCCATCCGGATCCGGACAGATTCAAGCCGCGCAAGGGGCCGGAAGAAGTTGAAAGGCTGAAAAAAGAGGGCGTTGTTTTCGGAGAATATGACGGCATGATGCCGGAAATGCCCGGCAACACCATGATTATCGATGATCTCAGCCAGTATGAGACGGACCAGCTCATTGAAATTTACAAGCCCGATTTGTTCTGTGCGGGGATCAAGGAAAAATATGCGATCCAGAAGCACGGAATTCCCATGAAACAGCTCCACAGCTATGATTACGGCGGACCTTATGCCGGGTTTGTCGGCGCCGTCAATTTCTACAATGACATTGACCGGATGGTAAACAGCAAGATCTGGAGCTACATGAAGGCGCCCTGGCAGAAAAACCCGGAACTCATGGCAACGTATGCTTGGGAATAAGAAAAAAAAGGGGGCAGGGGACAGGTATCAGGGGGCAGGAAAAACCCCTGTAGCCTGTATCCTTATAACCTGCACCCTGCAACCTATAAAAATTGGAGATAGAGAATTATGCTGCTCAGACATACGCCAAAAGAAATCAAGGAACGCAGCGCGTTAACGATCAATCCGGCAAAAACCTGTCAGCCCATTGGCGCAATGTATGCAGCTCTGGGCATTCATGGGTGTCTTCCGCACAGCCACGGCTCTCAGGGATGCTATGCCTATCATCGAAGCGCCCTGACCCGTCATTACAAAGAGCCGGTCATGGCCGCGACCAGCGCATTTACAGAGGGCGCTTCGGTTTTCGGGGGACAGGCCAACCTGCTTCAGGCCATCGACAATATTTTTTCCGTGTATCATCCGGACATCATTGCCGTGCATACCACCTGCCTGTCGGAGACCATCGGGGACGATATCCCCCAGATCGTCAATAAAGCCAGGGCCGAGGGCAAAATCCCGGACGGCAAATATGTCATTCATGCCAATACGCCCAGTTACGTGGGATCGCATGTTACCGGATTCTCCAGCATGACGCGCGCCATGGTGGATTATTTTGCCGAACCAAACGGCCACAAGAACAAGACCATCAATTTGATTCCGGGATATTCGGAGCCCTCGGACATGGAAGAGATCCGGCGGATTGCATCGCTCATGGGCGTTAAAACAATCATGTTTCCGGACACGTCCAACGTATTGAACGGCCCGCTGTCCGGAAAATTCCGCATGTATCCGGAAGGGGGGGTGACGATTCCGGAGCTGAAACTGACCGGGTCCAGCATGGGGACCCTGGCCCTGGGAAAGCTGGCCTCGGGACCCGCGGCCAGAGCCCTGGACGCCAAATGCAAGGTTCCCTGCCAACTGCTTGATTTGCCCATGGGCCTTGAGGGCACGGACACGTTTGTGGATAACCTCAGGCGCATTGCGGGCGTGAACGTACCGGACGCCCTCACCCTGGAGCGGGGACAGCTCGTGGATGTGATCTCTGACATGCACCAGTATTTTTACGGCAAAAAAGTGGCCCTGGCCGGTGATCCGGATCAGCTTATGGCAATCGCCAAATTCCTGGTCTCCATCGACATGATCCCGGTTTATATGGTGAGCGGAACGCCGGCTGGCAAAAAATTCGAGAAATCGCTTCGGGAAGTGGTGAAGGATGCTCCCTGTGAAGTTAAAATCAAAATCCCGGGGGACATGTTCCTGCTGCATCAATGGATCAAACAGGAGCCCGTGGATTTGCTGATCGGCAACACATACATGAAATACATCGCCAAGGACGAGGACATTCCGCTGGTTCGCTACGGCTTTCCGATTTTTGACCGGGTCGGACACAGCTATTTTTCGACAATGGGCTATAAGGGCGGCATCCGCTTTCTGGAAAAAATACTGGATGCGCTCCTGGATCGAAAAGATCGGGACGCAACCGACATCAACATGGAGCTGGTGATGTAGGCGGCAGGGGCGAAGGATGATTCGCCCCCTGCAAAAGGGAGACACCATGACAAGCATATCCATTCTCAAAGAGCGGGAAAACCAAATCTGGGAAAAAGGCGAAACGCCGTACCAGATGACTTGCGAAAAACACAGCCTGGCGGGGTCCATCAGTCAGAGAGCCTGCGTGTTCTGCGGGTCCCGCGTGGTGCTGTATCCGATCGCCGATGCGGTGCATCTGGTTCACGGACCCGTCGGCTGCGCCGCCTACACCTGGGATATCCGGGGATCGCTGTCTTCGGGGCCGGAGCTGCACCGTCTCAGTTTTTCCACGGACTTACAGGAAAAAGACGTCATTTTCGGGGGCGAGAAAAAGCTTTACGCGATTTTGACCAAACTCATCGACCGGTATGCCCCCAAAGCGGCTTTTGTGTACTCCACCTGCATCGTGGGGATCATCGGCGATGACGTGGATGCCGTGTGCCGGAAAGTGGCCGGGGAAAAAGGGATTCCCGTTCTTCCCGTCAATTCTGAAGGATTTAAGGGAACCAAAAAAGACGGCTACAAGGCCGCCTGCGAAGCTCTGTTCCAACTGATCGGGCAGGGCACGACCGATGATATCGCAAAGACCAGCATCAACATCCTTGGCGAATTCAACATCGGCGGAGAGGCCTGGATCATCAGGGACTATTACGAGCGGATGGGCGTTCAGGTGGTGTCGGTGATGACAGGAGACGGACGGGTGGAAGATGTCCAGCGGGCCCACGGGGCGGCTCTGAATGTGGTTCAATGCTCCGGCTCCATGACATATCTGGCAAAAATGATGGAAGAGACCTACGGCATTCCCTACATCCGGGTTTCCTATTTCGGCGTAGAGGACATGTCCAAGGCGCTTTACGATGTGGCCGAGCATTTCGGCGATCAGCCGGACGTCCTCAGCCGCACGCAGGCCATGGTCAAGGAAGAGATCAGCCGGATCTATCCGCAGCTTCAGGCTTACAAAAAGGCGCTGACGGGCAAAAAAGCAGCCATCTATGTGGGCGGCGCCTTCAAGGCATTTTCACTCATCAAGGCCCTGCGGCTTCTGGGCATGGATGTGGTGCTTGCCGGCTCTCAGACCGGAAATCCGGAGGATTACGCCGAACTGAGGGAGCTGTGCGATGACGGGACGGTGATCGTGGATGACGCAAATCCCCTGGAGCTTTCCAAGTACATCATTGAAAAAGGAGCGGACCTGGTGATCGGCGGCGTCAAGGAGCGACCGATTGCATACAAGATGGGCGTCGGCTTTTGCGATCACAATCATGAACGCAAGATTCCACTGGCCGGATATGTGGGAATGCTCAATTTTGCCAAAGAAGTCTTTGAAAGCGTTACCAGTCCGGTATGGCGGTTTGCAAGAGAGACTGCGGAATCAGTACCGGATTCGCCGATCATTATGCAGCGAAAAATCGAAAAAACCGACGCCGGCACCCAGAACGCCTGCAACGTCTGCACGTCGCTGGGCGCAGCCCTTGCGTTCAAGGGAATCCGGAACGCGGTTCCGCTGATTCATGGTTCTCAGGGATGCTCGACCTATATGCGCCGGTATCTGATCAGCCATTATAAAGAGCCGGTGGATATCGCCTGCTCCAATTTCGGAGAGCAGACCGCCATATTCGGGGGCGGCGTGAATATGAAGACGGCCCTTGAAAATCTTGTAAAGCAGTATCATCCGGATCTGATCGGGATTTCCACAACCTGTCTGTCGGAGACCATCGGCGATGACGTCCCGATGTTTATCCGGAATTACCGGGAAGCGAATCCGGGAAAAGAGACGCCTGCCCTGGTGCACGTTTCCACGCCAAGCTATAAGGGAACGCATATTGACGGGTTTCATGGTGCGGTGCGGGCCGTGGTGTCGGCTTTGGGAACCGCACAAAACGAGAAAAGCGATGCGGTCAATCTCTTTCCGGGAATGCTTTCTTCGGCCGACCTTCGTCTGCTAAAGGAAATTTTCAGGGAAATGGGGCTGCCCTGTTTGATGCTCCCGGATTATTCCAGAACCCTGGATGGTTCGCCCTGGAAGGAGTACCACAAAATTCCGGAAGGCGGAACGCCTGTCAGCGATATCCGGAAAATGGGAAATGCCAGAGCCAGCATGGAGTTCGGCAGGATTTTATCCATGCAAGGCAGCGCCGGAAAGCTCCTCCTGGAAAAATTAAATATTCCCCTCTACAGCATGGGTCTACCCATTGGCATCCATGAGACAGACAGGATGTTTAAAGCGCTGGAAGAGATCAGCGGCAACGCCATGCCGGAAAAATACAGGGAAGAACGGGGCCGCCTCATTGACGCGTATATCGACGGCCACAAATACATTTCCGGCGCAAAAGCCGTTGTTTACGGCGAGGAAGATCTGGTGGTGGGCCTGGCTGCCTTTTTATCCGAGATCGGTGTGATTCCGGTGCTGTGCGCAACCGGCGGGAAAAGCGGGCATCTTAAAGAAAAAATTGCAGAAGTTCTCGTTGGGTCCGCAGGACAGGAAATTTACGTCTATGACAACGTCGATTTTGTTGAAATCGCGGAAGAAGCCGGCAGATTGAAGCCGGATTTTCTGATCGGAAGCAGCAAGGGGTATTCCGTGGCCCGGAAAATCCCGGTCCCGCTGGTTCGGGTCGGTTTTCCGATCCATGACCGGATCGGCGGCGCCAGAATCCTGCATATCGGCTACCAGGGCGCCCAGAACCTGTTTGACGGCATCGTCAATACCCTGCTGGATCAAAAGCAAAAATCATCCGATATCGGGTATTCGTATATGTGACGGCTTCGAAAATCTTGGGAATCGGCTCTTCCCGTCATTCCGGCGGAAGCCGGAATCCACTACGTTAAGGGTTATGGACTCAGGCTTCTGCCGGAGTGACGATAGTTGAAACTGATTCCGAGAACATCCTGTTTGAAAAGGTGAAATCATGAACCTGCTTAATCACCCCTGCTTTAACGACAAGGTGCGGCACACGTTCGGAAGGGTTCATCTTCCGGTTGCGCCCCGGTGCAACATTCAATGCAAATTCTGCAACCGCAAATATGACTGCATCAACGAAAGCCGGCCCGGCGTCACTTCCGGCATTCTGTCGCCGGCGCAGGCCATGGTTTACCTGGATTCGGTGTTTGAAAAAAAGAAAAACATATCCGTGGTCGGCCTTGCCGGGCCGGGAGACCCATTTGCCAATCCTGAAGAAACCATGGAGACCCTCAGACGGGTTCGAAAAAACTATCCGGAGATGCTCCTGTGCGTGGCCACGAACGGTCTGGGAATCGGCCCGTATATTGACGAACTGGCGCAGATCCAGGTCAGTCATGTTACCATTACCGTCAACGCCATCGATTTGGCCGTTGCCGAAAAAATATATGCCTGGGTGCGCCATGGCAAACGGGTGATTCATCCAAGGGAAGGCGTGAAATTGTTGCTGGAAAAGCAGCTCGATGCCATCACGAGGCTCAAGGAAAAAGGGATCGTGGTCAAGGTCAATTCGATCATCATCCCCGGCATCAACGATGCGCATATCCCGGAGGTGGCCAGAAAGATGGGGGAAATGCACGTGGATATTTTAAACTGTGTTCCCTATTATCCGAATCAGGGCTCAACCTTTGAAAATATTCCGGAGCCTTCCAAGGAGATGATCGCCCATATCCGGAAAGAGGCCGCAAAATTCATTCCCCAGATGCACCACTGCACCCGCTGCAGGGCGGACGCCGTGGGGCTTCTGGGTGAGGAAATGCCGCAGGAACTGCTGAAAAGTTTGAAAACCTGCGAAAGCATGCCGGAGCCGCAAACCCTTGCGATAAACGCTTCTCGATCCTTTGTGGCCGTGGCCAGCCGGGAAGGCGTATTGGTGAATCAGCATCTGGGCGAGGCGGACCACCTGCTGATATACGGCAAAAAGAACGGCGCCGTATCGCTGATAGAGTCGCGCCGGACGCCGGAATTCGGCGGCGGCCTGCGCCGGTGGGATGAACTGGCGGACAGCATCAACGACTGCAGCCTGCTTCTGGTCAGCGGTGTTGGCCCAAACCCCCGTCAGGCCTTGACCCGCAAAGGTATCGAGGTTTTGGAAATCGAAGGGCTGATCGATGAAGCCGTGCAGACGGTTTTTGACGGCGGCAGCCTCCGGCATCTGACAAAACGGAAGATGACGGCCTGCGGGGCGGCGTGCTCCGGAACAGGCGGAGGATGTGGATGATTATTCATGCGATAACAACCAAGCTGTTTTAAATTACAAATTCGAAATTCAAAGCACGAAATTCGAAACAATGACCAAAATCATAATGAGCAAAACTGGTTATTTTTAGACGGATAGTTTAGTCATTTTGACATTAGAATTTTGAATTTGTTTCGGATTTCGATATTCGAATTTTACCTGAAAGGATCTACATATGGACAAACCAGAACATCATATCTTTGTGTGCGCCAGCTTCAGGGCCGGCGGCGAATCCAAGGGAACCTGCAATAAAAAAGGGTCTCTCAATTTCTTGCCCTATATCGAAAACGAAATTCTGGACCGGGGGCTGAATGCCGCCGTCACCAGCACGGGCTGTATGAAAGTTTGCGATTTTGGGCCGGTGATCGTCATTTATCCCGAAGGGCTGTGGTACGGCAACGTGACGAGTGAAGGCATCATCGATGCAATTCTGGACGGGCTGGAAGATGGCAAGCCGGCCGCCGAATACCTCATCGCATGATTCCGGAATTTCAAATCCGTGAGGCTGCGTTGGAAGACATTGACGGATTGCTTCCCTTGCTGAAGGAACTTTTTTCCATTGAAGCAGATTTTGCTTTCAATGAAGATCTGCAGCGCCGTGGACTGACAATGATGCTGGCACCCGGCAAAAGCCGCCGTATGCTGGCTGCTTTTGCCGGG
>AMWB02025966.1_pt1 | contig 12674 bp, 12 predicted proteins | sample 200311 | NCBI WGS metagenome assembly AMWB02 (sample SAMN02737377, study PRJNA173069) | bioreactor metagenome | biome: anode biofilm in microbial fuel cells | place: USA: California | collected 2010-12-16 | reverse complement strand
GATTTAGCCACACTAGAGCTTATTGCGCCCTTAAATAACGCAACCGGTGTGTCTAGCCCTGTAACCTTTAGCTGGGAACCTGTTGTTGACGCAACCGCCTATCAATTACAAATAGCTACAGATGATCTATTTGTAGATTTAGTGTATGATAATGACGCTATTACTGAGGCAGCGGTGGAGGTTATACTGTCTAGTAATACACAGTATTACTGGCGTGTTAGGGCGTTAACAGACAGTCTTCCTCCTTAAGAAGTTACTACTTGATTGGCACCACCAATACAGCCATAGTGACCCATTCAATACTTGGATCAGCTACAGATTTAAACTCAATAGGATTAACAACGCCGGCCGCTATGCCTATTGCCGACGGCTTATTGACTGACCCGCTGTTACGTCTATAGACTTAATAAATAACGCCTTAGTAGGCAGCTTGCCTAACATATCAGGTAACACAGCTATACAGTGCTTACTAACTAATTTGGAGGCCGTAGTTTAATGGCATGGTCTAGCTGGTCCGCAGTCTGGAATTTTACCACAGCAGCCACGTCAGCTGTTCCAGAATCTAATACTCTGCCAGGGTATTTAAGTTTGGATAGCAGCCAGCTGGCTATCGCCTTTACTGGCACGTTTACTACTACCACTACAGACGGTAAAATTAGCTTTATAGCTAAGCCTAGCGCTAGTTTCTTATCAGGTGAAACTGCCACAGCTACTTCTTTAGGACAGCTTAGCTTAACTGGAAATCAAGTAGCTACACTAATAGCCGGCTACGTATATTCAGAATGCTTACCCAGCTTTTTAGCACTTAATGGCTCAAATGTTATTTCGGCTTACTCCGGTGAAACAATAACAGCTCTTTCTTTAGGACAACTAAGCTTAACTGGAAACCAGGTAGTTACGTCAATAGCTGGTTATGTATATTCAGAATGCTTACCTAGCTTTTTAACGCTTAATGGCTCAAATGTTATTTCAGCTTACTTAGGTGAAACAGCCACAACCGCTTGGCCTGGCAGGCTGCTTTTAGCGGGTGCTAAAGTTATGCCGACCTTGACAGGGCAATATACGACAGCCATACATGCCGGGTTATTATCACTAATTGGACATAGCGGTAGCATACAATTAGCTGGTGAACTTAAGTCTATAGGACAACGCGGCGAGCTTATACTCTCGGCTAAAACTAGTCTCAATAGTTTAACTGGTTTAGTAAATTCACAGCCTATTGCCGGCAGTTTAATACTTACTGGACGTGCGTTAAGCGCGGACGCTACAGCAAAAGTAATTGCTACGCTACTTAACCCAGGCTTTTTAAATCTGGTATCTAAACTAACTGAACAAGGTTACAGCGGTATTAAAACCGCTATAACAACACCTTGGCAGGCTAGTATAGCTGGCGCTAGCCTAGAGACTCTATTATCAGGCACAACAGAAGTAGTCTTAACCTCGGGTAAGGTACTGCTTACCCCAGCTGAGCTAACAACTAGTTTAGCGGGGCAGCGGGCCACACTGCTAAGCCCTGGTAATATAAGCGTTTTTGGCAATATTAGCAGTCAAGGATTTACTGGCCAACGACTAGTGTTACCGACGCCAGGGCAGTTGCTTCTGGTCAGCCAACCCCGTTATACTATTTATCTTGGTGAAGTAGAAGTTGTAAGCCAACAAGGTAAGATAGCTTTAAAAGGTATAAACTTACAAAGTGGCTGCCAAGGTCTAGTTGACTTAGTTACTTCGCCAGGGGTAGTAAATCTCTTTGGCTCTGGTATAACCAGTTTCTCTATTTTATTACGCCCTGAGTTATTTTATGCAGTGTGTAGAATTAATACTGAGTTTAGTAGAGCTAGCTCAATTAGTTTGCAATTTACACGTATAAGTAGAGTAAATTCGGTATTTAGGGCTACTTGTAAAGTAAATTTACGACCTGTTGAATAACTAATAACCTAGTCCTCGAGGGCGCATAATGGAAAAATATTACGTTAATCAAATTTTAGATATAACTTTAGACACTGAGATTGCGGATCTAAGCGCGGCTCAGGAGCCGGTCATATTTGCTATTGCACCAGATGAGAAAGAGTTCTTTTGGCCTGCGCAAGTTATTGAGTCTGCACTATTTTATAAGACCTCTAAAACAGACTTATACATTGCTGGTGATTGGAGACTACAGCCTATGCCCAGAGTGCCAGGCGCGGAAGCTCCAGGTGAAACTGTTATTTTGACTATTCACAGACTGGGGCAATAAGATGCCTGATAAGTATATTAAAACATTAGTATTGTCGGGTTCCTTAGCTCCGTGGCAGCTGTTAATTATGCTAGCTACTTGGAGCTGGTATGGCCATTGCCACTTTATAACTTCAGATGATACTATCCTTGATGCAAATGGGCTACACGGTGGAGTTAAAGAACGTAAATTATCTAAGCCTTGGTTTGGCTGGGAAACACACTATGATTTAACAAAAACTTTCCCTAAAGCAATTCTACGTATGCTTTATGAAAAAGCGGTTTCTCAAGTTGGTAAACCTTACGACTGGTCTTGGATAGCTGGATTTTTGATTAATAATCGTAGTTGGCAAAAGCAAACTGCTTGGGTGTGTTTTGAATACGCCGCCTGGGTTTTAGCTAGAAACTTGCATGTTAATAAAAATTTAGCGCGTATAACTGGTAGACAGCTAAGCCGTATATGTAAAGTTAACCTGAGCCTAGCTGATGAAAAGTGAGCAGACTGAGCAAGAAAAATTGGTAAATAGGCAATGGCGGTATAGGCGGTTTATGGCTCAAGTCTCTTTAGCTAGTTTAGTGATAATGAGTTTATGGGCTATGCTAGTACTTACTTTTGCAATAAATATTCCAGGATTCGAAAAGTTAACTAAGTTAGTTGAAATAGTAAGTGATTTAGCTGTTGCGTTTGCTTCTATCGTGATAGCGTACATGACCAATGCTACTTGGGCGGACATTAAAAAACCGGAGGCAAATTAATGGCTTGGCTGCTAGCTAGTTTAAAGTATTATAAATACGGCTTAGTTGCACTAGCGTTGTTAATTTTTACCTACTTATTCATAGCTAATAAAACACTTAAAGAAAATTTAGAGATTCAGCAGCTTCATTCAGAGCTTGCTGCTAAAGAACTTTACCAAGCTAAGATAAAAATCGGCGAACAAGACTACACTATCGCCAGGCTTAGTCAAGATATGGAAATGGCTAGAACAGAGCACCAAATTTTGCAAGCAAGATTAGCCGAAGCTAGACAAATAAAATCCTCTGTCACAAGGGCTATCTATGACCACGACCTTAAGAACCTCGCTCAAGCTAAGCCTGGGCTTGTTACTAATCGTATGCAGTCTGCTACTGACAAACTGTGGCTCGATTTCGAAGCCGCAGCAAAGCCCTAGTGTTATAGTTTCACAGCCAATTTGTATTGACCCGCCGCCGGTTGATACACTCGTATTACGTCCTACGCCGCCGTTTATAGCCACATACGAAAATGACACCTTTGTAGGACTAAGTATTAGTAGTTATGAGAATCTAGCTTTAAATCTGCAGGATATTTTAAGCCTGGTTTTACAGCAGAAGGCAATAATAGAGTATTATAATACCTGCGTTAACAGGAGTAAATAATGGCCTATACATACCAACTAATGACTTACTTAGATGTGACTGAGGATTTGCGAGGCATATTCGGAGTAGACAGCGCCGTTCTTCCGGATGCAGTGATACATAGGCTAACTAATTTACCCGCCGCGGAATTACAAGTCCTGGCTTTGGTGAGTAATCCTTATATACTTACTGAGACGCAAAAAACTGTGGCCCGGCTAGCGGTGTTATTTTTTGCAGCTGCTTCTTGCTTACAAATTGTGAAAATAAACCTGCTACAGAAAGAAACTGATAATAAAACTTCCGGTGAACGGTTTAAAGATGCGTTAAATTTAACTGAGAATGACCTACGTAATCGTGGCCAGCAGTATCTATCAAAACTTTTAAATGAGCTGGGGCTTGCTGGAGATAAAGGCACTATTTTTGAGCTATCTAAACCGGCAACAGATGTTATAACTGGTAATCCATATGCTTAAACAAATAGCAGATAAAGCTGGATCAGAAATTCCTGTAGTAGATCAAAATGGTATTACAAAAGCTTTTAAATTACTAAATACAGCTTATTTAGGCATACGTAAGCTACATACTGATCAGCAAGGAGTAGCCACTGTAGAGTCCAATGTACTTGCCGGTGATATACTTAAAACAGTGGAAAATACTTCTTTTACAGTGTCAGTGTTAACAATAGATTACTATAAAGGTAAGCCAATTCGTAGGTGGTTGGACTTAGTGGTTAATAATAATTTAGTTTCTGTTTTTAGACCTACGGTAGTTAGCAATGGCCAGGGCGGTATAAGCGGTAAAACTGAAGTCCTAGTACACGCCGGTGTTCCAGTAAAAATAGGTACAATTAGTCAGACTGAAGTAACTAGTTTAGATGTCACTAAGTCTCTGTTTGGTATGTTATTGTCAGTTAACTATCCGGTACAACAAGGTGATATATTAAGATTTGCAACCCACTACGAGCAAGCTAAAGTTGAAGGAATTAAATTAAACTATGATGGTATTTTTGAAATTACTTTTGATAAAGAACCAAGATGGATATAAAAATAGCTTACAATGTTACTGGTGATAAGACTAGACTATTGAGCGCGATTCAAAACAGAGTAGTAATAGCCGTAACTGAAGTATTAACTAAATCTATAGATAATTATATTTCAGATTTAACGGCTAGAATGGGTAACATAGCGGGTAATGCGAGCTATACAGATAAAGCAGTAAGGTGGACAGCACTAGATGAAGATAGTTTAAAAGAAGAAAATACTTTCTGGTATGAGTCTGGTGAAGTAAAAGACGCACTAACTATGGGAGTTCAAGTTTCAAATAATACAGTTAGAGCTTTTGCTGGTATACCTAGAACTTCAGATCAGTATTTAAAAGCTATATGGAATGAGTTGGGTTTTTCAACCTCTGATGGTAAGTTAGTTAGACGGCCGCTGTTTATTCCACTTGCGGAACTACACTTGGTTGAGATAAATAAGAACTTACAAGTGACGTTACGTCAAATGAAATTGGAGGTTAAAATTCCTGTATGATAGACCCAACTAGTAGCTTACAAAATATTCACTTATCTATTGAGAAATTTTTGTGGGATAATATCGCCAGCCCAGAAACTTTATTGCTTATTCATCAGGACGATTCGGCCACCCGGCTAGAGGAACTTTTAGCCGTGAATAGTGCTGTTGTTTGGCATACAACCTCTCTGGCAGCTGGCAATAAAGGCGAGTTAACGTTATATATAGGTGCCACCACAATAAATGACCCAGGCGGTATTATACGGCTAGCACTATTAGACAAAATAAAAAATGTTTTAGACGTACACGCGGGTATACCAGTATTTAATTACCTAGAAGCGTTACCCACAGAAAAAGTTAATGAACTCGCCTTGGTAGGGTCTGTGCATATCTGGCCGGCCTTTCCTGACCCTGTTACAAGATTTATAACAAAACACGCTTCACAAAAGCTACGCTACGCCCAGCGTCGCGTATAACATCAAAGGAGTTTTTATGGACCAGAGAAGTAGATCTTTTCAGCCTACGACAAACAATGTAAATGACATTATCATTGGTCTTATGCGAGTCGCTACTGCGGCTGCACAAGATACTAATGCTGCTGTCGGTATGACCTCTTTAGGTGCCATTAAAAGTTCGTCTGTAGCTATGACGCCTACTTTTAAAGAGCATACTGCTGGCTACCCCAAAATCATGGACTTCAAAATCGCTGAACTACTGGCTGCAACTTACAAAGTTGAAGTCGAAGAAATCGGTTCGGCCACTAACTTGGAGCTCATCGATCAAGCCATTGATAGCCTTGAAACTGGTACGCCGGTTTACAAGTCTGTTGAAGCCTTGGCAGAATTCGCTACTGGCGGTACTCTGTCTTTGTTCAGCCCATACGCGCAGCTTAAGCCGTCTTTGAACTTTAATTTCGGTGACGACTTCTCGGCGGCGCCTTTCGAGTTCGAAGCGTTGTCTAACCCAGTGTATACCAATAAGCAGCTTGTCTACCGTAATCGTGCTGCTGCTGCTTCGCGTAGTACGCTGAATCAGCCGATTACTACCGATGTTTCTAACCTCGGTATTGGTATGTTCCAAATCCGGGTTGGTAAGCCCGCGCGCCGTAAAGCGGGTGTGGCATCTTTGACACCCGCACAGAAGCGTGTTAATGGCGCCTTGTATGACGCGGCGATCGCTACCGCCGTAACTGCCTCTGCCACTGGAACCTATACTGGCCTAGTTGATGGCGCGTTCATTGTTGAAATTACGGACACAGCCGGGCCCATAGGGGATGTTACTCGTCCTGATGGTACCACGGCTACTGACGTCGATTTCTCTGCTGGTGGCGATCTTGGTCAAGGCGTTACTCTTACTTTCAGTAATGTTCTTGCTACTAGTTTTGCTGTCGGCGACATCTATGTTGTTGGCGCCTATACCGCGTCTGCCTTGTCCAACGTTGTCACCGGTATTACCTCGCCTTACAGCTTCTTAACGAAGGCTAATAACATTGGTGCCATCCAATCGGCGTCTCTTGAGACCAACCCCACTTACAAGGACCACTTCAGCGGCTACCCGAAAATTAAAGACCTTGTAATGCTCGAGAGCTCTACGGTAACTATCAACACGGCTTTTGAGGAATTCAACGCAGGCTTGACTGCCCTTGAAATGGGCTATGCGGCATCTCTGTTTGATATGCTGTTTGATGCGTCTGTCAACGGTACTCTCTACAACGTACCGGTTGAGCTTGTCATGAACCTTGTCACAGGCGGTACTTTGGCCTTCTGGTTCCCCAACTGTCAGATTTCGCCTGAAGGTGAAATAGCCCCAGGTGATGATTGGGGTTCGATGCCGTTTGCTTTGGAAGCTCAAACCCAAGGTGTTACAGCCTCCACTCGTCGCCTGTACCGTCAGACCTTGGTACAAAACATTTAATCAAATAGCCAGCGATAGGAGAGAAGAGATGCGCATTATAAACCCCGGCAGATTCATAGTAACTATAAATGGCACAGACCAAGAGATTGTTATTTCTCTAGGTCTAAAGGCTGAACTTTTTAAACTAATAACCTCGGCTCAACTATCGCTGGCTAAGCTTAATCAGAAAGTTTATCTTAATCCAGAGTTAGCTGTACGTATTCAAGAGCTAACTAGCAAAGTTCAACAGCTACAAAAAGAAGAAGCCTCTGAAGAGGAGATTAAGCTGGCTCAAGATACTCTTGATAGCTTATACAATGAGGCTATTGCAGACCTGGAGTTTAGACAGTCTACAGCTTTAGAGGCAGTAGCGCTAGAAAAAGTCGATTTAACTGAAAAGATTTTTTCTGAAGCTATTAGCGTTCTGCTGTCAAAGCGGAATGAAAAAGGTGTAATTATAGAAAAATTAGATCCAGAAATTGTCATGTGGAGCCCTATTTATGCTGAGGCTCAGGAAGAGTTAGCAGAACTTCTTTCTGCTGTAACAGATTATGTAACTTCGGCTTTAAAAAAAATTTCAGCAATAAGAAAAAAGGTGGACGAAGTAACAGTAAACAAGCCAAAGGAATAAGCTTAACAATAAACGATTTAATACAAGTAATGTGTAGAAATAACCCCCAGACAGAGCTATGTACTGTCTGGGGGTTTACAGAAGAAGAAGTACTACACCGCTGGGAAATACACCAGCAGTTTGATCCTATTCAAAGACTTTTTGGTTCTGATAAAAAGTCTAAAAAATCAAAACCCGCCACAGACATTCCCACTGTAAATTCAGACGCAATGCATAGTCTTTTAAATAAACTGCTAGAAGGAGACTAGGATGGCAGAAAACCCCGTAGATAATGATTCTGCAGAATCTGGCTTGGGTATAAACTTAGCTGTTACTTTAATACCTACTTTAGATCCAAATAAAGTTAAAGGTGAAGTAGCCGCTACTGTCGGTGATCAATTAGTTAACTATGTAAACTCTGTACAAGCTCAAGCAAAAGAAATCGGCAGAATTTTTGATAAAATTGCAGCTGTAGGCAATATAAAAGAAAATAGAACGCCTGAGCGGGTGTCGTCCTATAAAGCATTTAGTGACCAGTTAGACGTATTTTCAAAAGTAGTAACAAGTGGTTTTTCTGATATAGCTAAGCCGTCTGAAGCTGTAGCAGTCACGGGCTTAACTGGTGTTTTAGCTAATAATCTTACACAATTAACTAAAAGTCTACCGGGTTTAAAACAGCCGGTAGCAACCACCAATAAAGCCGAAGTTAAAGCTGTTAATGCACTTGGTCAAGAATTAAATACGGCTATAGCTAATTACAATAGAGCGGTAAAGCTTGTAGCTAAAGCAACGCGAGCTAAAACAGAGCCTGCCCCTGCTGTAGACTTATTAAGTTCATTACAACCTGTTTCTTCTAAAGAATTAACGCAACTAGAGTTACAAGACGCAGAAGCAAGACGGCAGGCAGCGCATAGACAGAAAATGCTTCAAAAAGAAGCGATAAGAACTCAGCGGGCCACTGCGTATAAACCAGCTGTTGGCATGGCTTTTGACTTAGAAACTGCATACCGTCAAGAAGGACCCATAGGAGAAGAAAGAAGAGCTAAAGGTTTACCTTTAGACAATTTATGGTCTATTGGAACGAAGAGATTAGATGACTCGCCAGTGGTTACGTTCACTAGGAATTTAGAAAAAGATCAAATTCCTTTAGAAGAGTTTAACCGGCAGTTTGTAAAAGATGCACCAACAACAAATTTAAAGTCCAGTAGAGGTTTAATAGCATCTTTCTTAACTGAGTACGCAAAAGCAGGCGGGTCCATGGGTCTTAACGGCCCTAACCTGCCTTTACTAGTTGGACAAAACGTAGCAAACGACTTACAGATTTTAGAAGAAGCCGCTAAAAATTTACCTAATTTGCCTGGAGCTAAACCATCAGATACTCGCTTAAGCCAGAGGTTATTATCTATAACAGATAGACTCCTCCGCGGCGATCAGCAGCATATGCTAAGAGAGTTAATGGTAGATTTTGAAGGCTTTATAACTGGTAAAGACGCACGGGGTGGGCTAGGCTATACAGGTTACAATATACGTAGTCATGGCGGAGCCAAGCTTGAAAATCAAGCGGCAGCGTTACAAAAAACCTACTTAGCTCATGACGTAGGCAGTGATGCCGCAATGGCAGCTGAAATTTTTCAAACTTTAAATGAGCCAGATTCTAGGCAAAGATTACTTTCTAAAACTCCGGGTATATCTAGTTTTAGTTTTAATAAATGGCGTAAATCATTTGAAGATACTAAGACAGCAGAGCTATTACGGAAAACAGTAGGTCCTGATAATGAGGCAGTAGTACAAGAATACCTTGCTAAAGGTACTGTACCAACTCGCTATATAGGAGACCTGAATACAGCTCGGCAGGAAGCTATATACAAAACTGATCAAATATTTAGACCAGAAATACTCGGCAATCCAGCAATGTTTTCGATGGCCGAAGTTAGAAAAACAGCTGATCCTAGTGACATAGTTAAAGCTCATAAAGTGGCATCTGACGCTATAAAGCAGGCCTTTGTATCTCAGCTTTTCAGTGAGAAAGATGAACTTACTAGCCAGAACTTTAACTCTAGAGTAGACGCGTTACTACAGTCTTCTTTAGTGCAAGACAATATTAGAAAAATAATAGACAGCTACGGTATAACCGGTGAAGTAAGAAAAGCAGCGCATGCCGGGCTAGAAATGCAGCTGCGTAACGTAGCTGATCTTACTAAAGGCGCGGGCTTTGAAAAAGCTAGGACTTTCTCTACAGCCGAAAGTGAATTGGCAGAACAACTAATAGAGTCTAAGTACGGAAAAGGAACTGGTTTAACTGACTTAGACAATTTGACTGAAACTAGAATAAAATTTGATAAGTCAGCCAAAGGTATATTTGAGTCTTTACTTAACCCAGCTTTAGAAAATAATGCTAAAGAATTTGCAGATTTAACTACTCTAAATGCAAAAGCTAAATTTTGGAAACCTGAAGAATTTAGGACTTCTTTTGTAGCCGCCCATTTTAAAGATAAAGGCAATATAGATTTAGAAACATTAAGAAGCCTGGCGAGTACTGGAGCTTGGCTACCAGATACGATAAGTGAAGGTGCGGTTAAAAGAGGTAATTACTTTGAAGAAAAAGTTTTTTCTGACGTTAAGAAAAATTTTGCTAATAAGTATGAATTAGTTCGTACAACTGTAGACGAAGATGGCCAAGCAGAGTTATCCTATAAAATCCCTGGCACTGGAAAAGGTATAGTAGGTCATCCAGACGGCTTTGGTGTAGACTTAGAAACCAGGCAGCCATTTATAGCTGAAGCAAAATATGCGGGTTCTGAAAAACTCGCTAAATTGATTAAAACAGGCCAGCCCCTTAGAGAGTGGGAAGCACAGACTAACTTATATGCTATGATGGCTGGTTTGCCAGTGGGCACGCCCGTTAAATACTTTGTTGGTAATTTAGACAGAGCGACACCCGAGTTAGCTGACATAGATGACCAGTTAAAAAACACAAAAGATTTATCTGCTAAAGGTAAGCTTAGATTAGAAGAGACAAAGCAGAGATTAATTGATGAGCTACAAACGCGCCCTTTAGGTGATTATAACTTAGGGGATGTTGCTGTTATAGAGACAAAAACAAGCGCAGCCGTACAAAAACAGCTTAGAACTTTGCTGACTAACATTTTTGACACACCAATGTCGGCACTCGAAAAATCTAATCTGCCTAAGTCTGTAGAAGATTTTTTTGTAAAAGAGCTTAAGCTAGACCCGGCTAAAAATATTACAGCTCAAATAAAAGATGTTTTAACTAAAACTACTGGCGATGCAAATGTCAGCCGGTTACGGTCCGCTATAGGCGTAGAACAAAAAGTTGCTGAGGGTGAAGTCTCTATTAGTGAGGGTGGTAAAAAACCCCCTCGTCCGCCTAAGTCTGGTGGTGGAGAACCGCCTGACGATGACGACGACGACGATGATGATAAGGCTAGCAAAACTCGGGCACAAAAACGTGGTGAAGACTATTTTGACCCTGATGATACCAGGTTAGAAACGTATAAAAGAGACTTAAATCAGCAGCTGGCTGTAACTGATAAAGCCTATGCTAGCGCTGAATCTAAGTATCTACTAGCCGAGTCGAAAAGAACCGGCTTAATAAAGCTGGCTAAAGCTTATGAGGGCCCTGAAGGTCTGTATAAAATGCCAGCCAGCGTAGAGACCGAGTACGAGGCGCAGCGTGCGCAAGTAGAAAGCCAATTAATACGCTCTTATAATGAAATGCGAGCTTTAGGGCTCGCCAGGGATACTTTACGTACTCGTATTAGCAAAGCTGAAGAACCTGAACTTTTTGATCCCGAGGTTATACAAGCCTCTGCTATTAGTCAAAATATTTTAGAGCTACAAGCAAGACAACAAGCAGCTAAACAAGCTGCGTTTAAAGCGGCTGTTGATATTGAAGCAAAAGGGTTATCCACCGCTACATTATTACCAGCAACAAAGGCAGCTAAAGAATTACAAGCACTCGGTTTAGAAGGTACGGCAGGCTATACAGGACAAGCCCTATTACAGCGTGCCTCAAAAGAAAAAGTGGCTTTCTCTGATCTACAACTTCCAGCTGTAACTACTAAGTTAGATCAAAGAAGCTCTATACAAGTCTTAAGAGGTGAACAGTCATCTATAAAGTCTGTTACAGAGCTAACAAAAGATGCCAATGACGCAGTTGGTAAACTATTTGAACAGCTCTATACCGTAGGCGGAAAAACCTTCATATCGCCAGCGGTTAAAGAGTTTGAAACCCTGATTAAGAAGTCGCAAGAAGCTATAACTAAAGCAGATCACTTTAAACAAAAGGCAGCTATTGCCGGCGAACAAGTATCCTTTTTAACTTCCCAAGATGACACTACTGGCGTTAAAAAGGCTAGACAAATACAGCTAACATCTGAAGAAGCTTACGCAAGAAATTTAGAGAAAGCTAAGCAGTACGCCCGGGAGGCTGATAAATACGCAAAAGAACTACCTAGCTCTGGCGTTGTAAAAACTTACTCTTCTCCTGAAGAAAAGCAAGCATTAGAAGTAGAGGCCAGAAATACAGAACTAGCTAAGCTAGAATCTTTATATAGAAAAAAAGCAGAGCTAGAGGTGCAGTCTACTTTACCTAGCTTCGCTCCTTCAGGCAAGCACTATCAAGCTATAGCAGACTTAGACAGAGAAATAAAAAATATAACAAAGGGTTATGAAGCAGAAAAATTTGACATTACATTAACCACTAAAATAGCCACGGTTGACGCGCAGGCTAACTTAGACGAGTTTATTTTAAACGCTAGTAAGCAAGCCGTACACTTAAAAGCTAAAATAGACACTGAAGGTCTTACTTCAGAATCGTTACGCGCTACATTAGCTAACAATATGGCTTTAGCCTCTAAAGGCGTAACTACTCCAGGTTATTCTACACCTGAAGTTCTGTCTAAAGCTATAGATTCTGGAGTTGAGATTGTCCCTAGCTTACAGCCAAACTTAGAGGTGTACTCCTCTATGGCAGGGACTAAATTTAACCAAAAATCAACCTTTGATGACTTACTAAGAGATAACAAACTTGTAGACTCTACTATAAGAGAGCT
>AMWB02059302.1_pt1 | contig 12679 bp, 9 predicted proteins | sample 200311 | NCBI WGS metagenome assembly AMWB02 (sample SAMN02737377, study PRJNA173069) | bioreactor metagenome | biome: anode biofilm in microbial fuel cells | place: USA: California | collected 2010-12-16 | reverse complement strand
GTGGCGATCTCGCCTTTCTAACGTTAGCAAGCCAAGCAAAAGCGAGATTGCTTCGTTCCTCGCAATGACAGTCGAGGTGGGGTGCGCAAGGTCGCAATGACTGAATAACACTCTGCTCGCAGCACACAGAGGGTACTTTGACAGACGCATGTTTGCTTCGCAGGCTTACAGATTTTCCAGCCGGCGGACCATAGAATCGATCACGTCGTAGCCGCCCTGCCAAAATTCGGGTTTGGTCACATCCAGCCCGGCCTCTGCCAGCAACGCAATCGGCGCGATGGACCCGCCAGCCGAGAGGATGCGCAGGTACTTGGGTTTGAAAGCCTCACCCTGCTCCTGGTACAGTTTGTAGAGCGAAAAGACCAGCAGTTGACCAAAAGCGTAGGCATAAACGTAAAATGGTGTGCCGTAGATGTGCGGAATAGATACCCACTCATATTTGAACTCATCCGAGACGTCTACCGCGTCACCAAACTCCTCTTTCAGGTTGGCCAGATAGGCTTCTGAAAGCTCGTCCACTGAGGCGTCTTTGGCAATCATTTCATGCGCTTCCCGCTCGAACAAGGCAAAGTAGACCTGGCGCAGGATGGTGGCAAAAGCATCGTCCAGCTGGCGGAAAAGCAGATCCTGCTGTACAGCCGGGTCAGTCTCGCGTTCCAACAGCAGATCGGTGAGCGTCATTTCGCCAAAGGTTGAGGCCGTTTCTGCCAATGGCAGGCAGGCATGTTGGGTGAACATAGTGTGATCTTCAGCCATCATCGAGTGTACCGCGTGGCCCAACTCGTGCGACATGGTCGAAACATCGCTCGCCTTTCCCTGATAGTTGAGCAGCACCCAGGGGGTCAGTTCCGGCAAGAGCGTTGAGCAGAACGCTCCGCCCATTTTCCCCTTGCGTACTTCGCTGTCGACATGCTGCTGATCGAAAACGCGTTTGGCGAGCGCGGCAAATTTTGGATCAAAGCGCTCAAATGCCTCAAAGGTGAGATCAACCCCTTCCTGAAAAGTGAAGCGCTTGTCAGAGCTGGAAACCGGTGCGTAAACGTCATAGCGGCGCAGCTTTTCCACTCCCAATTTTTGGGCTTTAAGCCGGAAATAACGGTGAAACAGACCGAGATTCTCGCGCGAAACTTGCAAAAGCGTGTCAATAACCGCATCGGGAAGGTCGTTGATTTGGTTGCGCACTGAAATCGGGCTGCGGAACCCGCGCAAGCTGACGTTTTCATTGCGCCAGTCGCGCACCAGGTTTTGGTAAATTTGACCGAGGATCGGGGCGTCATTGCCATAAACACGATACAGCTCCTGGTAGGCTCGGGCGCGCAGATCGGGGTCATCGCTATGTACCAGGGTCATCAATTCTCCACGGGTGAGCTCTTTTTCTTCGCCTTCCACAGTAACATGGAAGGTGTAGCGATTGGTGATGGAATCGTAGAGCATGTTCAGTGCGGAATTGCCGGTGACGTTCTTGATGTTGATGATTTTTTCTTCGGGCTCGCTCAGGGTAAAGGGCTTAAAGTTGCGGATCTGCTCCAACCAGTAACGATAGTCGCCGCTGGCCTGCAGCAGGCGGGCAGCGTTCTCGTCATCCAGCGCCTTCCACCACAAGCTGATGAACATGGTGCGGTTCTCCATCTCAGCTGCGAATTGCTGTATGCGCGCGATGGCGATCTGGGCTTTTTGGTTTTGCGTATCGGCCGCAAACGAAAGCTCTGCAAAGCCGTAAAGCCGGCTGGCCAGGCGGTTAACCGCCTCTTCCGCGTGAATGATTTCCATGAAGCGCTCGGCCGTAATAGACGGGGTCAGCTCGTCGCGGAATTTTTCAATTTCCCCCACCATGCTTTCGAGCTGTCGGTAGGTTTCATCGATGGCCGGATCGTCGAAGCCGCTAAACAAATCTTTCAAACTCCAGGGGGATTGTGTGTAATGATTATCTTCTTTCATGCTTTCCTTCTTTTTATATATCTGATGGGCCGTCATCCACCCTGAGTCAGCGGCGGGAGCAGTCCGTTGTGTTGCGTGTAATGATACCAAATCGGTGCCGAAAAAGTGGTCGGGATGCACAAACAATGCGTACCGGGCGGCCTTTTCAGTCCAGTTGGGGGTCAATACCGGACAGGCACCGGCTCAATCGGGTTGGGAAGCATCGCGCCGGTAGCGTTCGCGCAGGTGCTCAATCGGCTGGTAGGCCTGGGTCTCGTCATCCCAAAAGAACCATTGCGTCCAGCCATTGGCTGGACCATGGCGCAGTGCGCGGGCGAGCGCGTGAATGGACCCACGCTGCCCGTCCATGCTCAGTGCGCCATCAGCCTGAACAATTGCCGTGAGCGGCCCTGCCGGGCCAAAAAGGAGCGTCGTGCCCGGAGCGATATATCCCTGCTCCACCAGCGCGCCAAAGGGCACCCGCTGCAGACGGCGGGGGCTGGGTGTGATCAGCAGTGGAGCGTTAAATTCGAGCTGCATGCTCTGCTTGAGCCGCTTTTCAGCAGCCCGGATGTAATCGGGCTCTACTTCGATCCCGATAAAGTGTCGCTGCAGCTTGATGGCCATTGCGCCGGTCGTCCCCGTGCCAAAAAATGGATCCAAAACCACATCACCCGGGTCGGAACTGGCCAACAGGATGCGGTAAAGCAGTGCTTCTGGCTTCTGCGTTGGATGCACTTTTTTCCCGTCCTCTTTTAACCGCTCAGCGCCAGTGCAAATTGGCAGAAACCAATCCGAGCGCATCTGCAGATCATCATTGAGGGTTTTCATCGCGTGGTAATTGAAAGTGTAGCGCGCGCCGCGTTCCTTTTGGGCCCAAAGCAAGGTCTCATGGGCGTTGGTAAAACGCACCCCTCTGAAATTGGGCATCGGGTTGCTCTTTACCCAGACGATGTCGTTTAAGATCCAGAATCCGAGATCCTGCAAAACGCGCCCCACGCGATAGATGTTGTGATAAGAACCGATGACCCACAGTGTGCCGGTTGGCTTCAGCACACGCCGACATTCGCTCAGCCATTGCCGGGTGAAATCATCGTACGCGGCCAGGTTCTCAAATTTATCCCAGTCGGCATCCACCGCATCCACCTTGGTGACGTTGGGCCGCCACAGCTCGTCCTGAAGCTGCAGGTTATAAGGCGGGTCGGCGAAAATCAAATCCACTGAATTCTCAGGTAAATTCGGCAGGATGTCGATGCAGCTGCCATGGAGAACTTGATCCAGCCAGGGTGAAAGCGGGTGTTCCATGATGGCCTTATTGTAACGGACGCGAGTCATCCCGTGGGGATTAAAATCAGGCCTTACCCGCTGTAGGGGCGAGCTGCTGGGCTGGTCATCTCGGTATGGCTTGCCCACTTCGTCCTCGCTATAGGCTCTTGAGTTTCGGCGGCTGCATCGCTATAATCCCTGACACAGGAGAAAATTATGACATCCATTACCCCTTCATATCCCGATAAATTTACTTTTTACTATCCAATTGCAGTGCGCTTTGCCGATTTGGACACGCACAAACATGTCAACAATATCAAGATGTTGGAATACGTCGAGACGGCGCGCACCGTTTACTACGAACAGGCCGGAATTTGGGATGGTCACACGGTAGAAAACATGGGCATGGTTGTGGCCTCGCTTAAAGTGGACTATATGACCCCCATCAAGTTTGGTGACGCCGTGCAGGTTGGGCTGACGCTCAGCCAGATCGGCAGCAAGAGTCTGCGCTTCCTCTTCCAGCTGGAAGACCCGGCGGGCAGCGCGGTTTTTGCACGGGGTGAGGTGGTGATGGTCTCTTATGACCACACCGAAGGTCACTCCCGCCTGGTTTCGACTGAATGGCGCGAAAAGCTGGCCCGTTTTGAAAACAATGAGGAGTTTCTGAAAGCATGAACACTGATCAGACCCTGCCCACAATCAATTACCCCTATCTGGAAGATTTTTTAGTGCGTTTACTCAACACCCCCAGCCCAACCGGTTTTGCTTCTGCTGCGGTAGATCTTGTGGCTGCCGAGTTAGCCGGTTTTGACAACGTTTCATTGCAGCGAACAAAAAAAGGCGCGCTACTGATTAACCTGGCAGGTGCTGCCTCAAGCGGGGTTAAGCGGGCGCTGACCGCGCATGTCGATACCCTGGGGGCGATGGTCAAGAGCATCAAGCCCAGCGGACGGCTGGCATTGACGAACGTGGGCGGCTTCGCCTGGGGCAGTGTTGAAGGTGAGGGTTGTTGGGTGCACACGCGCCGCAATGGTGCTCTGCGCGGCTCATTGCTGCCCAACCAAGCCTCTGTTCACGTCTACAGCGGTGTCCGCGATGAAAAACGCTCAGCTGAAACTATGGAAGTGCGCCTGGATGCACGCGTCCAATCGGCAGAAGATACACATAACCTGGGCATTGAGGTTGGCGATTTTGTCTCTTTCGACCCGCGCGTAGAAGTGCATGATGGGTTTGTACGCTCGCGTCACCTGGATGACAAGGCGGCCGTTGCCGTGCTGGTAGCAGTGATCAGAGCGCTCAGTGAGGCTGGGCTGCAACCGGCTCAGGATAGCTGCATCCTCATCAGCAATTTTGAAGAGGTTGGCTTTGGCGGCACCTCCGACTTCCCGGAAGGGTTGGAAGAGTTGCTGGCAGTAGATATGGCGGCCATTGGCGAGGGGCAGGCTTCCGATGAGTTTCATGCAACGTTGTGCGTAAAAGACAGCAGCGGTCCCTACCACCATGAACTTTCGGAGAAGCTGCGCACCCTGGCCGATCAATTTCAAATCGCTTACAAGGTGGATATTTATCCTTACTATGGCTCAGACGCTAAGGCTTATTGGTCTGGCGGAGGTTCGGCAGCCATTGCGTTGATTGGCCCGGGCGTGGATTCTTCGCACCATTACGAGCGTACCCACCACGACGCACTGCTGGCCACAGCGAATTGGGTGCTGGCGTATCTGCTTTCGGCGTAACTGCACATAGTGTCGGCGCGCCTGGCAAGGTCGGCCACAAGAAGCGGCAGAGTGTTCCCCGCCGGTTAGGGCTGGCCGGCCAGCCGGAGAGAAGAGCCATCGGTGCGGACTTCGAGCCAGTGGAAGTCCTCCAAACTCAGCGTGGGCCAACGTTCTTGCGCGGGGGCACCACCCGGTGAAGAACGCGCGCCGGTCAAGATCACGGTTGGGTCAGCCTGGCGCGGTGTCAGCCAATTTTCCGGATCGGGAAGCTGCGAGCTGACCACCAGGTTGACTTCAGGCGGGATGTCAATCCCCTCCGCAGCCGGGTAGGTGAGCAGGGCGTGAAAAGACTGCTGGTCCAGGCGGGCGCTGAGCATCTTATTTTCTCCCAACTGAAAGTAAAGCATGCTGTCTGGGGCCAGCTGGAAGCCGGCATCCTCCCGGAGCTGGCCCTGCGGGATGGCTGCGCTATCAAATGCAGCCTGCAAGCGCAAGGCTGCTGCGCTGTCTGCGGGCGGGCAGGCCCACCACACCTGCCGAATTTCAAAACTGGCGCTCAGGCCATACAGGCCAGTTACCGTCTTTGATGAGCAATCCGGAATGATGAGTGCGTCCAGTTCACGGTGAAAGAGTGGCACGGCTGCGGACACCTGTTCGCTCAAGCTGTTGCGCGCCATTGCTCCGCCAATCAAAACGTAACGCCCTTGTGGGCTGCTGATCAGGACTGGCGGCAGGTCGGCCTGCCCCAGTACCCGCAGTGTGAGCAGCCCGTCCGGTTGGGCTTGCAAGGCATAGCCGGCAAACAAGCTGACGCTCAGCATACCAGTCAGCGCCCAGGAAGGCTGAAGCTTGCTGTGAAGGATTTTTTGCCGGTTCTCGGGCAGGGTGACCAGTAACAACAAGCCATAATAGAGCAGCAGCCAAAAACCGCTAAAGCGCGGAAAGGTCCAGGCTGTAGGGAAGGCCTCAGCCAACAAGCGCACGATTAAATTGGTATAAGCCGCAAACGGCCAGGCCAACCAGGCCAGCACCTGGCCCAAAGCTGGCGCGCATAACCCGGCAGCCAAAGCAGCCAGGGCCAAAATCATCACGAGCGGCTGCGCAGGCAGCACCAGGGGGTTCGCCAGCAAAAACAGCCAGGAGACTTCGCGAAAATGCCAGATAATCAGCGGTAGCACCAGCCCCTGGGCAATCAGCGTCATCAGCAGGTATTCTGAAACCAGTTCGCCCACATTGAGGGCCGCTGCCCGTCCAAAGCGATCTGTAAAGAAATTTTCTATGCGGGCCTGCGCTGGCTGCGCGTAAAGCGCCAGGGCGAGGGTGGCCATTACGCTCATCTGAAAGCCTATATCCCAGGGGATGTGTGGATTGATGAGCACCATAACCAGCACACATAGGCCCAGGTTGTTTAACGTGTTCCCGCGGCGGTGAATCAGGCCGCCCAGGATGGCATAAGTGGCCATAATGGCCGCCCGAACGACAGAAGCGGAAGCCCCCACTAAAATGGTGTAAACGAGAAGCACGCCGATTGCAATAAAGCCGCCACGGCGCGCTCCCAGCCGGCGGGTAAGCAGGCGTGTGACGATGCCGGCCAGTATCGCCATATTGAAACCCGAGATGGCAATGATGTGGGCCGTGCCAGTCAATGAATAAGCCTGCCGGAGCCCTTCCGGGATGCCACTCTCATCGCCCAACAGGATCCCGCGCAGCAAGGCGTTTTCGGGGCTGGGGAAAATCTGATCGAGCACTTCAATGGAACGCCCGCGTAAGTTGTAGATCAGGCCCAGGATCGGACTTCCCTGGCCTGTCGCGCTTACTTTTACGCGGGCGTAGGGCATGACGGCATAGATGCCCTGGTGGGCAAGCCAAGAGCGGTATGAAAATGTGAGTGCTTCCGCTGGGGCTTCCAACGTGCCACGAATTTCGAGCTGGTCTCCGTAGTGGTATTGGCTGCCCGGCGGGACTTCTACCAACACTTTACCTTTCACTGCTTTTCCAGCTGCAGATGTGCCCGGCACGATGGACTGGGCATTGACGACCAGCGAGACCCCGCCTTCCTGCAGTTCAGGCGGCGCGGCAATCACGCCAGTCAGGCGCACGGCGTCGGGGCTGATGTAGTTCGAGATGTGATTGGGCCAGTTTTCAGGCAGGCTGGCCTGATAGAGTGCGGCGGTCAGGCAAAGTGAACATATGATGGCCAAAGAAGGCAGCTTCGGCTCAGGATAGAGGCGCGAACGCTGCCGGCCCTGCCAGATGGCGCCGGTCAGCGCGATCAGTGCGGCCAGCCCCCACAGCCACCTATCCAGGTGCAGGTTGGCGGCCAGCCATGGGCCAGCTACGGCGGCGCAGCCCAACCAGAAAAAAGGCATAAATTTTGGCAGATGAACGCGGGTGGAAAGCGGTTTTTGATCAGCCACACCAGCCATCCCTGCCGGGGTCAAGCCTGAGTGCCGCGCTTTAACAGATAGTCACGCAGGACCTTAAAGGCTTCCTCGGCGAGTTGGGCTTTAACCGCCAAGCGGTCACCTTGAAGTAAGAATTGGTGCGCCCATTCCCCTTCCGGTGCAGAAAGGGCACACCAGCTGGTACCCACCGGTTTGGTGGCGGTGGCTCCTCCCGGGCCGGCAATGCATGAAACCGACAGACCTAAATCGGCGTTGAGGGTGGAGCGTGCACCGCGCGCCATTTCGAGAACGGTTTCAGCGCTCACCGCGCCATATTTTTTTAGGGTATCCCATTGGACCCCGAGGAGCTTTACTTTGGCTTCGTAGGCGTAAGAAACAATGCCACCGATAAAATATTCAGATGAACCAGGCACGTTGGTAACCCGGTCTGCAAGCAAACCGCCGGTACAGCTTTCAGCTAATGCCAGGGTGAGCTTCTGTTGGAACAGCAACTTTCCAATCAATGTTTCAAGGTTGTCTTTTTCAGTGATTGCTTCCTCGATGGCGTAGGCGGGGTTGGTGACGTCTATTTCTTTCCAGACCGAAACCAGCCCGGCATTTCGTATATAGCGGGCCATGTCGGCTGAGATCCATTTCTCTTTCACCAAATGGTTGATTTCTTCACCGGCCTCCAATCGAGCGCGGATAAGAGACGAAGAGATTTCGGGCAAAAGCAGGTCGTTCAGGTAAATCACCCTCCCGCCTTTTGCCCGCAGACCCTCAAGGTACGCCAGGTTTGGCTCAAAGCCTGCCCGCGGGCTGATCACCAGCGTGGCCAGCTCCAGGATTTTGTCCTTCTGGTACCAACGCTCAAAACTGGGCTGCGGTCCAGAAAAAACATCCCCGCCAATCAAAAAGGCGATATCCAGGGCCGGATCCATCTGCCGGCGCAGGGTTGCCAGCGTCTCTGCGGTAAAGTTTGGTCGATTATTCTCCTGCGCAATCATCTGTTCCAGGCGGCTGACCCGAACCAAACTCACCTCACCTTCAAGTGCACGTTCAATTTGGCGGGCGTTAATCTGGCACAGGGCAAAACGGTAGTCAAAGGTAAGCGGCAGCGAGCGCTTGATGCTCTCTTGCAGGTTATGGTGCCGGTAGACCGGCATAATCAAGATCTGATCCACCTTGCAGTTATGTGCGCTTAAGGCATGCACCGCCTGGATGATCAGGCTGACATGCCCGAGGTGCATCGGGTCAGCGGAAGTGCCAAAAACCAAAAGCAGCGGTTTATGGTCGCTCATTTGCCCTCACTCTCCAATTCTGATTGCAGACGCGCCAGCTCTGCCAGCCATAGCGCCGGTGATGCGTCGCTGGGCATTTGCCATCCGCTGCGTGGTGAAAGGGATACGGCAAGCACCTGCGGGCCGTCAGGGCTGGCAGTGCGCTTAAACTGGCCAGCAAAAAACCGCCGGTAAAAAACCGTGAGGTAGTGCAGGATTGCGGTCGGGGAATACTCACCAGCGAACGCGGAGCGCGCTCGGCGAAAGACTTCAGCTGGCGGGCAGCCCCCTCCCAGGGCATGAAAAATAAAGAAGTCATGCAGCCGGTAAGGGCCAAGGCTGCCTTCCGAAGTTTGAGCGGACTGGCCGTCTTCCATCAGGGGGAGCAGTTCGGGTGAAATTGGCGCATTGACCACGCTTTCGGCTGCTTGCTGGCCTGCTTCGCCAAAGAGTTTTTTGGCAGCCTGGCAAAGCACCCTGAGCAGCAAGGTTTTGGGCAGGCCCACATTCACGTTATACATGGACATCTGGTCACCGTTGTAGGTGCACCACCCCAGGGCTTCCTCCGAAAGGTCGCCGGTGCCAACCACCAAACCCTCATGCTGGTTGGCCAGATCCATCAAGATTTGGGTGCGTTCACGCGCTTGTGCATTTTCAAAGGTTGTGTCAAACACGCCGGAGGAATGGCCGATGTCTTCCAGGTGGGCAGCCAGGGCCCGATTGATCGATATGGTCCGTTCCGTTGCGCCAGAAAGGGCGCTGAAAGCGCGTGCCCGTTGGATGGACGCTGCGCTGCTGCCCGGGCCGGGCATCGCCACTGCCAGGATGTTGGCACGCGGCAGGCCCAGAATATCAAATGCCCGGCAGCAGACCAGCAGCGCCAGGCTTGAATCTGACCCGCCGGAGAGGCCCAACACTACCCGCTGTGTCGCCGTGTGACGCAGTCTTCCAGCCAGCCCAAGCGCCTGGATTTCAAAGGCCTGATCATAATATGCCGCCTGATTTTGACCGGGTAAAAATGGGTCAGGTTGCGGGGGAAGTGCTTCCGTGGCAGCAAAGGTCTGCTCTGGCATTTGTGGCAGTGGTTTGACCCCAGGCAATATTTGGGTGGCTGATTGCGTTTCAAGCTTTAGCGCCGGCAGGCGGGTCAACATGCTGGCACCCTGCCAGATGCCGCCCAGTCCCGAAAAAACCTGTTCAGCGGTCGAATCGCTGGGTCCACCGGAGCAGAAGGCAAGAGTCTGAGCCGGGTTTAGGTTAAAAGCCCTGACGTGCTCTGCGAGCGTTTCCTCGAGGCCGGCTCGGGCTGGAATGGCACAAGGGTTCAAAATCAGTCCGGCGCCGCGCGCCAGCTGAACACTACCAGCCGTGCCGACGATGATCTGCAGCTGGGTACCCAGTGTTGCCGGGCGCAGCGCCAGGTTTGCACTGACCGGCACTGAGCGGCCAGGCAGCACTTCCCACCAACCGGAAAGTTCACCTGGCGCGGAAAACTGCCGGCTCGGGTAAGGCGCAGAAAAATCCATCGGCTGAGCGCGCAGCGAGACCCCCTGCAGGCCTGAAGGGCCAAGCAGCGCTGCGGCGTCATAAACGTTGCCACCCAGCCGGAGCGGCAGGCCGGCGGTCACCCATAAACCCAGTTCCTGCACAGCGTCGCTGAGCTGCTGCAAGGCATGAAGCGCACCTTCAAGCAGCAGCGGCTGGAAGAACAGATCGGCGCAGCTCACGCCGGTCAGGGCGAGCTCCGGCAGGAGCACAACCTGCGCCTTGTCAGGTGAAGATGGCAGGCGGCGGAGGGCCTGGATGATGCTGGCGGTGTTAAAACTTGGGTCAGCAAGCTGAATTTCGGGAACAATCAGGCTAATGATGAGGTCGGGTGTTTCAAGTTTGGTTGCGGCAAAGGGTGTATGCATGCGTATGTCCTAAGTAAAGGAAGCCACTGTTTTAACCGCTGTAATCATACCAATAAAACACCTTAAATAGACAACGGAGATCGATGACAAGCCGCTTCTGCGCGCTTTAGGTCAGGGAACTGAGGCGCTGCAGCTGTTCAAGCAGCGCTGAAGGGTCCTCACGGAAGTACTCCAGCGTCAGCCACTCCGGCTGAACGCGTTCCAGTGTCCATTCCAAGAGGCGGTAATCTTCCTCGGTCAATGCTTCATGGGCATCATAAAGCCGGCCATCAGGCTGGCGGCGCACCCCGGCCATATGAATCTGGACTGTTTTCTTCAGCGGCAGAGCTGAGAGATAAATACGTACGTCTTCTGCGCGCGCCTCGGCAGCAATGCGCGCATGCGCCAGATCCAACAGCAGGCCACAGCCCGATTCGTCGAGTACCCGCCTGATTTGCGCCGGTTCACTTTCGAAGCGGTACCGGGTTGGGTGCAGCGTGGGCATGTTTTCCAATATGACCGGTCGGCTACATTGCTGCTGCAGCTGGCGGACCTGTCTGATAAAGCGTTCCAGCATGAAGTCGGTACCTGGCGCGGGCAGCATGATACCCCAGCGCAGCGCGCTTTTGGTTACGTAGGTTGGCAGCGGTGCGAGGTGAATGGAAATGTAAGGGGATTGCGGGCAGAGTGCCAAATATTCGTTCAGGTGAGCGTGCCCAGCTTTTGTAAAGCGCATTCGGCCGGGGTGAAAATGAAAGGGCAAGCTTGGGAATTCCGCTCGCGCCTGACCGATCGTGGTCGGGCTGAGGTTATCCACCCATTCGATGGCATCTATACGCAGAGCAGCGGCACGGAGCTGCGCCAGCAGCGCCTCGGAATGATTGGCGGAGATTTTCATAGCGTGATTATAGCGGAAATCAACTGCCGCAAGGGTTGAAACCCTTTAAGGTCGGCGGCGCCCTAAGCAGCCCTGAACATAAACTGTGGGTGAAACCCACCGCCAGATAAGCCTCAGGCCAGCGCCAATTGGTCGTGCAAAAGCTTAGCCAGGTTAGTAAATTCTGCAGAGTAGCGCATTTCCGCCTGACGGGGCCGCGGCAGAGGGTTTTTCAGGTCAAAACCGATGCGGGCGGGCCGTTCCGTAAAAACCAGCACCCGATCAGACAGATAAACCGCCTCTGCAATGGAATGGGTTACCATCAGCACGGTTTTGCGTTTCTCACCCCAAATGCGCAGCAGTTCATCGCCCATGCGCTCGCGGGTGAGTTCATCCAACTGGCCAAAAGGTTCATCCAAAAGCAGAATTTCGGGGTCTTGCACCAATGAACGGGCAATCGCGGCTCGCTGCGCCATGCCGCCGGAAAGTTCGTGCGGATAGCTTTTCTCGAAGCCGCTCAACCCTACCAGGCGGATCATTTCGCTGGTGCGCTCCTGAATCTCATCCTTGGGGCGGCCAGCCAACTCAAGCGGCAGGCTGATATTGGCGAACAAGCGCCGCCAAGGCATCAGATTTGGCTGCTGAAACACTAAGCCCGTGCGGGGCGTGTCAGCGCCAGGGTGGGTGAAGTGAATCTCGCCCTCATCCGGCGCAATCAGCCCGGCCAGCGTACGCAGCAGCGTGCTCTTTCCCCCGCCGGATGGCCCCACCAGGCAAACGAAAGCGTTGTGTTCCACGCTGAACGAGAGGTTGTCCAATACCTCCAGGCTGCCGTCCTCCTCCAAAAACCGCACGGAGAGCGAGCGCACTTCTAAAGCGGTTTCAATCGAGGAATTCATGGGTGAACGCTTCCCCGATTTCGATCGGCTCCGCCATCAATCCCAACCTCAGCAACAGGTCCTGCATGTTGCTCCAGCGCGTCAGGCTGTCGGGGTTGGCACCCTCCGTGTTCCACAATGCGATCGAAGCGGCTAAAACCGCTTGCTGAACCTCGGGGTCGCTTTCTGCCAGGTTTTCGACGTATTTCTTGCTAATCTCGAAGGCTTCATCCGGATGCGCAACCACATCCGCAATGCCTCTTTGGACGGCGCGGGTCATGGCGTGCACCAGCTCCGGATCTTCGCGGATGGTTTCTTCATTGGTCAGCAGACAGTTACCGACTAAAGCCAGGTAATCGGCCACACGCAGTACATTCAACTCGTAGCCCTGGGCTTCCAGCAAGATCGGCTCGTTAGCCAGGTATATGACCGCCGCGTCCACTTGCCCCGAAACCAGCGCTTCCGATTGG
>AMWB02049591.1_pt1 | contig 12711 bp, 9 predicted proteins | sample 200311 | NCBI WGS metagenome assembly AMWB02 (sample SAMN02737377, study PRJNA173069) | bioreactor metagenome | biome: anode biofilm in microbial fuel cells | place: USA: California | collected 2010-12-16 | reverse complement strand
CCGCCCCGCCGGGCGTCATCCAGTGTTTTTCCCTGACGGACCAGCTCCTGAACGATCAGATCCGCGTTAAAGACGGAGGGCTGGCCAAAACCGGTACGAATGATTCCGGCGGCCCGCTTGATGAACCTGTCCGGATTTTTTTTGCTGACCTGAATGGATGAACTGGGCTGCAAGAGGCGCATCTCCTCAATGACGTCCAGCAGCAGATACGAGACATCGTTGACGCCGTCGGCACCATCCGGCTGCATCCCGCCGACGTTGATCTGGGCAAAGTCGGTGTATGTGCCGCTTTCGGCGGCCGTAACGCCTACTTTGGGGGGGGCCGGCTGGTTGTTGAATTTAATCCAGAAACACTGGAGCAGTTCCTCGGCGGCTTCGCGGGTCAGGGTGCCATCCGCAAGGCCTTTTTGGTAAAACGGATGCAGATGCTGGTCCAGGCGTCCCGGGTTGAATGCATCCCAGGTATTGAGTTCGATGGTTACCCCCAAATGAACGAACCAGTAATACTGCAGGGCCTCATGAAAATCACGGGGGGGATGGGCGGGAACATGAAGGCAGATATCCGCAATCCGTTCCAGCTCGGCCTTTCGCTCCGGTCTGGCCTCCCGTTCCGCCAGAGACATGGCTTTTTCCGCATGCCGCCGGCTGAACCGGATCAAGGCATCCACACAGATTTCCATGGCCTTCAGCTCTTGCCGGCGGTCGTAGGCTCCGGGGTCATTGAGAAAATCGAGTCCGGCCAAACCGGATTGAATCTCCTGCCTGAATTCCAGAAATCCTTTTTGATAGATTTTATCGTCCAGGACCGTATGACCGGGTGCTCTCTGCTCCATGAACTCGGTAAACACGCCCGCTTCGTACGCCGCTTTCCAGTCATCCGTCATTTCGCCGAAAATGATATCCCGCAGGGATTTTCCCCGCCAGAAAGGAATGATGTTGTCCCGGTAGGCGGCCCTGGCTTCCGGGCTGACGGAAAAAGGAATTTTTTCCCTGGAATTCAGAATGTCCAGATCGCTCAAGCTGTGGCAGCAGAGTTCCGGATAGGTGGGCGTGGCTTTGGGAAACGGCCCTTTTTCACCGACGATCAACTCGCCATCGGCAATGCATACGGCCTTGTGATCCATGAGATATTGAAATGCAAGTGCCCGCCGGACAGGCACAGATACGGGCACCAAATCCCTGCGGTAAAATTCGGTCATCAGTTCCGCCCGTTCCGATGATAAAACGGGTTTTGTGTTCAGGCTCTGTTCCCGTAACCGGTAAACTCTTTCGGAAATCGTCATGACAAATCAACCTTCCATATGAACGCTCAGTCCATGCCTCTGCAGCAGATCCGCAAGGCGGATCAAGGTCTCCGCGGCAGGCGGCTGCAGATCCTGGAGGCGGTAAGTTTTTCCCAGGCGTTCGTATTTGCCGGCAGCCGAACGATGATAGGGCAATAAATCAACAGGAGGCATGGACGGCAACCCGGCGACAAATACACCGATAGCCGATATATTGTCTGCATCGTCCGTAATCCCGGGAATGATCGGAACCCTGATCCGGATCCGGTGCCCACCGGAGGACAGTGCCCGCAGATTTTTCAGGATCTGGCGGTTGGATACGCCGGTCATCAACCGATGTTTTTCATCATCCATCAACTTCAAGTCAAATAGAAACAAATCCACATGATGACGGATGCGGTCCAGCACTTCCCCTGTCGAAAATCCGCTGGTATCCAGCCCCGTATGCATCCGGCGGTCTTTGCAGGCTTTCAGCAAGGCGATAAGAAAATCCGGCTGAGCCAGCGGCTCCCCTCCGGAAAAGGTTACCCCCCCACAGGACTCGTCATAGAATACCGTGTCTTTCTCGATCTCATCCATCACCTGGCTCACGGTCAGCACCCTGCCGGCCATTTCACAGGCTTCCGCCAGACAGACATCCGTACAGATGCCGCACCGCAGACATCTTTCCGGGTCCGTGAAGAACCCGATTTCACTTTCACGGACGGCATGTTCCGGACAGGCGGTCACACATTCCCCGCAGCCCACACACCGGTTGACGGCATAGAGTTTTTCCCTGAAATTCCGCTGGCTCTCAGGATTGTGGCACCACCAGCAGGACAAGGGGCAGCCTTTCAGAAAAACAGTTGTCCGGATTCCCGGACCATCGTGAGTTGAAAAATTTTTTATGTCAAAGATGATTCCGTTTTCCATGCATCTTATGATATATGACAACAACACAAAAAGTCAAATTTCACGGAAGGATATCCAGTGGAAACAGTCAAAACAGGACTTGAATGCCTGATCGCGGCGCCGCCGGAATGGCTGTTCGGTAAAAGAATCGGTGTGCTGTGCAACCCAGCATCGGTTGATCACCGGTATCGCCATGCACGAACACTCATTCATCATGCGTTTCCCGGGCAATTGACGGCTTTGTTTTCACCGCAACACGGATTTCATGCCGAAAAACAGGATAATATGATCGAATCCAAAAACGGCCGGGACCCGCTGTTTCAGATTCCTTTGTACAGCCTGTACGGGGAAACCCGGATCCCCACAGGGAGCATGTTTGAGGACATCGATGTCCTGGTGGTTGATCTTCAGGATGCCGGCACACGCGTCTACACCTTTATATACACGCTGTCCTATTGCATGGAAGCTGCCAGGGACCTGGGGAAAACCGTTCTGGTCCTGGACCGGCCCAACCCTGTCAACGGCCGGGTTGTTGAGGGCAACTGCCTGTCCATGGATTGCAGTTCTTTTGTGGGCCGATATCCGATGCCGATGAGACATGGACTGACCATCGGGGAATTGGCCAGCCTCTTCAACTGTAATTACGGAATCGGCTGCCATCTTGAAATCATTCCGATGACCGGATGGAAACGGGAGATGGACTATGCGGATACCGGCCTGCCCTGGGTGGCGCCGTCTCCGAATCTGCCGACGCCGGCATCCGCCGCTGTCTATCCCGGCCAGGTCATATGGGAAGGAACCAATGTTTCCGAAGGCAGGGGAACCACGCAACCTTTTGAATTTTTCGGCGCACCTTTTTTTGAGCCGGAACGAATTTTATCGCATCTTTCGGATCAGGATCTGCAAGGAATCATATTAAGAGAAGCTGCGTTTGAACCCACATCCGGCAAGTGGCAGGGGCAACTCTGCCGCGGGTTTCAGATTCATGTCACGGATCCGCATCGATATCTGCCGTACCTTACCTCGCTCAAATTGCTTCAGGCTGTCATATACCATCATGGCGCCGATTTTTCATGGAAAAGCCCCCCGTATGAATATGAATTTGAAAGACTGCCGATCGACCTGATCATCGGCGACTCGGAGATCAGAAAGCGCATGGAGCGCATGGAGCCCCTAAATGACATTGCCGAATCCTGGAAGCCCGGACTGAGCCGTTTTATTGAAGAAAGCCGCTACTATCATCTTTACCCCTGATTTCAATCAATCCGTGATCCTTCAACCTTCGGCTTCAGGCTTCGGCCTGATTTTAATGAAAAATGCTATTTACAAATCGGACTTCTTCCGATATAAAAATTCAGGTTGATATCATTCTGATATAAAATGTTATCCGTCATTTCAAAGGGGTTGTTATGGGAAAAACCAGCACTACCAAAGCTTCAAAGAAAAAAACGGTTGCAAAAAAGAAGGAAACGGCAAAGAAAGTCAATGCCGGGCCGGATCCCGATTTGAAAATCGAAGCAGCACCGGTCAAGATCGAATCGAAGGGTTCTAAAAATTCGGCAAGAGCAGATAAAGCGGGAACGACCCAGAAGAAGCCGGTGCTTTTAAGCGAACTGATTTTAAAAAAATTTGATGCCTGGCAACCGGAAACCCTGTTTGATCCGATCCTGGAAAAGCCCATCTTGCCGGATGCCCCGCCTTTTGTATCAGGCAAGGATGAACAGGAAACCGCCCGAAAACAGGCCCTGCTTTTCAATACGTTCGACATGAAAACAATCCTTGCGGAAGGCGAACGCTACGCGGCTGAAAAGGCTGCTGCCGAAAAAGCCGAAGCCGAACGCATTGCCGCTGAAAAGGCCGCTGCTGAAAAGGCCGAGGCTGAGCGTATCGCCGCTGAAAAGGCCGCTGCTGAAAAAGCCGAAGCTGAACGCATTGCCGCTGAAAAAGCCGCTGCTGAAAAGGCCGAAGCTGAACGCATTGCTGCTGAAAAGGCCGCTGCTGAAAAAGCCGAGGCTGAACGCATTGCCGCTGAAAAGGCTGCTGCCGAAAAGGCTGAAGCCGAACGCATTGCTGCCGAAAAAAAAGCCGAGGCTGAACGTATCGCCGCTGAAAAGGCTGCTGCAGCACTGGAACGGAAGAAGGCCATCGAGCTTCAGCAGGCTTCAATCCCCAAGGTCAAGATCACTTATGATCAACCGTCAAAACCGGTGCTGCCTGCACAGCCCGTCCAGCCTGCAAAAGACACTGACCCGATGGATATGTTCATTAAAGTTGCCGCCGGATGTCTGGTTTTTCTGGTATTGATTCTTCTCGGCACAAGTCTGTGCAACTCCCAAAAATATTACATCAAAAAGGCAAAGAACGGGATCGAAATCTGGCAGGGAAGGTTTGCACCTATGGGCGAAAAACAGTTGATATCCCTTGCCGGGGTGAAAGCACCCGAAAAAATCAAGAAAATTTACGCTCAATTAGATGTTTACCCGATTATTTTCCGCTATTTTCTGAACAAGGCGGATGCGATTCTGGATACGCCGGGCATTCCGGATTTTGAGGGCATGAAATATTACATCAACCTGGCAGAGCCTTATGCCATGACCAGGGAGCTTCGCGATGCCGCAGACCTTCGCCTGAACAGCATGACCAAATCGCTGCTGATCTATAAATCCGACATTGCCGCCAGCAGGGGGGGCATCGCCGATCTGCAAACCGCCAAGGACTTTCTTTACAAAGCAAAGGCCCTGAATTCGGACAAGGTACAGGCCGAAACCCTGGACAATAAAATCAGGGCCATTGAATCCAGGCTGGAGCAGCTTAAAGCAACGCCGGAATCAGCGCCTGCGGCTAAACACAAATAACCGTTGAAAATTAAATATCAAAAGCCTTCTTTTTCCCGCCAGGGATAAAGAAGGCTTTTTTTGTTTATAAAGGCATCAAAGCAAGGAGACGGTTCCAGCCCTGTGACAGGCTACCCGGTGATCTTTTCCGCCGGCGTCGGATATAGAAACCAGTTGCGGGTATGCTGTTTTACATATCGCCACCGCAAACGGGCAGCGGGGATGGAAATGGCATCCCGGAGGGGGATTGGCCGGAGACGGGACATCTCCGGCAAGCAGAAATCTTTTCCTTTTTCGGGAAGGATCCGGAATCGGTATGGCCGATATCAGCGCCTGGGTATAGGGATGCAGGGGAGCCGCATATAAGGCTTCAGAATCCGCGAATTCCACAATTCTTCCCAGATACATCACGGCAATCTCATCTGAAATATGTTTTACCACCGCCAGGTTATGCGCGATGAACAGGTAGGACAGCTTCATCTCCCGTTGAAGATCCAGCAGCAAATTAACAATCTGGGATTGAATGGAGACATCCAGGGCTGAAACCGGCTCATCACAGACGATAAGCTTGGGATTTAAGGCAATGGCCCGTGCGATGCCGATCCGCTGCCGCTGGCCGCCGCTGAACTCGTGCGCAAAACGCGAAACCGCCGTTTCCGGCATACCGACCCGGTTCAGCAGGTTTTTAACATAATCCTTTCGATCCTCAGAAGATCCGACATGGTGGATCTCGTATGGCTCTTCAAGAATATCGCCGATGGTCTGTCTGGCATCCAGGGATTCGAAAGGGTCCTGAAATATGATCTGCATGTTTCTGCGGACCCCTCTCAACCGGTTTTGCGACAAAGTCATCAGATCCTGCCCCATGAAATGGACGGCACCGCTGTCCGGTTCAATCAGACGGAGAAGGGCTCTGCCCACTGTTGTTTTGCCGCATCCCGATTCTCCGACCAGACCGAGGGTTTTTCCTTCCTGAATCGTCAAAGAGATGTCATCCACCGCATAGACGTATCCTGTTTTTCTTCTGAATATGCCGCCGAGAATCGGAAAATACTTTTTTAAATGATGAACTTCAAGCAGGTTCTCTGACATGGTGAACGACACATCGAGCCTTTTTTATAATGGGATTGCTATGGTATGAGGCCGTAACATCTTGAAACCATTTCACGCTCTCACACCTCTCACGCTTTCACGCTCTCACGCCTGACGCCCTTACGATTCCACACCCTCACGTTTTGAGTCGCTGATCCAGAAGCGAAAGGCGGTTTCCGGGTTTATCGTTCTTGATAGCCGTATCCAGGGCATGCCGGGTCCCGACGATAATGACCAGTTTTTTGCCTCGCGTAATGGCCGTATACAGAAGATTTCGCTGAAGCAGCGGATGGTGCTGGGGCATCAGCGGAATCACCACTGCCGGTTATTCCGAGCCCTGGGATTTATGAACGGAAATGGCATAGGCCAGGGTCAGATCTTCGAGCTCCTCACTTTCATATTCCACCAGGCGCTCGTCATAATTAACGGAAAGCCGTCTGGTTGAAAGATCCATTTCCGAAATGACGCCGATATCCCCGTTAAATACTTCCTTGGCATAATTGTTTTTCAGGTGCATGACCTTGTCTCCGGGCCGGAACTGAATACCAGTTCCGGTGGATGACGGTGGGTTCAACGCTTCCTGAAGCACCTGGTTGAGCTGAATGGTTCCCACCGCTCCCTTGTGCATGGGGCTCAGCACCTGGATATCGCGGACCGGATCCAGACCGAAGCGCTCCGGTATTTTTCGGCTGCACAGCTCGACAATCGTCCTGACAACCGTTTCAGGCTGGTATTGTTCAATAAAATAAAACTCGGACAGGCCTTCCGCATCCCGCACCGGTTCCAGATCCGGAAGAAATCCCTGCCTGACCCGGTGGGCATTGACGACAATCGGGCTTTTCTCGGCCTGACGGAAAATTTCCTTCAGTTCGAATGTCCGGATGACACCGGATTGAATCAGGTCCGAGAGAATGTTTCCGGGCCCGACGGACGGGAGCTGAAACACATCCCCGACCAGAATCAGGGTGGCTGTCACGGGAACCGCCTTCAGCAGATGGAACATGAGTTGGGCATCCATCATCGAAGCTTCATCCACGATCATCACATCCACATCCAAAGGATTATCTTCATCTTTTTCAAAATCATTCTGTTCGAGATTATACCCCAGAAGCTTGTGCAGCGTGGAAGCTTTTTTCCGGGCCACCTCGGAAAGACGCCTGGCTGCGCGGCCCGTCGGTGCGGAAAGGATGGTTTTCTGCCGCAGGCGGTCGCATATCGCGGCGATGGAACGGATCAGGGTGGTCTTTCCGGTTCCCGGCCCCCCGGTAATGATGGCGATGTGATGCAGGAGTATCTCCGCCAGCACGGCCTGCTGCTCGGCGGAGAGCTGAATGGCCAGACGTGCCAGAATTTCCCGGGTCATCTGTTCCTGATTGATGTCCGGAGGCTTCACCGGAACAGACAAAAACGCCTGAAGCCGACGGGCAATGCCGGTTTCCACGCGATGCAGCGCCGAAAGGTAAAGGGCCTGATCGCTCCCCGGGTCGCTGCCGTCATTGTCCATCACTTCCTGAACCACCTGACCTTCATCGGAAAGCGCCAGCAGGGCCGCAGACGCCGCTTCCGCACCGATATCAAACAGTCTGGCACATTTTCGGCGGGTTTCTTGACCCGTCATGAACATATGGCCGTCAGCCGCCGCCTGTTCCAGCAGGTACAGGATGCAGGCCCGGATCCTGAGGGGATCATCGGGAAGTGCGCCCTGATGCCGCGCAATCTGATCCGCGATTTGAAAACCGACCCCCGGCAGATCGCAGGCGATCCGGTAAGGATGATCCGTGAGGATATCGACGGCGGCCGCACCGTATTGTTTGAAAATGCGACCGCTGAAAGCCAGCGAAATCCCGTGGTTCTGGAGAAATATCATCAGGCGCCGGATCGCATGATGATGTTTCCAGGATTCGGCGATCTGTTTGGCAATGCCTTTGCCGATGCCCTTGACATCGGTCAGTTTTTCAGGAGTCGATTCAATCACCACCAGGGTCTGATCCCCGAAATGACTGACCAACCGGGAAATGGTTCTGGTTCCCAACCCCTTGATCACGCCGGACTTCAGGTATTTTCGAATGCCGTCAACCGTTGCCGGCAGCAACACCTCAAAGCGGCTGATTTTGAGCTGCTGCCCGAAACGGGCATGTGTTTCCCATACCCCGTCCAGTTTCAGAAATTCACCGGCAGTGGGCTCCGGCATAAACCCGACGACGGTGATTGCATTTTGGGCGCCTCTGGGACGAAATTTGGCAATGGTATAATGGTTTTCCGGATTGTAAAACGTAATGCGGTCCAGGCAGCCTTCCAGTGCGGTCAGGGAAGCGGGCGCAGTCATGAAATAATCCAGCGGGCAGCTTCCAGCAGATCGGCCACCGCCACGGTGGGGCTGAGCTTGTCCAGGGCCAGGGCATCCTGGGCCGGGATGCCCCCGATCGGGTCCTTGCCGGTCCGGACCAGAATCGTTCTGCCGCAGCCCGCTGCTTTTCCGCACAGTATATCCTTGGCGCTGTCCCCCACCATAACGGCATCGGAAAGATCAATGGCATATTTCTGACAGGCCTGCTGAATCAGTCCGGTTTTGGGTTTCCGGCAGGAACATCCCTGTTCCGGTGTATGGGGGCAGAAAAAAATGTCCGTGATGCTGCCGCCATGGGAGGCCACCGTGGATTTCAGACGCCGATGCATCTCTTCCAGCACTTGCGGCGAAACCCACTTGCGGCCGATGATGGACTGGTTGGTAATCACAATGAGTGTGTAGCCATTGCGGGTAAGAATTTTCAGGGCCTCCAGGCTGTTTGGCAGAAAGACGAACTCCTCCCAGCACTTGATGTAATCCGGAGAATCCTGATTGATGACCCCGTCCCGGTCCAGAAAAACGACCTTCTTCAGCAACACCGCCTCCATAATGGACGATAATAATACATTTAACCGGCCGGATCACCGCTTTTGAAGGCGGGCAACCGATTCGATGTGAAAAGTATGGGGGAACATATCCACCGGCTGCACCTCGATCACCTGATAGGCATCTTTCATGAGCCCCAGATCCCTGGCCAGCGTCGCCGGATTGCAGGATACATAGATGATCCGCTCGGGCAGCATGCTCAGCACCTGCTGAACGACGCTTTTGTGCATGCCGTCGCGGGGCGGGTCGATGATCATGACATCGGGCGCATGCGGCGCCTCGGACAGCCGATCCTTGATATCTCCGCGGTAAAACGTGCAGTTGGATACACCGTTTTTCAGGCAGTTTTTTTCCGCATCGGATACCGCGGCATCGACGATTTCAAATCCGATCACCCTTCGGGCGGCTTTAGACAGGCAGACGGCGATGGTCCCGGTCCCGCAGTACAGATCGAAAACCGTTTCATTTCCGGTCAGGCCGGCATAAGCCATCACCGTACGATACAGGGTTTCGGCCCCTCTGCTGTTGGTCTGAAAGAATGAACTGGCGGATATGTCAAATTCGAATCCGAGGATGCGATCCGTCAGATGCGCGCTTCCGGCAAGCCGGATTTCGTATTCTCCCGCGGATATCGCCGCTTTTTTCGCGGTAATGTTGTTGACTACCGAGATGATTTCCGGATACCGGGTCCGCAACAGATCCGCCAGGGGCTGCACGGCCCCGCGATTTTCGGTGGCGGTGATCAGATTCACCATCCAGTGGCCATATGCCACGGAATGCCGCAGCATGACAAACCGCCAGAACCCCTTGTGGGTCCGGGGGCAGTACATCGGGATTTCCGAAGATTGAAGATACCGTCGCACATCGTTCCATATCCGGTTTCCCAGGTCCGGCAGCAGCAGGCAGGATTCGATATCCAGAACTTTATGAAACACCCCCGGCACATGGAAGCCCAGGGCGCAGCAAGGCGTTTCATCCCGGGATGCCATCTCCTCCGGCAATCGCCACGGGCTGTCCGAACAGGTGAATTCCACTTTATTGCGATATCCGAAAATCAGTTCGGAAGAAAGGGTCCGATGAACCGTGACATCCTGAATCAAGCCGATATGCGCCAAAGAATCAGCAACATGGTGCCGCTTATACGCCAGTTGCCGCTCATAGTCCAGAAACTGCCATTTACACCCCCCGCAAACGCCGCTGTGGGGACAAGGCGCCGGAACCCGGTCCGAAGACGGTAGCAGGAGGGCTACCACACGGGCTTCCGCATAATTTTTCTTTTTTCGGGTGATGGCGATCCGAACCCTGTCTCCGGGAACTGCCTGATCTACGAAAACAGCAAAACCTTCGATATGAACAATCCCCTTGCCGCCATAAGCAACGCCGGCAATATCGACTTCAAACAACTGGTTTTTTCGAATCTCCATCATGGGCTCTATTGTTCAGGATGAAGACGGATGTTTATAGATCAGCCGGGGAGGTTCCATCATGACTGTCGTGTCGGGCGGAACAGACTCCGTAATCCAGACATTGCCGCCGATGACCGAACGTTCCCCGATCACGGTCTCTCCTCCCAGAATGGTTGCCCCCGAGTAGATGATGACGTCATCGGCGATGCTGGGATGACGTTTTTTACCCCGCAGTTTTTCTCCGGCATTTTTCGGCAGGGACAGCGCCCCCAGGGTGACGCCCTGATAAATCCGGACATTGTTTCCGATCACGGTCGTTTCCCCGATCACAACCCCGGTGCCGTGATCAATGACAAAGCTTTCTCCGATCCGGGCCCCCGGATGAATATCGATTCCCGTGATGCTGTGGGCATGTTCGGTCATGATCCGGGGAAGCAGGGGAACATTCAACTCAAAAAGCCTGTGGGCAACCCGATAGACGCTGATGGCATATATTCCGGGATAGCTGAAGATGATTTCATCGTGACTCTTGGCCGCAGGGTCCCCTTCGTATGCAGCCCGGATATCGGTTGCCAGAATTTTCCGTATTGATGGAATGGACTCCAGAACGGCCAGTGCGATTTCATATCCCCGGTCACCGCAATCGCTGCACGAAAGCTCATACCGGAAACAATCGTGACGGATGCTGTGGGTAATCTGCTCGGACAGCATATCAAACAGGGCCGTAACCGCCTGCCCCATGGTATATTTGAGACTGACCGGATCGATTTTTTCCCGGCTGAAATATCCGGGAAACAGGACTTCCCGAAGCTTATCGATGATATCCACCACATACCCTTCGGAAGGGATGGGGTCGTAATCGATGTGGGTAAAGCATTCCGTGTCATGGCAACTGGTGATGACCGCATCGGCCAGATCCGGTATCCGGCTGCGATACCTCGTAAAGGATGCGGCCTCGGTTTTACAGGAATTGTCATCATCAATATGCGCTGTCATCGTTTCTCCTAAAAAGTGTTAAGTTTTAAGACAGAATGATCACCACTGAATACTTAAAACTTAATCCCCGGTTATTCCGCCACGGCAAAGGCCCCTGCATACCCCCCCGAAGCCAGCGTCTTTTCATACTGGACGGCCTGCTCCAGAGTCGAACATTTCGTCACCCGGACCCGGTAAAAGATTTCACTGCCCGTGTCATAGGACTGAATATGAGCGTTCTGAAAGGATTTATCCAGTTTGGCTTTCAGTTTCTCCGCGTTGTTGCGGTCTGAAAAGGCTCCGACCTGGATCGTAAAATTCCCCCGATAATAAAAATCCGCCGAACCGGCGCCACTGCTGGCTGCCGATGCCGTTGTCCCCACGGCAACCAGTTCCACCGGCGCGGTTCCCGGCCCCACGACACCGAGCCTGGAGGCACAGGCATAAGACAGATCAATCACCCTTCCGGCCACAAAAGGCCCCCTGTCATTGATGCGAATCTCCATTTCCCGGTTGTTGTCCAGATTCCGGACCCGGACAATCGTGCCCAGGGGAAGGGTTTTGTGTGCCGCGGATTCGGCATACATGTCATAGATCTCGCCGCTGGAAGTTTTTTTTCCGTGAAAATCTTCCCCATACCATGAAGCGATGCCCGTCTGCTTGAACCCCCTGGCATCCGGTAACGGCTGATACCACTGCCCCAGGGCCTTATAAGGCTTGGCAGAAGACGGCGGAATCGCACCCGCCGGCGGCCGGCGGGAAGAAGGCACGTAGGTGCGGCTGCACCCATAGACACCGGCAATCACCATCCCTGCCAGGATGATCATCACACAGCACTCACGTTTCATTTTTCCAGAGCCAGCTTGATGACATCCATCATTTTATCCACAAAATGGAACTGGATGTCTTTTAGAATTTTTTTGGGAATCTCTTCCAGATCTTTTTCATTCCATTTTGGCATGATGATGGTCCTGATTCCCGCCCGATGCGCAGCCAGTACTTTTTCCTTGATGCCGCCGACCGGCAGGACCTGCCCCCTTAACGTAATCTCTCCGGTCATGGCCAGATCCTTTCGAATCGGCTTGTTGGTTAAAAGCGACGTCAGCGCGCTCAGCATGGTAACGCCGGCGGACGGACCGTCCTTGGGAATCGCCCCTGCCGGGATATGAATATGGATGTCGTGATTGGCAAAATAGTCGTCCGCAATCCCCATGGAGATGGCATTGGAACGGATAAAACTTAAGGCCGCGGTCGCGGATTCCTTCATGACATCCCCGAGCTGTCCGGTCAGGGTCAGATTCTTGCCCCCTTTCATGGCGGTTGCCTCAATAAAGAGA
>AMWB02157363.1_pt1 | contig 12722 bp, 9 predicted proteins | sample 200311 | NCBI WGS metagenome assembly AMWB02 (sample SAMN02737377, study PRJNA173069) | bioreactor metagenome | biome: anode biofilm in microbial fuel cells | place: USA: California | collected 2010-12-16 | reverse complement strand
AAGGCAAACTATTTTTTAACATATCCAAGATCTGGTCTAGGGTAACCATATTTATTTTCAATGGAAGTAATAAATGAAGACATTTTTGTCCACAGGGTGCTTGCCTCTTTTTCTATCAAAGCATTATTTACTAATTGTTTTACTGCCCGTCAGAATATTTTATACTTTTGAGAATAAAAAAAAGCCCCGATAAACTTATCGGGGCTTAAATCATTTAATTTAAATAATCTTATTTTTTATTTAATACTTTTTTCATTACTGTGTCTTTATCTATCTTTCTTGTACAGAAGAACCAATCGTAACATTTGGTATCTTTTTCTTTTCCTTCCATACGATCTTTTGCTGTTCCGCAGGAACCAGCAGTTGGAACGATGACATCGTCTCCAGGACTCCAATCAGCAGGAGTTGAAATATTAAATTCATCTGCTGCCTTAAGTGCAATTATAACTCTGTAAAGTTCATCAAAGTTTCTACCCAGACTTAATGGATAATAAATTATCGCACGTATAATCCCTTTGGGATCAATAAAGAAAACTGCACGAACAGCTTTTGTAGTGCTTTCGCCTGGCTGTATCATTCCATAAGTTTTTGCAACTTCCATTGTTATATCTTCAATCAATGGAAAATTAACTGCAACATTTTTCATTCCTTTAAATTCAATTTTCTCTTGTATTGTTCTTAGCCATGCAATGTGGCTGTAAAGTCCATCCACTGAAAGACCAACGAGTTTACAGTTAGCTTCTTCAAACTGTTTTTCCATTGAAGCAAATGTCATAAATTCTGATGTACATACTGGTGTAAAATCAGCAGGATGACTAAAAAGGATAACCCATTTACCTGAATAATCTGCTGGAAAATTTATATCGCCTTGTGTTGTTACAGCTTTAAATGATGGCGCCGGATCACCAATGCGTGGCATTGATACCGGATTGTTTTGAATTGTTTGTTCCATAAAACTTTACCTCTTTTAATTTTTATAAATTTATTTTCTTACAAACCAAAAATAATAAAGATTCCTTGTCTCACCGTATTACATATCACAACATTAATAAAATAAAAATTAAAAGCTATAATTGAATTATTTTTTTAAGTTGCCCTTTAGCAATAATTGAGATGTTTTTGATGCGCTAATTTTATTTTTTACTAATTTATTAAAATGGACGGGATGATGGATTTCATTAATTTTCATCATTGGACTTAAGATGTTTTTAATCAGGACACGATGTTTTAATAAATCAGATTAATCGTGCCGATGTGAAAACAGGAAGGCAAGTAAAGATGGTCACATAGTGATGGCTATGCCATATTGAAAGAAAATCAACGAACTGACAAACTTACCGAAGGGATTGTTAAAGACATTTTAACAAAATCTCCCAAGCATCCGCACGGAATAAAAATTTATTGAAATTAATTGTTAAAACTGTTGGTGAGGAATAATTCCATAATTTAATTTACTTATAACTGTCTTTTCTGTTTTTTATTTCTTTCATTGCAGAGTTAAAAAACTTGCCCCACTTTTTATCTTTCTGCCGCTTTTCAACGTAAGACATTCCGTTGTATTGAGCCTCTTTATAGATTTTTATGAAGTTGTTATATCTCTCTTCAGAAATTTCACCGCTTTGTAATGCTTCAAGAACTGCACAGCCAGATTCAACAGTATGTGTGCAATCTTTGTATCTGCATTGATCTGATAATTCATCCATTTCGCTAAACGTACTGCTTATGCCAGATTCATTAGATATTATTCCAAGTTCACGCATTCCGGGATTATCTACGATGATCGATCCGTTTTCTAAAATAATTAGTTCGCGTCTTGTTGTTGTGTGCTTGCCCCTGTCATCCTTTTCTCGTATCGGCTGAGTTTTGTAAAGCTCTTCGTGAATTAAATTATTAAGCAAAGTTGTTTTACCAACTCCCGATGAACCAAGCAGGCAATAAGTTTTATGCGGAGTAAAAATTGTTTTGATATTTTCAATATCACTTAAGTTGTTGTTACTGAATGCAAATATTTTTGCATCAGGCAAAATCTCAAGTATTTGTTTTTTCTTTTCTTCAACTTCTTCGGGACTGATAAGATCGCTTTTACTTAAAAGTATTAACGGAGTTATATTGTTATCATTAATAATTACAAGATAGCGCTCAAGTCTTCTGATATTAAAATTAGAATCAAGTGCTTGCATAATGATTGCAATATCTATGTTTGCGGCAATTAATTGATAATCAATTTTCTTTCCCGCGGCTTTTCTTTTGAGTAAAGATTTTCTTGGAAAAATATCCTGAATAATTGCAAGGGTATCATCATCAAATAATTGTGCGTAAACAAAATCACCGACAGTTGGCAGGTCTAAAGCAGAATCAGTATTAAACAAAAACTTACCTGTCAGCTCTGCATAAATATCTTTCTCGCCGTTGGAGACAACAAAACTGTTTTTGTTTACGCTTATTACTCGTACAATTTTAAAGTCGACAGGTTTAGACAAATCTATTTTATCTTTTCCCGAAGGGATGGATTCCCAAAACCAAATATCAAAGCCGAGGGTTTCAATGGTGTCCATACTTCTTAAATCAAATAATTCTTTACTTTTAAATTCACTAATCTTTCCATAGGAAACAACGGTTGAAACAAAAAACCGCAGAAGCTATCTCCTGCGGTTTATTTTTTAGTTGGCTGGTTCACACTTCAAATCCGTTCAACGTGACAGTTTATATAATAAAATAAATATTATCTATTAATTGCCTGCTGCAGATTTTGCGGATAACGTTCACCTTCTATTTTTATTTTTGATGCTGCATTTTCAATTTCACGCATATCATCTGTAGTAAGTTCAATTGATGCGGCTCCTATGTTTTCTTCAAGCCTGTTAAGTTTTGTTGTTCCAGGGATTGGGGCGATCCACGGTTTTTTAGCAAGAATCCACGCAAGAGCTATTTGTGCCGTTGTTGCATTTTTCTGTTTTGCAATTTTAGTTAATAAATCAACCAATACCTGGTTAGCCTTTCTAGCCTCTGCTGTAAAACGTGGAAGAGAGCTTCGGAAATCTGTACTTTCAAACTTTGTGTTCTCATTAATTTTTCCGGTAAGGAATCCTCTTCCCAACGGACTGAAAGGAACAAAACCAATACCAAGTTCTTCAAGTGCTGGTAAAATTTCCTTTTCAGGCTCTCTCCACCAAAGTGAGTATTCGCTTTGCAATGCAGTTACAGGCTGCACTGCGTGTGCTTGCCTTATAGTTTGAACCCCGGCTTCAGAAAGTCCAAAGTGTTTTACTTTGCCTTCTTTAATCAAATCTTTAACTGTACCTGCAACATCTTCAATCGGAACATTCGGATCAACACGATGCTGATAAAATAGATCTATCACATCAGTTTTTAATCTTTTTAATGATGCTTCGGCAACAGCTCTTATATGTTCAGGCTTACTGTTAAAGCCTGTCCACTTCGGTCCACCGTTCGGATCAAGTTCAAAACCAAACTTTGTTGCAATTACAACTTTATCGCGCAAAGGTAAAAGTGCTTCACCAACCAGTTCTTCATTTGTAAATGGTCCATAAACTTCAGCAGTATCAAAAAATGTAACACCGCGTTCAACAGCATTTTGTATTAATGAAATCATTTCCTTTTTTTCAGGAAACGGAGGAAAGGCAAACGTCATTCCCATACAGCCAAGTCCTAAAGCAGACACTTCTAATCCGCTTTTTCCTAATTTACGTTTTTGCATTTTATATCCTTTCAATCTGTAATAATAAAAGTATTATTTAAACTTTTGATGTAAAATATGGAATCAAACATTTACAGGATGTAACATAGATCAAGATTACAGAGTGGATTTGTTTTCTAATCCCAAAAACAATGTAAAAAAACCGCAGAAGTAATTTCCTGCAGTATATAAAGACTTGATCATCTATAATCAAGTATCCAGCACCTAGAATCTATTTTGTAAACACCAATCCAATTCTTTCTGCAACATTTACTTTAATTGTATCGCCATCAACAAAGTAGCCTGCAAGTTATCTGTATTCAAGCTTTAAAAATTTTAACTCTTTTATCTTGTAGAGATTTTCATCAAAAGTTATTAGATCAGCATTTTGTGAAAGTGCTGTTGCACAAATAATTGCATCTGGTAGTTTGATGTTGTGCTTTTTTCTCAAACGAATTGTATCGGATTTTATGTCGTCAGTTATATTAAAAACGTCTATATCATCAATAAATTTTTTAATCTTTACTTCTTCAATTTTACTAAGGTCGGGATAAGATAGAAGTTCTAATTCATTAATTAAATGAAATGAAAAGTTTTCCATCGGGCAAGTTTTGTGGGTTTATTTTTCTACCAAGCAGGTAAAGTATTGTGTTTGTATCCAGCAGGAATTTATTCCCACTCATTTCTCAAACTCCTCTGATATTTAACAGGATCAGCGCTAAGTTTAATTGAGCCAGAATATTTTTTAATTTTTTCTTTTGTAAGTCCCTAAATCTTTCGGCTTTTTTTTCTTGTCATCTTAGATAATAAATCCAATGAAATAATAGCTTTTACCTTATTTCCTTTATCATCTATAATATATTCAATGTTTTCACTCATATCAGTACCTGTATTAAAATTTTTCTCAAATATATCTTATTAAGGATAACTTTACAAACTCACATTCCCCCAGAATCAAGTATCAAGCATCCAGATTTACTTACTAAACACCAATCCAATCTTTGCACTTACATTTACTTTAATCGTATCACCATCAACAAAATTACCTGCAAGCAGTTCCCGTGAAAGCGGATTGATAAGATATTTTTGTATTACTCGTTTTAATGGACGTGCGCCATAATTTACATCGTAACCAAGTTGTGCAAGCCAGTCTTTTGCCTCATCAGAAACATCAAGAATAATTTCTTTATCCTTTAACATTTTTTGAACACGTACAAGTTGTATATCAACAATCTTTCTAATCTCTGATCTTGATAACGGTTTAAACAGCACAACTTCATCAATCCTATTTAAAAACTCAGGACGGATAGTTTTTCTCAACAAGTCGTGCATCTGCTGTCGCAACTCACCCATAAAAGTTTCAACATTATCTTCATCAAATGCTTCAAGTCTATCCTGTATCAAATGCGAGCCAAGATTTGATGTCATTATAATAATTGTGTTTTTAAAATTTACAGTTCGTCCCTGGTTATCGGTTAATCTTCCGTCATCCAAAACCTGTAACAGAACATTGAACACATCGCTGTGTGCTTTTTCAATTTCATCAAGCAGTACAACCGAGTAAGGTCTTCGTCGCACAGCTTCTGTTAACTGCCCGCCTTCTTCATATCCAACATAACCGGGAGGCGCTCCAATCAATCTTGAAACAGAAAATTTTTCCATATACTCGCTCATATCAATTCTTATCATCGCATGTTCATCATCAAAAAGAATTTCTGCAAGTGCGCGCGCAAGTTCTGTTTTACCCACTCCTGTGGTTCCAAGAAAAATAAAAGAACCGATAGGTTTATTTGCATCCTGCAAACCTGAACGTGAGCGACGAATAGCATTGGAAACAGCAGACACAGCTTCATCCTGCCCAATAACTCTTTGATGAAGTTCGTCTTCCAGCTTTAAAAGTTTACTGCGTTCGCTTTCCAGCATTTTGCTAACAGGAATTCCGGTCCACTTTGCAACAACTTCTGCAATATCCTCAGCATCAACTTCTTCCTTTAACATTTTTTTGTTTTGTTGAGCCTGTGCAAGTTTTTGAGTTTCTTCCTTTAGTTGCCTTTCAAGATTTACAATTTTACCGTAGCGGATTTCTGCAACTTTTCCAAAATCTCCATCGCGTTCAAACTTTTCTGCTTCCTGTTTAAGATTTTCAATCTCACTTTTCATCTCCCGGATTTTTTGAATCTTCTCTTTTTCAGCATCCCAATGAGATCTTAAATTAACACGCTCGTTAACTAACTCACTTAACTCATCTTGTAATTCTTCTAAACGTTTTGCAGAGGCATCATCTTTTTCTCTTCGTAAAGCTTCGCGCTCTATTTCAAGCTGTTTAACTTTTCGTTCAAGAGTATCAAGTTCTTCAGGCATAGAATCTATTTCAATTCTAAGTTTTGATGCAGCTTCATCAATCAAATCAATTGCTTTATCAGGAAGAAATCTATCCGTAATATATCTTTCAGAAAGTTGAGTAGCTGCCACAATTGCTCCATCAGTTATACGAACACCGTGATGAACTTCATATCGCTCTTTAAGTCCGCGCAATATAGAAATTGTATCTTCTTCAGATGGTTCACCAACAAGCACGGGTTGAAACCGTCTTTCAAGTGCAGCGTCTTTTTCAATATGTTTTTTATATTCATCAAGAGTTGTAGCACCGATTGCGTGCAACTCACCACGAGCTAAAGCAGGCTTCAAAATATTTGCGGCATCCATTGCGCCTTGTGTTGCACCCGCGCCAACAAGAGTATGAAGCTCATCAATGAAAAGTATTATTTCTCCATTGGCTTCCTGGACTTCCTTAATAACAGCTTTTAATCTTTCCTCAAACTGTCCACGGAATTGTGTTCCCGCAACAAGAGTCCCCATATCAAGGGCAACTATTCTTTTTGTCTTTAAGTTTTCAGGAACATCACCGGAAATAATTCTGTGTGCGATTCCTTCTGCAATTGCCGTTTTACCAACGCCGGGCTCTCCAATTAGAACTGGATTATTTTTTGTCCTTCTGGATAATACTTGCAGCACTCGTCTTATTTCTTCATCTCTTCCAATTACCGGATCAAGTTTTCCCTGCTTGGCAAGTTCATTTAAATCTCCACCGTACTTTTGTAAAGATTGATATGTATCTTCAGGATTTTGTGAAGTAACTCTTTGTGTTCCGCGAATATCTTTTAAAGCAGCTAAAATATCTTTGTAAGTAATTCCATTATCACGTAAAAGTTGACCTGTTTTTCCTTTGTCGTTTGAAAGTGCAAGCAGGATATGCTCAGTTGAGACATAATCATCTTTTAAGTTGCGCGCCTCTTCTGCGGCAGCATCAAATAAGCTTGCAAGCACTTGCGACATTTGCTGATTGCCGATTCCCGTTCCACTAACCTTGGGAAGTGTTTCTAAAAGTTGAACAACCTTTAGTTTAACAGCATTAAAATTTCCACCGGTTTTTTTAATAACATTCTCTGCAACATTTCCGCTTTCCTGAACAATCGCAGCAAGAATATGTTCCGGCTCTACAATCTGGTTATTATAGTTTTGTGCAATCTCAATCGCACTTTGCACAACTTCCTGTGCTTTTACTGTTAATTTATTTAAGTTCATAAAAAAAAGCCCATCTCCTAACCTCTTCCCTAAGGGAAGGGGAACAGGAAAAATTTTATAGTTAAGTTGATCTTTTATCATTCATGTTTTTATAGCAAATTATTTTTGCTCCCCTCCTTTTGATGGGTTGGGGGATGCTACATATAACTCACTTGCGTCAGTTAACATTTTATTTAATCTATTTACAAGCTTGTGCGGATCTTCAAGATTTCCTTCAAGCAGCAATGCTGATTCATATAATTGTTCTGTTGTATCTGTAATAAACGGATCGCTTTCATTTTTCTTAAATACATTCATAAGGTTTCTAATGAGTTTGTGATCTTTGTTAATTTCCATCAATCTTTTTTGAGCCGGCATTGGCAATCCCTGATTAGACAAATTCAAAATCTTTTGCATTGTTGATGACATTGTATCATCAGGGTTAATTAAGCAAGAGGGGCTATCCTTTAATCGTTTTGATTCTTTTACTTCTGTAATTCTTTCTCCAAGAATTTCTTTCATCTTTAACATTAGCTTGCCAAACGCTTTATCATCTTCTTTGCTGAACTTCTCTTTTGGCTCATCCTTTTTTACAACATCTTCAAGTTTATCAAGCTCTTTCAAATCAACACCATCAACGGATTTAAAATCATAATCCTTGTGCTTGCGGATTGATGTAATAACAAATTCATCAACGGGATCATATAAGTATAGAACTTCCAATCCTTTTGCTTTAAAAATTTCAAGATGCGGATTCAGATCAATTGCTTCCTTGCTTGTTCCAAGCGAGTAATAAATTTCTTTTTGGTCTTTCTTCATTCTTCCAACATAATCTTCAAGAGAAACAAGTTCTTTTGCATCTTTACTAACGGAAGAATTAAATCTTAAAAGTTGTTGATATTTTTCAGAGTTAGTAAAATCCATATAACCGAGTTTAAAAATTCTTCCGTGTTCTTTCCAGAATTCAGCGTAGCGTTCCGGAGTATCCTTTGCGACCTTAATCAAATCAGACAAAATGTTACTCGTTACACTTTGTGCAATTTTTGTAAAAATAATATTTTCCTGTAAAGTTTCACGGGAAATGTTTAATGGTAAATCTTCGGAATCAACTACACCTTTAACAAAGCTTAAATATTCAGGCAACAATTCTTTGTTTTGATGTTGAATTAGCACACGACGAACATATAAATCCAAACCGTAATCATCGCGGTTAAATCTCCAATATTCATAACTCTTTTTTGGAATGAACAACAAAGAATTAAATTGTATCGGCGCATCAACCGAAGTATGAATTGTCTCAAACGGTTCTTCGTTATCATAGGTTAAAAACTTATAAAACTCATCATACTGTTCTTTTTTTAGATTAGATTTTGGTTCGCGCCAAATTGCTGCGATTGTATTTATCTTTTCATTCTCTAAGTAAATCGGGAAAGAAACAAAGTTGGAGTGCTTTTTTATAATTGATTCTAAGCGATACTTTTCAGAAAATTCTTTTGCTTCATCTTTCAGAAATATTTCAATAGTTGTTCCTCGATTTATTTGCTCATCAATATCAGAAATTTCATAATCACCAAGTCCATCAGATTTCCATTCAACGGCAACTTCATCTTTTTTGTAGGATTTAGTTTTTATTATAACTTCTTTCGCAACCATAAACACTGAATAAAATCCAATTCCAAATCTTCCGATTATATTGTTAACCGCTTCTTTATTTTCTGCAAGCTGTTTTAAAAAATCTTCTGAGCCTGATTTTGCAATCGTTCCGATATTTGCGATTAATTCATCACGAGTCATTCCAATTCCGGTATCAGAAATTGTAATTGTATTTTTCTTATCATCAAATGTAATTTTAATTTCTAACGGCAAATCTTTATCTGCAATATCGGTTCCTTTGTTAGATTCAAAACGCAGTTTATCCAAAGCATCTGATGAGTTTGAAATTAATTCACGGACAAAAATTTCTTTACTTGTATAAAGTGAATGAACAAGAATGTCTAATAGCTTTTTAGTTTCGGCTTTAAATTCAAATTTTGTTTTGTGTGTTTCGGTCATTATTATCTCCTGTTTGCTCCATTTGTCATCTTGAGCCTGTCGAAAGATGACGGTTGTTTTATTTTTTTCAAGTTGTCACGTTTCGACAAGCCCAACGTGACTTGATATAAGCAGCTACTTTGCCTCTCTTTAGAAGGGGATTAAGAGGAGGCTCTTAATGTTTTTAACTTTTTAAATAATTCTTTTTCTTCTTTGTTTAAATGTTTTGGGATGTTAACGTGTACTTTAACGAACAAGTCACCTCTGCCAATTTCCTTGCTTAACCCCAGTCCCTTCAATCTCAAAGTTGTTTCTGATTCTGTTCCTTCGGGAATTGTAATGCTAATAGTTTTTCCATCTAACATTATAATTTTTTCTTTTCCACCAAGAACAGCACTATATAAATCAATATCAAGATTATAATATAAATCATCATCCTTAATTTCGTAAAATGGATTTTTAAGAATGTGGATATTTAAGTACAAATCTCCTTTTGTTCCATCAGCAGTTTTGGATCTTCCCAAACCTTTTAATCTTAATTTTTGTCCTTCTTTTGTTCCGGGATTAATTTTTATCTTAATTTTTTTTCCATCAATTGAAATTTGTTTTTCGCTACCGTTTAAAACATCTTCAAGCGTGATATTTAAATTCGCCTCAACATCAACAGCGATTTTTTGTTGTTGTGCTCGTCCGCCAAACCCGGCACCGCCAAAAAATGATTCAAAAAAATCGGAAAAGCCACCACCTGCATTACCAAAAATATCGCCAAAGTCACCGCTAAATTCGTAAGTACCGCTTTGGTTTGTTTTGCCTCTTCTACCTCCAAAGTTTGTATAAAAATTATCAAAACCCTGTCCGCCGGTATTTTGATATTGTTTCCAGTTTGAACCAAGCGTGTCATATTTTTTCCGCTTTTCCGGATCGCTTAAAACTTCATTAGCCTCGGTAATTTCCTTAAATTTTTCTTCGGCTGATTTATTCCCCGAATTTCGGTCCGGATGATATTTCATTGCAAGCTTACGGTAAGCTTTTTTTATATCATCTTGTGTGGCGGATTTTTCTACGCCAAGTATTTTATAGTAATCTTTATAATCCATCTTTAATCCCGAATAAGAAAAAATCTTATTCTAAATTTATAAAAAATATTTTTATAGAACGCTTAACTATTGGTGATTTGTTTATGACTTTTTAAGTTTTGGTAAATACACCGAACCCTAAAATATCACAACCGAATGATGTATAAAAGTTATATAAAAGAAAAGGGTAACCCAAAAGTTACCCTTTATTCATATCCATTTACTCTAAAATTATTTCACTTTTATTTCAATTTCTTTTGGTTTGGCTTCCTCAGCTTTTGGAACTGTTATTGTTAACTGTCCGTTATTAAATTCAGCATTAATTTTATCAGCTTGAATTAATTCGGGAAGACTAAATGATCTAAAATATTTACCATAGGATTTTTCCATACGATGACATTTAGCATCTTTATTTTCTGATTCCTGAACTCTTTCACCACTAATATTTAAATTTCCATTAGTATATGATATCTTAACGTCTTCTTTTTTAATACCGGGCAAATCAATTTTCAAAGTAAACTTATCTTTGTCTTCATAAATATCAGTAAGTGGCATCCATACAGCATTTTCGTACTCAGCGTCTGTTTCTTTACTTTTTGTAAGACCAAATCTGTCACCAAATGAATTAAACATTTTGTTAAATTCGCGCTCAAACTCAAGAAGGTCTCTACCGGGGTTATATTTAATAAGTGTCATTTTAACATCTCCTTTATAATTTATTTATTATATTTTTTTTACTTTTAAAGTCAATTATCATTTAACAACTTGCGTGCCGAAGTTAAAGCTTCCTATAAAACATTATAGTATAATGAGTTAAGTAAGATTTGTCTATGAATTTAACGAACGACAATCTGGCGTATTTATTGCCACGTGATTAATTGTGGATATATTATCGTCAGAGAGGTCTGTCAAAATAACTATTTGCAACTGATTTTTTGCAATTATAAGTTAATTGAAATCCCTTTATTTAAAAGCTATTTTTGTATTTTGAATTTTGAGCATTATAAAATGAAAGAAGATACAATTGTTGCGCTTGCTACTCCGGCAGGTGTTGGTGCAATTTCAGTAATTCGTTTAAGCGGTTCTCAATCATTTAAGGCTGTTGACAAAATATTTTTTGGAAAAAACAAAATTGAAAAGGCAGCATCTCATACAATACATTATGGTTATATAAAAGATCAGGATGATGAACCAATTGACGATGTTTTGGTTTCTACATTCAAAGCGCCTAATTCATATACCGGTGAAGACAGCATTGAAATAAGTACTCACGGAAACCCACTTATCACACAAAAAGTTATTGATGCTTTAATTTCAAATTCAGAAGTAAGGTTAGCAGAACCTGGTGAATTTACTAAACGAGCTTTCCTTAATAATAGAATTGATCTGACTAAAGCTGAAGCCGTTGCTGATATAATCAACGCCAGGACAGAGGCATCTTTTCGTGGTGCAAGAAATCAATTAGATGGATTGCTTTCCCAAAAAGTTACGGAGTTAAGATCACAATTAGTTAACTCATCTTCATTTATTGAATTAGAGTTAGACTTTGCAGAAGAAGATATAGAGTTTGTTAATCAAGAAGAATTGTTAAAAAGAATTGATTCTATAATAATTGAAATAGATACTTTGTTAGAAAGCTATGAATTTGGAAGGGTTCTTAGAGATGGTGTAAATGTTGCAATCGTTGGAAAACCGAACGTAGGGAAGTCATCGCTTCTGAATTATATACTAAAGGAATCCCGTGCGATTGTAAGCGAAATTCCCGGCACAACAAGGGACGTAATCCGTGAAGAGGTTTCCATTGAAGGCATTTTATTTAGATTGTTTGATACTGCGGGAATCCGCCACTCGGAAGATTCCATTGAAAAGGAAGGAATATTTAGAAGTCAGGAAACTGTTAGAAATGCTGATGTTGTGATTTTCCTGGAAGACACACAGCAGGAGGAATCAAAAGAACTTTTAGTGGATTTGTTAAACCTTACCAGTTCAGACAAGATTATTAAAGTTTTAAATAAAATCGATCTGGCAAAGGACAAATCAAGAGAAGCTGATGTTAAAATTTCAGCTAAAACCGGCGAGGGTATTGGTTTGTTATTCAAAAAGTTAAAAGAAAAAACAATTGGAAATGAAAGCTATACTGAAAAAACCGCAATCATTACAAACCTAAGACATTATAACTGTCTTAAAACAGCCAGAGAAAATCTAATAAACGCCAGAGGCTCCGTTCTAAAAAAAATGAGCGGGGAATTTGTTTCGGTTGATTTAAGAAATGCAGAATTAAGCCTGGCTGAGATAATTGGTGAAGTTACCTCTGAGGATATTTTAAATAATATTTTTATGAAATTTTGTATAGT
>AMWB02021117.1_pt1 | contig 12722 bp, 10 predicted proteins | sample 200311 | NCBI WGS metagenome assembly AMWB02 (sample SAMN02737377, study PRJNA173069) | bioreactor metagenome | biome: anode biofilm in microbial fuel cells | place: USA: California | collected 2010-12-16 | reverse complement strand
GGCGGCGGTTCTTTTTTAAGGGCTCTTCATCCTTGCGATCCGTGAGTACGCTGCCTAGACGTTCAATGGTGTCTTTTAAGGTCGTTGTTTCCGAGTAATTTTGTCGCAGAAAAGTATTAATGGCATCAATCTTACTGAGTGCATAATCGATTTTCGGATTGGAGCCTTTCGCGTAGGCCCCTATATTGATGAGGTCTTCCGCCTCGGCGTAACTGGCCAGGACCTCTCTGGCTTTGCCGGCCAGTTCCAGATGTCTGGGAAAGGTGATATCGCGCATCACCCGGCTGGCCGAGTTCAGGATGTCGATTGCCGGGAAATGATTTTTAGCAGCTATGGCCCGGGAAAGGACGATGTGGCCATCGAGAATGGACCGGACCGAATCGGCAACAGGCTCGGTCATGTCATCCCCATCGACAAGTACCGTATATAAGCCGGTTATCGATCCCTTGCCTTGAAACCGGCCGGCCCGCTCCAGCAGTTTCGGCAGGGTGGCAAAAACGGAAGGGGTATAGCCTTTGGTTGTCGGCGGTTCGCCGATGGCCAGGCCGATTTCCCGCATGGCCATGGCAAAACGGGTGACGGAATCCATCATCAGCAGGACATTTTTCCCCTTACTGCAGAAATATTCGGCAATGGCGGTGGCAACAAATGCGCCGCGCATGCGCAGAAGCGGCGGCTGGTCGGATGTTACGACGACGATAACCGATCTGGCCAACCCCTCTTTGCCCAGATCCCGTTCGATAAATTCCCGCACCTCCCGCCCACGCTCGCCAATGAGGGCGATGACGTTGATGTCGGCTTTCGCAAATTTAGACATCATGCCAAGCAGGACGCTCTTGCCGATACCGGAACCGGCCATGATGCCCATCCGCTGGCCCATACCACAGGTGATAAGACCGTTGATTGCCCGTACCCCGAGATCAAGAGTCTCGCTGATGTTTTGCCTCTCCATCGGCCCCGGAGGCATGGAGTAGAGATCTTTTTCTTCGGTAAGGACTGGGGACGGGAGACCGTCCTGGGGCACTTCCATGGCGTCGATGACCCGGCCGAGAAGACTCTGGCCGACCTGGATGGTGGCACTGTTGCGGATGACCCTGATGAGGCTGCCCGGGCCCAGTCCGCGTAGATCGCCAAGCGGCATGAGCAGGGCCTTGCCATCTTTAAAACCGACAATCTCGGCCGATATGGTGTGCTCGCCGTCAACGGTTGTCAGCTCACAGAGCGACCCTATACTGGAATGAGGGCAATATCCCTCAATGACCAGACCGACGATTCTGGTGATTTTTCCCCATATCTTGATAACGTTGAGGTTGCGTATCCGGGTATGATCAAATGGCATGGGGCGATTATTATCCAGTACACTCATTGAAAGGTTTTTTTAATCTCTTCTCGGATCACATCCAGCTGGCTGAGGATCGTCGCATCGATGGTACAGTTTTCGGACTCAATCCTTGCGCCACCGCGTTCTACTCGGATATCTTTTTTGAGAACAATTTTATTGAGCCCGGTCAGTCCGGCGATAATCTCCGCGGAGTTGTCTGCTACGGTCTGGTAATCTTCCGGATGAATGTAGATAGTGAATTCATCCGATTTAACCGCGCGCTGCAAGGCTTCTTCAATGGTGGCGATAATGGTTGTATCCTGTTCACGGACAGAGATACGAAGTATTCTTTCAGCTATTGCCAGCGCAAATTTCTGCAGCTCTTCACTGCTGTTGCCGATAATTGTCTCGCGAATGGTGTCAAGTTGTTGACAGATGTTCAACAGAGTTCTTGTGGCGGCGCCAAAATCTTGTTCGGAATTCTCGATGCCATCCTGGAGCCCCTTCTGGTACGCCTCTTCAATTCTGGCTTCGGCGACTGCAATTTCCAGGTAGTTGCTTAAGTCGATAACCGGTGCAGCCTCGGGCAGGTTTTCCAGCCCGCTATTGCGTTCTTTCTTGCCGATTACCGAATCGGCAGCATCAGGGGGGGCGACGTTGGCGGATGGTTTCATCGATGCCGGTTTGGTCTCTTTTGGCGAGACTGAAGCGACAGGTACCTGCTGGGTCTGGAAAGGCAGTTCTGCTTGGGTCGGCAATGACTGCCAGCCCGATGAAGCTTGACTCTTTTCCGCACGTTTCACCAGCTCTTCAGGCTGAAAGGAAGGAGAGTTCTTATAGTATTTAGACAAGCTCATCACCACCTCCGGAACCAAGTACCAGTTTGCCTTCTTCTTCCAGTTTCAAGGCTATTTTGACGATTGCCTGCTGCATGAGTTCCACTTCAGAAAGCCGCACCGGACCCATGGCATCGAGGTCGTCGCGAATCATATCCGCTGCGCGGGATGACATATTGGCAAATATTTTTTCCTTCATCTGTTCGGATGCGGTCTTTAATGCCAGGGTCAAAGAGTCATTATTGACTTCGCGCAGAATCATCTGCAGTGATCGGCCATCGAGTGCAATAAGGTTTTCGAAGGTGAACATCTTCTTGCGGATCTCTTCAGCCATTTCCGGATCAGTCTGTTCCATGTCTTCAAGAATATCGGCATCGAGATTATTCTTCATGTGGTTGAGGATACCGACCACGGCATCTATTCCGCCTACTTTTTTATGCGTTTTTCCGGACACCAGGCCTATTTCGCGATGGAGTGCATCTTCGATTCTGCTCAGCACCACCGGAGAAACTTTCTCGATTTTGGAGATACGATAGGCCACATCGGCCCGGATCGACTCCGGTAAATGGGTCAGGATCTCCGCGGCGTGTTCGATATGCTGGGTGGACAGAATAAGGGCGACTGTCTGGGGATGCTCCTGTTCCAGCAGTCCGGCAACCATCAGCGGAGCCATCAGGGCAATTGTTTCCAGGGACTTTGTCTCCATTCCCGACAGAAACTGGTCCATGAGAAATTTTGACCTTTGTTCACCCGATGTGGCGGCGATGGCATTTTTGGCAAAACTGTTGCCTTTGACAAAAAGACCGGCGAAGAGATTCTGTGATTCTCGAAAGCTGGTGAATACTTTCTCTTTTATGTTCATGGGGATATGGTCGATTGACGCCATAGCCCGGGTGACTTGCCGGATCTCGTCGTCGGAAAGCTCTTCAAAAATCTTCGCGGTGGCTTCTTCGCCAAGACATATCAGCAAAACGGCAACTCTATTAACTCCGGTAAGTGTTTCAATAGCCATGAGGTATCAGCCTTCCTGGATCCAGTTCTTCAAGATAAAGGCTGTCGGCACCTGATTTTGCTGCACTTCTCTACGCAGGGCGGTAATGGCATCATCGACCGGCGGTGGTGGCTCGACAGGTTCCCTTTCCAGCAGCCGGCGCTGTTCCATCTCAAGCTGCTTGACTGTTTTGTTGTGCTGTTGTACTTCGCTTTTCATATTTTTGATGATTGGACGAACCAGGAGAAAATAGACGAGAAGCATGCCGAGGCCAATCATCGCATATTTTATCAGGGGCATATATTTATAGAGCAGGTCTGCCGGAGCCTGTTCGCTCTCCGTTGACGCCTTCTGGGTATCGACAAACGGCATTGACAATACGTTGATAACGTCACCCCGCTGAGGCATCAGGCCAATGGCTGAGGCAACCATGTTCTCGATTGACTTGAGTTCTTCGGCGGTGCGTGGCGTGGCCGATTCAACCTTGCCGTCGGCATCGACTTTCACTTTATCAGCAACGAGCACCGATACCGACAGAGCGGTAACATTGCCAACCGGGTTGACAACCTTACTTATGGTTTTGCTGATTTCATAATTGGTCGTGCGGGTATTTTTGTTTGTCGGGGAAGCCGTTGCACTCTGGCCTGAACCAGCCGCGTTACCCTGCAGATTGGACTGCACGCCGGGTACGCCTCCCGTTGTCGCTGCACCACTTGACTCTGCACTGACCTGCTCGCTCCTGATGACCGGATCGTCGCCATCAAATGACTCCTGCGTCTTTTCCACCTTGGAAAAATCCAGAGTAGCCGAGACCCGCACCATGGCATTGTCTGCCCCCATGGTTTTGTCCAGCAGATCCTGGGCCCTAATTTCCATGCGATGTTCAACTTCCTGCTGAAACGCCAGCATATCAGCGGAGAGCATTTCGTTTTCGGGAGCTTTTTTCTGTCCTTTGAGGACAACACCGTTGGAATCGATTATTTTGACATTGTCGGGTTCGAGGCCGGTGACGGAACCGGCCACCAGGTTGATGATGCCCTGGACCTGCTCCTGGTCAAGATTTTGACCGGGGACAAGGGTCACTATTACCGAGGCGGTGCCGTCTTTTTGCTGATTTTTAAAAAGCCTTTTTTCAGGCAGCGCGAGATGTACCCGGGTGGACTCGACAGGTGCGAGCGAGCTGATTGTTCGTGCCAGTTCTCCCTGTAATGCCCGGGTGTAATTGACTTTCTGCACATAATCGGTGAGGGCGAAATTCTGTTTGTCGAAGATTTCAAAGCCGACCTCGCCGCCCGTTGGTAAACCGTTGGCGGCGAGGTCGAGACGGGTCTGGTAGATCCGGTCGGCAGGAACCCAGATATCCTTTCCCCCGTTTTTAAGGCTGTAGTCTATCTTCTGGTTTTTCAGCCAGGCTGTAACCGACGAGGCATCCTGCAGCGCAAGGTTGGCATAGAGAAGTTGCTGATCTGCGGTCCGTGCCTGAATGATGAGAAAAGCAAAGAGCACTATTGAAATGAGCAGCACTGCCCCGGTTGAAATTTTTTTGGACAACGGCCATTCCTGGACGAGACCAAAAACGTTTTTTTTCTGAGGCCGTATGATATCCGGGGGATTTGACTGTGGTGAAGTCGCAATACCCATCTCTTGCTTTTCCATTTCTACCCTGTCTCTTATTGATGAACTTGTAAAAACCTCACCCCGGCAAACCGTAACCGCGCCGGGCTCAGTACCTTGCCGGGTATCTGCTTGCAAAACGGCAGGAACAAAATCTGCAAGGTATTGACACCCACTGGAGGTATAAGTGCCTTGGCGGTGAATCTAAGCTTCTGATTTTAAATGTATCTCAGGATTTCTTGTTATGTAGCCCAGCTTTCAAGGTGTGAGACTCTTACGTCAGGAAGGCTTCGCCCCATCAGATCTGCATGCGCATGATTTCTTCGTAGGCTGAAAGAGCCTTGTTGCGCATCTGCACGAGCATCCGCAGTGAAATATCCGCCTCTTCCGCAGCAATCATAACTTCATGCAGATGATTCGCATCGCCGCTCTCAAGCTTCTGAACTGCCTGATCGCCGGCTACCTGGCTGTCATTTACTTTGGTCAGCATAGATGACAGCATATCGCCAAAGCCGGTGGCATTTTTGGTCACCGTACCGGTATCGTCAATCTTGGGCGGCAAAAGGCTGATGCTTCTCGGACCGTCTATCGTATTCATGATCTGTTATCTCCCGATGTCCAGTGCTTTCATCGCCATTCTCTTGGCCATTTTTATACTGGTTACGTTGGCCTGATACGAGCGGGTGGCGGACATCATGTCGACCATTTCTTCCAGCACGCTGATATTCGGCATTTCAACATAGCCATCCTCTTTTGCATCAGGATGGGAAGGATTGTAGACCTTTCTCGGCGCCGAGGTGTCTTCGGTAATCTTTGTCACGCTTACGCCCTGTGCGCCACCTCTGATCCCTTCAAGTTGTTCTTGAAAACTGAGCGGGGTGGATTGGAAGACAACCGATTTCTTTTTGTATGGTCCGCCTTCGGGAGTTGAGGTGGTCTCGACATTGGCCAGATTGGAGCTGATAGTATTCAAGCGTGTTGTCTGGGCCTGGAGGGCTGAACCGCTGATCCGAAAGGTGTTTAAAATATCCATCTGAAATTCCTCGTAAAAATGAGTGAGAATTGGGTAAATAGTCCAAGCGTCAAATGGCTGATTAAAAACTTCATATTGGAGGCGTAGGATTTGAATTTAGCCATTTATTGTCCACCGGAGATGACATGTTTGAGCAGGCTCATTTTCTTTTTCAGAAGAAGCGCCGTTGTTTCGTACAGCAGCTCATTTTCCGACAGAGCGAGCATTTCCTGATCGACGCTCACCCCGTTTTCGTCACCAATACCGGTCTGGTCCTTTTCGGTAATTACCTTGCCGGCGACGGAATTGAAGTTGCTCGGACCAAGAGAAAGGTGTTTTTCGTTTGAAGTTGCGAGCTTGAGGCCACCGTTCCCCCCGCTTTTTAACGCACTGGCCAGGTCTTCTTCAAAATTAAAGCGCGAGGCAGCGTAGCCTGGTGTCTCGGCGTTGGCTATATTGCCAGAAATGACCTGGGCTTTTTGCGCCCGAAGATCCAATACCTTGCTGAGAAGCTGCATATTGGTATCAAAAGGTTTGAAAGGATCCATGTTTCTCCTAGATGACGTTGCTGCTAGTTGCCGGTTGCTGTTTTAGCGAATTGCAATTCCCGTACCGCAAATTGTTTCCAGAGACTATTTTTATCTGTTTCGACCAGTTTTCGAAAGAAACTTAGCGCATTTTCTTCGTTTTTCTGTTCCCGGGCAAGTTCCGCCAGCCGGTAGAGAGTCTGTCCGTAAAAATCGCTCTGGTTGGAAACACCCATAAAGGCTGATTCGGCTTCCGTAAATTTTCCTGTTTTGAAGAGGCTTTCGGCATACATGAATTGTTCCCTGTCGGACAGGGGTTTTTTCAGTTTCTCCAGTTTACTCGCGGCCTGAGCACATTTTTCATAATTATCGGTGCGAAAGAACAGGGTTACTGCAAGTTCGTAATCACTCCTCTTGTCCGGAAGAGGGGTCGGGAGAAGCTGGAGCGCATCACTGAGCCGTTCATCGGCCACTAATGCCTTGAGTCGATAGAAAAGCACCTCCTCGGCGTGCCGGCCATCAGGGTATGTATATGTATATTGTGCGGCATAATCCTCCACCAGGGGGAAATCGCCGTGATTATACGTCGCCTGCAACAAAGGGGGAAAAATATCCTCTTTCTGATCTATGGGGCTTACGCCGATGAGGTAAAGATAGAGCTTTTGTGCTTCGTCATAAATACCTATCTGACTGTAGGCCTCAGCAATATCGAACAGGAAGGTACTGTCAATCCAGTGATTTTGAAATAAATCCTTGTTTTTCTTGGCTAAAACCAGAGCTTTGAGATACTCGCCTGTATCGACCAGACGTTTTATCTCGGCCGGTAGGAGGTCAATAAGGAGAGCCTGTGCCGATATTCTGACATCCCCTGTCAAAAATTCTCTGAGAAATTGCTGGAGCAGCTGAATTGACATGGCCGCATCCCCCATTATAGCATGGGTAAGGGCTTGTTTGAACAGCGCTTCCTCCCGAATAGGGCGGGAATTGGCTTCACTGGCAATCGCCCGGTAATTTTCTATGGCCTGCAACCCCCAGGTTTTGTTCTGGAGAAATAACAGGTCATTTCTTTTCATCGCTGCTCGAAAACCAGCCGGCGTATGCGGATAGGCGTCAGCCACCTCTATGAACTGGTCAATGATGGACTTTTTGTCTCCCTCCGTCATTTTGAGCCTGGCCATGTTTTTTCTATAATCGACCAGACCTTTTATGGATGCATCGACAACCAGTGGAGACAGTGTCTCGTAGCACTCGGCGGCCTCCGGCAATTTGTTCCGGTCGTAGTAAAGACTGCAAACGTTGGCAAGAGACGAGGGAAGGGTCTGCAGCACCGCAGATTCACCGACGAGCTGGTAGGCTGCCTGGGCCTTTACCGGCTGATGTATGACGAACCAGTAATCGGCCTGACGAATTTGAACTGTTTCCGCGATTGGCTGTGGGTAGGCGATATTATCTTTTAAGAGAAGCTGATTGAGTCTCGGGTAATTGGCGGTCGCAAGTGCCGTTTCGATCTGTGAGAGCAGAAAATAGGGGGCCAGCGGCAAATTCTTGTTGATCGAAGGTTCGAGTAAGCGATACTCGTTATCGGCGATATAGGGGTCTTCATAGACGGCACGCAGGTGGGCCAGAAGATATTCGGCGTAGGTACCCAGGATTTCGTCATGATATTGATCTTTCAGGAGGTAGAGCTGCCGGTAGGCGTCGGCAAAGCTGCCGTTTCTGCTGAGAGCTTCCCCATAGGTAAGTGTAAGCAGCTTCTTGGTTTCAAGATCCGCGGTTGTTGCAATTGTTGCCAATAATTTCTGACCCAGCTCCCCCCAGAGATTTTGTCTGGCAAGTTCGATCATCTCCGGGCGGAGTACCCGCAGATTGTTTTGTCCCCCGGGAGGGAGCAGGGCTATAAGAGGAAAGGGCGGGCTGCTGAATTTGACCGGCACATCGAGCGTGACTGGCGGTTCGTATAGGGCAAAAAAAGACATCCAGTTTGCGGCGTACGGGGAAATCAGCTTGGGATTGGTGCTGTCGGCCGCGGTTCTTTCCAGGACCGTCAGCCCTTTAAGCCGGTCGGCAAGGTTCTGGTAGGATTTGCTGTATTCATTGCCCAGCAGCACTTCGAATACCAGTTTGCCGTCGGGGCTTTTGGTTAATTTATGGTGTTGTGGCCGGTAGCGAAAGAAAAAAGATACTATAAAACGATCCTTTTCCGGCCGTGGCAAAATTTTGACAATATCGCTGTCGGGTTCGCCAAGAGAGACGGAAGGTGCGCGAGTGGTCTGGGCAAGTTCTATGTCGATGCGTCTATCGCTCTGGAAGGTGGTGGACTCGGGAGCCGTATCAAAGGTGAAGTAGAACTGGACAATGTCTTTACTCTCCGTTCTCGAGACCCTGAGAAGTTCGGATGCCTGGGCGCTACATTGCAGCATGCAGAAAAAAAGCAGTAGGGAAGAAAGAGTTCGTTTCATGAGATTTCCACTAGCAAAAAATATTCCATTTTGGAGGTTTTGTTCTGAGTCTATTGGTACGTTTCTCTTGACGGGGTGAGAACAATTGACTGTCGGGGTGTCAATTAACTGTCAAAAAAAATAACTCTCTGTTGGTGGGAGAAAAGAAGGTTGCCACATCAAAAAAGGCCAGGAGCTGGTTTTTTTCCGCAAGATATTTGATTTCTTCAAACACTTCCTGATACTATCATTGGAACGTTGATTTGGAATGATCTATGCAAGAAGTGTTTTGCCTGATCAGAAGTAGGGCGACTGAATCATAATTAATTGCGAAATTCCATATAGGAGAACAAGATGGGAAAAAATGTACTGTTAGTAGACGATTCGAGCACCATGCGGAAAATTATCGGACGCTCGCTCCGGCAGGCCGGGATTGACTTTGATAATATTTTTGAGGCAGCCGATGGTCTGGAAGCTCTGGACGTGCTCGAAAAGGAGCATGTTGATATTGTCTTGAGCGATATCAACATGCCCAATATGGATGGTATTGCTTTTTTGCGGGAGAAAGCAGCTCGACCGGCAATGCAGAACATCCCGGTGCTGATGATTTCGACCGAGACCGGTGATGACATCATCGGGGAGGCAAAATCACTTGGTGCGCTTGGCGCGATTAAGAAGCCCTTTACTCCGGATAAAGTGAATGAGGTACTTGGACCTCTACTGTAAATCACATTTATATAAAGGAGCGGAGCGTGGATATAAGTGACAAGATAATCGAGTCTGCGAAAGAAATATTTGCCACAATGGTGATGATGGAGATTACGGTAAACGGTCACTTTCGGGAAGACTCGATTCCCTTGACCGACTCTATCTCAGGCGTCATTGGTCTGGCCGGCACCTACAAGGGGGTTTTGGCAGTACACATGCCCAGTAAGGTAGCAATGGCTGTCACCGGCAGTTTCCTGGGTATGGAAATTAACGAGATGAACGCAGATGTTGAGGATGCAGTTGGCGAATTGGCCAATATGCTTGGTGGTAATGTTAAATCGATTCTGTCGGATAACGGGAGGGACATCGACCTGTCACTGCCGTCAACGATCATTGGCAAACAGTATGATTTTCAGCCGACCAGAGAGGCCGAAAGAGTGATCATACCGTTCGCCTGCCCGGCTGGAGAGTTTGCGATAGATCTACAGTTGGAAAAATAGCTGTTGATGTCGTAATAAAAAAAATCAATTCGATTTTTTAAGATTTCAACACAAGAGCCAAAGGAAAAAGAAAAGACAGTATCAGCATCCAGATCCTGTCTTTTTATTTGACCTCTTCCAGGAATAAAAATATGGCTGATATGTTTAATGTAAGGAATGAAATTATCACCGGCACCCGAGACGTGTTTTCCACCATGTTGATGGTCGATCTTGCATGTGACCACATTCTGGAGGATGCAAGTTGTGATATACAATCGAATCTCACCAGTATGATAGGGTTGGGTGGTGGGCTCCGTGGTTTATTGGCTATTCATTGTCCCGCCTCGGTAGCGAAAAATATTACCGGTACATTTCTTGGCATGGATGTTGACGAGTTAAATGATGATGTAAAAGATGCAATTGGTGAAATTGCCAATATGGTCGCAGGAAATCTTAAGGTATCCTATGCCCGGATAGATACCAACATTGAGTTGGCAATTCCAACGTCGATTGTTGGAGAATCGTTTCATGTCAGTGGCATTGCTGATGCCAGGAGAATAATAATTCCCTTTAAGATGGCAGATGACACCTTCTGGGTAGAACTCATGTATGTCGCTAATAAATGATACACGCTTTGGTAAATTCAGCGCTTTGTCCTGCCGATAAGAACATCAGGCGAACATTGATGGCAGTATAACGAGACGATCTCTTCATTTCTCTAAGTTTTCATGAATCAGCAAAAACGAATAGACAAGGTACTTGATGCTGTTGAAACACGAATCCAGGCCGAGGTCGGTGCGCTGCTTGGCGCCGATTTCACCCTCGGTGGAGGAGAGAGAAAATTAGTCAGCAAAGAAGAGGCGTTCGACAGCCTCCAGGGGAAGCAAATCTGCGCCCAAATGGATATCACCGGTGAAGTAACCGGAAAAAGCTGTCTGCTGATTGGCATAAAAGATGCCATTCTCCTGGGTGGCACCCTCATTATGCTGCCTGCGGTCGAGCTGAAAGAGGTGATAGGCCGGGAAGAATACAGCGATGAGATAGAGGACTCCTATGGTGAGATAGCCAATATTATTGCCGGTTCCTTCACGAAGGATTTTGAAGAGCTGTATCCAAAATCCTGCCGGTTTGTGCGCAAGGAGCAGGAAATTCTGCTCCCGGTAAAGGTCGATATTGACGCCGACACTCCGGTTGCAAACGGGACATATTATCAGTTTGTTTCCTCGATGGTTCTTGACGGGCATCAGATGGGCAATCTGGTCCTGTTGATGCCTGCCGCGACTTTTGAGCTGCAAGACGAGCGGAATAAAGAGCAGCCTTCGAAAGAAACGGTGGTTGCAAGGTCTGAGAGCGAACCTGTTGCCGGAGAAGATTCGCGGCAAGATACCCTGACTGAAACGGCTGTTGCAAAAAAGCCACCGGCCGCTGCAAAATTTGATGTGGTAAAACATCAGAAAAAGATCAACCGGCTGCTGGCCGAATGTCAGGCGAGGATAGAAAAAGAGGTTGCAATCCTGCTCGGAACAGACATTACCCTGAGCAATCTGGAAAACCGAATCCTCAAAAAAGAGGAGTTTTTCGAGGATCATGTTTCCGGGAGACAGGTCCTGGCCGATATGGAGGTTGCCGGCGAGGAGGAAGTTAAAAGTTACCTCGCCATGAGTGTCAAGGATGCCATTCATCTTGGCGGTAAGCTTATCATGCTGCCGCCTGCCGAGCTTGAAAGTGTTGTCAGTGCCCAGGATTTTGGTGTCGATGCCCGTGATGCCTATGGTGAGATAGCCAACATTATATCGGGTGTCTATACGGCAGTATTTGAAGAACAGTACATTGAAAAGCTCAGGTTCATTCGCAAGGAACTACGCGATATCGAGCCCGCCAAAGTCGACGTCGCCTCAACTGAACCGATCCCGGACAAGACCTACTACGTAAGCAGTGTATCCATGGCAGTTGACCAAAAGCAACTGGGCAGGGTGCATATGCTTTTCCCGGCGACGTTATTGCGTCTTGCTGATGAACAAGAAGAGACCGCCGTCCCGGAAGAAGAACAGCACCGGTCTGCAGAAAAAGAGAACTTGTCGCCCGCCGAACAAACAGCAGGGCAGACTGCTGCAGTGAGCACTGCCGGGGGAAATTCTGCAGCCAGACTATCTCAGGCTGAAGCTAAAAAACAGCAGAAAATAGTAGACAAAACCCTTACCGCCTGTAGAGATCGCATGGCGGAAGAGGTCAGTGCGCTGCTTGGTACTGAGGTAACGTTGAGTAATCTGGAAAACCTCATCGTCGGCAAGGAGGAATTCTTTTTTGATGAAGTGACCGGAAAGCAGGTCATAGCCAACATGGATGTGACTGGTGAGCTTGAAGGAAAGAGCTATCTGTCGATTGGTCTGCGCGATGCCATCCGGATTGGCGGCACATTAATTATGCTTCCGAGTTCGGAGCTTGATTCGGTTGCCGCTGCCGAGGATTTCAATGAAGATACCCAGGATGCATTCGGTGAGATAGCCAACATCATAGCCGGCGTCTATACCGCAGGGTTTGAAGAAATGTATCCCCGAAAGGTTCGTTTTACAAAAACGGGCCTGCAACAGGTTGCACCCATGAAAGTGGACATTGCCGACGCGGAACCGTTCCCAGACCAGGACTACTATCTGAGCCGGATGGATCTGGCCCTGGGGACTCACGGTCTCGGTAAGATTCATCTGCTTTTTCCCGCTGATCTCCTGCAGCTCGATGGTCTGCGAGGCGGCAGTGACGGCGCTGACAATGAGGCGGGAGTATCCAGGAGTGCGGCTG
>AMWB02157518.1_pt1 | contig 12726 bp, 8 predicted proteins | sample 200311 | NCBI WGS metagenome assembly AMWB02 (sample SAMN02737377, study PRJNA173069) | bioreactor metagenome | biome: anode biofilm in microbial fuel cells | place: USA: California | collected 2010-12-16 | reverse complement strand
CCCGCCGCCAGCGCCACCGCGAGGCTCGCCAGGCTCAGCAGGGCGAGCAGGGCGAGAACCAGCAGGGCGCGGCGGCGGCAGGACATGGCCTATTTTGGCTGATAACGCAGGCCGACGAAGATTTCGCGACCGGGCACGGCATAGGCCCAGGCGTTTTCATAGACGCGGTCGAACAGGTTGTTGATGCGCCCTTCGAGCGACCAGTCCTTGCCCAGCGCCTTGCCGGCGAACAGGTTGACCACGCCGTAGCCGTGCATCGGCCGGCCTTCGGCGGTGGTGTCGTAGCGGCGTCCGACCGTGCTGGTTTCGCCGCCGACCTTCCAGTCGCCGGGCGCGTAGGTGACGGCCAGCTTCAGCATCTCCGCCGGGCGGCGCTGCAGGCGGTCGCCCGTGTCGTCGTCGATCGGCTTCATCAGGTCGAGTCCGGCATCGAACAGCCAGGCGCCGCGCGTGAAGCCGTAGGCGAGTGCGGTGCCCTTGATGCGCGCCTTGCCGATGTTGACGGCCGGGAAGCTCGCGATCAGATCGGTGATGCGGTTGTCGAAGACCGTGAGGCTGGCGTGCTGTCCGTCTTCCCCCCAATGGAGGCCGATCTCCCGGTTTTTCGCCTGCTCCGGCTTCAGGGCGGCATTGCCGAACGCGGGGTAGTAGAGCTGGTTGAAGCTGGGCGCCTTGAAGGCGGTGCCCACCGCGCCGCGCACCTGCCAGGCCTCGGCGAAACGGTAGCCGTAGCCGAGCGAGCCGGTCGTGTGCGCGCCGAACTGGGAGTTGTCGTCGCGCCGCAATGCCGCCTGCCAGCTGTGGGCGCCGATGTTGCCCTGGTAGCCGAGCACCGCGGAATCGACCTCGCGCCGCTTCACGGTGTAGGCGGTCGTGCTGTCCACCTCCTGCTCGGTGTTCTCGAGCGCGAGCATCAGGCGGCCGAGCGGCAGGCGCACGTCGTTCTGCCAGGTCCATTGGGTCTGCGTCGTGGCGAACAGCGAGCGGCCGGGCGCGAAGCTTTCCGACCAGTCCTCGCTCGAACCCCAGCGCAGCTCGGAGGTCCAGATGTCGGTGAGGCGGTTCTTCAGGAACACGCCGTAGGCGCGGGTCTTGTCGTTGCTGTAGGCATCCACCGTCGGACCGCCGCGGTCGAACCAGTTGCGGCTTTTCCCTTCCAGCACGGTCGCGCCGATCTCATGACCCTTGGCGATCTCGTAGACGATGCGCCCCGTGAACATGGTGTTGCGATAGCCGTCGTCGTCGGGGTTGGGCAGCGAGAAGTTGACGATGTTGAAACGCTGCGCATCGGACGCGACATTGAATCCGCCGGTTGTGTAGTGCGAGGCCGAGAAGTTGTAGGAGAGCGGGCCGCTGCTGCCGGAAACGCTCGCCTGGGCCTCGCGGGTATCGTGGCTGCCGAAGCCGGCATAGGCGTTCACGCGCGCCGGCCCCTCGCCGCGCCTGGTGAAAATCTGGATCACGCCGCCGATCGCGTCCGAGCCGTACAGGCTCGACGCCGGGCCGCGCAGGATCTCGATGCGTTCGATCTGCGACAGCGGCAGGTTGTGCAGGGAAGGCTGGCCGGTGGTCGCCGAACCGAGCGGCACGCCATCGACGAGCAGCAGCGCATGCGTCGAGGCGGTGCCGCGCATGAAGACGCTGGCGGCCTTGCCGCGCCCGCCGTTATCGACGATGTGCAGGCCGGGCTGGCGTGACAGCAGTTCGGGCAGCGTCGCCGGACCGGCCTGCTCGATCTCCTTGCGATCGATCACGGTCATATCGGCGATGACCTCGTTGATGCGCGTCGGCACGCGCGTCGCCGTGACGACGACGGTGGCTTCCTCTTCCTCGTCGACGGCGAAGGCTGGTTGAAAAGCGATGGCAAGCGCGGCGGCGACGGCCGTGCGCGCGAAGAGGGTACGGCGGATGGACATGATTACTCCCTGTACGGCCAGCGTCCCCGCAGGCCGGTGATGGAAACGAACGCACAGGGAATGGGAGCGTGGGCAGAGTCGATCCGCCGACGCGCCGCACCCCGCAGCGCATTCAACTGGATCGTCCGTGGCCGGTCTCCGGGCTCGGAAGTCTTGCTGCTTCGCCTTCCCGGGCGGATCGCCCAGTGGCTGAATGAAGCAGCCGCACTCCCTTACCGTTGCGGGGGCAGCACAGGTTTCCCACCTGTTTCCCGTTTCACCTGCAGACGTATCCGCCGGCAGGCACCTCGAACGAAGCGGGCGGATTATAGGCGCGCCGCTTCGCCAGCGCCGAATATTTGTCCGCCGCAGTTTTTGCGTTACCTTCAATAGCGGCGCGAACTGCTTGACCAAGAAACGGTTTTCCAACAAACTGCGCGCCCATGGACGACCCACTCGACGGCATCGAACAGAAAGTAGAGCAGATCATCGCGCTCTGCGCCGCGCTGCGCGTCGAGAACCATCGTTTGCGCGGCCGCGTCGGCGAGCTTGAGGAAGAGAAGCAGGATCTGGCCAAACGCATGACCACCGCACGCGAACGCATCGAGGGCCTGCTCGACAGGCTGCCCGCGGAATGACGACCACGCTCGACATCAAGATCCAGGGACGCGACTATCGCGTCGCCTGCACGCCCGAAGAGGCGGGATCCCTGCAGGCCGCGGCGGAACTGCTCGATGCGCGCATGGGCGAGATCGCCAAGGCGACCAAGAGCACCGGCGAGCGGCTCGCCGTGATGACCGCGCTCAACCTGGCGCACGAGCTCGATGCCGCGCGGCGCAGCCCCGCCACCGCGGGGAAACCGATTGACGCCGAAGAGACGCGGGGTAGAATCAAGGCCATCGAAGCACGGCTGGACGAAGCGCTCGCGCCGCAGGATCAGTTGTTCTGATTCGCGGGCGGTGGTTGCCCCGGCCGGCGCCCCGGTACGGTTTCAAGTAGCGGTTTCAAGAATTCCCTGCGGTGTTCGCCAAGGCCAACCATTCCTTGAACCAATGCGCATTGGCATCGGTCGCCGCCCAAAGACGCCGCCGTTGCGAGCGCTTCTTCGTCAAGCGCACCTGAAGCGGCAGGAACGCGACCACTCTGAACCCAGGTTCAGGATGCCGGCCGAACGGCACAGGCGGGGAACCCCACAACGCGGCCACCGCGGCAGTTTCGAGGTGGCCGCATTTTTTTGCCTGCGCTAACATCCAGCATATGACAGATGCCCCCGCCATCGCGACGCAAGACCGCCTGTTCCTCGCGCGCCAGCCGATCCTCGACGCCGACGAAACGCTGATCGGCTACGAACTGCTGTTCCGCGATTCCGCCGACAACCGCGCACCCGCCGCCGGGCCGGGCATGGCCACCGCCAGCGTCGTCTGCCAGGCCTTCGCCGAACTCGGCCTGGCCGGCGCGCTCGAAGGCCACAAGGCCTTCATCATCGCCGATGCCGAATTCCTCCGCCACGAGGCGATCGACGCGCTGCCGCCCGACCGCATCGTCTTCGAGGTGGATGCCGGGCTGGCGGGCGACGCGCAGTTCGTCGCGCGCTGCCTGGAACTCGCCCGGCGCGGCTACGCCCTCTGCCTGATGGGTTTCGCCGACCCCGGCGCCGTGCCGGCCGCCCTGCTCGGGCAGGCGATGTTCGTCAAGTTCAACGTGCGCAATGCCGACCGGGCTGTCCTGCAGAAGCTGCTCGCCCTGCCGGCCGAGGCCCGGCCGATCCTCATCGCCAGCCACGTCGAGACGCCCGAGGACCGCCAGCGTGCGCTGGAACTCGGGTTCCGTTACTTCCAGGGCTATTACTTCGCCAAGCCGACGCTGGTGCAGGGCAGGAAGATCGACACCTCGACGCAGGCGCTGATCCGCATCGTCAACCTGATCAACCGCGACGCCGACGCCAAGGAGATCGAGCAGGCCTTCAAGGGCGAGGCATCGCTCACCCTCAAGCTGCTGCGGCTGACCAATTCGGTCGGGATGGGGCTGCGCGTGCGCATCGCCTCGGTGCAGCAGGCAGTGAACATCGTCGGCCGGCGCCAGCTGCAGCGCTGGCTGCAGCTGCTGCTGTTCAGCCGGCAGGGCAGCAGCGGCGACGTGGCGCGCAATCCCCTCATGCAGCTGGCGGCGCTCAAGGGCAGCTTCATGGAGCGCCTGGCGCGCCTGCTCGCCCCGAAGCAGAGCGGCCTCTCCGACCAGGCCTTCCTGGCCGGCATGATGTCGCTGATGCCGGCCGCGCTGGGCGTGCCGATGAGCGAAATCCTCGAGCAGATCGCCGTCGTGCCGCAACTGCGCCAGGCCCTGCTCGAGCGCCAGGGCGAGCTCGGCGCGCTGCTCGAACTCGCCGACAGCTACGACAACGACGACCCGGCCGGCGCCGAACGCGCCCTCGCCCGGCTCGAAGGCCGCATCGGCCGCGATGCCCTGCATCAGTGCCTCGCCGAGGCGATCGCTTGGGCGCAAAGCATCGGCGTCGAGGCGAATTAAACTGCTTTGTCATGCCCGGTGCCCTGAAAATATGCGATAGTGCGAGGCAATAGTAAAAACAAATAGAGCGATCGCGTCGATTCATGAGTACCAGCCCGGGGCAAACAGGACCAGTGGAAGGCAAGGCACAGACAGGTGCCAGGCAGGGCCAGGCGGCGAAGAACGGCACCCAGCCGGAGCAGAAGGATCGCGTCCATGATCCCTTGCTCGAGTGCCTCTACCTGCTGACCCGCTATCACGGCGTGACGCAATCGCGCGAAGCGCTGTCGGCCGGCCTGCCGCTCGTCGATCACAAGCTCACCCCCTCGCTGTTCGAGCGCGCCGCCAAGCGGGCCGGCATCGCCAGCAAGGTGATGCGGCGCGAACTGGCCGAGATCGAAACCGCCCTGCTGCCGGTCGTGCTGCTGCTGGAGAACCACGGCGCCTGCCTGCTGATCGGCTGGGAAGACGGCGGCGAGAAGGCGAAGGTGGTGTTCCCCGAGCTCGGCGAGGCGGCGGCCACCCTGCCGCGCCAGGAGCTGGCGGCGCGCTATGCGGGGATGGCGATCTTCGCCCGCCCCGAGTTCCACTTCGACCGCCGTGCGCCCGAAGTCGGGCGCGTGGCGCGGCGGCACTGGTTCTGGGGCGCGCTGACCGAAAACATCCCGATCTACCGCGACGTCCTGACCGCGGCGGCGCTGATCAACATCTTCGCGCTGGCGATGCCGCTGTTCACGATGAACGTCTACAACCGCGTCGTCCCCAACCAGGCGGTCGAGACCCTGTGGATGCTCGCCGTCGGCATGGCGCTGATCATGATCTTCGATTTCGTGCTGCGCATGATGCGCGGCTACTTCATCGACCTGGCCGGCAAGCGCGTCGACGTGGATCTTTCGGCGCGCATCATGGAGCGCGTGCTCGGCATCCGCATGGAAAACCGGCCGGTGTCGGCCGGCTCCTTCGCGGCGAACCTGCGCTCCTTCGAAACCGTGCGCGACTTCATCACCTCGGCGACGGTGACCGCCATCGTCGACCTGCCGTTCGCCATCCTGTTCATCATCGTCATGGCCTGGATCGACCTGCCGATGTTCATTCCGGTCGTCATCGGCCTGGTCGTGGTGGTGAGCTACGCCTGGCTGGTGCAGGCCAAGATGCACGACCTCGCCGAAACCACCTACCGCGCCGGTGCGATGCGCAACGCCAACCTCGTCGAAAGCCTGGTCGGCCTCGAGACCGTCAAGTCGCTCGGCGCCGAGGGGGTGATGCAGCGCAAGTGGGAGCGCAGCGCGATCTACCTCGCGCGCGTCTCGAACCAGCTGCGCCTGCTGGCGGCGACCACCATCAACAGCGCGGCCTGGATGCAGCAGCTGGTTTCCCTGTCCATCCTCATCATCGGCGTCTACCGCATCGGCGAAGCCCAGCTCAGCATGGGCGGGCTGATCGCCTGCACGATGCTCTCGGCGCGCGCCATGGCGCCGTTCGGCGCGGTGGCCGGGCTGCTGACCCAATATCACAACGCCACCACCGCGCTGACCTCGCTCAACGAGATCATGGGCAAGGAAGCGGAGCGCGACGCCGAAACCAGCTTCGTCAGCCGGCCGGTGTTCAAGGGCGAGATCGACTTCAAGGACGTCGAATTCGCCTATCCCGGCGAGAGCGCCGAAGCGTTGCGCAAGATTTCCTTCCACATCAAGCCGGGCGAGCACGTCGCGTTGATCGGCCGGGTGGGGTCGGGCAAGTCGACGCTGCTGCGCCTGATGCTGGGGCTCTACCAGCCGAAGAGCGGCACCATCCGCATCGACGGCGTGGACATCCGCCAGCTCGACCCGGCCCAGCTGCGCCGCAACATCGGCTACGTCGCGCAGGACAGCACCCTGTTCTTCGGCAGCCTCAAGGAGAACATCCTGTTCGCCACGCCGCACCTCGACGACGCCGACCTGCTGGCGGCCGCGCAGGTGGCCGGCCTCGCCGACATGGTCAACGCCCATCCGCGCGGCTTCGACATGGTCGTCGGCGAGCGCGGCGAGTCCCTTTCCGGCGGCCAGCGCCAGGGCGTGGCGATCGCCCGCGCGGTCGTGCACAACCCGCCGATCCTGCTGCTCGACGAGCCGACCGGCTCGATGGACCACTCCAGCGAGGACACGATCAAGCGCAATCTGCACCGCTTCGGCGCCGGCAGGACGATGGTGATCGTCACCCACCGCACCACGCTGCTCGATCTCGTCGACCGCATCATCGTCGTCGATAACGGCAAGATCGTCGCCGACGGGCCGAAGGAGCGCGTCATCGAGGCCCTGCGCCAGGGCCGGGTGGAGAAGGCGGCATGAGCGCCCAGCCTACGGACAAGCTCGCCGCACCCGTGCCGCCCCAGGCCGGGCTGCCGCCCCCCGGTCTGCCGCTGGGCGGCAAGGCGCCGGCGCAGAAGCGCGCGTCGGCCTTCATCGACCGGCTGTTCCAGCGCTGGATTCCCGAAAAGAACGAAGAGGACCTCGACTGGGTCAGCGACGCCGAGTGGGCGCGCCTGCAGCAGGAACCCCTGCGCGCCCGCGCCGTGCTGCAGGCGATCGGCGCGATCCTGCTCGGGCTGCTGGTCTGGGCGGCGATCGCCGAGGTCGACGAAATGACCCAGGGCACCGGCAAGGTCATCCCGTCGAGCCAGCTGCAGGTGATCCAGTCGGTCGACGGCGGCATCGTTTCGGAAATCCTCGTGCGCGAGGGCCAGATCGTCGAGCGCGGCCAGCTGCTGCTCAAGATCGACGAAACGCGCTTCGTCTCCTCGCTGCGCGAGAACCGCGCCGAATACCTTTCGCTGCTGGCCAAGGCGGCGCGCCTCTCCGCGCTCGCCGACGGCAAACCGTTTGCCTTGCCCGCCGAAGTCCAGCGCGAGTTTCCCCAGGTCGCCGCGCAGGAGCTCAATCTCTACAACGCGCGCCGCATGGAGCTCGAAGCCCAGGTCGGCATCGCGCGCCAGCAGCTGGTCCAGCGCAACCAGGAACTCGTCGAGGTGCGCGCGCGGCGCGACTCGGCCGAGCAGGGCCTGAGCCTGACGCAGCGCGAACTCGACGCCACCAAGCCGCTGCTCGGCTCCGGCGCCGTTTCCGAAGTCGAGATCATCCGGCTCGAGCGCGACGTCAACCGCTATCGCGGCGAACGCGATCAGGCCGCGGCCCAGATCAACCGCATCCATGCCGCCGTCGCCGAAGCGACGCGCAAGATCGAGGAGGTCGAGCTCAACTTCCGCAACGAGGCGCGCCTGCAGCTCGCCGACGTCTCCGCGCGCATCAACGCCCTGTCGGAAAGCAGCACCGCGCTGTCCGACCGCGTCAAGCACTCCAGCGTCAAGTCGCCGGTCAAGGGCACCGTCAAGCGCCTGCTGTTCAACACCGTCGGCGGCGTCGTGCAGCCCGGCAATCCGATCGTCGAGATCGTGCCGCTCGAAGACACGCTGCTGCTCGAAGCGAACGTCCAGCCGAAGGACATCGCCTTCCTCCACCCCGGGCAGGAGGCCATCGTGCGGTTCACCGCCTACGACTTCGCGGTCTACGGCGGGCTCGACGCGGTGGTCGAGCACATCGGCGCCGACACGATCACCGACGAGAAGGGCAACGCCTTCTACATCGTCCGCGTGCGCACCCTCAAGCCGAGCCTCGGCGAAAACCTGCCGATCATGCCCGGGATGGTCGCCGAGGTGGACATCAAGACGGGAAAGAAAACCGTACTATCCTACATATTGAAGCCGGTGCTTCGCGCCAAACAGCGTGCTTTGACAGAAAGGTAACGGGCATCGAGATGAGCAAAAGGCATATTTTCCTGACGCGCCGCGACGTACCCCTGCCTGGCTGGCTGGCCGCCTTCCCGGATGCGCTGGTGCGCGGTTATCCGAACGGCGGCGAAAAGATCGCAAGTGGGGGCAATACGATGCTCTGGCTTCACATCGACACGCATGTCAAGGAACCGGCTGTCGTCGTGGCGGAAGCGAAGAAGGCATCGCCCGGCTGTGCCGTGGTCGTGCTGTCCAACGTGACCAGCGAGGAGGAAGGCATGGCGGTGCTCGAGGCCGGCGCCTCCGGCTACACCGGCGCACTGGCCGTGGCCGACGTATTGCGTCATATCGAGACCGTCATCGATAACGGCGGCCTGTGGGTCGGCCCGGATCTGCTGCAGCGGCTGCTCGTCGCGCTCGGCCGGCGGCCCGGTGCGCAGTCCAAAGGCAACAGCCAGCTCGACAGGCTCAGCCAGCGCGAGCGCGAAGTCGCGCTGGCCGTCGCCGCCGGCGCCACCAACAAGGAGGTCGCGCAGAAGCTCGCCATCACCGAGCGCACCGTCAAGGCGCACCTGCACCAGGTCTTCGAGATCCTCAAGGTGCGTGACCGCCTGCAGCTGTCGATCCTCATCAACGGCCTGCCGAAAGAAGCACAAGCCAAAATCCTGCACTGAGGCAGGCGGCGAGCGCCGCTTTGCCAGCGCCGAGCCCTTGGGTATTTGTGCATATTGTAAATATCTTTGACAATATGCACAGTCCGGGTTAGGCTCGGGCCATGATCGAACGGGACATCGAAGAAACCGCCCGGCGTCTGTTGCGCGGCTTCCCCATCCTGACCGTCACCGGGCCAAGACAATCCGGAAAGACCACGCTGGCGCGCAAGCTGTTCGTCGACAAGCCTTATCTTTCGCTGGAAGACCCGGACACCCGCCAGTTGGCGGGGGACGACCCGCGCGCGTTCTTGGCCCGCCTGCCGGACGGCGCCGTGCTCGACGAAATCCAGCGTGCGCCCGATCTGCTTTCCTATCTGCAAACGCGCGTCGACGCCGATGGCCGCATGGGCCTGTTCCTGCTCACCGGCTCCCAGCAATTCGGTTTGGTTGCGGGCGTGACGCAATCGCTGGCGGGAAGATCGGCCTTCCTGCAACTGCTGCCGTTCTCGTCGGCGGAACTCGACCGGGCCGGCCTCCTGACCGCGCAACTCGACGAGGCCCTGTTCGCGGGGGGATATCCGCCTCTGCATGATCGCCGTCTGGCGCCGCGCGACTGGTTCCCGGCGTACGTCACCGCCTATGTCGAGCGCGACGTGCGCCAGCTCCTGAACGTGCAGGATCTGGAAACCTTCCAGCGCTTCGTCAAATTCTGCGCCGGGCGCAGCGGCCAGATCCTCAATCTCAGCACCCTGGCGGCCGATTGCGGCATCACCCACAATACCGCGAAAGCCTGGATATCGGTGCTCGAAGCGAGTTACATCCTTTTCCTGCTCAGGCCGCACCACGCGAACTTCAACAAGCGGCTGGTCAAATCCCCCAAGCTCTATTTCCTCGATACCGGCCTGCTCTGCTGGCTGCTGGGCATTCAGCAGGCCGACCAACTGGCCACGCATCCCTTGCGCGGCGCCATCTTCGAAACCTGGGTCGTCGCCGAACTCGTCAAGGCACGTTTCAACCAGGGACTGCCGCTGAACATGCACTTTTGGCGCGACAGCCATGGCAACGAAGTCGATGTGATCGCCGACATGGCGGGCAACTGGCTGCCCATCGAGATCAAGGCCGGCCAGACGCTGAACCGGGACTTCACGGCCGGTCTCGAACGCTGGTCGGCGCTGGCGGGAGAGCGGGCGGTCAGGCCGGCGCTCGTCTATGGCGGCGGGGCCTCGATGATCCACCAAGGCATCCGCGTCCGCGCCTGGCGCGACGCCGCGACGCTGCTGGCTTCACAGGCCGGCTAAGCCGCCCCGCCGGCGCCGAGTTCCCGGGGTTGTCCACCAGGACAATAGGAAAGCGAATTTCCAAAGCGTAGAAAAGGCACCGGCAATGGAGTTTTTCGCCCCCATGACCGTATCCCGCATTCGGGCGAAACCGGAAACAACAATACACAGGAGAAAATCATGGCAACCGCCGCTACCGTAGTCTCTCTTTCAGGTGAAGCCTTTGCGCGCAGTGCCGATGGCAGCATGAGACGGCTGTCGGCGGGCGACAAGATCCAGCAAGGCGAAGTCGTCATCACCTCTGCGGGAGCACAAGTGAATCTGATGACTGCCGATGGTCAAACGCTGGCCGTCGGTGGTCAGGAATCGATGCGCTTCGGCCCCGAATCCGCGGCGGGCACCGCGCCGAGTCCGGCCGAAGCGGCGGTGGCGGGCGCAGCGGCGCCGGCCGTGGCGGCTGCGCCGGGCGAAATCAACGTCGAACAACTGCTCGAACAGGAAGCCGCGGCGGCCGGTCTGGGCGCCGGCGGCGAGAACGGCGGCAACAGCTTCGTGCGGCTGCTGCGCATCACCGAAGAACTGACGCCGCTCTCCTACGAATTCCCGAACCCGGCCGAAGGCGAAATCCTGCCGGCCGTGGGCCTCGAAGGCCTCAACGTGCCGAGCGCAGGCGACCTGGCCATTGCGCTCGACGAAGACGATATCCAGTACCAGCAAGGTGAAGACATCCTCTATGTTTCATGGTTCGATGAATTCAGCAGCGATGTCGGCTATCCCGGCGGCTATTACGACAACGGCAACAGCGACGTGGCACCGGGCGATGACGTGCCCGATCCCTCGCCGACCACGATGGTCGGCAAGCTGAACTTCTCCTACGGCGGCGACGGCCCGGGCGACATCAAATTCAACCTGCCGGCCCTGGCCCTGACATCCAGCGGCCAGACTGTGCATTACTGGCTGTCCGACGACGGGCATACGCTGGTGGGCTACATCTTCGAGGAGGGTGAAATCCCCTCCATCGACGATGTCCAGCTCAGCGTCGTTGGAAATGGCGAGGGCTATATCCCCTATGTGAAGGTCATCTTCTCCGCCGAGATCACCGATGTCGCGGATGGCGAATTCGCCTTCACCCTCTACGGCCCGCTGGATCATCCGGATACCAGCACCGAGGACAACCTGATCCTGCCGTTCGGCTTCACGGTCACCGACGCCACCGGCGATACCGCCGCCGGCACGCTGAAGGTGAATGTCGACGACGACTCGCCGATCTGGCAGGGCCACGGCGAAGACGGCATCAACGCCATGGTCAGGGAAGAAGGGATGTCGACCGGCGAAGATGGAGACTATGGCGATCTGTCCGACGGCAACCGGACGGAAGGCAGCGCATCGGTCCCGCCGCACAGCAGCGACGAAACGAGCAGCTACCTGCGCGGCTCGCTGGCGAACCTGGTCTCCTTCGGTGCCGACGGCCCGGGCGAGTTCAGCCTGCTGGCCGACACCTCCGCGCTGCCGACGCTCTACTCCCAGGGCGAGATGGTCAGCTACTCCGTAAGCGGCAACACCCTGACGGCGACCGCCGGCAGCGGCGAGGATGCGCGCATCGTCTTCACCCTGACGGTGAACGAAGACGGCTCCTGGTATTTCGACCTCGACGACCAGCTGGATCACGTCGACGACGGTACCGACAGCGAGAACTTCGCGCTGGTGACCGGAGAGGATTCTTCCGTCGCTAGCATCGACTTCTCTTCGCTGATCAAGGTAACCGACTTCGACGGCGACCCGTTGAACGGTGCCCCGGAAGGTTTCTTCACGATCGCCGTGCAGGACGACATCCCGGTGGTGAATCCGCAAACGCAGGTGGGCGGCACGGTCGAGGAAGAGCATGTCAACCTGTTTGGCCCGGATGTGGATGGCTTCGGCAACGAAGACACAGGCCCGGATCCTCAGGATGCCGATTACTGGAATAGCTGGTGGAACAATAACATGCATGCCACCACCGACATCGCGCATGGCGACCTGTCGCCGCTGGTATCGGTGGGTGCGGACGAGCCGGGCCATTTCAGCTTCAAGGAAGGCGTGGCGGACATGCTGGGCGCCCTTGGCCTGACGTCGCTGGGCGAGGAGCTGACTTACTCGGTCAGTGACATCAACGTGTTTGGCCAGCCCGGCCAGCTGGTGACGGCGACCGCGCATGGCGACACGATCTTCACGCTGGGCGTGCTGGAAAACGGCCACTGGCGGTTCAACCTCGAAGACCAGCTCGACCATGCGACGGGCGAAGGCGAGAACATCGCGACGCTCGACTTCTCCGGCTTCCTCCAATACACCGACTTCGACGGCGACACGGTGAACTTCGGCGAAGACCAGTTCATCGTCAACGTGATCGACGACAAGCCGGTGCAGACCGGCGCCGCGTCTGTCGGCGTGGTCGAGGAAGAGCACCTGCAGGTGCCGTGGAACCAGGGCAACGAGGACACCGGGCCGAACTACTATGGCTTCAACTACCCGGATGCCGATTTCCTTTGGCACTTCAATGAAACCACGCATCAGGTCTCGGGCGACCTCTGGTACACGGTTTCGGTCGGCGCTGACGAAAACGCGGATCACTCGCGGCAGGGCACCTTCACGCTGCT
>AMWB02159533.1_pt5 | contig 12729 bp, 11 predicted proteins | sample 200311 | NCBI WGS metagenome assembly AMWB02 (sample SAMN02737377, study PRJNA173069) | bioreactor metagenome | biome: anode biofilm in microbial fuel cells | place: USA: California | collected 2010-12-16 | reverse complement strand
TGCGGGCCGATGCCCGGGGCGTCATCGCCGGCCTGACCGGTTATGTCACCAAAGGACACATTGCCCGCGCGGTGATCGAGGCCAATGCCTATCAGACCCGGGACATCGTGGAGGCGATGGCGAAAGACTCGGGAATGATTCTCTCGCGTCTCAAGGTCGACGGCGGTATGGTGGCCAACGAGCTCCTCATGGCCTTTCAGGCCGATATTCTGAACGTTCCGGTGATCCGGCCCCGGATTCCGGAAACGACATGCCTGGGTGCCGCCTATGCGGCCGGACTGGCCGTCGGGTTCTGGCCGGATCTGGACAGCCTGCGGCGCCACTGGTCGGAAGACAAGGCCTGGCGGCCGGGTATGGATGAAAAGACCCGGGAATCGTTATACCGGCAATGGAAAAAAGCCGTGGAGCGGACCTTCGATTGGGTCGATTAGGCCGTCTGGCCCACACGGCAACTGTTGCTTCACGGAAAGACGACTGCAAGGAGGTGTCTGGGTGAACCGGGACGACATGCTGGACAAGATCGGAAGAGAGACAAATGAATGGGATCTCGTCATTATCGGCGGCGGCGCCACCGGCCTGGGGACTGCCATCGACGGCGCTTCGAGAGGGTATCGGATCCTGCTGATCGAACAGAGCGATTTTGCCAAGGGAACCTCCAGCCGGAGCACCAAGCTCGTCCACGGCGGGGTGCGCTACCTTCAGCAGGGCAACGTCTCCCTGGTTCTGGAAGCCCTGAAAGAGCGGGGACTGCTGCGCCGCAATGCGCCCCACCTCGTTCACAACCTGCCGTTTGTCGTCCCCAATTACGACTGGTGGGAGGGGCCGTTTTACGGCATCGGCCTGAAGGTCTACGACATGCTGGCGGGCCGGCACGGCTTCGGCCATTCCAAAGGGCTTTCCCGGGAGAAAACCCTCGAATTCATTCCGACCTTGGAACCCGCGGGGCTCCGCGGCGGCGTCATCTACTACGACGGCCAGTTCGACGATGCCCGCCTGGCGGTCAACATGGCCCAGACCGCGGTCGAGCAGGGCGGGACGGTCATCAATTACATGCGGGCCGAGTCTTTGATCAAGCAGGACGATGTCGTTCGCGGGGTAACGGCCAAAGACCTCGAAACCGGGAAGGTTTACGAACTGCGGGCCAAGGTGGTCATCAACGCCACCGGGGTCTTTACGGACGCGATTCGAAAAATGGACGACCCGGATGCGCCCGGCATCATTACGCCCAGCCAGGGCGTCCATATCGTCTTGGACAGATCCTTCATGCCCGGCGGCACGGCCATCATGGTGCCCCACACCGACGACGGCCGCGTGCTCTTCGCCATCCCGTGGAAGGAGCGCGTCGTGGTGGGCACCACGGACACCGAGGTGGCGGGCGTGTCGCTGGAGCCCTGCCCGATGGCCGAAGAGATCGAATTTCTGCTGTCACACGCGGCAAGATACCTGACCAAGGATCCGACCGCGGGCGACATCCTGAGCGCCTTTGCCGGCCTGCGCCCGCTGGTCGCGATGGGCAGCCGCGAGAACACCGCCGCCATTTCCCGGGACCACACCCTCAACCTCTCGCGGTCGGGATTGCTGACCATCACCGGCGGCAAGTGGACCACTTACCGCCGGATGGCCGAGGACACGGTCGACCAGGCCGCGGTTCTGGCACAGCTCCAGGAAAGGCCCTCGGTCACGAAGGATCTGAACATTCATGGATTTCATCAGAACGCCGACCGGTTCGGCCATCTGTCGGTATATGGTTCGGACGCGATCGGGGTCCGGGAGGTGCTGGCGGAGGACGCCCGCCACGCGGACAGGCTTCATCCCGATCATCCCTATCTTGCCGGCGAGGTCATATGGGCCGTCCGAAACGAGATGGCGCGGACGGTGGAGGATTTTCTGTCGCGCCGCCGCCGCGTGCTGCTGACCGACGCCCGGGCGAGCATCGAAATGGCCCCCGGGGTCGCCGGTCTCATGGCCCGTGAACTCGGCCGGGACAGCGCCTGGGAAGACGAACAGACGCTCTCGTTTGAAGCCTTGGCGCGCGGGTATCTGGCCGAGGGAATCTGCCCGGTGGACCCGGGGCAGAAACCCTGGCCAAAAACCCTGAATGACGACGGCGGTAAAAGAACCCCTTGATTACATCAGCGCCCCTTTGAGCAGATTCATCACCGTGTCGCCGCCTTTCGACTGGGCATATTCGAGGATGATCGGTGTAAATTTACGCATCATATCAGGACTCATGCCCAGACTTGAAAAGCTTTTGGCAAGCGTGCTCATCTCTCCTGCGCTCTTGACGGCGGAACCCATGCCGGTGCCGCCGCCCCCGAGGGCGGAGGATATGCCGCCCATCATGCCGCCGCCGGCCTCGGGCTTCGGGGCCGCATCCAGCAGGGTGGATGCCTCGGGAACCGCATCGCTCACCTTGTCGTACTCCGCGGGGCTGAGCTTCTGTTTGGCATGGCTGAACAGCGCGCCGGCCCCGCCTTCGGCCTGTTCGTTCGAAACGCCCAATTGCCGGGTCAGCATTCCCACGAGCCCGCCGGCGGATGCGGAAGCGGCCGCGCCGAGCACGAGCCCCACAATCGCTATGGCGACACCCAGTTTTTTCTGTAATGATTTCATTTTTCCCCCTGCACGGTCAAGAATATGTCGGAAGGTTTGGTGCCTCGCTAAAGTGAAATATATTCCTTTACATTAGGCATGTTTTTTTCCTTTTCAAGGCATTCTCCATGCCGGGCGCCGCGGGTGCTTTTCCGTCAGAAGGTTTTCAAAAAAGTGTCGGCCTCGCGGATGGACCGGTTCATGTCGGCGACCAGGCGGTTGATGTCCATGCCGATGCTGTCGGCTTCGTTTTTCAGGGTCCCGAGGGCCATGGCGTTAAGATTGTGCTTCAGGTACAGCACATAGTCATGGAGTTTTTTGAGCACCGGCGTCATGCCCGCTTCGGATTTGTGCATGGCGGTTTCAAGGGTCTGGTACCGGCGCCGGGTGGCGGTCAGCTTGTCCCGGCTCTGGCGTTTGAAGGCCGGGTTGTCGATTTCTGCGATCTCCCGCTCCCATTCGTCGAAAAGATCGGAGGCGATGCGCTCGACCTTGTCGATGCGCCGGCCGACGGCCTCGGCGCGGGCGCGGGCGTCTTCATAGTCCCCCTTGAGGTTCTCGTAGACCGTTTCGAGATCTCCGCCCGAAAATCCATAGAGCGTCTTGATGCGGGTGAGAACGTCCTTGAATTCCTCCGATGCCTTTTCCTGATCGGCCCGAACGTTTTCGACTTCGTCCTTCAGAAGGTGCCGCTTTTCCCTGCCCAGCCGTTCCCACGCCGCGTAGTAAGCCGACTGGCAGGCCGACAGGGCGACGAGCGGAAAGATCATCAGAACAATCAGAACAAAAAAAATGGCGCCGCCATGCCGCGTATGTTTATCCACGGGTGTCATTCTAATTCTCTCCGTACGGTTTTTCTATCGATCGAATGCGGCCCTGAACTCCATGTCGACTGACCACGGCCTCAAGGCAAAATGATGCTACAGATGCCCGCATGAAATGCGTATAGTGGAATCCCGCGCGGATGTAAAGGCCGTGTCCGGGGATATCACCATGCTTTCGCACCCCCCGGGGGCGTGCGTCTCGATTTCCGCAGCCGTGAAAGAGGCTTGACGCCCGCCGGCAGTTATTCTAAAAACCGGAAAGTCATATTCCATAACTCCCAGACGAAAGGAGCGCATGCCGGCCCTGTAGGGTGTCGGCATGAAAATATCATGAGCATGAATGTCGTAGATAAAATCGACGACCACGTCAAGATCGGCCATGTGCTGGTCAGCGTGTCCGACAAGAGCGGCCTGGAAGTGCTCATCCCCGGACTGATCGACGTCAACCCGGAGGTGAAGATTATTTCCACCGGCGGCACCCACGGCCGGATCCAAGAGATTCTGGGCGATGCCGCCGAACGGCATCTTGTCCAGGTCTCGGACTATACCGGACAGCCGGAGACCCAGGGCGGGCTCGTCAAGACCCTCGATTTCAAGATCTATCTGGGCATCCTGACCGAAACCTACAACCCCTCACACCAGGCCGACCTGGAGAGGACCGGCGCCGTGCCCATCGACATGGTGGTGGCAAACCTCTATCCTTTTCAGGAGACGGTCGCCAAACCCCATACCACGGTGGAAAACGCCCGGGGAAATATCGATATCGGGGGTCCGTGCATGATCCGGGCGGCGGCGAAGAATTTCATCCGGGTCGCCGCGGCGGTCGATCCGATCGACTACCCGATGATCCTGGAACACCTGCAATCCCATGCGGGAGAAACGACCCTCGAGCTCAGATTCCGCCTGGCCTGCAAAGCCTTTGATTATACTGCCGGCTACGATCAGGTGATCATCCGGTATCTGGCGGATCAGGCGTTCGATGCCGTCAAGGGCTGTTATACCGGCGGCGGACAGTGAGCGGCGGAAACCACGCCATATTTTTTTCCCGCGGCCGGCATCACCCGGGAACAGAGCAGCGGCGCCCATGGAGATCCTGAGCACGATCATTCCGATGTTCAGCGTGATCTTCATCGGCTGGATCGCCCGGAAAAGAGGCATGATCTCACCGGCATTTCTGGGGCCGGCCAATCGGCTTGTTTTCCATCTGGCCATTCCGGCCATGATTTTCAGGTCGATCGCGATGGGAAGCTTCCGTCGGGATTTCAATCTGCAGCTCGTCGTGATCACCCTGGCGGCCATCTTCATGGTTTTTATCCTGCTCTGGATCGTGGGGCTCGCCGTGCATCTCGAGCGGCGGCGTTTTGCCACCGTCATCCAGAGCGCGTTTCACGGCAACCTCGGATATATCGGTCTGGCGGTGGCCTATTACTATCTGGGCGACCAGGGGCTGGCCCAGGCGAGCATCCTGGCGGGATTCGTCATGATCCTTCAGAACCTGCTCGCCGTGATCGTGCTGCAGTGCTACGGCGGTGCCGAAGGCTGCCGCTTCGAGGCGCGGCGGGTGGTGCTGGGCGTCGCCGGCAATCCGGTCATCCTGTCGGCCATGGCGGGCATTGTCGTTTCCGCCCTGGCGATGCCGCTGCCGCTCATTGCCGACCGGGCCCTCAAGATTTTAGGGGACCTTGCGCTGCCGCTGGCCCTGCTTCTGATCGGTGCCAGCCTGACCTTCACCCTCATCCGGTCCCAGCCGGCGGCGCTCGTATCGTCGAGTCTGGTCAAGCTGGGGCTGCTGCCCGGGCTGGGCTTTCTGCTGTACCATCTGTTCGATGTCCCTGTCGGGAGGATCCTTCCGGCGATGATCCTGCTGGCGTCGCCCACCGCCACCATCGTTTACGTCATGGCCGCCGAGATGAACGGGGATACGGAGTTTGCGGCCGCGGCCGTTTCCGCCAGCACCGCCCTGTCGGCGTTCACATTCACCGTATGGCTGCATGTGGTATGCTGAATCCGTACCGTCTGGAATGCGCGGAGGAGAAATAGATGGGAAAAAATTCGGAAAGCCGTCCTGAGCGCAACTTCAAATGCGCCCTCGTCACGGGCGGGGCGGGATTTATCGGCTCGCATATCGCCGAGGCCCTGGTGTCGGCCGGCTGCGGGGTCCGCGTCATCGACAACCTTTCCGGCGGCTACCGTGAAAACCTGGCGCATATCGCCGGCCGGATCACCTTTGTCAACGGCGATATCCGGGATGCCGATGCGCTTGCCCGTGCCGCCGCCGGATGCGACGTGATCTTTCATGAAGCCGCCGTCGTCTCCGTGACCCGGACCGTCGAGGCGCCGGTCGAGACGGCCGCGGTCAACGACATGGGGACGCTTCAGGTGCTCGACACCGCGCGCCGCCAGGGAATCCGCCGGGTGGTTCTGGCGAGTTCGTCGGCGGTCTACGGCGACGACCCGGCGATGCCCAAGCGCGAGGATATGCGCCTTAAGCCCATGAGCCCTTACGCCGTCCAGAAGCTGACCGGCGAGCACTACGCCCGCCTTTATCACGACCTTTACGGCACCGAGACGGTCTGTCTCAGGTATTTCAACGTGTACGGACCCCGCCAGGACCCCTCCTCACCCTATTCCGGCGTCATCTCCATCTTCATGACCCGGGCCTTTTCCGGCGAGCCGCCGGTGGTTTACGGCGATGGGGAGCAGTGCCGGGATTTCGTCTTCGTGAAGGACGTCGTTCGGGCCAACCTGCTGGCCGGCGCCATGCCGGAGATCAGCGGAAAGGTTTTCAATGTGGGAACGGGAACGGCGATGACCATCAACGCCCTGTGGCGGAGCATCGCCCGGCGTGCCGGCGTCGACGCGGTGCCGGTGCATGCCCCCGCCCGGGCGGGGGATATCCGCGAATCAGTGTCCAGCATCGATCGTGCGGCGGCGCTTCTGACATTTCGGCCGGCATATGATTTCGAGCGGGGCCTTCAATCCACCATGGCCTGGTACCGGCACCAGGCGGAAAGAGAAGTGTTATGACGTACAGATTTGGATCGGTGCTGGTCACCGGCGCGGCGGGATTCATCGGGTTTCACCTCTCCCGGCGTCTTTTGGATCAGGGATGCCGGGTCGTGGGGCTCGACAACCTGAACGATTATTACGATGTGAACTACAAAACCGCGCGGCTTTCCCAGCTTTCCGCCTATCCCGACTTTACCTTTGTCCGGGGGGATCTGGCCGACCGGAGCGGTCTTGCGCGGCTGTTCGAGGAGACCGCCTTCGATGTGGCGGTCAATCTGGCGGCGCAGGCCGGGGTCCGTTATTCCCTCGTCAATCCGCATGCCTACGTGGAGTCGAACCTGGTGGGATTTGTCAATATTCTGGAATGCTGCCGCCACCACAAGGTCGGGCACCTGGTCTTCGCATCGTCCAGTTCCGTCTACGGGGCCAATACCCGGATGCCGTTTTCGGTCCACGACAACGTCGACCACCCGGTGTCGCTCTATGCGGCCTCCAAGAAAGCCAACGAACTCATGGCCCATACCTACAGCCATCTTTACGGGCTTCCCTGCACCGGTCTCCGGTTTTTTACGGTTTACGGCCCGTGGGGACGGCCGGACATGGCGCTGTTTCTGTTTACGAAGGCGATTTTGGAGGACCAACCGATCAAGGTCTTCAACCACGGGAAGATGCGGCGGGATTTTACCTACATCGACGACATTGTCGAGGGGGTCGTCCGGGTCATGGGCACACTGCCTATGCCCAATCCCGCCTGGGACGGCGATCATCCCGATCCGGGAACGTCGTATGCGCCCTACCGGGTCTACAACATCGGCAACAATTCCCCGGTCGAGCTGACCGATTTCATCGCGGCCGTTGAAAAAGCCCTCGGCAAAACGGCCAGGAAGGAATACCTCGATCTCCAGCCCGGCGACGTCCCCGCCACCGTCGCCAATGTCGACGACTTGATGAACGACGTCGGCTTCAAGCCGGATACGCCCATTCAGACCGGGATCGATCGCTTCGTTTCATGGTACCGGGAATATCACGGTCTATAAGCGGGAAAGGTCAAACCCCGCGAGGTTCGACCTCCGTAAGCCGCGGGGACGCACAGGCTATCGGTTGTCTCCGAAAGAACGCTCGAAGAGGTCCGCGATGGCCTGTCTGCCGTCTTCGGTCAGGTTGCGGGTGCCGGTGCCGGCAAAGCTGTCGTCTGCGATCACCGGGTTGTCTGCGATCCACTGGTTGTCTTTCCAGGCGAACCAGCCTTTGCGGTCCTGATCGTAAACGCTCACCGGCCGGTTGAAGAGTCTTGCCAGCTCCACCCCCCAGCCGGTGCCGCCCTTGACGGTGCCGTCCGGCTGAATCCAGCCGACGGCGAAAACATGGTATCCATCGTTGACCATGTGGAAGATGGACTGAATCACCTTCCGGATCTTGTCGGCCTTGGCATAGTTCCGCCCCATCCGCTTCGAGACGATCTCCATGCTGATGTCGCCCTTTTTCAGGGCGTCGGCGTCCAGGACACGGCAGTTTTTGTCCCGTTCCACCGTATGCCCCTCGAAGGTGTAATTGACCTCCCGAAGGCCCCATTGCTCGGCGTTTTTTCCAAATTCGGTTTCAGCCCCCTTGTGGCCGCCGCTGTATAGCGTCACTTTCGAACGATCCGTCATTTTTCCGGCTCCTTTGTATGTGCATGACATGAATGGATGTGCATAAAAACAAATCACCCTGCCTCGAACAGGCAGGGTGATTGGAAAGTACTATAACGCAAATTTCGGATCATGCAAGGTTTTTCATCAGATTTTAACCATTCTGGTCGGCATGTGCCGGAAACGTCGCCCTGCCGGTGTTGGATCGGGCAACCTGTTTCAACGGCTGCTGAAATCTTTCAGAAATCCTTCCAGAAAGGAATCCATGCCGGGGTGCGGGAGCGGCTGCCGGGGGATGAAGCCGGGGGTGTAGCCTCTGTTCATGAAGGGGGACAGGACCTCGGGGTCTTTGCTGATGATATGGACCGGAACGGATCGGGATGGTTCTTCCCCGGAGATTTGAGGGCTTGGCTGATGGTCGCCCAGCACAATGATCAGGGCGCCCGGGTCGGCACATCGCTGCAGGAATCCCTCCAGCACGGTGAGCTCGTAGGCGATGGCCGCGGCATATGCGTCATGGGCGTCGGTCAGATCCGGCCAGACGACCGGAAAGGTCCGGGCCGCCGTGTCATGATAGATCGATCCGTCCCCGATCATGGCCCAGTCGTCGATGAACGGCGGCTGAAGATTGAACGCGGCGTGGCTGGAAACCAGGATGAATTCTATGAACAACGGTGCGGCGGCCGCCGCGATCTCCTTTCGGCAGATGCTGTCGAGAACGAACTGGTCCGGCATGGTCGCCCATCCGAATGCCGGACCGTGATAGCCTAAACTGCCGGCGTCGTAGGTCTGCTGAAATTCAAACCAGGTGTCTTCGGGCCGGGCCGACCGGGTTCCCGGCATGACGCCGATGGACCGGTACCCGGCTTGATTGAAATAGTAGGCCAGGGGTTTGACCTGCGAGGCAAGCAGCAGATTGAATTTCAGGTGGCTGTCGGTCATCACGCCGCCGGCAAGGGTGCCGTGGGCAAGCCACGACGAGCCCGACATCGTCGGCGAGCGAAGGAAAGCGGAACAGGCGGAAAATCGCGGATCGTTTTCGAGCCTGGCGATCACCGGCGCGATCACGGCGAAATGGCGGGGGTCTTCGAATGCGGTCTGCCCATAGGATTCCACGAAAAGAACGTAAACATTCCGGCCGCCCAGACGGTCAAGAGACGACGGCAGGCGCGCCAGGCGCTTCATAGCGGTCTCGAGAAGGGCAAGCTGTTGCCGCCGGGTCTTTTCGATATGAAGGATAAAACCGATTTCAGCGGTGATGCGCGGCCAGATCCCCGGCGAGAATATGCCGGGGCCGGACCGGGGAATGATCAGAATCCAGCCGAGCGAAAAGACCAGAAGGAGGTTTGCCGCGCCCATAAAAAATTTCCGATGGCGGTCTTGTTCAAAATACCGCTCTATCCACGCAAAGCCGTGGTGGAAAAAGCTCCACGCGATGATGCCGACGAGGACGACGGCGGCCGTCCAGCCGAAAAAAACGACCGGGGTCATCGTGTCGTAAAGCAGGCTTACGAGATCCGGCACGAACCGGCTGTCGATGAACAGGTTGAACGGGCGGTCGAAATAGATCGGGACAAGATGGTCGGCGGTGCGGAAGATCACGGCGAATATCATGAATGCGGTGAACGGGATGTTGAGGTGCCTGGAAAAACGTGACGACATCCAGGCCGATATACAAAGGATCCAGAGCACGGCGAAGAGTTCCTGGGAAGGTGCAAGCAGAGATATCGGACGGATATTCCGCAAGGGCCAGGAAATCTGGACCAGAACGTTCAGGCCGGTCCATACGATCAGAAAATGGGCGGAGGAGCGCCATATCGGTTCGGATCGTCCATTTAACACGCGGCCTGGGATCAGCTTCCGGATCGGCATCGATTTCGCGGACGGATGTCGCATGGGGGTTGAAAAACTCCTTGATTGATACTATGCTTGAAAACCCTTGAAGTTTCTAAACTATCGGTTGGGGAATGCCTTTGTCAAATACTTATCCCTGCGCTTACGCAAGCGATGGAACAGATCAGCCACATCGCCTGCGGCGACGTCAAGAATGGTGCTGACCGGCATCGCGGTCGCTCACGCGGCAGGATTCATCCTGGTGTGGCGATTCGGGTCCTTCGCATGGGCGATCCTCTGGCTGATGCCGGCATCCGCTGCGGCCGCCTGGATCTACCATCGTTTCAGGCGCCTTCTGCCGCTCAATCGCCATGCCGGAAACGCCGCTCCGTTTCCGGATCTGGGGCCGGCCAACCGCCTGACGCTGCTGCGGGGCGTGCTCGTCTCCCATCTGGCCGGTTTTGCCTTGCTGCCGTGGATGGGGATGCCCGCAAAACCCCTGCCTTGGCCGTGGGTTCCCGGCCTGCTCTACGGGGTCGCCGTTATCCTCGATGCCGCCGACGGAAGGGTTGCAAGAAGAACCGGACGCGTCACCCCGATGGGTGCCGCACTCGATATGGAGACGGACGCCCTGGGCCTGCTTGCGGCATCCGTCGTCGCCGTCGCCGCGGGGCAGCTTCCGCCTGCCTATCTGGCCGCCGGGCTGGCCTACTACCTGTTCGGCGCGGGCATCCGGATCCGGAAATTTCTGGGAAGGCCGGCCGGCGCGGTCGATCCCTGGCAGGGAGCCAGGATCATCGCGGGTTTCCAGATGGTCTTGGCCGCCGCCGCGCTCCTGCCGCCCGTCGGTCCGCCGGTCACCACCCTTGCCGCCTGGATCGTGATGATTCCGCTCCTGGCCGGTTTTGCGCGGGACTGGCTGATCGTCAGCGGCCATGCCGCAAACGATTGTTTCGACGGTGCCCGCTGGGGACGGTGGATGTACCGCTGGACGGTCTGCTGGATCCCCCTGGCGTCGCGTCTTTCGGCCGCCGCGGCCGGGATCGCATGGACGGCGACGGCGTCCGCCTCCATGCATGGAGAAGCGGTGGTCCTCGTTTCCGCCGCACTGCTGCTCGCCGCCGGATGGATGGGCCGGACCGCCGCCGCGGTCATGGCCTGGTCGAGCGGGAGCATGATCGTCTCGGGTGAACGGGGGGCGTCGTGGGAGATATCCGTCCTGTTTGGCTGTGCGCTGATCGTCTTGATGGCCGGCACCGGCCCGATGTCGCTGTGGCGCCCCGAAGACCGTTTTTTTTTCCGCGGACATGAAGGGGCGGGGGCGTGAAACGGACATTCATGCGAATGTTTCTCTGGTATGCCGGGGCGATAACGGTTCTGGTGCTGTGGGCATCGGCCGCCGGATATCTTCATCCGTCCCGGCTCCGATCGGCCGTGATCCATGTCCGGGGCGACAGCCTCGTGTGGCTTGCCGCCGTCAACGCCGTCATTCTGTTCACCATGACCGGCCGGTGGTGGCGGATTCTTTCGGCCTGGGGGCTTAGGATTTCCATCGGGCGCCTGGTGCGGTATCGCATCGCCGCGAACGCCGTGAGCTACATAACGCCCGGCAGCCAGTTCGGGGGAGAGCCCCTGCAGGCGTATCTGCTGGTGAGCCGCGAAAACGTCCCCCTCGATATCGCCGCCGCCGCCGTGTTCCTGGAACGCGCCATGGAACTGGCCCTGAATCTGCTGGTGGTCGCCGTCGGGCTGATGTGGATGGTTCGGCGGATCTCCTTCGATCATTCGGTGGGATTCACAGGAGAGGCCTTTCGTTGGCCGAATGTCGGGTGGATGATTCTGGTGACGGCGGCTGTGGCGGCGGTTTTTTGGATGCGGAGAAAAATATGGAACGGAGTGTCCCGCCTGCCCGGCGGCCGGTGGCTGCGGCGGTTTCACCTGGCCGCCCTCCGGGTTTTTGCGCAGACCCGCGGCCGGGTCGGAGAAATCTTCCGGAAACATCCGGGCGCGCTTCTGGCGGCCGGGGGGTTAAGCCTCGTCAACTGGGCGTTCGTATTCGGTGAATTTCGCATCTTATACGGTTGCTTCGGGGAACAGCTGACGACGTCCCAGGTGGTGATTGTTCTGACGGCGGCGCGCCTCGGGCTGTGGGTGCCGGTTCCCGGCGGCATGGGTGCGATAGAGGCCGGTCAACTGGCGGCGGCCCACGTGGCGGGAATCGCCCCTGAGGCGGCCATGGGGGCATGCCTGCTGATGCGCCTGAGGGATGTCATGGTCTGTTCGGCGGGCGTCTTTCTCGCCGGCCGCTACATAACCGAATCGATCAAAGGAAACCGGAATGGATGCGTGGAAAAAGAGATCTGATGGACGATCGGCCCCGGATGAAACAGCGGTGCCGGACGACAGGCCGTCAACGCCGGAAGGGGTCATGAAGGTTTTTCGGGAAAGGCTGCGGTGCGCCCGGGCCGGAGAAAACCCAAAACCCGCCGGCCGGCCGTTTGTCACCGTCACCTATGCGCAGAGCGTGGACGGCAGCATCGCCGGCAGAAACCGGGAGCAGCTCCGGTTGAGCGGCGACGCGTCCATGTGCCTCACCCATCATCTCCGTGCCGCCCATGACGCCATCCTCGTCGGCATCGGCACGGTGCTGTCGGATGATCCCCGGCTGACGGTCCGCAGGGCCCCCGGCAAAAACCCGCAGCCGGTGGTTTTGGATACGCATTTCAGAACCCCGGACACCTGCCGCCTGATCCGAAACTCCGGTCTCCGGCCGTGGATCATGGGGGGAGACGCCGCTGCCGGGGCCGAGGCCGGCAGGCTCTCGGATACCGGCGCGGAGG
>AMWB02168326.1_pt4 | contig 12732 bp, 9 predicted proteins | sample 200311 | NCBI WGS metagenome assembly AMWB02 (sample SAMN02737377, study PRJNA173069) | bioreactor metagenome | biome: anode biofilm in microbial fuel cells | place: USA: California | collected 2010-12-16 | reverse complement strand
CTGACCGCGGCCGCCTCGCCGGCGCCGAGTTTCTAGCGCTTGCCGGCCGGCTTGTCGGCGAGCAGGGCCGGCGCCTCGGCGAGCAGGAATTCCCGGAAGGTTTCGGCGACCGGCAGCAGCGCCTTCTCGGCGCGGTGCACGACGAACCAGCGGCGGATGATCGGCGTGCCGGTGACCGGCAGCTTGACGATGCGGCCGACCTCGCATTCGAGCGAGACGGTGTGCGCGGAGATGAAGGCGAGGCCGAGGCCGGCCATCACCGCCTGCTTGATCGTCTCGTTGCCGACCATCTCCAGCAGATGGCGCGGCGCGATGCCGGCGTCGGCGAAGTAGCGCTCCATCGCCGCGCGCGTGCCCGAGCCGGGCTCGCGGATCAGGAAGGTTTCCTCGTTGAGCAGCTTCGGCGCGATCTGCTTCTTCGCGGCGAGCGGATGGTCGGGCGCCGCGACGATCACCAGCGGGTGATCGGCGAAGGCCTCGGCGACGGTGGCGAACTCCTGCGGCGGCTGGCCCATGATCGCCAGGTCGATCTCGTTGTCGGCGAGCTGGCGCACGATCGTCTCGCGGTTGTGCACGCGCAGGTCGATCTCGACGCCGGGCTTGCGGCGGCGGAACTCGGCCAGCAGGCGCGGCGCGAAATACTTGGCGGTGCTGATCACGCCGATCGCCAGCCGGCCGCCGCGCACGCCCTTGAGCGCGTCGAGCGCCTCCTCGGCTTCGCGCAGCTGCTGGGCGATGCGCCGCGCATGGCGCGCGATCTCCTCGCCGGCCTCGGTCAGGTAGACCTTCTTGCCGATCATTTCGGTGAGCGGCAGCCCGGCCTGCTCCTCGAGCTGCTTGACCTGCATCGAGACGGCGGGCTGCGTGAGGTGCAGCTCCTCGGCGGCGCGCGAGAACGACAGGTGGCGGGCCACCGATTCGAAAACCTTGAGTTGGCGCAGGGTGACGTGTTTCATGACCGCACTTTATCATCGGGATAAGAAATTGTGACTGTTCCTTATGCTTTCGCGCCGTTATCGTTGCGGGCATGAACACACTGCAAGCCCTGATTTTCGATGTCGATGGCACGCTCGCCGACACCGAGCGCGACGGCCACCGCATCGCCTTCAACCTGGCGTTCGAGGAGGCCGGCCTGCCCTGGCGCTGGGACGCGCGCCTCTACGGCGAGCTGCTGGCCGTCACCGGCGGCAAGGAACGCATGACCTACTACGCCGAGCGGCATGCGCCGGAACTGCTCGCCAAGCCCGGCTTCGACAACCTGATCCGCAAGCTGCACACGCTCAAGACCCAGCACTACGTGCACCTGGTGCAGGCCGGCCGCCTGCCGCTGCGGCCCGGCGTCGCGCGACTGATCGTCGATGCGCGCGCGGCCGGCGTCCGTCTCGCCATCGCCACCACGACCTCGCCGGAGAACGTCGCCGCGCTGCTGCGCGCCAGCCTCGCGCAGGAGGCGGAAAGCTGGTTCGACGTCGTCGGCGCCGGCGACATCGTGCCGGCGAAGAAGCCGGCGCCCGACATCTACCACTGGGTGCTGGCGCGCCTCGGCGTGCCGGCGGCGGCTTGCCTCGCGCTGGAGGATTCGGAAAACGGCCTCAAGGCCAGCCTGGGCGCAGGCATCCCGACGCTGATCACCGAGAACGCCTACACGCAAGGCCAGGACTTCACCGGCGCGCTTGCCGTGCTGCCGGATCTAGGGAAAACCACGCTGGCTGGCTTGCGGACGATTCACGAAAAGAGCTTATCGTCGGCATAAAAACTTGTGAATGTTATTTATGGATTGCTCTCACTAAGATGCCGTCCAGCGAAATGACAGACGAACATCACCGTTACCACTAGAGGAGAAGGGAACATGGATCAATCAGCACGTTATGCCGACCTGAGCCTGAAGGAAGAAGACCTGATCGCCGGCGGCAAGCACATCCTGTGCGCCTACAAGATGAAGCCCAAGGCCGGTACCGGCTATCTGGAGGCCGCCGCCCACTTCGCCGCCGAGTCATCCACCGGCACCAACGTCGAAGTGTCGACCACCGACGAGTTCACCAAGGGCGTCGATGCGCTGGTGTATCACATCGACGAGGCGACCGAGGAGATGCGCATCGCCTACCCGCTCGACCTGTTCGACCGCAACATCATCGACGGCCGCATGATGATCGTGTCCTTCCTGACCCTGACCATCGGCAACAATCAGGGCATGGGCGACATCGAGCACGCCAAGATGTACGACTTCTACGTGCCGCGCCGCGCCATCGAGCTGTTCGACGGCCCGGCCAAGGACATCTCCGACCTGTGGCGCATCCTCGGCCGTCCGGTCGTCGATGGCGGCTACATCGCCGGCACCATCATCAAGCCGAAGCTGGGCCTGCGCCCCGAGCCGTTCGCGGCTGCGGCCTACCAGTTCTGGCTCGGCGGCGACTTCATCAAGAACGACGAGCCGCAGGGCAACCAGGTCTTCTCGCCGATGAAGAAGACCATCCCGCTCGTCTACGACGCGATGAAGCGCGCGATGGACGAGACCGGCGAGGCCAAGATCTTCTCGGCCAACATCACCGCCGACGACCACGCCGAGATGATCGCCCGCGGCGAGTTCATCCTTTCCGCCTTCGGCCCGGACGCCGACAAGGTCGCCTTCCTGGTCGACGGCTACGTCGGCGGTCCCGGCATGGTGACCACCGCGCGCCGCTGGTTCCCGAACCAGTACCTGCACTACCACCGCGCCGGCCACGGCGCCGTCACCTCGCCCAGCTCCAAGCGCGGCTACACCGCTTACGTGCTGGCCAAGATGTCGCGCCTGCAGGGCGCGTCCGGCATCCACGTCGGCACCATGGGCTACGGCAAGATGGAAGGCGACAAGGACGATCGCGCCATCGCCTACATCATCGAGCGCGAGGAGTACCAGGGGCCGGCCTACCACCAGAAGTGGTACGGCATGAAGCCCACCACGCCGATCATCTCCGGCGGCATGAACGCGCTGCGCCTGCCCGGCTTCTTCGAGAACCTCGGCCACGGCAACGTCATCAACACCGCCGGCGGCGGCTCCTACGGCCACATCGATTCCCCGGCCGCCGGCGCCAAGTCGCTGCGCCAGGCCTACGAGTGCTGGAAGGCCAAGGCCGACCCGATCCAGTGGGCCAAGGAGCACAAGGAGTTCGCGCGCGCCTTCGAGTCCTTCCCGAAGGACGCCGACAAGCTGTTCCCGGGCTGGCGCGAGAAGCTGGGCGTCCATAAGTGAGCGACTACTGCATCCTCGAGGAGCCCTTCTATCAGCCGCAGGGCCGGGAAGTCGGGCTCTACGAGGCGGCGTACGCCGCGCGCCTGCCGGTGATGGTGAAGGGCCCGACCGGCTGCGGCAAGTCGCGCTTCGTCGAGTACATGGCCTGGAAGCTCGGCAAGCCGCTGATCACCGTGGCCTGCAACGAGGACATGACGGCGAGCGACCTGGTCGGCCGCTATCTGCTCGAGGCGAACGGCACGCGCTGGCTCGACGGCCCGCTGACCACCGCGGCGCGCATCGGCGCGATCTGCTATCTCGACGAGATCGTCGAGGCGCGCCAGGACACCACCGTGGTGATCCACCCGCTCACCGACCACCGCCGCACCCTGCCGCTCGACAAGAAGGGCGAGCTGGTGCAGGCGCATCCCGACTTCCAGCTGGTGATCTCCTACAACCCTGGCTACCAGTCGCTGATGAAGGATCTGAAACAGTCCACCAAGCAGCGCTTCACCGCCTTCGACTTCGACTACCCGGCACCTGAACTTGAAACGACCATCCTCGCGAAGGAGACGGGGCTGGCCGAGGGCACGGCCGCCAAGCTGGTGAAGGTCGGCCAGGCCGGCCGCAACCTGAAGGGGCATGGACTGGACGAGGGCATCTCGACGCGCCTGCTGGTCTATGCAGCGACGCTGATCAAGCGCGGCGTCGACGCGCGCGACGCCTGCCGCATGGCGCTGGTGCGGCCGATCACTGACGACGCCGACATCCGCGCGACGCTCGACCACGCGATCGACTCCACCTTCGTCTGAGCTCGCGGCCGTGGCGGACGTCGATAGCGACCTCGTTGCCTACCAGCACCCGCTGATGCGGCAGTACTGGGCGCGACTCGACAGCCGCTTTCCCCAGGTCGCCGAGGTGTTCGAAGAGATGATGGCCGAGGCCCTGCTGGTCATCGACCGGCCGGACCTCGACGCCTATCTCGACGCGGCGGGCTTTCTCGGCAAGCTCGGGCGCGGCGTCGAGCCCATCCTCGTCTTCCTCGAGGAATGGCCGTCGGTGGTCGCCGCGATGGGCAAGGAGGGCCACATCGTCCTGCCGAGGGTGATGGACTTCGTCAAGGCGATGCAGAAATCGCCGAACGGCAAGGCCATCGCGCCCTTCCTGCAGACGCTGGCCGCCGTCGCGCGCCGCTTGCAGTCTGCCGAGCAACTGCAGCACTATCTCGACATCGCGCGCGACCTGATGACGCGCACCACCGGCTCGATCCACGGCCACCACACCACCTTCCCCAGCCCGGGCCTGCCGCAGCTCTTCGAGCAGGCGCCACGGCTGCTCGAACTGCTGTCGATCGGCGGTCTCAAGAACTGGGTCGAGTACGGCACCCGCAACTACAGCCACCATCCGGAACGGCAGGAGGAGTATTTCGGCCTCAGGCTCGCCGACAGCCGCGCGGTGCTGCAACGCGAGCGGCGCGGCACGCTGTTCGCCGACGTCGAGCGCCAGCTCTCCCTCTACCTGCGCGCGCTGTGGCGGGACGACGACCAGCTCGTGCCGTATTCCACCGCCTTCGACGAACTGCGCAAGCCGGTTCCCTATTACGACAGGCTCGGCCTGCGCGTGCCCGACGTGTTCGAGGATTCCGGCGCCATCGCAGGCATCGACCGCTACCGCGCGGTGCTCGCCCACATGGTCGGTCACCGGCGCTGGAGCACGCCGCAGATCGCCGACAACTGGAGCCCGTTCCAGCGCATGGCCGTCGAGTTCTTCGAGGACTGCCGCGTCGAGACCTTGTTGATCAGGGAGTTTCCCGGCCTGCGCCGCATCTTCCGCGCGCTGCATCCGAAGCCGGTCGAAGATGCCTGCGATCCGGAAACCACGTCGTGCCTGCGCCACCGTCTCGCGATGTTCTCGCGCGCCTGCCTCGACCCCGACCATGGCTACCGCGACGCCGACCTCAACGAGTTCGTGCGGCGCTTCCACGCACTGCTCGCCGACGGACCGGCCAGCACGGCCGAGATCGCCGGCCTCGCGCTCGCCTACGTCGCCAGGACGCGCCGCCAGAGCGACCAGCTGCCGAAGGTGCGCTTCGAGGACACGGTGATCGACTACCGCGACGACAACCGCCATCTGTGGACCTTCATCGAGGACAGCGACGACGAGGATTTCTTCGACGATCCGAACAAGCAGCTCGCCAAGGAGTCCGAGATCGTCGGCCTGCCGCCGCGCCACTACCACGAGTGGGATTATGCGACGCAGACCTTCCGCCCCGACTGGGCGAGCGTCTACGAGGCGCTGCATCCCTCCGGCAACTCTGCCGACATCGACAAACTGCTGCTGAAGCACGCGGCGCTCGCCAAGCAGCTCAAGCGCCTGCTCGATCTGCTCAAGCCGCAGGACAAGGTGCGCATCCGCTACCAGGAAGAAGGCAGCGAGCTCGACCTCGACGTGGCGCTGCGCGCGCTGATCGACTTCAAGGGCGGCGCCACGCCCGATCCGCGCATCAACATGAGTCATCGCACCGACGGCCGCGACATTGCCGTGCTGCTGCTGGTGGATCTGTCGGAGTCGCTCAAGCAGAAACTCGGTGCTGGCGAGGCGGCGCAAACCATCCTCGAATTGAGCCAGGAAGCGGTGTCGCTGCTGGCCTGGGCGATCGACCGGCTCGGCGACCCGCTGGCCATCGCCGGCTTCCATTCGAACACGCGCCACGAGGTGCGCTACCAGCACATCAAGGGTTTCTCCGAGCGCTGGGACGATACGGTCAAGGCGCGCGTCGCGGCGATGGAAGCGGGCTGGTCGACGCGCATGGGCGCCGCGCTGCGCCATGCCGGCCACTACCTCGGCGCGCGCAAGGCCGACAAGCGCATCCTGCTGTTGCTCACCGACGGCGAGCCGGCCGACATCGACGTCACCGACCCGCAGCACCTGCGCGCCGACACGAAAAAGGCCGTCGAGGAGCTCGACGCGCAGGGCATCGCGACCTTCTGCCTGTCGCTCGACCCCGGAGCGGACGAGTACGTTCGGGAGATTTTCGGCAACCGCTTCCGTGTGCTCGACCGCATCGAGCGTCTGCCGGAACAGCTGCCGATGCTGTATCTGTCCCTCACCAAATAATGACGCCGGCAATGCTGCGCAGCAATAGCAGCGAGCTTATTCTGACCATAAGAAAAAGTGACTGGCGCTTATGAGTCAAGGCTAATACATTCCGACCATCTGCTCGGCGGACGGGCTTGCTGGCTCTGCCGAAAACTGTTTCTCCACTCCCTCTGGCGCTGTTGGCCAGTTTGGCCCCGCCCCCGACCGGGGGCGGGGGTTTTCTTCGACGGGGGTGGCAGGCAGTCCGGCAGAAAACACAAGAAAGCGCTCACTGGCTGCCGATAAGGAGGGATATATGCAGGTTGCTCGCATCACGCTGTCTCAGTTCATCAATGAGACACAGCGCAAGATTCCGGGTGCGACCGGGGATTTCACCGGCCTGATCAACGATATCGCCACCGCAAGCAAGGTGATCGCCAGCTTCGTCGGCAAGGGCGCGCTGATCGCCAGCGGCAAGGACCTGAACCATAAGCTCGAGGCGATGGCCAACGAGGTGATGCTGCAGGCCGGCGTCGCGATGGGCCATCTTGCCGCGATGGCTTCCGAGGACATGGACGGCATCAACGTCGCCCAGCCGCGCGGCAAGTACCTGCTGGTGTTCGACCCGCTCAACGGCTCGGGCAACCTCGACATCAATTTCCAGACCGGCACGATCTTCTCGATCCTGCGCGCGCCCGATCCCAAGCACAAGGCGAAGCAGGAGGACTTCCTGCAGCCCGGCGTCGACATCGTCTGCGCCGGCCTGATCCAATACGGCGCGTCGACGCGCCTGATCCTCACCACCGGCGCCGGCGTCGATGGCTTCACGCTCGACCGCGAGATCGGCGAGTACGTGCTGACGCACCCGCAGATGAAGATTCCCCAGGAGGCATCCACCTTCGCCATCAACGCCTCCAACGAGAAATACTGGGAACCGCCGGTGCGCCGCTACGTGCAGGAATGCATGGCCGGCAAGGAGGGTCCGCGCGGCAAGGACTTCGGCATGCGCTGGGTCGCCTCGCTGGTCGCCGAGGCCTACCGCATCCTCACCCGCGGCGGCGTGTTCCTCTACCCGCACGACGAGCGGACGCGCGAGCAGGGCGGCCGCCTCGGCCTGATCTACGAGGCCGACCCGATCGCCTTCATCATCGAGCAGGCGGGCGGCGCGGCGATCACCGGCCGCAACCGCATCCTCGACATCAAGCCCGCTGAACTGCACCAGCGCGCCCCCTTCATCTTCGGCTCGAAGGACGAGGTGGACCGCCTGCACCGCTATCACCAGGAATACGTCGAAGGCAAGGACCCGAGCAGCTACGACATGCCGCTGTTCTCGTCACGCTCCCTGTTCCGCTGAACCCATTTCTTTTCTTTCGGAGACGATCATGTCGGTCAAGCATCCCATCATCGCGATCACCGGCTCCTCGGGAGCGGGCACCTCGACGGTCACCAAGTCCTTCGCGCACGTGTTCCGCCGCGAGAAGATCACCGCCGCGATCATCGAGGGCGACTCCTTCCACAAATACGACCGCAAGGCGATGAAGGAGACCGCCGCCGAGCAGGCCAAGCAGGGCAACAACCACTTCAGCCACTTCGGCGCCGACGCCAACGAACTCGAACTGCTCGAGAGCCTGTTCAAGCAGTATGGCGAGACCGGAGGCGGCAAGCGCCGCTACTACCTGCACAACCACGAGGAGGCCGCGCCGTGGAAGCAGGAGCCGGGCACCTTCACGCCCTGGCAGGACCTGCCGCCCTCCGACGTGCTGTTCTACGAGGGTCTGCACGGCGCCGTCGTCACCGACAAGGTGAACGTCGCCCAGCATGCCGACCTGCTGGTGGGCGTGGTGCCGATCATCAACCTCGAATGGATCCAGAAGCTGATCCGCGACAAGGGCGCGCGCGGCTACTCGACCGAGGCGGTGGTCGACACCATCCTGCGCCGCATGCCGGACTACGTGAACTACATCACGCCGCAGTTTTCGCGCACCCACGTGAACTTCCAGCGCGTGCCGACCGTCGATACCTCGAACCCGTTCATCGCCCAGGACATCCCGACGCCGGACGAGAGCTTCGTGGTGATCCGCTTCGCCAACCCGAAGGGCATCGACTTCCCCTACCTGCTGTCGATGATCCACGACTCCTTCATGTCGCGCCCCAACGTCATCGTCGTGCCGGGCGGCAAGATGGAGATCGCGATGCAGCTGATCTTCACGCCGATGATCCTGCGCCTGATGGAGAACAAGCGCCGCGCCATGGCCATCTGACCGGCCGCACCCCAGATTCCCACAACCTTAGCAGCCGGGTTTCGCGAGTAGAATTTCGCGTTTCCCGGGGAGGAAAGCACTAATGTCCGCCACTTTCAGCGATTTCGAGCCGCCCGTGTTCAACAACCTGACCAGCGCGATCCGCGCCCTCGCCATGGACGCCGTGCAGAAGGCCAATTCCGGCCATCCCGGCGCCCCGATGGGCATGGCGGAGATCGCCGAGGTGCTGTGGAACCACCACATGCGCCACAACCCGAACAACCCGAAGTGGGCCAACCGCGACCGCTTCGTGCTGTCGAACGGCCACGGCTCGATGCTGATCTACGCGCTGCTGCACCTGACCGGCTACGACGTCGGCATCGACGACATCAAGAACTTCCGCCAGCTGCATTCCAAGACCCCGGGCCACCCCGAGTACGGCTACACTCCCGGCGTCGAGACTACCACCGGCCCGCTCGGCCAGGGCATCACCAACGCCGTCGGCATGGCGATGGCCGAGAAGCTGCTCGCCGCGCAGTTCAACAAGCCCGGCCACGAGATCGTCGACCACCGCACCTGGGTGTTCCTCGGCGACGGCTGCCTGATGGAGGGCATCTCGCACGAGGCCTGCGCGCTGGCCGGCACCTGGGGCCTGGGCAAGCTGACCGCCTTCTGGGACGACAACGGCATCTCGATCGACGGCCACGTCGAGGGCTGGTTCACCGACGACACGCCGAAGCGCTTCGAGGCCTATGGCTGGCACGTGATCCGCAACGTCAATGGCCACGATCCCGAGTCGCTGAACAAGGCGATCGAGGAAGCCAAGGCCGTCACGGACAAGCCGACCTTCATCCAGTGCAAGACCGTCATCGGTGCCGGCTCGCCGAACAAGGCCGGCACTCACGACGTGCACGGCGCGCCGCTCGGCGACGCCGAGATCGCCGCCGCCCGCCCGCACATCGGCTGGCACTTCGGCCCGTTCGAGATTCCCAAGGAAGTCTATGAGGCCTGGGACGCCAAGAAGAAGGGCGCCGAGTGGGAAGACGGCTGGAACCAGAAGTTCGCGCACTACGCCAAGGCCTTCCCCGCCGAAGCCGCCGAGTTCAAGCGCCGCATGGCGGGCGACCTGCCGGCCAACTGGGCCGAGCATGCGAAGAAGGCGATCGCCGCCGCGAATGAAAAGGGCGAGACCGTCGCCACCCGCAAGGCCAGCCAGCTCGCCATCAATGCGCTGGCGCCTGCCCTGCCGGAGTTCCTCGGCGGCTCCGCCGACCTGACCGGCTCCAACCTGACCAACTGGACGGGCTGCAAGCACGTGTTCCAGAAGGAGCCCGGCAACTACATCTCCTACGGCGTGCGCGAGTTCGGCATGGCGCACATCATGAACGGCATGGCGCTGCACGGCGGCCTGCTGCCCTTCGGCGGCACCTTCCTGATGTTCTCCGAGTACGCGCGCAACGCGCTGCGCATGTCGGCGCTGATGAAGCAGCGCGTGATCTACGTGTTTACGCACGACTCGATCGGCCTCGGCGAGGATGGTCCGACCCACCAGCCGGTCGAGCAGATCGCCACGCTGCGCCTGATCCCGAACATGGACCTCTGGCGCCCCTGCGACACCGTCGAGACCATGGTGGCCTGGGCCGCCGCGGTCGAGAAGAAGACCGGCCCGAGCTCGCTGGCCCTGTCGCGCCAGAACCTGCCCTTCGTCAAGCGCGACGCCGCCACCATCGAGAGCATCAGGAAGGGCGGCTACGTGATCTCCCCGGCCAAGGGCGCGGCGCGTGCCGTGCTGATCGCCACCGGCTCGGAGGTCGAGCTCGCGCTCAAGGCGCAGGAGGCGCTGGCGCAGCAGGAAATCCACGTCAATGTCGTGTCGATGCCCTCGACCAACGTCTTCGACCGCCAGGACCAGGCCTGGAAGGACAGCGTGCTGCCCAAGGGCCTGCCGCGCATCGCCATCGAGGCCGGCGTCACCGACGGCTGGTGGAAATACGTCGGCGGCGAAGGCGCGGTGATCGGCATCGACCGCTTCGGCGAATCCGCGCCGGCCGGCGTGCTGTTCAAGGAGTTCGGCTTCACGGTGGCGAACGTCGTGAAGGCCGTCGAGTCATTCATCTAATCACAACCAGGAGAAAACATACATGGCTATCAAAGTCGGCATCAACGGATTCGGCCGCATCGGCCGCATGGCGTTCCGCGCCATCGCCAAGGACTTCCCGGAACTCGAAGTCGTCGCCATCAACGACCTGCTCGAACCCGGCTATCTCGCCTACATGCTCAAATATGACTCCGTGCATGGCCGCTTCAACGGCGACATCAAGGTCGACGGCAACAACCTGGTGGTGAATGGCAAGAAGATCCGCCTGACCGCCGAGAAGGATCCGTCCAACCTGAAGTGGGGCGAGGTCGGCGCCGACATCGTCATCGAGTCCACCGGCTTCTTCCTGACCAAGGAAACCTGCCAGAAGCACGTCGACGCGGGCGCCAAGAAGGTCGTGCAGTCGGCGCCGTCGAAGGACGACACCCCGATGTTCGTCTACGGCGTGAACCACGAGAAATACGCCGGCGAGACCATCGTCTCCGCCGCCTCCTGCACCACCAACTGCCTGGCGCCGGTCGCCAAGGTGCTCAACGACAACTGGGGCATCAAGCGCGGCCTGATGAGCACCGTGCATGCCGCCACGGCGACGCAGAAAACCGTCGACGGCCCGTCCTCCAAGGACTGGCGCGGCGGCCGCGGCATCCTCGAGAACATCATCCCGTCCTCGACCGGCGCCGCCAAGGCCGTCGGCGTGGTGCTGCCCGAGCTGAAGGGCAAGCTGACCGGCATGGCCTTCCGCGTGCCGACCTCCGACGTCTCGGTGGTCGACCTGACCGTCGAGCTGAACAAGGATGCGCCCTACGAGGACATCTGCAAGGCGATGAAGGCCGCTTCCGAAGGCGCGCTCAAGGGCGTGCTCGGCTACACCGACGAGAAGGTGGTGTCGACCGACTTCGTCGGCAACAGCGCCCCGTCGACCTTCGACGCCGAGGCCGGCATCGCGCTCGACAAGACCTTCGTCAAGGTCGTCGCCTGGTACGACAACGAGTACGGCTACACCTGCAACATGCTGCGCTTCGTCAAGCACGTCGCCTCGAAGTAAGAGATTCACCATCCAAGCATTGCGTCCCGTCACACGGGCGCAATGCTTCAGTGGTTAATTTCAAAAAAGATATCCAGGAGACAAACATGCCCAAGTTCATCCGCATGACCGATCTCGACCTCAAGGGCAAGCGCGTGTTCATCCGCGCCGACCTCAACGTGCCGGTCAAGGACGGCAAGGTCACCTCCGACGCCCGCATCACCGCCTCGATGCCGACCATCGAGCACTGCCTGAAGGCCGGCGCCAGGGTGATGGTCACCTCCCACCTCGGCCGCCCGACCGAGGGTGAATTCAAGCCCGAGGACTCGCTGCAGCCGGTCGCCGACGTGATGGCCAGGAAGCTCGGCAAGCCGGTGCGCGTGATCCAGAACTGGGTGGACGGCGGCTTCGACGTCAAGGAAGGCGAGGTGGTGCTGCTCGAGAACTGCCGCGTCAACAAGGGCGAGAAGAAGAACGTCGAGGAGACCGCGAAGAAGTACGCCGCCCTCTGCGACATCTTCGTCATGGACGCCTTCGGCACCGCCCACCGCGCCGAAGCCTCGACCTACGGCATCGCCCAGTTCGCCCCGGTCGCCTGCGCCGGCCTGCTGCTGACCGAGGAACTCGACGCCCTCGATAAGGCGCTCGCCAATCCGGCCCGGCCGATGGTCGTCATCGTCGGCGGCTCCAAGGTTTCCACCAAGCTGACCGTGCTCGAGTCGCTCTCCGAGAAGGTCGACCAGCTGGTGGTCGGCGGCGGCATCGCCAACACCTTCCTGGCCGCCATGGGCAAGAAAGTCGGCAAGTCGCTGTGCGAGCACGACCTGATCCCGACCGCCAAGGCGCTGATCGAGAAGATGGCCAAGCGCGGCGCCTCGATCCCGATCGCCGTCGATGTCGTCTGCGGCAAGAAGTTCGACGCCGCCGAGCCGGCGGTGCTCAAGAGCGCCGACCAAGTGGCCGACGACGACATGATCTTCGACATCGGCCCGCAGTCGGCTCAGCAGCTCGTCGACATCATCGCCAAGGCCGGCACCATCGTCTGGAACGGCCCGGTCGGGGTATTCGAGTTCGACCAGTTCGG
>AMWB02002010.1_pt2 | contig 12735 bp, 10 predicted proteins | sample 200311 | NCBI WGS metagenome assembly AMWB02 (sample SAMN02737377, study PRJNA173069) | bioreactor metagenome | biome: anode biofilm in microbial fuel cells | place: USA: California | collected 2010-12-16 | reverse complement strand
GGCCGCCGCTCGCACCATAGCCGAGCGTGGGGTGCAGCTCATCGGTACCGCTCATGGCAATAGCCTGGAAAACCTGGTAATGAACCCGATTCTTGCCGATCTGGTCGGTGGGGTGCAGACGGTTATTTTAGGCGACGAAGAAGCTCGGCGACGCGGAACCACCAAGACCGTGAATGAACGTAGGGCTCCGCCGACGTTTGAAATCCTGATCGAGATGGTGGATCGCAACGAAGTTCTGGTACACAGGGATACCGCACAGGCTGTTGATACGATCCTGCGCGGCCTCCTGCCGCACTGCGAATCTCGAAAATGTGGTGAAAAAGGCGACATAGAAATTGTTGAACACCAAGAAGAACCAGCCTCCTCGACCATACAGCCGCCTGTGGTAAAAAACAGGAATGCTCTTACCGCCGGGCCTCCCCGCATTCACCTCCACCGAGTAAACCGGGATCTGGTCGAGCGGGTGACCCGAGACCTTGGCCTGAACCTGCGCATAGGCGTCAAGGCGGAAAAGGCCGATTTGATTCTCGCTTTACGTTCCCGCAATCACGATCCAGCTTTCAAGCGTCTCTCCCAGTCGACGGCGGCATCGGTCCATCTGCTGAAGAGAAATACCACGTCCGAGATCCGGCGCCTGCTGGTGCGACTGTTCAATTTCGTGCCAGGAATCGATCAACAGGACATAGAGCAGGCACTCCAGGAAACCAGGGCGGCAATGCAGCGCGTCATGGACGAGGGCCTCGAGGTTGCTCTAACCCCACGGCGCCCGGCACTGCGCAAGGTTCAGCACCGTCTGATTTCAAGCTGTGGACTTGAATCGACCAGCGTCGGGATGGAGCCGACGCGTCATCTGGTCGTGTACCCGCCACACCAGGAGCCTCCCCGCAGGTCAGGCTATGTTTTCGATGAACAGGGCCCCCGCCGGGAAAGTTGAGACAGGAGTAGGCTGCGCCATTCCTGCGTGCCTTTAACAACAAAGTTCGCTTATGTAAGACATGGACCCTGTATATAAAGTGCTATCTCGTGTATAGTATTATGAAGCAATTACCTTCCAAGCGATCAGCAATGTTCACAAGAGCCAGGATGATCACCAGAGTATGCAGTCAACGAGTTTAAAAGCCCGCTTTTCCCTGTCGATAGTTGCGATCTATCTTCTTCTCGGCACCATCACTTTCATTGCCATTCATTTGAGCACTGAAAAGATAATAAACTCTCTGGGTACCCGTTTTGCCATTAAACAGGCTCTTTTGGAAAAATCGAAACTGATGTCTCAGATTCAGCGCGACCTGACGCTGTCTCTAAAGATGGCCAATTCACCTCTGATTCAACAATGGGTTAGCAATGAAGAGAACCGTGCACTCGAGCGACAGGTACTGGCGGAACTTGAAAGTTACCGGCAGAGCTTTGAGGGGAAGAGTCTTTTTATTGCCATAGCGGGTTCCGGCCACTACTATTATGGCGACGGCAGTTCAAGTGATTTTACCGTGCCCAGATATACTCTCAATGCCGAGAATAAAAATGATGCCTGGTTTTTTCGATCGCTTAAGGATGTTGAGTCTTTCCAATTAAATATCGACTATGATAACCATCTCGATCTCAATAAAATCTGGTATAATGTGGTTATCCGTGACCCTGCAGATCGAAAGATCGGTCTTGGGGGCAGTGGTCTTGATATAACCAGTTTTATCAGTCAGGTTGTCGATATTGACGAACCGGGCATTGAAACCATTCTGTTTAGCAGTAATGGCAATATTGAAGGGCACAAGGATCGGAACTATGTGATTCACAACAGCAAGGTTCGCGGTGATGAAAAGAAATTTATCATTTTTGATCTCCTTGATTCCGAAGCCGACCGGAACAAAGCGCGGATTGCCATGGACCGGCTTACCACGGGGCAATCCGAAGTAGAGAATATGTCCCTGTCAATGCGGGGGCAGGAGTATCTGGCGGCCATTGCTTACATGCCCGAAATCCACTGGTTCAATCTGGTACTGATTGATGCACAGCAGGTGATCGGTTTTCGCAGTTTTCTGCCCATCCTGGCGATTTCCATCGCTTCATTATTGATTATCGTGGTGATTATTAGTGTTCTCATGAACCGGCTGGTGCTGACCCGATTATCGGTTCTGTCCGTTTCTGCTCGTCGGATGGCGCAAGGGGACTTCAATGTTTCGGTCGAATCATACGCAAAAGATGAAATCGGGACGCTTACTTCAGCATTCAATGAGATGGCCCTGATGGTGAAAGATCACAGTGACAATCTCGAACAGAAAGTAAGACAACGGACTGAAGAGCTGAAACTTTCACACAGCAAACTTGCCGACTCGAACAAACAGATAATGGACAGCATTCGTTATGCGCAACTCATCCAGACTACTATTCTGCCGTCGGAAGAGCAGGTGCAGCATCTGCTCGGTGATTTTTTTGCACTCTATCTGCCAAGAGACATTGTTGGCGGTGATTTCTATTTTTTCCGCGCCCTTGATGACGGGTGGCTTTTGGCCATCATCGATTGCACTGGTCACGGTGTGTCCGGCGCGTTTATGACAATGACTGCTAATGCGGTGCTGTCACATATCATTGACAATGGGGAGACAGACGATCCGGCAAGGATCATCGAAACCCTCAACGAGCAATTCCATGCGACTCTGCATCGAAACACCAAGGACAGTCTTCTGGATTATGGCCTGGATATTGGCTTGTGCTGCTATAAAAAGAGAGCAAATACTCTCAGTTTTTCGGGCGCACGGATAGATCTGCATTATGTTGTCGGCGGAGAAGTGCAGACCATCAGCGGCCAGCGCAAGTCTATTGGGTATCGTCGCCGGGATCGACGTCTTCTCCTGGAAAACAAGACAGTAGAGGTGGACAGAGATATTTGTTTTTACCTGACGACCGATGGTATACTCGACCAGTCCGGAGGTGACCAGGGCTGGGGGTTTGGCAGACGCAGGTTCAAAGAGCTGATAACCTCAACAGCACCCCTGCCGATGACAGAACAGAGGGAAAAAATGCGGAAAGAATTAGCTTCCTATCAGAAAGATTATCCGCAACGGGATGATATCACTGTAATTGGTTTTCGACCAGCACCATAACTCTCCAACTTCAAATGACAATTTCATGAAACAAATCGACTTGTACGACCTCAAGCAGATGGTGAACAAACATGGTGTCCTGATCAGTTTTGCCGGACCTTTCTCCCATGGAATTATTGAAGAGCTTGGTATGGCCGTCACCAAGTATCTGGAAACTCAGGCTTTGTCCAAGGCCACACTCATGGATGTTTTTTCGGTTTTTATTGAGCAGGCGCAGAATGTCCGTAATTATGCAGTCAATCAAAAGGCTGAAGGCGCCACTGACCTGGATTTTAACAGCGGGATTGTGACAATCGGACGAAGTGGGCCGCATCATGTCGTATGTTCCGGTAATTTTCTGAAAAAGTGCGACGTCGAAAAGTTGATCTGCAGGCTCGATCAACTCCACAGCCTGGATAAAATCGGATTAAAAGCATTGTACAAACAACAGATGCACCTGAAGCGTGAACCAGGGCAGGGGGGAGGACTGGGCCTTATTGCCATGTCGCGGAAATCCGCCCTGCCACTCGAATATGAGGTTCGGGAACTGAACGAAAAATATTGTTTTTTTAGTCTTTACGCAACGGTATAGGATACAACATGGATAGCTTATATTTGCAGGAAACAAAGTCATCTCCGGCGATAGCTTTTAACGCTGAAAGCGGGATCCTGGAAATTTCCGGCGAATCTTACCCGGAGAACTCGTACGCATTCTATAAACCACTGCTGCAATGGATCACCCTTTTTGCCATGCATTTCCCCGGATCGATTATTTTCAATTGCCGCATCAGTTATCTCAACACCGGCAGCACAAAAAGCATGATGGACATCTTTGACCTCTTTGAAGATCGCTTTCGTCGAGGCCGGGAGGTCCAGGTGAATTGGTTCTGCGATAGTGAAAATGACCGGGCAGTTGAAACTGCCGAGGAGTTTATGGAAGATGTTACCTTCCCTTTCGACATTAAACCGTTGGCGAGTAATTGATGACTTATCGGAGGGAACATGACAGAGAATACCGCCACGATCGCTGCCATTAAAAGCCGTCTGGCTTCTCCGCATGATCAGGAGACTACGTACAGTCGTGAGGAGGTGGCTGCGCTGCTCTCTGCCTATGAGACGCTGGGGGACAGGCTTGACCGGATCGTCAAGATAAGTGATGGCTATCAATATGAGATGAAAGTTCTGACGGACGAATTACATCAGGCTCTGCTCAATGTCAAAACCCTCAAAGGTCTTATCCCAATATGCGCTTCGTGTAAAAAAATCCGCACAGGGGATGGGTATTGGCGACAGATCGAGCTATATATTGCGGAGAATTCGGAAGCAAGTCTTTCCCACGGACTTTGCCCTGAGTGTACCACCAATTATATGCACTTGGCGTCTGTCACCGATTTTCCGGAATCCGTGACGCAGAACTCTTCCATCAACGTCTCAAAAATTGATCTGGAAAATCCGGTTATTTCTCATAATATCAATATTCTAAACAATAGACACTTTGACGGCACACCATTGCGCGGGGATTTGCACAGGCTGCTGGAAAAATACATTTTATTAGAGAAACGACAGCGACGTATCGCTCGAATCAGTGACAAATATCAGTATGAGATAAAAGAGATCAAAGAAAAATTTGAACGGGAGTCAAAAATTGATTATCTGACCGGACTTGCTAATCGACGGGAAATGTATCGAGTGATGCAGGCGGAAATCGCCAGGGTCAGCCGGTATGGAGGCAATCTTTCGCTTATCATGTTTGATTATGATAACTTCAAGAGCATCAACGATACCCATGGACATGAGGCCGGCGACATGATTCTGCAGCATGGCACAAGCTTATTGCTGGAGGTTCTTCGTCAGGAAGACACTTTGGGCCGCTGGGGGGGAGAGGAGTTCATGCTCATCCAGCCTGGTAACAGCCGGGAGGGGGTTGTTCACAGCGCAGAAAGGCTGCGGTTGATCATAGAACAGCATCCTTTGCAATATAAAACGGTGACGATAGGGGCGACCATCAGCCTTGGTATTGCCATGTACCATCCGGGCGAGTCTCTTGATGATCTTGTCTCTCGTGTTGATTCGAGTCTTTATCACGCGAAAAGACAAGGTAAAAACCAGGTCGGCTCCCTGTAGATTCGATAAACGAACACATCAGGAATGGCCGATTGGCTTGCTATCCTTTTTATTGCAACGAATGCAGACCAATCATATTTCCTTCTGTGTCAATGACCAAGGCTATAAAGCCATACTGGCCGATAGATATTTTCTCCCTCTGTATCTGGCCGCCGGCCTTGACTGCCTTTGCTGCCTCGACGGCACAATCGGTGCAGCTGAAGTAGACCAGTATGCTGTTGCTGCCTGAGGTGAATCCCGGCATGCTGACCAGTGCGCCTGAAGCACCGTAACTTTCAAAATCCATAGGAAAAGCCCATAACTCCATCCCGGGCTCCAACCCCGGATTTTCAAGCTTTGCCAGCTCAATGCCAAAAACCTCCTGATAGAACGCTTTGGCGCGATGCATATCCTGAACGTAAATTTCAAACCAGCCTACAGGATTGCTCATATGCTGTATCCTCCCAACCTAACGCAGGTTCGGTGCTTCACATCTTATTTTTTTCAACCCCATCTGGCGAAAAATTTCCACCCACTCTGTTGGAGCAACCTGGTCTCAAGACCTGAAAATAACAGCGGTAATAAACGGATGTACTGAAGGCAGGCAGATAGGCGTAAACCTGCTGTGCATAAATGAAAATGATATTGCGAATTCCCAGGCACATTTGTTTTGGAGTGTCGAGGATATTGTAGTCATGCAATGCCTTCCAGTGTTCTGCCTCGTTTTCTGGAAGGGGTGCTTTCTTCATTTTTTTTAAAACCTTTTCGTCGAACGTTAAACCTCCGCATGAGCTGGTGAATGTGATCCGCTGGTATGACTTGTTCTTTGCTTAGGTGACAGGCACTGTTTCTTCATGTGTCAAATAATAAGAATTCTTTTTCTGTTTGCTTAACAATTGAGGTGAATTTCAGACAAAGATTGTTGGAAGGACGAGTTCATATTCTGAATCGATGCACTGTCTGCTGGTTGGTGAAATTAGAAATATTCAGTTGGAATTGATAGCCATGCGCGATTAAAGACGTACCAAAGGCCGTAAACTGCTCACCTCTTCTCGTTCGGCATCCTCCATCCGCCGCCAAGTGCTTTAAACAGATCGACAGAGCCATTCAGGCGATAGAGCCTGGCCGTAACCATTGCAAGTCTTGCCTCCTGGCAGGATCTCCGCATGGAGAGGATCTCACCATAGTTTGCAAATCCCAAAGAAAACCGCTGGCTGATAAGATTCAAGGCCGCGGTCGTTGCCCCTTCTTTTTTGTGAAGTTCCCTCTCAAATATCTGCAAATTTCTCTGGGAAGAGAGGGCGTCGCGCACTTCTTTAAAGGCCGTCTGCACGCCTGCCTTGTAGCGGGCAAGCTGTTCCTGGTTTTTGGCAAGGGCGAGGTCAACGCCGCTTCCGGTCCGGCCGAAATCGGCGAGAGGCCCGACGATACTTCCTCCCAGCGCCCAGGTGCGGACCGAGCCTTTGTAGATGTTGTCGATATCAAGGCTGGTTACTCCGAGCAGCCCGACAAGAGAAATGGTCGGGAAATAGGCGGCACGGGCGTAGCCGACATTGAAATTACTGGCGATAAGCATCTGTTCCAGGGCGGCAAGATCGGGACGACGCAGGAGCAGGTCTGAAGGAAGATCTTCGGGCGTAATCGGCGGTACTGGCAGAGAATCAAGATTTTTGCCACGCCTCTGTGTTGCCGCCAATATCTGTTGCGGTGATCGGCCAAGAAGGGTTGCAAGTGCGCCCTCAGCCTTTTCCAGCTGGTCGGATATTTTGGGCAGTTCCGCCGTTCGCGCGGCCAGTTGTGCCTCTGCAATCCGGAGGGAAATTTCCGGAGTCGCCCCCGCCTCGAATTGCTGAGCCGCCAGCTGGTGCATTTCCTCCTCGGTGTCAACCAGCTCCTGCATGACGCGAAGACTGTTCTCAAGGGCAAGAATATTGAAGTAGAGCTGCGCGGTTGCCGCACTGACGGAGAGCCGTACGGCATCCCGATAGTATGACTGGCCGCGATAGAGTGCGAAGGCGGCTTGTTGTGCACTGGCCTGTTTGCCCCAGAGATCGATTTCATAGGTCAGGAGACCGCCGGTAAAACCGTTGTTGCCGGGGGTATTCGAGAAGAGTGGATTTTCGCCAAAATCGATCTGTGAACGTGTGTGCAGGCCAAGAAGACCGACCAACGGCAAGCGGTTGGCGGTGGCGTAGTCATACTGAGCCTTCGTCTGCATGAGTCTTGCCGAGGCAACGGCGACGTCACTGTTGCCGCCGAGCGCTTCATTGATTAATTTTGTGAGTGTCGGGTCCTGGTAGCTTTGCCACCACTGCTGTATTGCGGTCTCTTTTTCACGTTGTGCCGCCTCGGAGGACGGCCATTTGTCGGGCATCACAAAGGCCGGTCGGTGGTATTCCGGCGCAAGCCAGGTGCAGCCGGAAAGACCGAGGGACAGGATGAGAATGCAGAAAGGCAGGGATTTCATTGGCTGCTCCCGGAAGTACCAGCTATAGGTGTTTCCTTGATTTTGAACCATAAAACATACAGTGAAGGCAGGAAAATCAGCGTAAGCACGGTGGCAACCGCGAGCCCGCCCATGATGGCATAGGCCATTGGCCCCCAGAAAACTGTAGGGGCAATGGGCACCATGCCGAAAATCGCGGCAAATGCCGTCAGCATGATCGGGCGAAATCGCAGGCAGGTCGCATCGGCAACCGCATCCCAGTCCGTTTGCCCTGCCTGTTTCTCCATTTCTATCTGGTGGACGAGGATAACCGAATTCCTGATGATCATGCCGATGAGAGCCACGACACCCAGCAGGGCGACAAAACCGAGCGGCTGGCGGGTTGTCAGCAACGCCAGTACTACCCCGATCACACCGAGCGGTGCGACACTCAACACCAGCACCAGGTGCTTGAAATTTTCCAGCTGGATCATCAGGATTGCCATCATGAGAAGCAGCATCACCGGCATGATGACCATGACCGAGGTCTGGGACTCAGCACTTTCCTCAACGGTGCCGCCGACCACAATCTGGTAGTCTGGCGGCAGGGCCCGGTTCAGTTGCTCCACCTTCACTTGCAGTTCGTTGACGACGGTCGCCGGCAGGATATTATTGGTGACATCGGCCTGGACGGTAAGGGTCGGAACCCGGTCCCGGCGCCAGATCAGAGGAAAATCCTGACCATACTCAATTTTCGCCACGACAGTTAAAGGCATCGATTTTCCGGACGGCAGTTGGATGCTCAGGGACCGCAGGTCGTTAATCGATGTCCTCTCCGCGGTCTTGCCCCGCAGCACCACGTCCACCAGGTAGATGTCGTCGCGAATCTGTGTCGCTACCACCCCGGATACGCTGGTATATATCGCCTGAGCAATAGCCGCGGTGGTCAGGCCAAGCCGTTTGGCCTCCTCCTGCATGATGTGAATCCGCAGGGCGCGATTCGATTCCCCCCAGTTAAAGTTGATCTTGCGCAGATGGGGCGAGTTCCCCATAATATTTGCCAGTTTTTGTGCCTGTTGTTTGACGATGACCGGATCGACACCGCTTACCCGATATTGTACTGGCCAGCCGACCGGCGGGCCAAGTTCCAGCGCAAACAGTCCCGCGACAACCTCTGGCACCTGGTTGGCAAGCTTTTCCTCAAGGCTCCGGCGCACCCGCTCCCTGGCGGCAATGCCTTTGGTTACCACCACCGTCTGGGTGAAAAACTTGTTTTTCAGCTGTTCATCAAGGGGCAGATAGAAACGGATCGCCCCTCGGCCGATGTAGGAACTCCACTGCAGGATGTCGGGGTCGTTTTGCAGCAGGGCGTCGAGTTTTCTGGAGACCACGTTCGTTGCCTCGATGGATGAGCTCTGCCGCAGGGTCATATTCACGAGGAGCTCTGGACGTTCCGAGGAGGGGAAGAACTGCTCGGGTACCAGGGGCAGAGCGGCAAGGGCGAGAAGAAAGGCCGCAACGGTGAGCAGGATGGTGACTTTTGCATGGCGCATGGAAAAAAGAAGAAGAGAGTGAAAGGCCGCGGCAATCCGGCCGACCGGTTTTTTCCCGTGGGCATGATGACCGTTTTCTTTAAGCATCTTGACGCCTATCAGTGGCGCAAAGATCACCGCCACCAGCCATGAGACAATGAGGGCCATGGCGACGACCGCGAACAGGGAAAAGGTGTATTCTCCTGCGTCGCTTTTGGCAAAGCCGATCGGCACGAAGCCGAGGATGGTGGCAAGCGTCCCCGTCAGCATCGGGAAGGCGGTGGAGGTATAGGCGAAGGTCGCCGCGTTGACTTTTGTCCACCCCTCTTCAAGCTTGGTTACCATGCTTTCTACTGTTATCATCGCATCGTCGACAAGGAGCCCCAGAGCGATGATCAACGCACCGAGCGATACGCGCTGCAGATCGATACCCCAATAACGCATGGCGATAAACACCACGGCGAGAACCAGCGGTATGGAAAGTGCGACGACAGTGCCGGCGCGCAGGCCGAGGCTGATGAAACTGATACCGAGCACGATCGCAATCGCCTCGATCAATGCGTGCATGAAATCGTTGACCGCCTCGCGCACCACCTGTGGTTGGTTGGCAACCAGGTGCGCTTCGACCCCGATTGGCAGACCCGCCTGCAGGCTCGCCATTTTCGCTGCGATATTTTTTTCGAGCGCCAGGACATCGCCGCCCTTGCTCATGGCGATGGCAAGACCGACGGCGTCGTGGCCGTTGACCCGAAAGATCGGCTGCGGTGGATCGGCATAGCCGTGGCGGATAGTGACGATATCACCAAGGCGGATATTTTTGTCGCGGGCATAGATGGTAACTTCCGCGAGATCCCCGGCCGACAGGAACTTGCCGGTAGGTTCTACGACGAGCCGTTCCCTGCCGGTATCGATTATGCCGGATGGCGTGATATTATTCTGGCTTTGCAGGGCTGCGACAATGGCCCGGTGATCGATGCCGAGTTTTGCCAGCTGCTGCGAGGAAAATTCGACAAAAATTTTCTCGTCCTGAGCTCCGAGCGTTTCGATTTTGGCAACATCGGGCACGTGCAGCAGCTCGTCGCGCAGCGACTCAACGATGTCTTTCAGTTCCCGGTGGGTGGAGCCATCAGCGGTAAAACCATAGATGATTCCGAAGGTTTCGCCGAACTCGTCGTCAAAGAACGGGCCGATGGTGCCGCTGGGCAACTCTTGTCGGATGTCGCCTATCTTTTTACGCACCTGATACCAAATATCAGGGACCTGCTTTTTGTCGGTACTGGTCTTGAGGTCGACAAAGATGGTTGTTTCACCGGCCAGGGTATAGCTCTTGATGTAGTCAAGGGACGGTGTTTCCTGCAATTTTTTCTCCAGACGATCGGTAAGCTGATGGATGGTTTCAGCAACCGTGGCCCCGGGAAGGTATGCCTGTACCACCATGGTCTTGATGGTGAATTCCGGGTCTTCATTACGGCCGAGATGGATATAGGCGTCGACTCCGAGGACCATAACGAGGATCATGAAAAAAGTGACAAGGGCGCGATGCGTGATAGCCCACTCGGAGAGATTAATGCTTTTCATGCCCCTCAACCTGAATTGCAACTTTCTGTCCCTGGTGCAGGGCCTGGACACCGGCTGTCACCACCATCTCGCCCGGCTGGAGGCCGTCTGACACGAGCACCCCGTCCGTGGTGTAGCCGGCTGTTTCTATCGGCCTGAGCTCTACTGTGCTGTCCGGGCTGGACACGACCCAGACTGCCGCTTTGTCCGCTGATGCAGTCAGGGCTGCGGCCGGGATCTCCATTGTCTCAGCGCTGGCAAGAGGAATATGTCCGAAAACGGTGGCACCGAGCAGCATCTGCTTCAGTGGCTGGTCAATTCTTGCCTTTGTCAGGTATGTCCGGGTGATTGGATCCGTGTCGGGGGCGATCTCATAGACTGTCGCCTCTGTGCACTCATTCCGGCCCTCACCGAGGCATACCTGGATGGCCCGGCCGGGGGTCAGCCCTTTGATGAGAATATCCGCAGGCATGTTGAAGAGTGTGTCAAGGGTTCTGTTGTCTGCCAGGCGCAGGACCGGGTGTCCGGCGGCAGCCATCTCGCCGGGTTCGGCGAAGGTATCGGTTACGATGCCGGCTGTCGGCGCATAAAGGGCAGTATAGCCAAGTTGTTCTCTGGCGCTGCGCAGCTTCGCCTCGCTCGCTTGCACCATGGCGCGCGCCGATTTCAGCTGTCGGCTCGCTTCTTCATATTCGTTTTGGGATACTGCCCTGGTTTTAAAAAGCAGTGCCGCCCGCTTTTCAACGCTCTCCGCCTGCTCAAGCGCGGCCTTGGCAGCCGTCTGTTCGGCATCGGCCGCGGTGAAGGTGTTCTTTTCGATGTCATCGTTCACCCGGGCCAACAGCTGGCCGGCCAGAACGGTGCTGCCGACAGAGACATACCTTTGCGTCAGTCTCCCGGATATCTTGAAAGAGGCGTTGACATACCTGTGTGCCGTCACCAGCCCAGGGAGAACCTGAACGTCCTCGCGCATCTTGTACGCAACGGTGATGGCGCGGACGGGCCGTATTTCCTCCGCCTTTACAACCGTTTCGTAGCCTGAGAGCAAAAAGAGGACAAGAAGCGAGAGGGTGAGCAGGGGGACAGGTTTTTTTGGAGCGGGAAGATCAATAATTTTCATAAGATACCTTTTGCCGGGGTTAGTTTTTTGAGCTTTCCAGCATGGTCTCGAGAAAGACCGGGATGACCTTGTCGACGGCATCCACCCCCGACGCTGTACCTTCGATGGCGAACCCGCACCAGAGCGCTGAGAACCCAACCGCCATCAGTGATGGGGCGATTCTGGGGGTGAGTCCCTGACCCTTGAATAAGGCCTCAAGGGCGTTTGCCAGTTCGACATGCCAGCGCCTTTTGTTCTCGTCATAATGGGTCTTGAAGTGGGCATTGTGGTTGGCGTATACCCTGAACTCGAGGAGCAGGTCGGAGAAGATCTTATTGTTTTTCAAAGCCCCCAGCCATTCGGAAATTTTTGCCAGGACCTCGTTTTTGTCGAGTTTTGATGCGGTTGTCACCAAGTTGCTGATAGCCTGGAATTCCCTTTTTGTGTGGAGCTCGACAACCTCCAGCAGCAACTCGTCTTTATTGGTGAAATTGGAATAGAAGGCGCCGAGGGTAAAACCTGCCGCATCGCATATCCGGCGGATTGATGCTTGGTGGATACCTGCCTGGATGATTTCCCGAGCGGCGGCATCAATGAGCTTTTGTCGGGTAAGCTGTTGGCTTTCCTGTCGGGTTAATCGTGGCATGACACACCTGTTTTTCACTCAATATATCGAGCGATATTCGAATGTCAATTGATATCTAGGTGTGGTGCAGTGGCCTGGCGGGCCTTTGTTGGCAGGATTTTTATCATTGTTTTTTCACATTTCTTCCACATTGTGATGGTAAGAGTGTTTACATCACAATAGAAAAACCTTCGGGTTATTTTTTTATGTGAGTACCAATAAATTTCAGCTTGGAAGGTCCAGAGGGTCATGAGGTGCCCTTTTCACAGGACGCCATAAACCCATCCGTGGGGGCTTGACCGCAGCCATCCAGGCTGCGG
>AMWB02144430.1_pt1 | contig 12738 bp, 11 predicted proteins | sample 200311 | NCBI WGS metagenome assembly AMWB02 (sample SAMN02737377, study PRJNA173069) | bioreactor metagenome | biome: anode biofilm in microbial fuel cells | place: USA: California | collected 2010-12-16 | reverse complement strand
GCCGGAAATACCACGAAATCTGGTTTTAAATAATCCTGCCATGTAAACCCGGGCAATATGCCTCCTCGTTCACAGAGAGAGGCCCCCTGATGGTAATCGCCCGGACCTTGCAAAAGGCGGCGCAGAGGCCGCACCCAGTACATCTGCCGCCGGAAAATGAGATCTTTTTACTATTGTCCTCCTGCCGCACCAGCTTGATTGCTCCGGTGGGACACATCCCCGTACAGCGCGGGCAGAAAGTGCAGGAATTGGCTAAAGAAAGTGTCGGGGTGCACCGCGCCAGAAGTATAGAGGAAACGGCGCTGTCTTGCCCCATGATTACCATTTCCAGTAAGGCAGTTTTCTCAGGCAGCCGGCGGCTGTTTACTTTGATTGGTTCTTTTTCTACCCGGGATGGCTTCGTTGCGTAGCGGCTTTGCACGAGCGAGGCAACGTTGCTGCCAAGGCCGAGCAGAAAAGACCTTCTGTCTCTTGGCAGGATATCGGGCAGTTGGGCGGCTGCGCATATCGCCCGAAGGTCGGTGCCAAGGTAGGGGGCAATTGTTTTTTGTACACGGCCGAGAGTCTCGACAAACGCCGCGACTCCCTGGAATTGAGGACAGTCCGGACAGGCAAGAAGGTTGAAATAGACCGGGCCATTGCCTTTCAAGGCAATAGAGAGCAGAGCTTCAGTGGACAGCACGCCGATGCAGGGGAGCGGCAATTCCTTTAGAAAAGTCTGCTTTTGCCGGGGGCAATTAAATACATAATTTTCAAAGGAATGACATTCGTCCAGCATGCGGCAGAGATCGAAACCGGCGAAGATAAGTGCCTCCGCCGGACAGACCGCCGTGCACCTGCCACAACCGGTACACCTTGTATTGTCTATGTGTATCTTGCCGTTTTGCAAAGACAGGGCATTTGCCGCACAACTGTCAAGACACCGGGTGCAGTCAAAACTGCTCAATCGCCCACGCAAACATCGGCCGGCAACGATTTCAGCAACCGGTGTCGTTCCGGCTGTTTTGGTCAGCAGCGAAAAGATCGTCATGCGCCACCTGCACCATAGACTAATTTATAGTGTCGTTGCCGCTATAGACGCGTCGGCACGATGCGTAAAAATTATCCAGACAACCGGCCACCGCCCGGTAATATTCGGTGCCGGCACCCTTACGGACCAGCTCACAGAATTGCGGCAGCCATGCCATCATGTTCAGGAAAAACTCCGCCTGTAGTCCCTGCAGTCGCATTGCTTCATCCAACGCACCTTGCGAAAGCGCCTCGGCCTCTTTCACACAAAGGAAGTACATGAATTCCAGCTCAATGGCGACATGATCGGCCGGCTCTTTCATCTCGACCAAGAGTCCGGCATCCTGGTAAAAGCGCTCGGTGCTGAGAGTCGAATCGCCCATTACCCGTCTATTATTTTCCAGATAGACCGATCCGTAGGGCACGGCGATCAGTTCAAAGGGACCTATAAATAATGCGGCATGATCCAGGCGGAGCTGCTCCTGCACCGTACTTTGCAGCCAAACCTGCATGGCCTCGGCCTCGGCAGCCGCAGCAGGCGAGAGGGATTGCAGCAGCAGCGCCAGATTGTCGCAGAACTGTTCTTCCAGGAACATCTCCCTATCCGGCTCGTAGAAACAGGCGGCTAGTAACTTGAAGCAGTTGCCGCGATGGAGAACTTCTTCCGGGTTGTTCATAAGGTCATAATCCATAAATTAAACAATGACGCGGCACCCCCGACAGGACCGGTGGTGCCGCAGGCAAAACCGGCCCTTATCTCGCCGAATACTCCCGAATATAACGAACATTGGGCAATGTGCCCTCTTCCTCTTTCAGCACAACACTCGCATGTTTTTGTAGCAGTTTTGCCGGTTCACTCGTCGCATCGTTGAGATCGCCGAAAACCCGGGCTCCCGATGGGCAAGCCTCGACACAGGCAGGCAGGAGACCATTTTTTACCCGGTGATCGCAGAAGATACATTTTTCAACGATATTGTCCCGCCGCACATTTTCATAATCCGGATGATAATAGTTCGTTTTATGAGGAGGTGTCGCCTTGGTCAGGGCAGCCAGCTCCGCCCCTGAAGCCGAGCATCCCTTGATAAGCTCGGTCGCATCGGTAAAAAACGGCTGTGTCGATTCTCCCTCCGCATTGTAACTGATGACACTATATTGCCCGGAAGCGCCATCCTTCATCACCTCATCCATGCTGTATGGGCAGGCCTCCTGGCAGGCACGGCAACCGATGCAGCGTTCATCATTGTGCATGGTAATGCCATCAGGTGTCTTGAACATCGCCTTTGGTTCAACCGGGCAGGCCTCGACACAGGGGGCGTTGCTGCAGTGGTTGCACAGCACCGGGATGGTCCTAAACTTGGTATTGGGAAAGGTCCCGCTGGTCTCGTGAATAAAATCGGCCCAGTTATAGGTCTGGCCGTCTTTTCTCAGGGCCGTATTGTTTTCGGTTTTGCAGGCGAGCGCACAGGCGCCGCAGCCGACACATTTTCTCAGGTCGATTATCATTCCATATTGTTTCATTATTTAGTCCTCCTCTTGCTAGATCTTCTCTATACGAACCGCGGCATGGCCGCCGTTTCGAGCATTCGAACCGGACAGCCGTTCCAGTTCCCATGGAATGATGGTGTTGTTGTTGACGCCTCTGGTGGCACTGCCGGCAAAATCACCGGTGGCCGTGCGACCGTATGCCCAATGTCCCTGCCCGTAGGACTTACTCACCGTGCCCGGCCGCACGCCTTCCCAGACCCGGACGAAGCATTCGCCGCTGCCGCCCATTGAGGTGAGTTTAACCTTATCACCGTCCTTAACGCCGAATTTTGCCGCGTCGACAGGATGGATACGCACGGTATCCTGGCCACCAATATCACCGGGATCGACATGCTTGAACTCGTAATACCATGGGCTGTTCTGGCTTCTGCCCTCGCGGTTCAGGCGGGATTTGTAGTCGACGAACAGCAAGGGGAAGTCCTCCTCGCTGCCATGCCGCATCGACGGCTCGTGGTGTGGTACAAAAGCAAGTTCACCGCGGGCGGTGTAATTAATTTTGCTCATGACCGTGTCCACGTCCACCTTGTGTTTTTCGGCATGACCGGCAAGGGCTTTTTTCAAGGTCTCGCTGTAAAATTCAAACTTTTTCGTCTCGGTCGCGAACTTGCCGCCCCAGTGTGATTTATATTCATAGGCTTCTGAATTCCACATGCCTTTTTCGAGCATGTCCTGCCAGCCGTTGATCTTGTCACCATGGGTGTCTTTCTTGCCGTCCCACAATGGCTGGGTATAATATTTCAGGGCATAGACGGAAAACTCCTTGGAATCCTTCGGTTTAGCTCCAGTTTCCGGGTCTGAGTACATCTCGACCAGGCAGTCATAGAGGTTTGGGAAACCGCGTTCCTTGAATTTCTCGGCCAGCAGGAACGGAAATTCGGTTTCATCCTGGATCACGTCCCAGATAGGGTCGACAACCGGTTGCAGCAGGGTACAGGTAGCGTAACGATTGGCCTTGGTTTTGACAAACCCGTAACGCTCATATTTGTTTACCGCACAGGGCAGGACAATATCGCTAAACATGGTAAATTCCGAGGCGTTGGTAGTCAGATGAACGGTAAACGGGACAGATGACAGGGCTTTTTCCCAGCGCTCGGTACCATTAGATGAAAAAACAAAGTTGTTCATATAGCCGACAACCACCTTGATATCATAGGGGTCCTTGTTCAAAATGCCGGTAGGCACGTTATTGGTGGAGACACCTCCGCCGGATTTACCGCTGGCGAGAACCGGCAACTCGAGGCGACCACGCTGATCAATTTTTTCCAGCTTGGTATGTTTCTTGGCCAAGTCATCCTGATGTTTTTTCAGAATATCGCCGTCCATTTTATTGACCGGGATTTTCGCAGTCTGCAGAGAACCGCCAACAGTGTCCACACTTCCGAGAAGTCCGGCCAGAGCGTGCACCGCCATAGCCGAGTAGGCGCCGCGCGCCTGCATCGCCGCCCCCGGACCCATCCAGACCGCGACATGCGGCGCCGCTTTCGCCAGGCCCCGGGCGACACGAATGATCTGCTCGGCAGGTACGCCGCAGATCTCGGCGGCTTTAGCTGCGGTCATATCTTTTACCGCAAGATTCCACCATTTGACCAGCCCATAGGTTTCCTTCTCGACGAAGTCGGTTTCGTTTACAGTTTTTCCGGCTTTAAAACGATTAATACGGTCGGTAAAGTCGCCGACAAACTCTCTGTTCCAAGCGCCATCCGTGAGAATGACATGGGCAATAGCCAGGGCCAGGGCGCCATCGGTACCGGGGATAAGCGGCAGCCATTCATTGGCTTTGGCGGCGCTGGTGGTCAAACGCGGGTCGACGGCCGCCACCGTTGCCCGGTCAAGGGCGTCTCCAAGCCTCTTAATGGTGGCCGGCACCATGCGGTTGCTGGCCACCGGGTCGCAACCCCAGATAAGGATATATTTTGAATTGGAGATATCATAATCCCGATAATCCCAGAGTCCCTCCGTATAATAAGAGCCGAATTTTTCCGCTTCGGCACAGGTAGAGCTGTGCGATATGTTATTGGGCGAGCCGAACACCTTGGGCAGAACATCATAGATGATATCACGCATATAGGTATATCTGCCGCGCATCAGGCAGAACTTCTCCGGTTCGGCATTTTTGCGCAGCTCCATCATCTTGTCGGCGATGGTATTAAACGCCTCGTCCCAGCTGATCGGCACAAACATCGGATCAACACCGCGACCTTTTTTGGGATTGGTACGCTTCATCGGCACTTTGATGCGGTCGGGATCATACACCTGCTGCAGCGACAGATGGCCCCGTGGACAGACTTTCCCGTCATTCTGCTTTGAGTACCTGTTCCCCCGAACTTTTACCGCCCGGCCATCCTGCACGAACACTTCCACAGGACACCAGGTGGTACACCCCTGGCAAGTGCTCGGTTTCCACTCACCGGGGCCTTCACCTATTTTCTTATCGCTCTTTGAACTGGCGGCAAGGGCATTCATTCCTATCTCAGATTGCGCACAACCCCCTAAAGCTGCAGTTGCTCCTGCTATTGCCGACAGCTTGAGAAAGTCCCTCCTTTTAATTTTCATAGTCACCTCCGCACATCTTGTTGAGTTTGGTCTCTGGACAGCACACTAGTTACCACTTAGTCATAGCATTATTCATGCCATAGCCAAAAGCTGGATATGTGTTACCTCAGCGAAACAATTTTTAAATGCGTACTGTTGAATAATCAATAATTACAGGCAATTGGTTCTTTTCGACACAGGGCGGACAAGACAAAACAGCGATCAAAGGTACAATTTATATATAATTACAGAATCTTAATCTTATTATTTGCCGGATAAGGGGAGAAAAGTGTTACACCAACGAAACACCAAACCACATTTATTATTAATATGCACCGCATCAGTCGACAGTCAAGCCGATATTTTTGATCTTTTCCCAGAGCGTTTTTCTGCTGATCCCCAGGATTGCCGAGGCCTTTGATCGGTTGCCGTCGGTAAGCCGGAGAATCTGGGCGATATGATTCTTTTCGGCCTCGGCGGTGACCTCCTGGAGTGTCGCCAGTGGGGTCTTTTGGCTGCGGGTACCGGCAATATGGCCGGGGAGATCGGTCCGCCTGATGATCGTGTTGTTTGCCAGGGCAATACAGCGCTCGATGACGTTCATCAATTCCCGGACATTGCCGGGGAAGGTGTACTGCATGAGAACCTGGATCGCCTCAGGGTCAAAGGACACATCGGTGCCCAGCTGATCGTTGAATTTTCTCGCAAAGGCGTGGATGAGCAGGGGGATGTCATCTTTTCTTTTGCGCAGAGGCGGCACGACCAAGGGGATGACATTTAACCGGTAGTACAGATCTTCACGAAACAGACCTTTTTCGATTTCCTTGTGCAGATCCTTGTTGGTCGCGGCGATTACACGCACATCCACCGAAGACGATTGCGTCGCGCCGAGACGTTCAAAGGTCCGTTCTTCCAGTACGCGGAGGATTTTGGTCTGGGTGAGCAGGGGCAGATCACCTATCTCATCGAGAAAGATCGTGCCGCCGTCGGCGAGATCAAAACGGCCTCGTTTTCGGGCGACCGCCCCGGTGAAGGCGCCTTTCTCATAGCCGAACAGTTCGCTCTCGATAAGCTCCTCGGGAAGCGCCGCACAATTCACCCGGATAATAGGTTTCTTTTTCCTGCTGCTCTGGTAGTGGATGGTCGAGGAGATCAACTCCTTGCCGGTACCGGATTCTCCGAGAATGAGCACCGTTGAGTCTGTCCTGCTGATCTTATCGAGCAGGCCGAAAATTGTCTGCATCGCCTTGCTCTCGCCTATTATGTTGGGGGCGCCCCAGTACCTGCTTAATTCTTTTTTCAGGCGGATATTTTCGCTGGTTAGTGACTGTAACTCAAGGGCTTTGCCGACCGTGAGGAGCATCTCATCGAGATCAAAGGGCTTGGTCATGTAATCGAAGGCGCCGATGCGCATCGCTTCGACAGCGTCTTTAATGGTGCCGAAGGCGGTCATCATGATGACCGGGGTGGTCGGTGCTTCAAAGAGACATTTGCGCAGTATTTCGATGCCGCTGACCTCGGGTAAACGAATATCGGTGATAACCAGAGAAAATTCAGCTTCCTCCAGGGCGCTCATTGCCTTGCCGCCATCCTCGACGGGGAGAACTGTATACCCCTCCGCCCTGAGAGCATCCGTCAGGGAAACCCTGACTATTTTTTCATCTTCGACCAGCAGAATGGAATGTTTCATGCCCCCTCCGGAATCAGTAAGGATATTGTTGTGCCGATGTTTACCCGACTGCTCACCGAGATATCACCTTGATATTTCTTCACAAGTTCATAGGTCATCCACATGCCGAGGCCGGTCCCTTCTCCAGCCTCTTTGGTTGAATAAAAGAGATCAAAAACATGGGCAACTTGATCTTCGGGGATGCCTATCCCGGTATCCCTGATGTCTATGGCGATCTGCTGCTTTGCCCGCCCGGCGGTAACCTGCAGCTCGCCACCGCCATCCATGGCCTGAATGGCGTTCAGCATGGTATTGAGGAAGAGTTCTTCCAGGTCATGCGGGGCAATGGGGGCAACCAGCCCTGCTTCAATGTTTTCCCGAAAACAAATATTCTGTTTCTTCAGACGGTAATCGAGAAACTTCAAGACACTGGCGAGCACGGCGGCCACGTCCGATTTTTTTTCTTCCCCCTGGCGTTTGCCGACCGTGTATAGTAACTGGCCGACGGTCTCTTTGATACTCTGCAGTCCCTCGTCGATAAGGGCGAGATAATCTTTTCTGAAGTCGGCATCATCGCCCTGCCGACGCAGCATGCTTACACAGTTGAACAGACCGCCGAGGGGATTATTGATACGATGGGCGATACTCGACGACAGCACCCCAAGGGTAGCCAGCTTCTCGGATTGCAGCAGTTTTTCATGGGCCAGCTTCATTTCCTCATTGGCCCTGCGAATGCGCCGAACCATGTCATTGTAGCTTTCGCCAAGACGGGCCAGTTCATCGTTGCCGAAAACCGGAACGGTCTTTTCACCCATTTCCACTTCCACCTCGCCCATTGCCGCGGAGAGGTCAATGATAGGTTTAATAAACCGTCTGCTGAGCAGATAGATGAGAGCAAAGAGAAAGAGAAGCGCCAGGGCGGAAAGGGCGATAATCTGCACAATCATCGCCCGCATTTCCTGCTCCATTTCCTCAAGTGAGAGGGAAAAGGTCAACAGGCCCCAGCGTTTGCCTTCAATCGACAGCGGCGAGACAAACTCCAGGGAGGCGGGGGCTTGTCCATCGCCGGCAATTTTTCTTACCCGGACAGCATCGATCTTTTGGGCATCACGAATAAAGCTGCTCTCGTAGGTTTTGCCGAACTCCTTGAAATCACTGTGCGAAATAACCCGCAGACCATTATCCAGCACGGCGACAAAGTGCAGGGCGATATCGCTTCGCTGGTGCAGATCGCGCATGTAGTTGTCTATCAAGCCACCCTCCTCAACCAGGCCAAGCTTCTCATAAATAAGTTCATTGATGATCAGCGCGCTGACCGTCTGGGCAAGAATACGGCCCTGTTTTTCGGTGGCGTCATATAAGGCCGAGCGGGTTTTGGCGGCAGTCACCAGGCTGATGACCGAGGTAATACCGAATACGGCGAGAAAGGTGACCAGGATGAATTTTGTCTGCAGGGAAATGCGCATGACGCTTCTCAATCAGAAAGAAATGTTCGGATGACAGTCAATGCCGCAGGTTTTCGGCACATCATTGATCATGTTACGGATGTCAAAATAATCGGCATCGGAAGCGACGACAAAGCCGCCCTGTAGATCAGGGTCGAGTTTTTGCAGTATGCTTTTGCCTCTTTCATCGCCGCTCATACCGAGCAGGGCCCTCTGCATCTTGCGCATTACCAGGTACGGTGTTTTCGGTGAAACGACAACAGGCCCGGTAGGGATCGGGTCTGAGGTAGCGATTATCTTCAGGCCGTGCACACTATACCGCTCGGCGGTTGACAGCCGCAAGGCGCCGGCGTCGAATTCCCCGCTGATGACTTTTTTGGCCACCGTGTCATGATAGCTGTAATGGTGGTAGGCCCCGAGGTTATCGAGATGAATCCCTGACCGAGCCAGCATGTATCGGGGAATGAGGTTGCCCGAGGTCGACCAGAGCGCCGCAAAGGCAAAACGTTTCGCCCTCAATTGCGTCAGATCATCAATGCCGCTGTCGCCGGCGGTGACCAGAGCACTGCGATAAAAAGTTTCTCCCTTGGCTGTTTTGCCCCTGGCGATGGGTACCACGGCAAACCGTTTATATGCATCGAGATAGGTCAGCGGGCCGAGCAGGGCAAAGGATGTCTTGCCCCGGCCAAGACTGTTGACCACCTCCTGGTAACTTTTCTCGAGGTGCAGCTCCGTTTTTATTCCCGTTGTATCGGTCAGATAATCCATCAGCGGCTGATAGCGTTCATAGGAGAGAATGGGGTTGTCTCTCGGCAGGACGCCAAAATAAATGACGTCATCTGGTGACTCGGCCTGGTCGGGAAGGTTTGCGGCAAATTCAAGATCGACGGCATGATCGGCGGCATTATTGGCAATAAATGACCGCATAGCCCTGATGGAATCGTAGTTGGCATCAGGTACTTCGACGAATTTTTCGATTCGCATCTGTTCCAGTATCTGTTTTCCTTCAGGGTCGGTATGCATCTCGAGAAAGACGGCACGCAGCGACTGTTTCAGATACAAGGGCAACCCCAGGGGCACAACCACCGGCGGAATGCCGAATGGCGGTGAGCGGTGAATGACCCTGGTCTGCTCGGCATAGGGTGAGCCGGTAGCTACCATAAAGTCATAGACTATCGAATCGACAGCCGCCCCTTCCGCCCGTTTCTTGGCAACCAGTTCGACCGATTTGTTATGACTGTAACTATAGATCCGCGAACGAAAAAAGCTCTCCGGGGTGCGGTCCCGTTTAGCCAGCAGATAGGTGGGATACAGCTTGCCGCTGTTGGATTTTGGATCGACAAAAACAAAGGTGCGATCCTGAAGCTGCTCAAGCTCATGAATTTCACTGTCCTTGTGGACGATGATATTCGAATTGTAGTGAACCTTGCCGTTGACCTGTGGCGCCACCAGCAGTTCCACGCCGAATTTCTCGTTATCTAAGACATAGGGAGAGGAACAGATAAAGGCGAAATCCACCTCTTTGTTTTCCAACATGACATCAATTTCATCATAGGTGGTCCGGTGCACCATCTCCGCCGGCACCCCCATTTTTTTTCCTATATAATCAACAGCCTGGTAATAATATTTCACGGCACTGACCGGCGTAATCATGCTCGCGACCCCAGCGCGCAGGGATGTCTTTGGATTTTCCGCAATGGCGACGGATGGGCAGGCAAGCAGAAGCAGACACAGTACGATGGACTTGAAGCAGTTCATTTTGACCTCATGGTGGTGGCAAAGTACGGAGTTGAACAATCATCTTGCAAGGATCAATCCACACGCTGTGATAGCTGTGTTATACACCATTACAGCACTTTGGCATATAACCGATGTTTCGAAAAAGTAACATTATCCATACGCTGATAAGCAGGTGGTTTTTTACCGCATGCATTAATTTCTCAGCCGCCGGAGATTATATCTTGACTTTTACGCTTGGTTGTTTTACCAATTAAACAACAAAAAAAGGATGCCGATGAAGACCAAACGGGAAAAAACAATTGTTGAGGCCAAAGCCAATGTGTTCAAAGCACTTGGCCATCCCACCAGACTGTGGATGGTGGAACGACTGGCTGCAGGAGAATTGTGTGTTTGTGAGCTGCTTGCTGATGTCAATGTCGATTTTTCTACCATTTCAAAGCACTTGGCAGTACTCAAGCAGGCCGGAGTCGTTGCCAGTGAGAAACGAGGCAAACAGGTTTATTATTGCTTGAAGGTGCCCTGCATTGTCAACCTGATGGGTTGTGTCGAGACGGTCATTAAAGACTCCGCCTGCAGGATTGTCTAGTGGGGGAAAATTTTTGGAAGTGTTCTTATGGCGGTTTTCGATAAACATTTTCATTAATACATGGTTATTTAGCCAAACGTGCAAGGATCGAATCGATGAATTGGAAAACTGAGTACAAATACCTGCTGTTGATCATCACGGTTTTTATCGGCTGCTATTTTCTCCCCGTCGGCACTGCCCGTTTCGACAACGGCGTGCTCGAGGCCTTCCACCTGGTCAAGTGGTATGCCCAGGAGCACGTCCTGCTCTGTCTGGTCCCGGCATTTTTTATTGCCGGGGCAATCGGCGTCTTTATCAGCCAGGCCTCGGTGATGAAATACCTTGGTCCCAAGGCCAACAAAGTCATGGCCTATGGTGTGGCTTCCGTTTCCGGTACCATTCTTGCCGTCTGCTCCTGCACGATCCTGCCCCTCTTTGCCGGGATATACAAAATGGGCGCGGGCCTTGGTCCGGCCTCGGCATTTCTCTACTCCGGACCGGCCATCAACGTTCTGGCCATTGTTCTGACGGCACGGATACTCGGTCCTACAATGGGTTTAGCTCGAGCCATAGGCGCCATATTGTTGAGCATAATCATCGGCGCCTCGATGGCCTATATCTTTCGCAAGGAGGAAAAGGCCAAAGTTGCCCTGCAGATGGCCATGCCCGAAGAGGATGTCAAGCGACCTCTCTGGCAGACCAGTATCTATTTTGCGGCAATGATCGGTGTGCTGGTTTTTGCTAACTGGGGCAGGCCACAGGAAACCACTGGCATCTGGGCGGCGATCTTCGCCGCCAAATGGCCTCTGACCGCCGCTTTTGCAGCAGCGCTTGGACTGATTTTAATATTTTGGTTCCAGATGCGCCCCTGGAAGGTCGGCCTCACGGCTATTCCGGTAATCGCTCTGGCCCTTGTCTTTCCGGAGCAACCGATTATCGCCTTTACCGCCGGTTTCATCGGCCTGTCAATCTTCACCAGCACCGACAAGGGGGAGGTCGGCGAGTGGTTTTCCTCTTCCTGGACCTTTGCCAAGCAGATCCTGCCGCTGCTGCTTTTCGGTGTCCTGGTCGCCGGTCTTCTGCTCGGCCGGGTCGGCCATGAAGGCATTATCCCTTCCGAATGGGTAGCAAGGGCCGTTGGCGGCAATTCGCTCATGGCCAACTTTTTCGCCTCGTTTGCCGGTGCCTTTATGTATTTCGCCACCCTGACCGAGGTGCCGATCCTTCAGGGGCTTATGGATAACGGCATGGGACAAGGACCGGCGCTTGCCCTGTTGCTGGCCGGGCCGTCACTCAGTCTGCCGAGCATGCTGGTCATCAACACGGTACTTGGGCCTAAAAAAACGATAGTTTTTGCCTCTCTCGTCGTGATCTTCTCGACAATCTGTGGACTGTCTTTCGGGATAGTTTTTGGATAATTTCAAAATAATTTTACAAAGGAGAAAAAAATGAAGATTCAGATCCTTGGACCAGGCTGTGCCAAATGCACCAAACTTGCTGAAAACGCCAATGCCGCTGCGAAAGAACTCGGTATCGATTATGAGATCGAAAAAATTTCCGATGTCAATCAGATCATGACCTTCGGGGTGATGATGACCCCCGGCCTGGTTATCGATGGCGAGGTAAAGAGTGTGGGGAAAGTCCCATCTCAAGACGAAGTGAAGAATATGCTCATTGCCAAAAAATAACACAAAAAATCTATTCAGAGGGTGACATATCATGATTCCAGTGCAAATAAGTGGTGGTTGTGCCTGTAGTGCGGCTCCTCGATTGATATTTTCCTGTTCCGGTGCCGCCGATGTCGGGGAGCTGGCTGACCAAACGGCAAGAAAACTCAGCCGTAACGGCAACGGTAAGATGTTTTGCCTGGCCGGGATAGGCGGTCGAGTGAGTGGTATCATCAAGTCAACCGAGGCGGCAAAATCCATTCTGGCCATCGACGGCTGTGCCCTTGACTGTACCAAAAAATCCCTGGAAGAGGCTGGTTTTAAGAATTTCAATCATCTCCGTCTCACCGATCTCGGCTTTGAGAAAGGCAATACCGAAGTCGACACCGACGCTATTGCCCAGGTCGCTGATAAGGCAAAAGTTTATCTTTGATAACAGGAGGATATGTGAAAAGATTTTCTCTCAAAAAAATAGCTAGAACCATTATTCTTGCAGGTTCGATCCTGCTGCTTGTCGCGGCAGGATCGACTGCCGCTGAAGTCCTGGGAATTCCGGAGGCTCCCGTT
>AMWB02054349.1_pt1 | contig 12745 bp, 12 predicted proteins | sample 200311 | NCBI WGS metagenome assembly AMWB02 (sample SAMN02737377, study PRJNA173069) | bioreactor metagenome | biome: anode biofilm in microbial fuel cells | place: USA: California | collected 2010-12-16 | reverse complement strand
GCGACAAGGACGGCCGTTTTACGCTGGCCGATGGCGGAACCCTGTTTCTGGATGAGATCGGCGACATTTCTCCGGCCCTTCAGGTTCGGCTGCTGCGGGTGCTTCAGGACCATATCGTTGAACCGCTGGGTGCCGTCAAGCCGATACATGTGGATGTCCGTGTTATCGCCGCAACCAATAGAGACCTCTCCAAATTGATACAGGAGGGTAAGTTCCGTGAGGATCTCTATTATCGCATCCGTGTCATTCATCTGAATTTGCCCAGTCTTCGTGACCGCAGGGAGGATATTCCGCTGCTGATCGACCATCTGGTTACCAAATTCAACCATCTGCAGGGCAAAGACATTGCGGGCGTTTCGGCTGAGGCGCTGACCTGTTTGATGGAACATGATTTTCCGGGGAACGTCCGCGAGCTTGAAAATATCATCGAACAGGCCTTTGCGCTCTGTCGTGGCGATCTGATCGAAATGCACCATCTACCCGGTGAGTTAAGGCCCCCTGGAATTCCTTCAACCAACGGCTTCGGTCCGATGAGCCTTCAGACAATGGAAAAACTGCTGATAACCGAAATCCTGCATCGGTGCAACGGCAATCGAAAACAGGCGGCCAAAAGCCTTGGCGTGGATGCCAGCACGCTTTACCGAAAAATCAAAGCCCTTGGCATCGAGACGCCTGAAATCGACGGCCGCAACCGGGCATCCGGAACCCCGCATCGTCGAGTCGCCCGGAAAGAAAAGCCTGAGTGACATCCTCCACCCGGCCGCATACAAAACCGATCACCTGAATATCGGCGCTCAGCAGAATGGTTTCCAGCGAATGCGATATGGCGCCGCATATCACGATACTGACGCCGCAATGAGATAATGTTTTTGCCCGGCGCCAGAAATCGGCAGACGTCAGAACAAGTTGTTTTCTTGCCGTTTCCTTTCCGTCTTGAATCGTAAATAGAGACAGATGCCTTGAAGCATCAAAAACCGGTGATACACGGTTCTGCCAATGTGGAATCGCGATCTTCATTGCTATCTCACGGAGATTCAATCTCGCAAGGTTGGTGAACCGGCTCTATCGGTCATTACGTATTGCCGTATGGCCTACAGGCTGCATTCAGGGCGGCTCGCTGTCCAGGTTGTGACGGTTCATATACGCATCTATGGCTGCATGCAGCGTCGATGCGGCAAGCGTCGCACAGTGCCAGTGATCTTTCGGCAGTCCGCCGATGGATTGCTGAATGGCATCGGCGTCAATATCCAATATGGCATTCACGGACTTTCCTTTTGCCAGATCCGCGGCGGCATGAACGCAGTTGAGACTGTAAATGCATCCGTCTGTCCAGAAAAAGGTTTTGACAGCAACATGGCTGCTGTCAAACCGGATGCCGATTTCCATGGTGTCTCCGCAGGTTCCGGTCAGACGGGCTCCGGCATCCGGATTTTCAAGTTGCGGATTCAACCAGTAGTAAACGGCAAACCATATCCATACGATGGCCAGCAGAACGCCTGCCCCGGCCAGAAGAGACATTATCTCCATAAACCCGGCTCCTAAAGTCCCAGCGCTTCCTGAGCCGATATTTCATGGGAGTCCTTTAGAAGCGGATGCGGGTTGAAGGGTTGAATGACATGGGCCGTGAAACAAGCCTTCAGGCAGGCCTCATGGCAGGAAGGTCCGTATTCCCGGCATTTTTTCTGATCGATTTGGATCCGCTCGTCTACCAGGGATATGGCATCGGCGGGGCATGCCCGGATGCAGGACTGACAATGCAGACAACCGGACGAACAGATGGCATGGGTTTCTTTGGCAGAACCGGTGTTGCTGCAGCGAACCACCACACGGGCATCTGTTGGCACCAGCCCGAAAAGCTTTTTGGGACAGGTGTTGAGGCAAATTCCGCAACCGGTGCAGATGTCTGAATCGACAACCGGAAAATGGTGAACCATGGTGATGGCGCCGAAGGGGCATGCGGCAGCGCACTCACCGAACCCAACGCATCCGTAGACACAATCCGTGGGGCCGGAAAAGGCCAGATCAGCCGCGGAGCAGTTGCCATAACCCACATAGGCATATTTCTCGTAATGGCTTCTGAGGCATCTGGCGCATGCAACCACGGCTACCGAACCCTCGATAACACCCATTTCTTTTCCCGTAATTTTGGCTACAGCCGCTGCAACCGGTTCTTTTCCCGGAAATCACAGGCTTGGCGAAACAGAAGGATCATTGACCACGGCTTCGGCATAGGCCTCGCATCCGGCAAAGCCGCAGGCCCCGCATTGGCCGCCTGCCAGGACTTCCTTCACCGCTTCGACCTTCGGATTGACCTCAACCGCAAATTTATGTGCGGCAAGACCCAGCCCGATGCCGAAAAACAGCCCGATACAACCCAGAACGACCAGGCCGCTCAGAGCCAGTTGCATGTATTGGGAATCCATTGACTTTCCTCCCTGAACCGGAATCACCGGTTTGAACCCCATGATGTCAGCGCCGGATGATGGCAAATCGGGTCGGTTTCAGAATATGGACATTCCCGAAAATCCCATGAAAGACAGCGCAAAAAGCCCCGCGACGATGAAGGCGATGGGAAGCCCCCGGTAGGACTCGGGAATGTCAGCAAATTCAAGCCGCTCACGCACGGAAGACATAAGAAACAAGGCGATCAAAAATCCCAGTCCGGCGCCCAGCGCCAGCATCAGGCTTTCCCACAGGTTGTATTCATTGTTGGCAAGCATCAGCGGGACGGCAATCACGATGCAGTTGGCGATCACCAGAACCAGATAAACCCCGAATGCCTTGAACAGCTTGGGATTGACTTTCCTTAAAACCGTATCGACCCCCTGCACGGTCAGCGAAACCAGACCGATAAATACGACGATCTGCAAATAATCCAGGCGGAAAGGTTTCAACACGAACTGATACAGAACCCAGGACATCAGGGATGCAAACACGATCACGACGGTGAACGTAACCCCCATGCCGACAGCGGTCGATTTTTTCCGGGATGTGCCAAAGAAAACGCAAAGCCCCAGATATTTGGAAAAGACAAAATTTTGAATGATCATGGCACCGATCAGAATCTGAAGCAGGGTGCCGGCATAGGATTTCCGAACGGTCAGATTGACGGCGCCGGCAACGATTCCCTCAAGATGGATTTCTTTCATGGCCACGGTGTACTGATTCTCCCGATTGATCGGATCGGCCAACCGCAAGGTCAGCAGCTTCCGGTTTGCGCTGAGTTTGGCAGCCTGAACCGGGATCAGAATGTCAGGGCTCTGTTTTTCATAGACCAAATATGAGGCGGGATTTTCCGCCCATGCCTGTTTCACCGGTTGAACGAAAGTGATGGCAATGGAATGACTGTCTTTAAATGCCGTATGCTGAACCCATGAATGTTCGCTTCTGCATCCTGCAAACAGCGTCAAAAACCCGATGAGTGCAAAGGTCAGTTGATGCCGCCTGCCGAAGCAAAGTGATCTAAACGCCGGACGCGTATCGGGGATTGCAATGACCATGCTCTCAGCTCCTTTTCCGGCGTTTATAAATTTTTTCTGAATAATTGAAGACGGCCATCATGAAACCCACCGTAAAAAATCCGGCGGCCGGCAGGACAAAAAAAAGCATGGGGCGGAAACCCAGCAGGTCGTACCCCAAAAAGGTGCCCATGCCCAGCACTTCCCGAATGGCGCCCAGAACCGTCATTCCCAAGAGAAAACCCAGCCCCATACCCATACCGTCCCAGAAAGAAGGCCAGACTTCATTCTTGCAGGCAAACACCTCCAGTCTCATGGTAATGATGGCGAACGCCACGATCAGCCGGATAAATATGCCCATTGCCTTGTAGGCGACCGGAACATACGCCGCCAGGACCAGGTCGATCACGGTGACCCAGGTGGCGATGGTCAGGGTATAGGTGGGGATGCGAATGCGGGGATGAATGAAATTTCGGATCAGCGAAATGGTGCAGCTCGAAAACACCTGGACAAAAAGCACCGCCACCCCCAGAAGCAGGCCATTCACCACCGTTGTGCTCAGTCCCACGGCCGGACACATGCTCAGGGCCAGACGGAATATCGGGTTTTCATTCAATATGCCGCTGAAAAACAACTGGATGTTGGTTTTGGTTGTTTGGGACACGGTTCAGTTTCCTTATGTGCGATAAGAACTTCTGATTTTCCAGAAGTCGCCGATACCTATGGGTCGATTTAAAATGCCGCCGGAATCCTATTTTCCTGAATCGCGCGATCCAGCAGGGCGATGCGATAGGAGAAATCCTTGACCAGTTGCTTCACCCCACGGGTCACACAGGTGCTGGAGATTGTTGCGCCGCTGATGGCGTGAATATCCGCACGACGATATTTTTCTCCCAGAACCGATGCATCCGCTTGTGAAATTTTCCTGCTTTGCCATTTTTGTGTTTCCAGAAACCGCCGATAATCTTCCGGAAGGGGATCCTTGGTGACGGTCAGTACTTGAAGACCTTCAAATGATTTGCCTTTAAACTGATTTTTGAAATATTCCTTTTCAATCTCGCCGCCGAGACCCGGGTCTTCTTCATGACTGGTGATTTCCATCCCCATGATGCCGAAATCCGGATTCAAGGCAACCATGGTATGGATGAAGGTTTTAAAGCCCGCAAATTTACCCGTCAGCACATAGGCTGTCCGCTGCTCTCCGGTTCGGACAATGGTCATGTCATCCGCATATCGAATGGTTTTTGAAGCACCTGCGGCAGTTTGAACGGCTGATTTGCGATCCGCTTCGCTGATCAATTTTTCGGCCTGAACCGCAACGGGAATTCGGGTGACGAACTGGCCCGTCTGATTCAGTATGATCAGCTCATATTCGGTTTTAACGCCATTTTGTACCGGAATCAGATATCCGGAACAAACGCCGGATTCATCTTCCACGATATACCGATACACGTGACAGAGTCCGACGCCGGGCGGCGCCGGATGGTGGATATCGTATCCCAGAAGCCCGAAAAGGGACTGCCGGATATTCATGGATTCACTCTGCTGCTTGGCCCGGGCCGTGATCATGAACACGCCGCCCATTACCGTGCCGGCAATGAGGCACGAAAGCGTCAAAGCAAGGGCGATCTTGATGATTTCTTTCATGTGGCGCCTGCGGAAAAACGTTTGGGTCTGAACCATTGGTCCAGGGCCGGTGTCAGAGGATTCATCAGCAGGATGGCGTAACAGATGCCTTCCGGATATCCGCCTTTCAGACGAATGAGAACGGTCAATGCGCCGACGCCTGCGCCAAAAACCAGTTTGCCTGTTTTCTGGCTGGGAGAGGTCACGTAGTCCGTGGCCATAAAAAATGCGCCCAGCATGACACCGCCGGAGAGAACCGCCAGCAGGGGGTTGCCGGTCAGAAGGGTTTCGCCGCCGAACACCCAGGTCAAGAGTCCAATGGAAGCAATCACCGAGACCGGAATATGCCAGGAGATGAACTTTCGAACCATCAGATAGATGCCTCCGATCAGAATCAGAAACACAGAGGTTTCCCCGATACAGCCGGGACGAAGTCCGAAAAAGAAATCCGCATACAGGGTGGGCAGAGTGCCGAATTTTTCGATGACGGCACTCATGCCTTCCTGCTTAAGGACCATCAGCGGTGTCGCGGAAGAGACGGCATCCACGGACGGACCCATGTACCGGAAAATGGAGGCATCCCGGATGGGCGTCAGCCATGCCGTGGTCATGGCAACGGGATAGGTTGCCACCAGAAAGGCTCTGCCGATCAGGGCCGGATTGAAGATGTTGAATCCCAGTCCCCCCATGATGACCTTGGTCACGAATATGGACATGACGGCCCCGGGGATCGGCATCCAGAGCGGAACCCCGGGCGGTATGACATAGGCCAGCAACAAGCCGGTGATCACAGCGCTGCCATCCCGGATCTGGACGGACCGCTTGAGCAGTTTCTGGGAAATCGCCTCGACACCGACGCAGGATGCAACGCTGATCAGGGTAATGATCAAGGTCTGAAATCCGAAAATGAAAACCGAAAGCACCAGCGGCGGCAGCAGACAGGCCACGACCGTCCACATGATGGCAGTTGTGGTCACGTTCTGACGGATATGCGGCGAAACCGATACAATCAGCTCTGTCTGGGTCATTTTTGTTTCTCTTTTTTCTTTTCCGCTTCACGGATACGGATTTTGGCCAGCCGGATGAACTGAACCAGGGGCCGTTTGGCCGGGCAGACATAGGCACAGCTTCCACATTCAAAGCAATCATCCACCAGCCCGAACGGCGCGGTCTCCGCCCCGCGGCCGGCCTCCACCCATATGCCGACCTGATTGGGTTCCAGTCCCATGGGGCAGGCCTCAAGGCAGAATCCGCAACGGATACAGGGTCCGTATGCCTGGGCATTGATTTCGTCAGGAGTCAGAAACAGGACACCCGATGTAGTTTTGGTAACGGGAACGTCCAGACTCGAAACCGCATATCCCATCATCGGGCCGCCGACGACGATTTTAGCCAGATCGGCTGTCGTGCCCCCCAGGCAGGCCACGATGTCGGAAAGATGGGTCCCCAGCGGCACCAGAAGATTGGCCTGCCTTGCGATGCCCCTGCCGGAAACGGTGACGACCCTTTCGTAAAACGGTTTTCCCAGCGCCACCGCATCGTATATGGTCTTGGCGGTATAGACGTTTTGAACCATGACACCGATGGATGAAGATCTTTTCCCGGATGGCCTGACCCGGCCGGTAATGCTTTGAATGATCTGATCGGCCGATCCCTGGGGGTATTTGACGGTAAGCGGTTTGACACTGAATTTGAATTCGGTGTCGGTTCTATCCTGATCGATGATTTTGACAAGCGCTTCGATCGCCTCGGGTTTGTTGTCCTCGATGCCGACAACACAATTTTTGATCCCCAGAATGCGCAGGATGATTCTGGCGCCTTCGATCACATCCGCGGCATGCTCGACCATGATGCGGTGATCGCAGGTCAGGTAGGGTTCACACTCGGCCCCGTTTAAAATCAGGGTATCCAGTTGCACCTGCGGTCCCACATCCAGCTTGGCATGCGCCGGAAATCCGGCGCCGCCCAATCCCACGATGCCGGCACTTCGGATACGGTCCAGCAGCTCCCGGCGGGAAAACCGCCGCCAGTCCACAGGCGAATAACCGACGGGTTTTGCCTCCGGATCAAAGGTGATGACCACTGCAGGTGATTTCCCCATCATGGGGTGCAGGCCGTCCGCAATGCCCTGAACCGATCCGCTGATGCTGGCGTGAAGACTTGCGCCCAGAACGCCGGTGACGCTGCCGATCAAATCGCCTTCCGTGACTCTGTCTTTTTTGGTGACGAGCTGCTGATAAATGCGCCCGGGATAGTGACCGAACAAAAGGGCATCGCTCGGTTGCCTGTCCGCGCGTTTCTTGACCGCCAACTGGCACGGCGCGCCGACGTGCTGTTTCAGGAACAGGCAGACCCGGTGCGGCAGCGGCATCCGTTCTATCGGCATATCGCCGGTAAGAGCCTTGTTGCTTTTGGGATGCACGCCGCCTTTGGCAAACGTTGCAACGGCAATGTCTGTCATGACTTCAGTGACCATATCGGCTCCGCGATTTTCCCAACAGTTTCAGTCCGTAAACTTCCCGGCTTTTGTGGGACAATTCGGCCGGCTCGCCGAACTGCAGGGCGCCGGTCGGGCATGCGGCGACGCATGCAGGGTCCCTGTTTTCATCGATACGGTCCATGCACATATCGCATTTCATGGCCTTGCCTGCTCCCGCATCCCACTGGGGGACATGCCAGGGACAGGCCAGAATGCAGGATTTGCATCCCACGCACAATTCGCGGAGAATATGGACAAGCCCGTCCTCGCTGCGCTTGCGAATGGCATCCACGGGACAGGCGTTCATGCACCAGGCATCTTCACAGTGAAAACAGGGAACAAACAAGGCCGACATGCGCGGTTGCCCGTTGATCAATTTGGGTCCCATGATCACGATTTTCCCCAGGGTTGCTCCGATCGGCACGCGATTCTTCACTTTGCAGGCGACTTCACATGAATGACAGGCCACGCATTTTTCCGGATCCGTATAAATCAGGTAATCTCCCATGCTTTCTCCTTCATTACGATGACTTTCGAACGCTGACCAGTGTGTGATCCAGTGCCGGGCTGCCGCCAATCCGGTCCATGATGTCTTCCTGAATCACGGCATCCGCCACGCCTTTTTGATAGCTTCTGCGCGATTCCGGCTCCTGGTGGCCAAAGCCATGCAGCATGAACACCGCTTCCGGGTGAATCATATCGGTAACAAAGGCTTTCAATTGTCCCTTGCCGACAGATGATGCGATTTCCACCAGATCGCCGTTTTGTATCCCCAGGGCCGCTGCGCGTTCCTTGTTGATCCAGAGCACGTTTTCCGGAACCAGCTCATTCAGATAGGGGTTGTTCTGCGTCATGACATTGGTATGGGCCGCGCATCTTCCCACGATCAGACGAAACTGGTCCGCCGGGGTTTCAAGGGGTTCGTAAGGTGGAAACGACGCAAATCCGTGCGTTTCCAGAAGACTGGAAACCATTTCGATTTTTCCGGAAGGCGTTTTGAATTTGAGTCCATTTTCCCTGTTCCAGAAAATGGGCTTGTCGCTTAAAGAGACAAATCCTTTTTTATCAAAATCCGAGATTGCGATTCCCGTATCGGCCAGTTGATAGTTCCAGATGTCTTCGATCGACTCGTAGGGGAAATACTGCCCGGCGCCCATCCGCTCAGCCAGTTGGCGCAGAATCCACCACATGGGCTGCGTGTCGAACCGGGGCTTGATGCAGGCGATGCGCCGGTTGATGGCGGGTTTGAGGCCGGCACCCATTTGCAGCGGATCGGACCGTTCCAGAAAAAATGATTCCGGCAAAATGACATCCGCCAGGGATGTGGTGCCGCCAAAATTGATATCGCAGGACACGATGAGTTCCAGTTTTTCCAGAGCGCGGAGGGTTTGATGGTAATCCGCGAGCGAATACAGGGGGTCATATCGAAATGCAAAGAAAATTTTAAGCGGATAGGGTGTTTCACTCAGGACTGCTTTGGGAAACATGGCGCCCACGCCATGGGCAGGATCGGCTACCGGAAACAATTCCTGACCGCATCCGTCAAATCGCCGTTTATCCGGCGTTTCCGGAAATTTCTGATCGGAAAATTTTTTCAGTCCGGCTTTCAGTCCGGCATCGGCGGCACCTTTTTTGATAAATATGCCGCCTTTGGATTCGATGCTGCCCATCAGGGCGTTCAGAATCAGGATGGATCGTCTGAAATGAATTTCGTTGGGATGACTGGAGCCGCGATAACCATAATGAAAGATCACCGCCGGTTTGGCATCGCTGATTTCCTTGGCCAACTGCCGGATGTCCTTTGCCGGAATGCCGGTCTCCGCCTCAGCCCACTCCGGGGTATAGGGGGTGATGAATCTGAAAAGCTGATCGAATCCTTCGACCCAGCGGCTGACATACGAAACGTCGTAGTAAAGATGATCCTTGATCAGCGCATAGATCAGGCCATAGTTGAAAGCCAGGTCCGTTCCCGGCCGGATCATGAAATACCGGTTGGATTTGGCGGCGGTGATGGTGACCCTTGGATCGATGCAAGTGACCTTGGCGCCCGCGGATATGGCATCCAGAAGCGCATTCATGGCTTTGACTTCAATGCTCTCAAAGACATTCCGTCCATACAGCACCACCTGCCTGGCATTGGCCCAGTCGGCGTTGATCTGTCCGTCCGTATAGCCGAGGACCGACCGGCAGGCGGAATTGATGGAGCCCTTGCAAACCGTATCATGTGAAAAATAGTTGGGCGATCCGATGGCTTTCATGAAGGTCTTGGAGATATCCGTGGTCAGATTGACCCGTTCGCAGAACACCAGGCTTTTGCTGCCGTGCTCACTGAAAATCTCCTGGCAGCGATTCGCCGTATAATCCAGGGCCTCGTTCCACCCGACCTTCCGCCACTGCCCCGAGCCGCGCGGACCGCTGCGAATCATGGGGGACTGAACCCGTTGCGGGTCATGTATCCATCCCGCCGCAGCAACGCCTTTCGGGCATACCCCCCCTTTCATGGCCGCAACAAAAGGATTCCCCTCGATGCTGACCACATCGTCATCCTCGACTTCAACAGCGATCGGACATCTCACGGAACACATAAAGCACAAGGTGTATACCGTTTTTTTCATTATTCTCTCCCTGTAGCCATACGTTTCATGCGGGCTCAAATCAGGAAACCTTAATATTTCAGGAAACCTCATACCACCTGTTTTATTGCGACAATCGTCCGGCAAATCGGGACCCGGCCCCCGTTCACCATTTTTCAGCAATTTATGTGCCATAAAAATAATGATCAGAATATAGCCATTTAAACAGAATGTTATGACAATACCTGAAATATATTATAAATATGGATCAGTGCGATATGCAATGTTGTTCGATTGAAAGACAGGTAATATGCAAGAGTTTTAAATGGTTCGCATGGATATCGGAAGCGATCAGGCTCAGCAACTCCTGAAGACAAAGCGCGCGGGTAAAAAACGGTGGGCGGAAATATTTTGTTGTGAAATATGGGAACTTGGCTTAACATCCCGGAAAATTCTTTATCCGGAAGCGTCCCGGCACGACGCATAAACGGCTGTTATCATGGAAACGATCGTAACATCCCAAAACCCGGCATCCGCGTGGCTGCCATATCTGCTGCTGATGGTCCCGCCGTTATGCTGGGCCGGCAATATCGTGCTGGCCCGGGGCGTGATTCATATCATTCCTCCCATCGGGTTCGCATTCTGGAGATGGGCGATGGCTTTTTCCATTCTGGCGCCGCTCACGTGGCCCCGCGTCCGCCGGGACTGGCCCACGGTCATTACCAACTGGAAAATCATGGTTGCGCTGTCGATTCTGGGTGTCGGCTGTTTCAATACCCTGCTGTACATGGCGGTTCATACCACGAGCGCCATCAACGGCGCACTGATTCAGACGACCATGCCCGCCTTCATCATTATCATTACCCTTGTTGCATTTCAGGAAAACGTGCGGTTTCTGCAAATGTCCGGCGTCATGCTGTGCATCCTGGGCGCAGCCCTGGTGGTGGTTCGGGGCGACCTGTCAACCGCATTGCATCTGTCTTTTGCCAAAGGCGATTTATTGATGCTGCTGGCGGTGATGTGTTACGGCATGTACACCGTTCTGTTGAAAAAAAGACCGGCCATGCATGCAATGAGTTTTCTGACCGTGACATTCGGTATCGGCGCATTGTTGCTGGCACCTTTTTACCTCTGGGAGAGCTGTTTCCGGGAGTCGGTCAAGTTCACCGGAGATGTCATTCTGAGCATCGTTTATGTCGCGGTTTTTCCTTCGATCGTGGCCTATTTCTGCTGGAATCGCGGCACGGAAATGATCGGGCCGAACCGCGCGGGGTTGTTCATCAATCTGGTTCCGGTGTTTGCGTCCATCATGGCGGTGATCTGGTTGCATGAATCCTTAAGACCGTTTCACATCATCGGCATGTGCACCATTGTCGCCGGCATGTCGATGTTCAACAGATAGCCCAAGCGCTCACGGATTCTTTCCCGGAGCGCATCTCCGTCACCACAGTCGGATTACCCGTTTGCCATCCACCAGGGCGCCCTTGATTTTTTCCATATGCCGGAGCGTTGCAATCTCCCTTTCAATATCCGCCGGTTTCAGATCAAGCCTGGCCGCGATATCATCCGGAGATGTATCACCGTGAGTTTTCAGCAGGTTCAAAATGTTCTGCTGGGCTTCGCTCAGACTGACATTGCCGGTGCCGGATTCAGTGAAAGACTTGGCCGTGTAAACGGCCCATGGATCGCAGGCGCGCGGAGGAGACAATGCATCCATATAACAGTCTTCGCACAGAATTTGGCCATTGTGCTCTTTTTGGTCTTCAGGAATGACATCTATCTGACATTTTTCGCATTTCATAACAACACCTTATCTGTGGACATGATCCGTAACATCATGGACAGCTTGCTGGAAAATATGCGCTGGAAGAACGCATCAGATTTCCGGGGACATCACCGACAAAATGGCAGAGACCGCCTGCTCCGGGTCGCCACCTTTTCCGATCAGGGTCAGAAAACGATCCTGAAGCGGCGAGCAATGCAAAACAGAGATATCATGGCGTCCGGCGACATATTGAAATAAAATGGGTTGCGGGGAATCCGTAAATTCAATGATTCCCTTGGCCCGGAACAGGGTCCGGGGAAGTCGCGCCACCACCTTAAAGAAGTCATCGCGATCCAGGGGCCGAAGCACCCGGATGCTTTTCGACCAGAGACCCTCCTGCAAGTGGGCGCTGTGACAGGAGAATCGCGGCTGTTCACCGGCGGATCGGGGCGGACGATCCTCCACCTCCAGGACAAGGGCAGGATTCAAATTCCCGTTCACGGTCAGGAACAGCGGTGCATGCGGGTTGATCTGCCTGATCCGATCGGTGATGCTATTGAGCCGGGCCGGGCTGACCAGGTCTTTTTTGTTGAGCATCAGAACATCCGCGGCACGGATCTGATCCGCCGCAAGGGGATGCTCCATAAGGGTTTGTTCAATATTTGCCGCATCCGCCACCGTCAGGGTGCAGTCGAAGCGCACCAGGTCCTTCAGCGCGCTCATGTCATCCAGTAGATTCAGCGGGTTGGCCAGTCCCGTGGTTTCCACTATGACGGCATCGGGGTGAAACTCGGACAGCATCCCCCGGACGGCCCGACTCAGGCTGCCGGAAAGGCTGCAGCAG
>AMWB02163932.1_pt1 | contig 12746 bp, 8 predicted proteins | sample 200311 | NCBI WGS metagenome assembly AMWB02 (sample SAMN02737377, study PRJNA173069) | bioreactor metagenome | biome: anode biofilm in microbial fuel cells | place: USA: California | collected 2010-12-16 | reverse complement strand
GAGACGTTCACGGGCGAAGGCGCGGCGGGGGCGGATGCTGCCGCCGAAAGGCTCGATTGGGTCGACCGCGTGGCCGTCGTCAGCCGCCACGATGCCCGCGCCGAAATCGAGGCCGGGGCGCACCCGTTGCCGCAGGTGATGGCGGCCGTCGCCGCCCTGGAGCCCGGCCAGGCGCACATCCTGGTCACGCCGTTCGTGCCGGCGCCGCTGCTGGACAAGGTGCGCGCGCAGGGCCTGCAGGTCTGGACCGAGCCGGACGGGCCGAACACGTTCCGCAACCTGCTGGCGAAGGTGGAGTAGGCGGCACGGGGTGGCGGCGCCCACTGGGTCTCCGACTTGCCCCGGGACAAGTCCGCACTCTGGTTCGCACCGAATTGCGTTAGTGGCGCTACCGACTACTTCACCAAGGTGCCAATGGCGGGCCTGCCCTGGCTGGACCGGCGCTGACGCCACCACACTCGCCGGTCATGTGGGCGGCGTAAGACCCGGCGCGAAGAGAATGATTGAACTCGGGTCGGGAACGCGCTTAAGATTCACCCATGACGCGCTGTCTGCATGAGCTATTCCCGAGATTCAGGAAATCCTGGATGTGCCACCCCGGAGCGCTGGGGTCTGTCGCGCGACAATCAGGTACGGAAGCGCAATAGAGCGCACGCCAGGACTCTTCTTCCCAGGCAAGCGCGAACAAGGACGAAGATTGCCTTCATTGGGGCCGAGCGGCAAGAAGGCTGGATCCAGTGGTGTGGGGAGGATTGGGCATGTGCCGCTATTCGAGACACGGACTTACCGTGATGATCACCGCTGTTCTGCTCTGCACCGGCGCGGCCGCCGTCCGGGCGCAGTATTTGGACTGCAGATCCGCAGCCACTACGCCCGATTCACTGTTCGTGAAGAACGCCGCGCCTCCTTACCTGGACGGGAACCTGGTGGCCGAAGTCCGGTGTGTGATTCACGTGCTGCGAGAGGACAACGGGTTGGGTGGCCTCGGCGCCAGCGACGTGGACAGCATGCTCAGCATCGCCCAGAACCACCTGTCGGCACTCGGCGTGGTGTTGGACGTCTTGGGCCGATCAGATCTCGCGAACTCGAATTACTACGCCGATCCGGATTCCCTGGCGTCGCAGATCTTCGCCGAGGACCCCAGTGAAGATGCCATAGACATCTATCTCGGCCCTCCGATGGGCGCCGCCACGGGGCTGACACAGGGAATCCCGAGTTCCGCGCTGCTGCTGACCGGGTCTCTGGATTCGTACTCCGCGCTGAGCCACGTACTCGGCCATTGTCTTGGCTTGTACGACACGAGCGAGACGGCCTTTGGTCTGGAGGAAGCGGATGGAAGCAACGGCACCACGGCCGGAGACCTGGTGGCCGATACTGCGGCGGATCCGGGATTGTAAGGGTGGATCGAATCCAACTGTGAATTCGGCGCGGCGTTCGCCGACAGTTTCCCGGGCTACGCGCCGGACGCAACAAACGTCATGTCGAACGGTCGCGTGTCTTGTTGGTCCGCATTCACGTGCATGCAGCGACTGCGCGTGATGTCGGCCATGCAGTCGTACGCCGCCCTTGCGCAGGCCGTGACGCTCAAGACCGCGCCCTACGTCAACCGGACCATGGCGACGGAGATGGTGGACGATCAGCGTTTCCCGGAGACATCCACCAACGCGGTGTCCTTCGATTTCGATGATAACGGCAAGAAGGACATTCTGGTGTCGGGTCTCTACAGCACCACGGCCAGCGTGAATCTCGGCTATGCGGGCGCGTGTTTTCAGTACACCGCGGAAGGCGTACCTGTATTCGAGGATGCCACGTTGGACGCATTTGCAAGCAGTTCGGATCGTCCCCCCAGCGGGACTCTCGGCCTGATCGCCGGAGACTATGACAACGACGGCTACATCGACTTCTACGCGCCGAATTCCGAGATTAACGGCGGTGGCTTGCAACATGGGCACTCGCAGCGTTTGTATCGCAACACAGGATCCGGCGGCTTCCAGGATGTCACGGCCGCCGTCGGTCTTCGTGCCAGCAACGCCGGTTGGGACGCCACCATTGGAGGGGCGTGGGGCGACTACGATGGCGACGGGTTCCTGGACCTGCTGACGGTGCAATGCCTTGCGACCAATACGAGCCTGGACAGTTGGTCAGCCCAGTCGCTGCTCCTTTTCCACAATATCGAAGTCCCGGGTCCCGCGCGGGCGTTCGAGTCCGTTGATCTTGCCGAGATCGGATTGAATTCGAATAACCTCAGCGTGCGGTCCGTGTTCTGGGTCGACTTCGACCAAGACCACGACATGGACCTCATCACGATTCAGTACACGCAGTCCACTACGCCCACGTCGCGTTACTACCTCAATACGGGCGGACACTTCGAGGATGTTACCACGACGCGCTTTTCGATGTCGGGCGCAAACAACTTCGAGACCGGCCATTTCTGTGCGGCGCCCGGGGACTTCGACAACGACGGAGACGTCGATTTTGCCTATAACGGCATAGGCGATCGTGGTTGGGTGCGGAACGATCTCGACAGCGGGACGGGGGTCAGTTCCCTGACCGTTGAGTGGAATGATCATCATGTTTCGACCTGGGCTCCCGGCTGGCCCATCTCTCCGACCGACCTGGATGTTCTTGACTACGATCTCGATGGACTCCTGGACATCGCGGTGCCGAATTTCCTGACAAACTCGCCGTCGCGGTTGTTCAGAAATCAAGCCGCGAATCATCATTTCGTGGAGGTCAGTCCGGCTCTTCCCGGTCGACAATCTCATGGACTGGGCGCAGCGGATTTCAAGCTCCACGGATTCACGGATCTGTTTCTGGCCAATGAGGTTGTGGCGCCGAGAAGCTCCTCACTCATCTTCTACAAGGCGACCGACGCGATCGACGGGACGGCCGCGAACCACTGGGTGGGGATTCGGCTCGACGCGCCGGATAGCTCGTGCAATTCGCGAGGCATCGGATCCACCGTCATCATCACGGCCGGTAGCCATCGCCAAGCGCAGGTGGTCGATGGCGGCAGCGGGCGCGCCGGGCAACATGATCTTGATTTATCGTTCGGATTGGGCGCCTACAGCGATTCCGTCGACGTAGAGGTCATCTGGCCATGCGGCCAGACTCAGTTCGCGCGCGTTGCCGCGGATGCCTACCACACGATCTCGCTGACCAAGCCGGTGGTCGATGACAGTTCCGTCTTAATGTACTTCAACTACGTGCTTGGCGAAGACACGCTTGACTGGGTGTTCGAATGGACGACCGCCATGCCTGGCGACAATGACTTGGACTGGGTGGAGTTCCCGAGGGGGATCCCCGGTTATCCGGAAATCGACCGCCTGGATGCATCCATGCCAGACGTTGCGATCGCAGTCACAGCTGAAGTGTCGGGCGGGACCACGGTGTATACCCATCGTGTCACATGGTTCGACCGACCCTGTCCCGACGAATTGACCGCATACTACAAGGTACACAGCAAGGCGCTCGAGGCGGATGATGCAAGCGTGAGGAAGACGCTCCATCTCTATGGGTGCCCTCAATCATGATTCCGGCAAACGGCGGAGGTCGCACGATGGGAACGATGCGCAAATTTGCAGTGGGCGCCGCGCTGGTCATGGCGTCTGCCGCTGCCACGATGGCGGTCGATGGACCTTCTGTCGAGGGCGTCTTCGGCTTGTCGCGTGTGACGCCGGAGACCTACCTCGCTGCCTGGGTGCCGCTGGACGAGGGGACAGTGGTCACGGGCATGCGCTGGTATCAGAATGACGGCCTGACGTCGTTTCCAGAATTTCTGGCTATGGCCGGTACGATCAAGTGGCCGCTGATCGTGTCGGCTGCCGTCCCCTTGGCACAGGATGTGCCGGGGATCGGCTCGTCGTGGAACGAGTTGGTGTTTGCTCAACCGGTGACTGCCGATTCCGGAGGCCTGTATCTTGTCATGCACCTTCCGGCCGAGTCAGTCTTTGAATATGTCGGCAATGGCGGCGGTTTCGGATTGGGCTTCATGCCGGGAGACGGCATCCGGCGCGGATGGGTCAGTGGAAACGGCGAAGATTGGAACCCCGTGCGCCCAGAGCACCGACTCGCGGTCGAGCCGATTGTGCAGGCGAACAAGTCGATCTCGACGCCGTTAGTGTTGCATTTGGGGGCCACTAGGTCGGGTGGTGAAGTCGAACCTGACGATAAGCCGGACGCCGGAATGACGATGTCTCCCAACCCATTCAATGCCAGCACGGAGATCCGGTTCTCGCTGCCCTTGGCCGGACACGCGGTTCTCGACGTGTACGATCTCCACGGCCGTCGCGTGGTCCGACTCATGTCGGAAGACCTGAGCGCCGGTGCGCACTCTGCTGAATGGAGCGGTATCGATGAGTCCGGCAGGTCGGTAGCGAGCGGCGTCTATTTTGCCAAGTTGCGATCCGACAGCATCGAGTTCTCACGCTCGTTTGTCTTGTTGAAGTAGTCCGGGTAGTCGAGTACTCGACTTGCCGACGCGGTTCTTCAGCGCCGTCAGGAGGCACGAGATGTTCCGGACCTTCGTCGTGATCGCGGCCCTGGCCGCAGCGCTCCCTGCCCTGGGCGCCACGTGGCACGTCGCGCGGGATGGGACCGGCGAATTCTCGGTGATTCAGGCGGCCGTGGATGCGGCGGCCTCGGGTGACACGATCATGATCGGACCTGGTCGCTATAACGAAGGCGCGATCGTGGTGACTCCGGGCTGGACGGAATTCGTGCGCGTACTAATTCGGCAACCGGAACTCACATTGATCGGTGCCGGACCCACACAGACGATCATCGGACCTACGACGCCGTGGGACCTGTCGCAAGGTTGGAATATCGGTATCGAAATGGGGAGCTATTGGGGACATCGACGCGGCTGGATTTCCGGGATCGGCTTTGAGAACATGGCGTTCGGGGTGACAGGCGCGGAAGCGCCGGAATCTGCTACCATTCGCGATTGCCGTTTCACCATGGATGTTGGAGCCGTGTCCTTTGCCTACGGCGGAGCTCTGACGGTAAGTGACTGCGAATTCAACTTGGCGGCGCGTAACGATCGCGAGATCTTCGTGAGCGGATTGCAGTCGGTGCAGATTGAAAACTGCCGGTTCAATCTGGCCCCCGAAAATCGATGGTATCAGAAGGCCGTACAATTGCAGTCAGTAGCCAATGCAGTCGTGACGACGTGCTCGTTCACGGGCGGCGACGCGGGGTTGGGGCTTCACGGCGTGGGGGCGGCACGAGTATCGCATTGCGCCTTCAGTGATCAGACGTCATCGGATGGGCAGTTTGCGGTCGGCATCTACGTAGCTGGAGGCGCTGTTACCGTGACGGAGTGCGTGTTTGATACCCAAACGAACGCCATATTCGCCGAGTCTTCTGCCGAATTGGAAGTGATGCACACTCAAGTACTCGACGCCAGCAAAGCCTCGCTGAATTTCGTCTCTCTGAATGCGCTCACGGTCCACGACTGCGTCCTTGCGCGCGGGCCGCGCTACACGGTGTGGCAGGAGTTCCCCTGTGACACCAAGGCTTCTGCGGGAGGATTGCCTCATCTTGACATGACGGGCAACGATTGGGGCACCTCGAACGCAGACAGCATTGCGTCGTGGATCCGGACGTGCGAGTATGTGGTGGACTTCGTGCCGTACGTGGGCCAGCCGGTTGCCGTGGAGCGGAAGACCTTTGGAGAGGTCAAGGCGCTTTTCCGGTGAAATGGCGAAAGTGTCTCTTGGGCTCCCGCAGTGCGTGGTGCCGATGCACATCATCGTGTTCGTGGCAGACCTGCCGCTCATCGAACGAATATTGGTGCGGATTGGCGGGCCGCCGACCCAGTTGACGACCACCCGCATGTTGCCGTAGACTGCGCCCCCATGAACGTGCAAGTCCATGCCCTGCCCCTGCTGATCGGCGTCCTGTGCGTCTACGCCATCGCCTACCGGTACTACTCGGCGTTCCTGGCCGCGAAGGTGGCGGTGCTCGACGACACGCGGCAGACGCCCGCCATCCGCCTGAACGACCACCAGAACTACCACCCCACGCACAAGTGGGTGCTGTTCGGGCACCACTTCGCGGCGATCAGCGGGGCCGGGCCGCTGGTGGGGCCCGTGCTGGCCGCGCAGTTCGGCTTCCTGCCGGGGCTGCTGTGGCTGGTCATCGGCGTCGTGCTGGCCGGAGCCGTGCAGGACTTCCTGATCCTGGCCTTCTCGGTGCGGCGCAACGGGCGCTCGCTGGCCGAGATCGCGCGCGTGGAGATCGGGCCGGTGGCCGGCGCCACCGCCGCCATCGCCATCCTCTTCATCATCGTCAACGCGCTGGCCGGGCTGGGGCTGGTCGTGGTCAAGGCCCTCGGCGGCGAGACGCTGCACAAGCCCGACGGCACGCCGTGGGTCATCCCCGGCTCGTCGTGGGGCCTGTTCACGATCGCCTGCACGGTGCCCATCGCCCTGTTCGTCGGGCTGTGGATGTACAGGATCCGCAAGGGCAAGGTGGTCGAGGCCTCGATCATCGGCGCCGTGGCGGTGCTGGTCTGTACCTGGGCGGGCAGCCTCATCCCAGGCTCGCCGCTCGAGCGCTACTTCAGCCTGTCGCAGCACGGGGTGACCATCGCGATCGCCTGCTACGGCTTCATCGCCTCGGTGCTGCCCGTGTGGCTCTTGCTGTGTCCGCGCGACTACCTGTCGTCGTACCTCAAGGTCGGCACGGTGGCGGCGCTGATCGTCGGCACGATGATCGTCAACCCCGAGCTGAAGATGCCGGCCGTGACCGCGTTCACCGGCGGCGGCGGGCCCATCGTGCCGGGCAAGGTGTTCCCGTTCGTGTTCATCACCATCATGTGCGGGGCCATCTCGGGCTTCCACGCGCTGGTGGCCTCGGGGACGACACCGAAAATGCTCTCGCGCGAGTCGCACGCGCGTCCCATCGGCTACGGGGCGATGCTGGTCGAGAGCATCGTCGGCGTCATCGCCCTGGTCGCGGCGACGGCGCTGATGCCGGGCGACTACTTCGCCATCAACATCGACCTGGCCAAACAGCCGCACTGGATGCCCATCCTGGAGAGGATGGGCTTCGTGATGCACGACCTGCGCGCGCTGGAGGCATCCATCGGCGAGCAGTTGCAGGGCCGCACCGGCGGCGCCGTCTCGCTGGCCGTGGGCATGTCGCAGATCTTCGCCGGGCTGCCGTTCTTCCGGCACCTGGTCGCGTTCTGGTACCACTTCGCGATCATGTTCGAGGCGCTGTTCATCCTGACCACCATCGACACCGGCACGCGGGTGGCGCGCTTCCTGGTTCAGGAGCTGATGGGCCGCTTCCACCCGAAGCTGGGCCGCCCCGACTTCCTGCCCGGCACGCTGCTGTCGACGGGCTTCATCGTCCTGGCGTTCTCGTACTTCATCTGGACCGGCAGCATCGACACCATCTGGCCGATGTTCGGCGTCTCGAACCAGCTGCTGGCGGTGGTCGCCCTGGCCGTGGCCAGCACCGTGCTGGTGAACGCCGGCCGCGCCCGCTACCTGTGGGTGACCATCACGCCCATGCTGTTCGTGGCGGTGACGACCATCACCGCGGGCGTGCAGCTGATCATGCAGCGCTTCTGGCCGCTGCTGAAGTCGCCCGACGGCGCGCTCCGTTTCCGCGGCGGCCTGAACCTGGCGCTGACCGTCATCATGCTCGGCTGCGTGGTCGTGATCCTGGCCGATGCGGCGCGGCGCTGGCGGGCCGTGCGGAACGGGACCGCGACCCCGGTCGAGCACCTGTGCCCGGCGCCGTTCGACCCCAACCGGCCGCCCGACCGGTGCTGCTGACGGTGCCTGCCTTCCCGGCGGGTTACTAAGCGGCGGCCACGCAGCCCTTTGCGTGGCCGCCGACGCGTCTGCGCCCCGCGCCGCCTTGATGCTGCCTTGACGCGGCCGCACCCCACCTGGACGACGGATTGACACGAAGCCGCCTAGCATGATCGGCACGGAGGTGTCCCATGCTGGACCTGATCTGCGTGTTCGCCGTGCTCGCGTTCTTCGCCGTGGCGGTTCTGTTCGCCCGCGGCTGCGAACGGCTCGAGGACGAGGAGGACTGACGTGTCCGATTACCTGTGGACCGGCGCGGTGCTGCTGCTGCTCCTGATCTACCTGACCTACGTGCTGCTCAAGCCGCACAAGTTCTAGGGGGTCGCGATGACCGCCATCGGCATCCTGCAACTGCTGCTCTTCTGCGGGCTGGTGCTGCTGCTGACTCGGCCGCTGGGAGGCTACATGGCGCGCGTTTTCCAGGGCGAGAGGACCCTGCTCAGCCCGGCCTTGCGACCGGTCGAGCGCCTCCTCTACCGGGCCTTCGGCGTCCGCGAGGACGAGGACATGCCCTGGAAGACCTACGCCTACGCCCTGCTGGCGTTCAGCCTGGTCGGCGCGCTGCTGACCTACGTGCTGCTGCGCCTGCAGGGGCTGCTGCCGTTCAACCCGCAGCACTTCGGCGGACGCGAGATGACGGCCGACCTGGCCTTCAACACCGCGGTTTCGTTCACCACGAATACCAACTGGCAGAACTACGTGCCGGAGGCCGTGGTCAGCTACTTCTCGAACATGGTCGCGCTGGCGACGCACAACTGGACCTCCGCCGCGGCCGGGATCGCCGTGGCCATCGCCCTGGTGCGCGGGTTCGCGCGGCGGTCGGCGAGCGGCCTGGGCAGCTTCTGGGTCGATCTGACGCGCGCGACGCTGTACGTGCTGCTGCCTATCTGCCTCGTGTTCTCGCTGGTCCTGGTCTGGCAGGGAGTCCCGCAGAACTTCGCGCCGTACACGCGGGCCACGACGATCGAGGGCGCGACGCAGGTGATCGCGCAGGGGCCGGTGGCGTCGCAGGAGTCGATCAAGATGCTGGGGACCAACGGCGGCGGCATCTTCAACGCGAATTCGTCGCACCCCTACGAAAACCCGACGCCGCTGACCAACCTGCTGCAGATGCTGGCGATCTTCGCGATCCCGGCCGGCCTGACCTGGACGCTGGGCCGCATGGTCGGCAACCAGCGGCAGGGCTGGGCGATCTTCGCGGCGATGGCCTTCATGTTCCTGGGCGGCCTGGCCGTCTGCTACCGGGCCGAATCCGCCGGCAACCCCAACGTGGCCGCGCTCGGCGTCATGACGTCGCCGTCCGCCGACCAGCCGGGCGGCAACCTCGAGGGCAAGGAGGTCCGGTTCGGCATCGCCAACTCGGCATTGTTCGCCACGATCACGACCGCGGCTTCCTGCGGCGCCGTCAACTCGATGCACGACAGCTTCACGCCGCTGGGCGGCCTGGTGCCGCTGCTGAACCTGATGTGCGACGAGGTCATCTTCGGCGGCGTCGGCGCCGGGCTCTACGGCATGCTGATGTACGCCGTCGTGGCCGTATTCCTGGCCGGGCTGATGGTGGGCCGCACGCCCGAGTACCTCGGCAAGAAGATCGGGAAGTACGAAGTCAGGATGGCGATGGTCGCCATCCTCCTCCTGTTCGCCGGCAACGTCCTGATGGCGAGCCTGGCCGCCAACGTCAAGCTGCCGCCGGGCGCGTCCCAGGCCTACGGGCCGGACCAGTCGGCGGCCGAACAGGCCCTGCCGGCCGCGGCGGCCTGGAACCGCGTGAACAACTCCAGCCCGGCCCTCTACTACGGGGACACCGCGAACAACGTCAACAACGCCGGTCCGCACGGGTTCTCCGAGATCCTGTACGCCTACTGCTCGGCGACGGCCAACAACGGCTCGGCCTTCGCCGGCCTGACCGGCAACACGCCCTACTACAACCTGACGCTCGGGCTGGAGATGCTCATCGGCCGGTTCCTCATGATCATCCCGCTGCTGGCCATGGCCGGCAGCCTGGCTCGCAAGCAGATCGTCCCCGCGTCGGCCGGCACGCTGGCCACCGACACCGGCACGTTCGCGTTCCTGCTGGCGGCCGTCGTGCTGATCGTGGGGGCTCTGGAGTACTTCCCGTCGCTGGCCCTCGGCCCGATCGTCGAGCACTTCCTGATGAACGGCGGGCACCTGTTCTAGGCGGGGCCCGCGCACCGAAAGAGGTGTGGTCATGTCGATGCCTGATCTGGCGCCCGCGGGGACGACGCCCGTCATCCCGACGGCGGCCGGGACCGCGCGGCCGAAGAACGCGCCGCGGAGCCTGTTCGAGCGCGCGCTCGTCCGGCGCGCCGTGGTCGAGTCGTTCCGCAAGCTCGACCCGCGCCACATGGTGCGCAACCCGGTCATGTTCGTGGTCGAAGCGGGCAGCCTGGTGACCACCATCCTGCTCGCGCGCGACCTGGCGACCGGAGGCGCCTCGGTGGCGTTCAACCTGCAGGTCACGCTGTGGCTGTGGTTCACCGTCCTGTTCGCGAACTTCGCCGAAGCCATGGCCGAGGGCCGCGGCCGCGCACAGGCCGACGCGCTGCGGCGCACGAAGACCGAGGCCACGGCGCGCCGCCTGCGCGACCGGAAGGACACCGGCAACGCCGCCGAGCGGGTCCCGGCCGCCGACCTCCGGCGCGGCGACTTGGTCGTCTGCGAGGCCGGCGACATCATCCCCGGCGACGGGGATGTCATCGAGGGCATCGCCTCGGTCGACGAATCCGCGATCACCGGCGAGAGCGCGCCGGTCATCCGCGAGACCGGCGACCGCAGCGCCGTCACCGGGGGCACGCGCGTGCTCTCGGACCGGATCGTGGTGAGGATCACGTCCAACCCGGGCGAGACCTTCATCGACCGGATGATCGCGCTGGTCGAGGGGGCCAGGCGCCAGAAGACGCCCAACGAGATCGCGCTGACCATCCTGCTGGCGGGCACGACGATCATCTTCCTGCTGGCGGTGGCCACGCTGGTGCCGTTCGCCGACCACGCGATCCGCGTCTCGGGCTCCGGCACGCTGCCGACGGTGTTCCTGCTGGCCGCGCTGCTCGTGTGCCTGATCCCGACGACGATCGGCGGGCTGCTCTCGGCGATCGGCATCGCCGGCATGGACCGGGTCATGCAGCACAACGTGCTGGCGATGTCGGGCAAGGCCGTCGAGGCGGCCGGCGACGTGAACACGCTGCTGCTCGACAAGACCGGCACCATCACGCTGGGCAACCGTCAGGCCGTCGAGTTCCTGCCGCTGCCCGGCGTGACGGTGGCCGAACTGGCCGAGGACGCCCAGCTGTCGTCCCTGGCCGACGAGACCCCGGAGGGACGCAGCATCGTCGTCCTGGCCAAGGAGAAGTACGGGCTGCGGGCGCGGGAGCTGGGCGGGCAGGAGGCCACGTTCGTCCCCTTCACGGCGCAGACGCGCATGAGCGGCGTGGACCTGGGCGGCGCGCGCGTGCGCAAGGGCGCCGGCGACGCCGTCAAGGGCTTCCTGCGGGCGCAGGGAGTGGAGCCGCCGGCGGCGCTGGACGACATCGCGGCGCGCATCGCGCGCGAAGGCGGCACGCCGCTGGTCGTGGCGCGCGACCACCGCGCGCTGGGCGTGATCCACCTCAAGGACATCGTCAAGGGGGGCATGCGCCAGCGGTTCGACCAGCTGCGGGCGATGGGCATCCGCACGGTGATGATCACCGGCGACAACCCGCTGACGGCCGCCGCCATTGCCGGCGAGGCCGGCGTCGACGACTTCCTGGCCGAGGCGACGCCCGAGGCGAAGATGACGCTCATCCGCCGCGAACAGCAGGGCGGCAAGCTGGTGGCCATGACCGGCGACGGCACGAACGACGCGCCGGCGCTGGCCCAGGCCGACGTGGGCGTGGCCATGAACACCGGCACGCAGGCGGCCAAGGAAGCCGGCAACATGGTGGACCTGGACAGCGATCCGACGAAGCTGATCGAGATCGTGGAGATCGGCAAGCAGCTGTTGATGACGCGCGGGTCGCTGACGACGTTCAGCATCGCCAACGACCTCTCGAAGTACTTCTGCATCATCCCGGCGATGTTCGCCGTGACCTACCCGCAGCTGGCGGCGTTGAACTTCCTGCGGATCGGGCCGCTCGCCGAGCGCTCGACGCCGGAGTCGGCCGTCCTGGCGGCGGTGATCTTCAACGCGCTGGTCATTGTCGCGCTGATCCCCCTGGCGCTGCGCGGCGTGCGGTTCAGACTGCTGGGAGCCTCGGCGGTGCTGCGGCGCAACCTGCTGGTCTACGGGCTGGGCGGCGTGCTGGTCCCCTTCCCGTGCATCTGGGCGCTGGACCGGCTACTGGTGCTGGCGCGCCTGGCGTGAAGAAACCGGCGCGACGGCCGCGGCGGGGAGCCCGGCGGCGCGCCAGCGAGGAGCGAACGGGATGTTGCGGCAATTGAGGACGGCCATCGTGGCGGTGGCGGCGTTCACGCTTCTGTTCGGGCTGCTGTTCCCGGCCGTCGTGACCGGGCTGGCGCAGGTGCTGTTCCCGCGCCAGGCGGACGGCAGCCTGGTGGCGATCGACGGCCGGACCGTGGGCTCGGCGCTGATCGGCCAGGCCTTTGCCGGGGCGGGCTACTTCCACCCGCGGCCGTCCGCGGCCGGCGCCGGTTACGACGGCGGCGCCTCCGGCGGCACCAACCTGGGCCCCACGGCGGACAAGCTCGTCAATGGCGTCCACAGTCGGCTGCCGGACGGCACGGAGGCTCCCGGCGGCTTTGCCGGCATCGCCGACCTGGCCGTCGCATACCGGCTGGAAAACGGACTCGGCGCGGATGCGCCCGTGCCGCCGGACGCGGTGACGCGTTCGGCCAGCGGTCTGGACCCGCACATCACGCCGGCCAACGCGGCGCTGCAGGCGCCGCGGGTGGCACGGGCGC
>AMWB02120291.1_pt1 | contig 12751 bp, 12 predicted proteins | sample 200311 | NCBI WGS metagenome assembly AMWB02 (sample SAMN02737377, study PRJNA173069) | bioreactor metagenome | biome: anode biofilm in microbial fuel cells | place: USA: California | collected 2010-12-16 | reverse complement strand
CGGGGCCTCCACAGCGGTTATGGCGGCGGCAGGACTCCTTGGGGCCCGGCGCATGACCATTGGCGAAAAATCAGGTCAATCCGTATTTCCAAAACTCAAAGGAGTGGCCCCCTTTGTTGCGGCAGCCACACTTACCGCCATGTTCAGCCATGGTGAAAATACCGACGTATCTGCCCACCTGTTTGGTTTTCTTGCCGGTACCGGAATCGGCCTGTGTTATTATCCGTTGTCTGCACCGTTATCAGGTCCGGTAATCGGCCGGATCAGTTTGGGCATTGTCCTGGTAATTTTGTGCACGGCGTTTCTCCAGGGTCTTTTGACCTTTCTGCCGGGGTAACGGGTTGGGGACCCTTTACTTTTTAATGGACCGGTTAAGCTTTCGGACAAAACTGACCGGTACGGCATAGGTGATTCCCGTGGGCTCTTTAAGGACGTATTCTTTTTTCCCTTTGACGAAAACTTTATTGATCACTCCGACAACTTCTCCGGTGGCAATCCGATAGACCGGGCTTCCGCTGTTCCCCGGAAAGGCAACGGCATCAAGCTGGATAATCTCCCAGGGGTCTTCAAGGTATTTGATCATCTCTCCTTTGATCAGGCTGCCGTGGGGGGTGGGCAGAATAACCGGCGCAATGGCCGAAACAATACCTGTGTGGGTGGTTGCATTGAGGCCGAGCACAAAACCGATGGGATATCCGGTAATCGCCACCTGGTGCCCCTCTTTGAGGGCACCATCCGCCGCCATGGGCAAGGGATCCAATTTGCCTGCCATCTCCAGTATGGCCAGGTCGTGGAACGGGTCTTCGGCGAGCAAGACGGCTTTAACCCCTTTGCCCGATAAATTCTTGTGAAAAATACGCAGATGGAACATGAGTTTCTTTTCTTTAATGGCCTCAAGTACATGCTGGTTGGTGACGATTCTGCTGCCGTCCCCGATGGCAAAGCCGGTACCCAAAAAGCGGGTCATGGGGACATCCTTATAATAATAGGTGCCCACGGATACGGTGGAGGCTTTTATTTTTGACACCAGATCGGCCATGTAAGCATCCCGTTCCCGAAACAAAACATGTTCCTGGGCGGATGCAGGGGAAACAAGAACAACAAGAACAACCGTGATTATGGTAAAATAGACTCTCATGACATTTACTTACCGGTTAATGACCGAGTTGTCCATCTTTTAAAACGCCGCCACCAGACACCTATTTTTACCACGAAGCGCACGAAGCGCACGAAGGTGAATTGTCTGCGCAGATTTTATTCTTCGTCTCCTTCGTGATCTTCGTGGTTAACAAAACCTATGACAATGTATTGTCATGAAATACGCCGGGTTGACAAAGAATGAGTTCACTCATGTGATTGGCCACGGTGGTCACCTTGTGGCTGAAGAGCGGGGCCTGGTCGCAATCGGTGGTAAAGTCGCCCACAATGTAGCAGTTGCCGATTCTGCGCGAACCGATGCCGGCCAAATCGGATCCGGCAATGCCACAGGCTGAAACCACCCCCTTTTTGTCGGCAAAGGTTTCGATGAGCATTTTTTTATCCACCTGGCGGTCAAAGCCCTCAACGATAAGATCGCAGTCCAAGAACAATTCTGCGCAGTTTTTCGCGTCAATACGCTCAATCAGCGCATCGATCTGCACCTTGGGGTTAATGCGGCTTAGGTTAATTTTAAGTGCCTCGACTTTGAACAGGCCGATCTGGTCGGAAAAATAAAACTGGCGGTTGAGGTTGCCGGATTCTACCCGGTCGAAATCGACCAGTTTGAGTTGCACAACACCGCTTCGCACCAGGTTAAGTGCCACGTTGGAGCCGATACCGCCGACCCCTGCAATACCGATCTTCATCAGATGCAGTCCCAGTCTTTGTAAATCGGCTGGTAGCCCTGGGCGAGAATTGCATCGGCCACCTGAGCCACACTGCGGGCATCGGTAATTTCAAATTGCGGCGTCTGACCCTCGGGCACCTCGGTATATCCACCGACACCGGTGCTTGACCCGGCAGAGTAACGGGTAACCCCCAGGGGCAGAATGCGGTCGCGAAAGGTGGCGTTTTCACGGGTGGAGACGGTCACTCCCGAACGCGGCAGGAAGATGCGCAACGCGGTCATGAACTGAACAAAGGTTTTGTCATCCACCAGGTAGTCGGGTTGAAAATCGCCTTCCGCCTCGTTAAACCGGGGCAGGGAGATGGCGACTTCGGTATCGATATACTTGTTTTCAAGGTAGCGGGCATGTAATCCGGTGAAAAACATGTCCCGGCGCGGCTCGGAAAGACCCAGCAGCGCGCCGAGGTTGACCACCCGCATGCCGGCGATCGCGGCCCGTTCAGGCCCGTTGAGCCGCCATTGGTAATCCATTTTTTTGCCGGCCAGATGAACCCGTTTATAGACATCTTCGTCATAGGTTTCCTGGAACATGGTCATGGAATCGACACCGGCCTCGTAGAGTTGGCGGTACTCATCAACCTCAAGCGGGTAGACCTCTATCGCCACGGATGCAAAATGCTTCTTGAGCAGTTGAGCCGCATCCACCAGGTACGACATGGGGGTCATGTGCTGGGCCTCACCGGTGAGAAAAAGTACATGCTGCATACCGGTTTTGGCAATGGCCTCGGCCTCAATCTCAATCTCTTCCAGGCTGAGCCTCCGGCGAAGGATCGGGTTTTTGTGATTAAACCCGCAGTAGGCGCAGCCGTTGTTACAGTGGTTGGAGATATACAACGGAATAAACATCTGGATCGTGCGTCCGAAATATTGCACGGTCAACTGGTGGGCTTTGCCGGCCATGACCTCAAGATGTCCGGCAGCCCTGGGGCTAAGCAGTGTCAAGAAATCCATGGGACCGGGTTTTTCCTTGGCCAGACTGCGGATGACATCCTGATCGCTCACCTGGTCAAAAAAATGGGGAACGTCAAAATCCCGGTATCGCTCAACGATCTCGTAAAATGACATAATCTAATCCTCTTTATACCTCGTCAAGGAATCCGGTGAGTGGAGAAGAGGCCCGGGCAAGGGTAGACTCTTCGGCCATTTCAGCCAGGTAGGCAGCCCGTCCGGCCTTGACCGCGAGATCAAAGGCGCGCCCCATGGCTTCCGGGTCCCGGGCCGTGGCAATGGCGGTATTCACCAGAACCGCATCCGCACCCATTTCCATTGCAGCCGCTGCCTGGGAAGGCTTGCCGATTCCCGCATCGACAACAATGGGTACGGAGACGTTTTCAATTAACATGGCAATCAGTGGTTTGGTCTCCAGCCCCCGGTTGCTTCCGATGGGTGCGCCCAGAGGCATCACCGCCGCGGCACCGGCGTTTTCCAGCCGTTTGGCCAGGGGCAGGTCCGGCAGGACATAAGGCAGCACCTGGAACCCTTCTTTGGCCAGAATCTCCGTTGCCTTCAAGGTCTCCCAATTGTCCGGCATCAGGTATTTCATATCAGTGATGACTTCAATTTTAATGAAATCACCACAACCGGCTTCCCGGGCAATACGGGCAATGCGTACGGCCTGTTCTGCGCTGCGGGCGCCGGATGTATTCGGCAGCAGGGTCACATGTTTGGGGATGTATTCAAGGATATTTTCAGACTGAGCCGTGATGTCCACACGACGCAAAGCGACAGTGATCATCTGTGAACCGCTGGCCGCGAGCATCTTGGGAATTTGCCCATGGTTGCCGAATTTCCCGGTACCGGTCAGTAACCGGTTACTGAATTCTTTCCCCCCCAATCGAAGTACATCGTCTTTCATAATCAGCCTCCTCCGACAAAACTGAGCATCTCCAGGCAATCATCTTCCTGAAGTTCAGTTGTCGGCCAAAAATCCTGTTTGATGATTTGCCGGTTAAGTTCAATAACCAGCGCCCCTGCATCGAGCTTTTTACAGGCGATCAACTGTGCCAACGTGCATGGCTCTATGCGTTCCTTGTTTCCATTGACAAAAATATTCATAGGCAAAAATCCTAAATAAAAAAAGCCGCTTGCTCTCAAGGGAAGAGCAAGCGGCTATAAAAATGCCTAAATCCGGATTTTTCCGGGTTTACTATTGTCTTGTCCGCTCTTCCCTTCGCCAGTATTATCCGGATCAGGTTCAATGGGTATTATCTCAGACGCTGTGCGCCACCCCAAACGATGAATCAAGCTATATATAGATTAAAAAGCTTTGTCAACCCTGGACTAAATATCAAGAGTCCCCTTAAAAACGGTTTGGGCAGGCCCGGTCTTAAAAATATGGCCGCTGGATTCATTCCATGAAATGTCCAGGTCCCCGCCGTCCAGATGAACACGCACCTGACGCCCTGCCCGTCCCGTAAGATGGGCGGCCGTAACGGCAGCACAGGCACCGGTGCCGCAGGCAAGGGTTATCCCGGCCCCGCGTTCCCACACCCGCATTTTTAATTGCCTGTCAGAGACGACTTCAATGAACTCCACATTGGTTTTTTCAGGAAAACGAGGATGATTTTCCACCATGGGACCAATCGTTTCAATATCCACCAGTGACAAGTCATTCACAAAGATCACGGCATGTGGATTCCCCATGGAAACACAGGATACCAACAATGTGCCCTGGGCTGTCTCTATGGGCACCCCGAGGGCCATATCCCTGTCATGGACAAAAGGAATCTGCTGAGGCACAAGCCTTGGCACCCCCATATCCACGCATACGGAGACCACCTGTCCGCTTTGCTTTTTTTCAATCCGGGGCACCACGGTTCCGGCCAGGGTCTGAACCTTTATTTCATCTTTTACAAGAATATTGTTTTCGTACAGATACTTGGCAAAACAGCGCATGCCGTTGCCGCACATTTCAGGTTCGGACCCGTCTGAATTGATGATTATAAACCGAATATCATGGGTATCAGAATGCCGGGCCAGGATAATGCCGTCGGCACCGATGCCGAACCGCCGGTGGCACAGGCGCACAGCCAGATCCGAATAGTCAATATACCCTGCAATGGTCTTGTCCCGGTCATCCAGCATGATAAAATCATTGCCGATACCGTGCATTTTCCAGAAATCTATACGCATTGTTTATCCTTATCTCTTTTTCTCTTTTTAACTCACTGAACCCGGGACAGGGTCTCAAGAATATGCTCACCAAGCGCCTCAACCTGCCAGTTTCGCATGCCCGGAATCCGCAACAAATCTTCCGGGCTTGCCGGCTTGCCCGCGGCCACAGCGGAAATCATATTGTTGTTGATTAAAAATCCCGGTTCCATGGCCAAAGTCTGGGACGCTGTTTCACGCATTTTTTTTAATGCATCAATGCGGGCAAGGACCTGGGAGGTTTTCCTGGGCACCCGGGTTTGGGGATAGGACGGCAGTTCCCGGTGAGGTAAGGCAAGGGCGGTTTCAATGGCCTTGACGCACAACTGCCCGTACATGCCGGTCTGTTTAGGGCTAAGGGCCCGATGTTTCGATATCGACTCGACACTGGTTGGCCTGTGCTGAACCATGGTCAGAATGGACTGGTTGGACATAATTTTAAAGGGAGGCAGATCCTTTTTCTCGGCCTCGGAAAGCCGGACTTCCAGCAAATGCTCCAGCACGGCAAGGCTCCGGTTGTCAAGTTTTCCGGCTCCCTTGAACCGTCTGAACAAGGGTCTTGAATGATTGTTCTCGTATTTGACCCTGGCCTGCAACTCAAACTCCTCTTCGGCCCAGGCCAGACGCCCGATCTTTTCAAGACGTTCTTTTAAAAGGTCATGCAGGTCCACAAGCGTTGCCACATCCCCCACACTGTAGGCAATCATCTCCTCTTTCAAGGGCCGTTTTGACCAGTCCACCTTCTGGTATTTTTTATCCACATCAATATCAAAAAAAGATTTCAAAAGTGCGCCCAATCCCCGTTCCTTAATATTTAAGAAACGGCAGGCAATCTCGGTGTCAAACAGGTTTTCAATTTCAACGGACAACTCCCGGTCAAGGCTTCTGACGTCAAAGTCCGATCCATGAAACACCTTCGTAATCTCCGGGTTTTCAAGAATTCGGGAAAAGGGTAAAAAATCATTGATCAGAAAAGGATCCAGCAGCCAGGCCTGGTTTGGGCCTGCAATCTGGATCAGGCATATCTTTTCTGAAAAACAGTGCATGGAATCGGCTTCCAGATCCACACCGATTATTTCACAGGGTTCAAGTTTCAGGCATACTTGTGCCAGGTCTTTGTCCGTTGTTATAAACTGATAAACCACCTTAGTTTTCCCTTGATTGTTTAAAACACTTCTTTTAAAATTCTTTTTTTTAATTAACGGCTTTTTCTTACAATGCCTGATCATACGCTGCCTTTGGAAATAGGGCAAGATCGGGGCATGATATATAAAACAGGAAGTAAAAAAAAATGATTCAAATAACTTTCCCGGATAATGCAGTAAAAGAATTTAACGAACCACCCACAGGCATGGATGTGGCAAAAAGCATTTCCGAAGGATTTGCCCGCAACTGCGTGGCTATGGCAATAGAGGGCAAAGCCCTTGATTTAGGCACGGTCATTGAAGAGGACAGTGCAGTGAGCTTTATCACCGCCAACGACGACCAGGGGCTGGATATCCTGCGACACTCCTCAGCCCATGTCATGGCCGAAGCCGTACTCAACCTCTACCCGGACGCCAAACTGACCATCGGTCCTGTGGTTGAAGATGGATTTTATTATGATATTGACATGGATCCGGTAAGCGAAGCTGACCTTGAAAACATTGAAGCGGAGATGAAAAAAATCATCCAGGCCAAGGCAGGTTTTGAACGGCAGGTGGTCACACGGCAGCAGGCGCTTGAGCTGTTTGCCGACAACCCGTTTAAGGTGGAATTGATTAACGAACTGCCCGAAGGCGAAGAGATCTCTTTGTACCAAAACGGCAAATTCATTGACCTGTGCCGCGGCCCCCATATCCCCAACACCGGCATGATCAAGGGGGTCAAACTGTTAAAAACCTCCGGTGCCTACTGGCGGGCGGATCAGTCCCGGCAACAGCTCCAGCGGCTGTACGGCATCTCCTTTTTTGACAAAAAGAAACTCAACGCCTATCTCACCATGATTGAGGAAGCCAAGAAGCGGGACCACAGGAAACTTGGCACCCGCCTGGATCTGTACTCTTTCCATGACGAGGCACCGGGTATGCCCTTTTTCCATGCCAAAGGCATTGCCATGTGGAATGCGCTTTTGGAATACTGGCGCATGGAGCATAAAAAAGACGGGTATGTGGAGACCAAAACCCCGGTGATGATGACCCGAAAACTTTGGGAGCAAAGCGGTCACTGGGAAAACTACCGGGAAAACATGTACACATCCACCATTGATGACGAGGAATACGCCATCAAACCCATGAACTGCCCCGGCGGCATGATCCTTTACAAAACAACATCCCACTCTTACAAAGACCTGCCCCACCGGGCCGGAGAGATCGGGCTGGTGCACCGCCATGAATTTTCAGGCGCGTTGTCAGGATTGTTCCGGGTCCGGGCCTTTCACCAGGATGATGCCCATATTTTCATGACCCCGGACCAGATCCAGGAAGAAGTTTTAGGCGTTTTGAAACTGGCTGAACGGGTCTATGCGCGGTTTGGACTATCCTTTCACCTGGAGCTCTCCACAAGGCCTGAAAAATCAATCGGCACGGATGAACAATGGGAAACCGCCACCAACGGACTGCGCAATGCCATAGAAGCTTATGGCCGGGAATTCATGATCAATGAAGGGGATGGTGCATTTTACGGTCCCAAGATAGACATCCACATCAAGGACGCTTTGGGCAGAACCTGGCAGTGTGGCACCATTCAGCTGGACATGGCGCTGCCGGAACGTTTTGATCTGACTTACAAGGGCGCGGACAATGAAAAACATCGGCCCATCATGATCCACCGGGTGATCTACGGCTCCATGGAACGGTTTTTCGGTATCCTTGTGGAGCATTTTGCAGGCAAATTCCCCCTGTGGCTGGCCCCGGTCCAGGCCGTGATCCTGCCCATCAACCAGGAACTGGCTCCCTATGCCAAAGAGATCCAACACCTGTTGGCGCTCCATGACATCCGCTGCGACGTAGATGACAGAAGCGAGACCCTTAAAAAGAAAATCAGAGAGGCCCAACTGGACTATATTCCTTTAATCATCACCATTGGGGACAAGGAAAAAGAAGAAAAAGTATTGTCGGTGCGCACGTTGGACGGCAAGGTCAAAATGGGGGTCACCCACGAAGAATTCCTGACCAAGGTCTGCGCCCATATCAAAGACCGGGTCCTGGAGGGAATTGATCTTTAACATATTAAATCATGCCTGATTTTTCATATAAACCGGCACAGATTCTATATTACGGCTCCCTGAACCCGGGCTTATGCACCCCATAATGACAAAAAAAACACAGGAGGAACGCGCCATGGAAATCACCTGCCTGCTTGAAAACAACACCACGGACCCGCAACTTGCACCGGCCCACGGCTTAAGTTTTTTTATCCGCACAGGCACCCGGTCCATTCTTTTTGATATGGGACCGGACCAAAAATTTGCAGACAATGCAAAACATTTGGGTGTGGACCTGTCAAAAACGGACATAGCCGTGCTGTCCCACGGGCACTATGACCATGGCGGCGGCATCCCGCAGTTTCAAACGCTCAATGACAAAGCAGCAATCATCATGACCCGGGGGGCCATTGAAGGCAGGTACTATGCCCGCTACAAGAATAATGAACCCCGATATATCGGCCTTGATACCGATGCCATTGACAAAAGCCGCTGCCGGTTTATTGGTGCGGACCTGGCCTTGTCCGAGGATTTAACCATTATCACGGATTTTTCAAAAAAGGGCTTTATCCCCCAGGGCAATTCAGACCTTTTAAGGCAGCAGGAAGACGGAAAACTGATTGAGGATGAATTTTCCCATGAACTGGCCCTGCTGATCGTGGAAGACGGCACCTCGGTTCTGTTCACCGGATGCGCCCACTCGGGCATGGGGAATATGATTGATACGGTGCTTACCCGCACGGGCCGGGATCATATTGACCATGTGATCGGCGGATTCCACCTGTATAATCGCATCACCCGGGTCACAGAACCCGACAGCCGCCTGGATATTCTGGTCGATGAACTGTCATCCCATAGCGGCACAACCTATTATACCGGTCACTGTACGGGTCCTGATGCCCCGGCCTACATGTCCCGCAAAATGACACGCCCAATCAACGTGTTTGCCACAGGTACCCGGCTTGAACTCTGAATTATTTTAGATCAATTCAGGAGTAGATAACTCCATCTCCCGCCTGGGAATTTTCATGACCGTTACCGGGCGCAGAATCGTCTATGCCGTTCCAGTGGATGCCTGCCAGATCATTAAAGGCGTGGCAGGCATCATGGCAGAAGAACAGATGTTTCGCCGGATTTTTGTGAATCTGTTCATGAACAGTCTGACCGCCTCTTTCAGGTGCTTGATGGTGATACCTGTTAATAATAGTCTTCCCGATGACAGAAACGATTATGGGAGTGGACTATGAATACTATCGCTCACCGGATGGATTTGATCCAGCATAACCACTGACAGAAGTAATCCTCTCCCTTTCAAAAAAGTCTCTGGGAGTTCTATAATAGACAAAGTCCGGATGTACCGATTACTTTTTAACACGAAAAATCTGCGGCGTAATCCGTCAGCATTTTTGTTGTTAGGATTAAATATCAGACCTCTAAATTGTTTTAGGAATTCACCGGAGTTCAACGGAAATCGCAAGTATCAGATATATTCTGTAACATTTCCACAGTTTCTCCATCATAACAATATACGCCCCTACGACTATGCATCCCTCTCGCCCCACTCATCTCTTCATCGACATACATTTTCTCATTGTAGCTAATATAAAGAAGTACCTTTTCAGTACCGAGAAATTGTTGCAAGCAAGATTTCTTAATCCAGACTACGTTTCCTTTCTCGGTTTTTGCAGAAAAAATAACCATATCTCCTTTTTCATTATCCCATCCTTGATATCCATCCCATTTTAGCCCGAGCGGTTCTATTAAATTTCGTGATGGAACTAAACAACTTTCGGATTCAAAACTACAATCATATTGCCATTCTCCACCTCTTAACATATCCATAGTTGTCGCTTTTGCCGTGATATCACTTGTGATTGAATATTCATGCCTCCATGCACCTGTTTCTTCTTGTTCAAGGCATGGGCGAGTATATGGGTATTCGCCAAGAAAGATTCTGTAATCATCTGTTGTGAAACCAAAAACATCTCGTACAAATTTTTCCTTTTTGATTGATGCTTTCATAGAACTGATATCGCTTTTCAATAACACAAGGGATGATAATAGAATTGTACTGTCTCTATACGGATATTTTTCTTCTGCATCCTGAGCCTTGACTCGGGCAGAATAAAGAAGGGGAATCCATTCTTCACCTTTTTTATCTGAGCAATCTTGAATTATTGCAGGCACATCATTAAAATTGTCATTGTTCGTAGTCCATTCAGAAGGTTCAGTTTCTATAGCAACAGTATATTCAGGAGATACGATTTTTAAATATTTTTTCTCTTTCAGATACCTTAAATCGGTAAGGTCTATTTTACGAACCGGCAGACTTAATAATCGAGGGTGAGACGACTCAAATGTATCTGAATATTGTGGAGCTTTAAAAGGAACAGTATTTCTTAATTGGCCTAACACTCTATGGAGAAGTGTCCAATAATATTTTTTGCCCAATCGTTCTGCTTTATTTGGTTTAGCTCGACCGTTTCCATGTTTTCCCATCAAATACCTGTCAAATTTCCAGCACCTTTCATCCGGACCAGGGTAACCAAGTTTGCTCAACTCTATAAGGAACCATCGATAAATATCTTTTTTTGTAATGCCTGCTGATTCTAAATCAAAAATTCTGAGTCGCGGTTCAAGAATATATCTTTGGAAATCTGAGGATAGCCCACCACCACCCATTTTTATATTACTGTTATCAAAAGCCTTACTCTCCAACAAATCGGTGGATCTTTCTTCATCATAAATTGTAAACTTGTTATTGCTAAATGTTTGCCGAACATTATCTAAATCTATTTTCGCACTGATTGTCTCATCTTGAATGAAGGCCAATTCAATTATCAAACGAAGACTGTCATAAATTATCACATTGTCAAATTGTGAAAGATGTTTTTTCTCTACAATTTCAAGAGCCAATTCAGAGGTGACTTTTTTATCTTTGGTTAATAGCAGGGCTGAATAAATTGCAGAAGTTACCCTTTCCAAAATATAATCATCATCGATGTACCTAAAATGTTCTAAAAGAGTATTACAATTGGTAATATCAGCACATAGGATACGCACTATACCTTTACTACTTCTATCCCGCACGACACGGTCAGAACAGGATGTAAACCAGCTAAGCGTCACGGCCCATAAAAAAAGAGATTTTTTACTATAGTTATCTACATTTGAGAAACAAGCCCATTTGATAATAGTCCAGGCTGAATTCTTTTTTTCGAAATCTTCAATGAGGTAATAGTTCCAAAATGAATCTCGTGAACACATTCCATTTTTCCATAGCAAATCCTCAAGGTAGTACGCATTTAGGATATTTTCAGGAACCATAGATATGCTGATCAAAGCATTAAATACTTTTGCGGCAAGTTCTCCATTCTTATACAATAGTTGTTCAATTTGTCGTTTTGTTGATTCGGTTGTTTTTTTAAGATCACGCCACTGCAAGCTTTCAACAAACACTTCTGCAATATGTCCCCCGTATGGTTCATTTTCGTATTCTATGATTTCAGATGGCGGATTTGACTCTGGTAACATAATGGCAAGGGCTTCAAGAACACCTTTATTTTCTATCACCCATTTGCTGGAAAAAAGAGCGGATAACTCTTTGGAAGTTTGGTTGGATTCTAAAACATTGAAAGCAATAAAAAAGTCCGCAATACGCTCGAATGTAAAGCGGCAATATTTTGTCGAAGGCTCAAATGGTTGTTCCTTATGCTCAATAAATGCTATGAGCCCCTCTTTTTCAAGTTGATTCAATAATGACGTTTCAAAACCTGTTCCCGCATGCAGTTTATCCGTAATCTTTTTTACTTCAGAATAATCGATAAAACGTGTTTCTTTTTCTGCCATTTGCAATGCGATTTTTGATAATGCAGTTCTAACAATCTGAATATTGGGATCACAGTTACATTTTTTAGATAAAAGTTTGTCTTTGTGGTCGATACAAATATTTAACATGTCATGAAACCCCAACCGCCCACGCGGGATCTCTTCATAACCGGCACCACTTAAGCTATCGCAAACTAAGTGTAAAAAAAGTGGATTTCTAAACTCACTTTGAAGGAGAGGAACAACAGGAGGTTTTAGTTGATAAAAATTGAAAAATTCTTGTATAGCAATATATTCTTGCCCAAGAAATCCATTATGTGTGAATTCCACCCATTCTTCTCTACCTTCAAACACCTCATCAAGGTAAGTGTCTCTACAAGTGACACAAAGCTTTAATTTAGGGTAACGCTTGACTTGTTCAATTAAGACAGGAAGCCATTTTTTCCAGTTCTGTCTCTTATCAGATTCATTAAGCGCATCAATGAAAATTATTGAAGTTTCATCCTTTGATACTGCTTGAGTCGAAAAAACTTCAAAAATTTCATCACGAGCGATAGTACTACTTAGACCCAACTTATCAGCCATTACTTTCCAAGGCTCGGTCTCTGTAAAATCTTCTCCGAAAAAAACCCATAATCCGGGTCGATTCTGCTCTCGAACGTAATCAATAACGCTGTGAGTTTTACCGATGCCTGCCACTCCAC
>AMWB02068384.1_pt2 | contig 12763 bp, 17 predicted proteins | sample 200311 | NCBI WGS metagenome assembly AMWB02 (sample SAMN02737377, study PRJNA173069) | bioreactor metagenome | biome: anode biofilm in microbial fuel cells | place: USA: California | collected 2010-12-16 | reverse complement strand
GGGTCAAATCTGTAGAGATTCCAGCCTCTAAACCGTCGGCGGCAATCAAAAAACCGCTCGACCAAAATAAAGATATGGGGTTTTGATTCTATATATGGCCGGAAGAAAACCGCTTCCAAGCAATTTGAAGGTTCTGAAGGGAACCGCACGAAAGGGGAGAGAAAATCCGGATGAGCCTCGTCCGAATTCAGGGATTCCACAACCGCCGGCGCACCTTGGCAGATATGCGCTTATGGAATGGGGCAGGATCGTCCCAGAGCTCCAGGCGATAGGCCTCATTACCCAGGTGGACATGGCGGCTCTCGCGGCATATTGCCAGTGCTTCGACAGGTGGGTGCGTGCGGAATCCGATATCAACAAGAACGGGCTCATGACCGAAACGACCAACGGCAACATCATCCAGAGTCCGAGTGTTGGGATTGCAAATACTGCACTGACGTTGATGCATAGATATCTCACGGAATTCGGCATGACCCCGAGCAGCCGATCCCGGATTTCGGCGCCAAAAAAGGACGAGAAAGATAATCCATGGAGCAGCTTTGAGGATGCGAAGGGTAAGAAAAAACAAGCTTGAGTGGGCCGCGACGGCCGGCAACAGAGATGGGTTCTGGGCCGCGCTTGAAAATGGCACATGGGAGCCGCAGACATTCGATATCCTCGACGCATGCCTGGACGCTGAAACGACTTTTTTCGATATCGGCGCATGGATCGGGCCGACGACTCTTTACGGGGCGCAGATTGCAAGATTGACATACTCGCTTGAGCCGGATCCGGTGGCGCATGCTGAACTGCTTGAAAATGTAGATTTGAATTCCGAATCATCCTGGGCCGACTCGATTGTAGTCATCAACGGGGCGGTTGCTCCCAGGAACGGCGACACTGAGATAGGTAGCCTCGGCCAGCCAGGCGACTCGATGAGTAGTGCGTTATTTGCGAACCTTGGCGGCCCTACATGGTCCGTCCTTGGTGTTACGCTTGAGAGCATGATCGGCATGGAGGCTGGGCGAAAACTCATCAAAATCGACATTGAGGGCGGAGAATACGCCATTGCCGAAGACATCCTGAAAGCCGCGGATAACCCTGATGTTTCAATAATGATATCCATGCATCTCCCGTTTTTCGAGAAAACCGGCGGAGATGTTGGCTGTCACGAGTGGTTTTTAGCCGAATTGCAGGAAAAAAAGAGGGTTTTTATTGTCTAATGCGCTCGTAAATAAGGCGAATAAATACGCGCGGGACGTGGTTTCCGTGCGCGTTGACGCTTGTATTTACGTCCGGCAGGCATGCCAGCGGCATCTTGATGATCTCCAAAAGCAAAAAGACCCGAAATTTCCGTATCGTTTTGACCGCGAAAAAGGCGAGAAAATATGCCAATTCGCTCAAAATATGGTGCATGTAAAAGGCAAATGGGCCGGGGAAAAGATGGTTTTGCAGCCATGGCAGTGCTTTTGCCTGGCCGCGCCGTTCGGGTGGGTTCGGAAAAGCGATGGCATGCGCCGCTTCCGGGAGATGTATCTTGAAATCCCGCGTAAAAACGGGAAATCACAGATTGGCGCCATCATCGGCAACTATATGTTCGCGGCCGATGGCGAGGAGGGTAGCGAGGTCTATTCTGGAGCGACGACAGAGAACCAAGCCTGGGAGGTTTTCAGGCCGGCCAAACTGATGGCGATGCGCTCGCCCGGGTTCAAGGAGTTTTTTGGCGTTGAGCCTGGTACGATGCAGAGCAAGACGATGTTCTCCTTGAAATCCGCTTCCCGGTTTCAGCCTGTCGTTGGGAATCCCGGCGACGGCTCATCCCCTCACTGCGCACTCGTTGACGAATTTCATGAGCACAAGACGCCGGACCTTTACGACACCATGATCACCGGCATGGGCGCGCGGACGCAGCCGATGCTGTGCGTCATTACGACAGCGGGAAGCAATCTTGCCGGGCCATGCTATGACAAGCGCGGTCAGGTTGTGAAAGTGCTTGCGGGCCAATTTGAAAACGACGAGCTTTTTGGGTGCATATATACCCTCGATGAAAGCGACGATTGGAGCGATTTCGCGCTGTGGCCGAAGGCAAATCCGAACTTTGGCATATCGGTTTTTGAGGATTATCTGGAAGCCCGCCACCGGGAAGCGACGCAGCGCGCAAGCCGGCAGAACATCATTCGATGCAAACATCTTAACCAGTGGATGAACGCGGATGCAGCGTGGATGAATATGCTTGAATGGGCGCAGTGCAAGACCGAGATGAGCATCGAGGACTTCCGCGGCATGCCGTGCTGGATCGGGATCGATCTTGCAAGCAAAACCGACATCGCCGCCAAGGTGACGCTCTTTGAAAGGGACGGACACTTCTACGCTTTCGGCAGATATTACCTTCCCGCCGACACGATCAACCGTCCGGAGAATACGCACTACCAGGGATGGAGGCACGAGGATCTGATCGTCGAGACGCCCGGGGCTGTTACGGACTACGGCTTGATTGAGGACGATCTCAAGGACGACGTTTCCGCTTTTGATGTGCAGGAGATTTGTTACGATCCCTGGCAGGCAACGCAGATGGCTGTTCGGATGATGGATGAGGGCTTTACCATGGTCGAAGTCCGGGCCACTGTGCAGAATTTCACAGAGCCAATGAAGGCACTGGAGGCGCTCATCCTTGAGCGCAAGTTCCACTTCGACGGCGATCCGGTTTTAACGTGGATGATGTCAAATGTCGTGGCGCATACCGACAAGAAAGACAATATCTATCCTAACAAAGAGCGCGCAGAGAACAAGATCGACGGGGTTATTGCCATCCTGATGGCACTTGGCCGCGCGATCCTAACCGAATCCGAGCAGAGAATGCCGGACAACTGGAGCCCGATCTTTGCCTAAAATCGACCGCCGCGACATCCTGATTCTGATTGGCCTTGCCTGTATCGGCGCTGGCGTTTCCTTGTGGGCCGGATATGGCCAAGCATTGACGATTGATGGCGCGATATTGCTTCTTATCGGCCTCATGGGTGGGCGTGAAGAATGAGTCTTTTTCCGAGCTTTCAAAAGCGCAGTTTGCTTGATCCCAGGTTTTGGGGTGATCTGGTGCCGACGACAAAATCCGGCATCTCGGTCAGCGAGAAAAACGCGCTGAAATATCTGACGGTGTTCTCTTGCGTCTCGCTTATCGCCGGCGATGTGGCGCGCCTCCCGCTGATCCTCTATAGGCGGTATCCGGATGGCAGCAAGAAGCGCATGGTTGGCCATCCGCTCTATGATATGCTCCACAACGCGCCAAACAGTGACATGACATCATACAACTGGCGCGAATCGGCGCAAGGCCACCTCCTGCTTTGGGGGAACCACTACAGCCTCAAGAACGGAGAGACTCTTACGGGTCGTCTTGAGTCGATTACACCGCTCGACAATCCCGGAGCGGTTGAGGTCAAACGGGAACGCGGCAAGATAGTCTACATGTGGACGGACGCATCCGGGGAAAAACACCGCGCAACACGGGACCAGATTTTTCATATCCCAGGCTTTGGGTTTGACGGACTTGTGGGACATTCGATGATCAGTATTGCCCGCGAATCGATCGGTCTCGGGATGGCGGCAGAGGAGTTTTCCTCCCGCTTTTATGGTCAAGGGACGCACATCGCCGGGACGCTTGAGATGGATACCTGGGTCGGGCCGGACAAGCGCAAGGAAGTCGAGCAATACATCCGCGACGGGTTCGCCGGCCTGGGCAAGAGCCATTCGGTTTTTCTGGCAGAAGGCGGGATGAAATACAAGCCGATGACGATGCCGCTGCGGGATGCACAGCATATCGAGGGCCGGGATTACCAGAAACTTGAGATCTGCGGCATGTACCATGTACCTCCGCACAAAATAGCGCGGCACGGATCTAATTCGAACTACAACAACTTGGAGCAGGAAAACGCCAGCTACGTTGACTCGTGCCTGATGCACTGGATTGTGAGGTGGGAGCAGTGCATAGGCCAGCAACTCCTGACCGAGAAGGAGCGGCGGCAAGGGTTCTTTGTCGAGTTCCTGGTTGACGGCCTCCTCCGTGGCGATTCACAGGCGCGCGGCGAGTTTTACACCAAACTTTTCCAAGTCGGCGGACTCAGCCCGAACGACATCCGCGCCAAGGAGAATATGGACCCGGTTGAGGGTGGCGATCAGAGATTCGTCCAGTTGAACATGATCCCGCTAGATATGGCCGCCGAAGTCGTTAAGCAGCAACAGGCCGCCGAGGCATCCGAGCCCCAGACCGACCAAGACGACGGACAACGCTCGATCAGGCGCGAAAAGCGAAGCATCACCGCACGGGACCGGATCGCAGAGCAATATAGGCCGCTCATCAAGCGGGCAGCACAACGTATTGTCAATTTGGAGGGGAACGCTGTCAAGCGGCAGGTCGAGAAACAGCGGAAGCTCAGGGCCGAATCCTCAATCATTGAATGGCTTGATGAGTTCTATCGAGGCCTAGACACGAAGATCAGGGATGAATTCGGACCTGTGTTCAGGTCATTTGCGCAGGCCGTGGTAGACGAGGCCACCGATGAACTTGGAGTCGGGTTTTCGAAAGACGATCTTGCCGATTTTGTAAGCGGGTTTCTCGATGTCTACACGGCGCGGCATATCGGGTCAAGTCTTGGCCAATTGAGAGCGCTTGCACGCGAGGACATCGAAGAACTCGAAAAGCGGGTTGATGAATGGACCGAAAGACGCTCTGATAAAATCGCCATGAATGAGGCTGTGCGGCTTGCCAATGCAGCATATCAAACGGTTTCATTTACTCACGGATTAACCACTGTGTGGAGGATTCGGGGTAAGGACACATGCCAATACTGCAAGGCGCTAAACGGAAAATCAGTGAAGCGCGGCGGTCAAATCCTCGGATCGGGAGATGTTCTCTACGCCGGACCTGATGATAAGACGCACATTTATAACCCGGACGATCCTGAATCAAAGCGGCCAAAGGGATCGGGTGACGAATCTGGATGGAGTGCTATGAAGATCCGTGGAAAGGTCATGCATCCGCCACTTCACCAAGGGTGCGATTGCTATGTTAGCGCGGTTTGAGAGGGATCATGAAAAAAGAAATCAGATATTTTGACGCCAGTGTGGAGCAGCGTGAGGACGGGCAGCCCGGGAAAATAAGCGGGTATGCAGCCGTTTTCGACAAGGACAGCGAGGACATGGGGTTCATCGAGCGGATCGCGCCCGGGGCCTTCAAGGACGCGCTCAAGAAAGCGGATGTTGTGGCACTGCGGAACCATGACGCCAATATCGTCATCGGCCGAACCGGCGTGAATCTCCGCCTGAAGGAGGACAAGAAGGGCCTCCACATGGAACTCGACCCGATCGATACGCCGAACTATCGCGCCGTTGAGGCGGATATCAAGGCCGGCCTGGTGAACAAACAGTCATTCGGTTTCACGGTCGAAGAGGATTCCTGGGACGGCCTCGACACGCCGACCCCTCGCCGGACAATCCGCAAGATCAAAGACCTTTTCGACGTTTCGATTGTGACGTTCCCGGCGTATCCAGACACCTCGGTTGCGCTGAGATCCCTTGACGAAGCAAAACGCGCCGTGATCGGCGTTGATCCGGGCGAGACCGCCCGCATAAATCGAAATCTTCAACTCATCGCGGAAGCGATAGACATTTAGGAGAAACAAAAAATGAGCAGACTTGAAAAACTGCGGGAAAAGTACCGGGACCACCAGGACCGGGCGAAGGAACTCCGAGGCCTTGACCCGGAGAAGATGACCGACACCGAAGCGGAAGAGCTTCGCGGTCTTATCAAGAAGATGAAGGATCTGGCGGCCGATATCGAAGCGGAGATCGCGGCCGAGGATCTGGATATCCGCAACAAACCCCCGGCGCAGCCGAGCGGTGTCACCATCGATGACCAGCCGATCTATCGCGGATCTCCAGCGTCGATGCTCGGACAGCAACTCCTCGATATCCGGGCGATGAGCATGCCGGGGGCGCGCGGCCGCGAGGTGGAAGAAGCACGGTCCCGCCTGGAGCAGTGCGCCAAGAGGACGGCGGCCCTGAAGAAAAAGGAAGAGCGTACCGCCGCGACCGGTGGGTTTACCATCGACGTTCCGAGCGATGGTGCCTTTACCCTCCAGGGCGAGACATCCCTCGACCTGATGACCGGCGGTTTCAACAACAGCGAAATCCTGAGCCGAACGGCGAACCGGACCATGAACGACGGGACGCAGTTCATCGAGGTCATCGGCATCGATGAGACCTCCCGTGCGACCGGATCCCGTGGCGGTGGTGTGCGGGTCTATACCAGCCGGGAGCTTGAGGCCCTGACCGCATCGAAAACCAAGTTCCAGAAAATCCGGATCGAGCCGAAGAAACTGACAGGGCATTACGTCGCGTCGAGCGAAGTCATGAACAACGTGACCTTTCTCGGCCAGGAGATGCGGCAGCTTTTCTCGGAAGAGTTCGCCTTCAAATGCCAAGATCTCGTGATCAATGGGACCGGCGCCGGCGAACCGCTCGGCATCCTCAATGCCGGGTGCCTGGTTTCGCAGGCCAAGGAGACCGGCCAGGCCGCTGCGACGGTCGTATTCGAAAACATCATCAAGATGGAAAGTCGAATCTGGCGCGAATCCCCGGGCTTGGTCTACCTGGTAAACCGGGAAATCAAACCGCAGCTTGCCCAGCTCCACATGCCGATCGGCACCGGGGGCACCGTCGTTCCGCTGTATCAGCAGACCTACGACATGGGGAAAACCAGGGCGACCCTGAACGGGATTCCCTGTGTGACCATCGAGCAGGCCGCGGCGCTCGGCACCGTCGGCGACATCATGCTTTGCGATTTCTCGCAGTACATCACCGCGAACCGTGGCGGGGTTGACGAGGCGATGAGCATCCACGTTTACTTCCTCTATGATCAGCAGGCCTTCCGGTTCATCTACTTCTTTGAGGGCCAGCCGCGATGGAGTTCGGCCCTGACGCCGTACAAGGGGAGCGCAACCGTCGGCCCGTTTGTTGCCATGGCGACCCGCGCCTAAATCAACGACTTGATGCCGGGGTAATTCCCCGGCAAGGAGAATAAAGACATGAGACTTGCAGAAGATTATAAAATCGTTCCCGTCGGGAATCCCATCGACCTTAATTCCGCTGCCACGGTTGATTTTGACAGCATCAACATGAAAAATTTTCACAGGGCGACGTTCGTTATGTCGTTCGGAACGCTCGCGGGCGAGAGTGCGGTCTTGACGGTCTACTCCGGCGCGACCGATGGAGCCTGCACAAGCCAGCTCTATTTCAAATACGCTTTCGGGTCCGCCGCCGCATCCTCCGCAAACTGTGACGTGCTCGCAGCCGAGACGCTTGCAAATACCCTGACCATCACGCATACCACATACGACAACTATATGCTGATCGTTGAGGTGGAGGCGGATCGGATGGACCGCGAGAATGCCGAGGAATGGCTCACGCTGCGGTTCACCGACCCGGGCGGCGCAACCGGCCTGGTGAATGGCTTCGCCATCCTGGAGCCGAGATACACCAAGAACCTTTCCGTTTCGGCGCTCGCCTAACACTGACAGCGGTTAAAACCCGCACAGGAGAAAAAGAAAATGGCTAAAACAGAACTTTTTGTGAGGAAGCAGCCCGGCGGCATGTTCGCGGTCATCAACGAGCAGATGGCGGTGGGCGATATCTTTTTCGTTGATTCCAACACCGGCACCGACGGCGCAGGCTATGGCCGCAATCCCGACAGCCCAGTTGCAACGATCGACTACGCAATAGGGCTTTGCACGGCAAACAAGAATGATCTGATCCTTGTTTTTCCGCAGCACGCCGAGACCGTAACGGCATCCATCACATGCGACATTGCAGGCGTGACGATCAAGGGCCTCGGACACGGCCGCAACCGACCGACGATCACGGGCAACGGCGCCATTGATGCGATGACCGTGACGGCCGATGACGTGACAATCAAGGATCTGATCTTTGCGGTCCCGGGGACCGACGCGCAGACTGCCGACATCAATATTGCGGCGGCTCGGTGTTCGGTCATCGACACCGTGCATCACGGATCGACCACCGCCAAGAACAAAGTGGATATCATCACGATTACGGCCGCCGGGCATGATGCACTGCTCGACGGCGTGCGGATCTACAATGACACGGTTGAGGTGGTCGGCGGGATCAGCATCGAGGGCGCGGCAAAGCGGGTTGAGGTCCGGAACTGCTTTGTCTTCGATTCCATCGGGTTCACGAACGGCGCCATCTACGACGGCGCGACGGCGCTCGGGCTTTACGTTCACCACTGCATTTTCTCGAATGCGAAAGCCAATACCGTGGTGGCTGAGTTCGGGAACAACACAACCGGTGTCATGTCTCAGTGTTTCATCAACGGGCGGCACACGACCATCCAGAGCAACGTGACGCCCGGCACCGGAATGGCCTTCCATGAGGTCTACGGCGTCGAGGAAGCGGCCAAGAATGGCCTCCTGATGCCTGCGGTTGACGCGGAATAATCCTATCGCCCGGGCTTGTCCCGGGCAAAGGTGAATAATGGCTATAAGAAAATCGACAGAGACGATCGAGGCAGAGAACACGTTTTCCGATGCCGTAATCCTATGGGGGCGGTTCAATTACACGTTGAGCGGTACGTGGGTTGGGACTGTTACATTGCAAAAAAGCTACGACAGCGGCTCCACGTGGATTGATGTGGATACTGCGACCGCAAACGAACATGGTGTGTGGGAAGAGCCTGAGAGCGGCGTGCAATGGCGCTTTGGCGTAAAGACCGGGAATTTCACATCCGGCGCAGTTGTCGGGAGACTATCTCAGTGATCACCAAACTCTACACGGCACCGGCCATCGAGCCTGTTACGGCTGAAGAAATGAAACTCTATCTACGAGTTGACGGCACGGACGAGGAAACGCTGGTCGGGAGTCTTATCACGTCAGCCCGGCGCCATGTAGAATTAATCACCGGCCGTGCGCTCATCACACAGACCTGGGACGGGTGGCTTGATGCATTCCCGCTAAATAGTGGCGAGATAGTCCTTCCGTTCGGCCGGGTTCAGAAGATGAATACGTTTACCTACACGGACATTGATGGAGTGGTTACGACCGTTGATGCGACGACATACGACCTGGACACAGACAGCGACCCGGGCCGGATCGTCCTGAAGTATGGTGAGACCTGGCCGGCCGTGACGCTGGCCACAAAAAATCCGATCAAGATCAATTGGGATTGTGGGTATGGACTTGCCGTCTCGGTCCCGGATGCTATCAAGACAGCGATCAAATGGACCGTGGCGGATTTGTACGAGAATAGGGGGCAGACGGCAGCATCTATGACGCCTGGGGCGACGATATCCAACAGGGCCGTTGAGATGCTCCTGGCCCCGTATCGTATCTGGAAATACTGATGGCCCGGGTCGATATCGGAGAGATGCGGGACCGGGTGTCAATCCGGACAAGGACGCTTGCTGACGACCTGATTGGGGGTAAGACCGAGACATGGACGACCTTGGCGACGGTGTGGGCGAAGGTAAACACAATCCGCGGCGCGGAATACATCCAGCAGATGCAGGCCGGCGGGGAACTTACCCACAGAGTTGTCATGCGGTATCGGTCGGATGTCACGGCCGCAATGAAACTGACCTGGGGATCTCGGACGCTCAAAATCGTGAGCCCGCCGATTGAGTTGGGCCATAGACAATGGATCGAAATCCAATGCAAGGAAGAGACCACATGAAGCAGGCAGAGTGGCACCAGGATCAGGTCATGGCTGAAATCAACGGCGACCTTGACGGCGATCTGGCGGAGATAGCGCAACGGGTCTACCAGGACGCCAAATCCACATCCGTTTTCAAAGACAAGACGGGACGACTTCGCGCGTCAATAAAGTGGCACAAGTCGAAATTTCCAGATGGCGGATATATCGTCATCGCTGATGCGCCTCATGCACGACTGATCGAATACGGGCATGCTGGTCCGCATGCAGCAGGAGCAAGGCCGTTCCTTCGACCGGCGCTCGATAAGCACATAGGCACAGCCAAGAGCATACTCAAGGTCTCCAAATGATCGAACTGCTTAAAGCGATCAAATCCGCGTGCGTGATTTCCGGACTGCCGCTCTATTTCGGGATAGCGCCGCAGGGAACGGCAACTCCATATTGCGTCTACTCGCTCATTTCCGGATGGCCGGATTGGACTTTCGAGGAGGACTTCGAAAACTTCCGGGTCCAATTCTCGGTATTCGATGAATCAACCAGCGCCGTCAACACGATCAACTATTTGGCATCAGTCAAAAGCAAGATGGATGGAAACCTTGTATCGGTCACAGGCTTTTCAAAGACGCTGAAGTTCCAGCGGGTGATCGAGCAGGTTTTTCAGGAGGGGGATTATTGGCACGGAGTCGTGGAATACGAGGTGATGTTACAGGTATGAAAGTAGGGATTGCACTACCTGTTATCGAGGACCGGTCTCCGAATGTCTTTTGGTTGAGCTTCACGACGATGCAGAAGCCGGAAGGTGATTGGGTGCTGATCACGCCGAAGTGGCCGCAGGGCGGGTTCTTAGCCGATATCGCATACGCCCGCGAGTGCCTGCTCAATCAGGCGTATGAACTCGGAGTGACACACCTAATCATGATGGACACTGATCAGGTTTATCCGGAGGACACGATCCCGAAGCTGCTATCCCACGGGAAGCCGGTCGTGGCCGGGGCCGTTCATCGGCGCTATCCGCCTTTTGACCTGATCATGCTCCGTGGAGAGATCGGCAAATACCGGCACGTCGAGGACGATGAGATGTACTCCGGCGAGCTTGTCGAGGTGGACGCCACCGGGACAGGGTGCATCCTCTACGACCTGGAAGCGCTCAAAGGCATTGAGCGGCCATGGTTCGAACTCATCAACTACAACAAACCCGGGACCGTGGGCGAGGATATCAATCTCTGCTCGAGGATCCGCAAGGCTGGGATACCGATTTACGTTGACACGTCAATTCAGATTGATCATTTGACGACGTATCGCGTGAACCGTTCTACATATGAACTTTTCAAGAAAATCAACAATCTGAAGTGGAGGCCGCAAGATGGCAGCTTATCAAGGACGTTATAGCAAAGTAACCCTCGGCGCAAACAAGGTTTCCGGCATGGGAACATGGTCCCTGACCGGTGTTACCGCCGACCAAGTGGAGGTTTCGCAGTTTGGCGATAACTGGAAATCGTTCGTGTTCGGCATGAAGGACGGCGGGACCGTCAGCATATCCGGCTATGCGGATCCGTCCGATACGACCGGCCAGCAGGCGCTCATGGCGGCGAACCTGGCCAATACCAACATCACGAATCTGCAAATCTACATTAACAGCACCAGCTATTTCATGCCGTGCCAAACCACGGGGTATTTTTCCCCGACGACAACGACCGGTGCGAATACGCAGGCGAGCTACGTCAACGTGACGTCGTTCAACATGAATACCGACAAGTCGAACTTGCTCCAGGTCTCGTTTGATCTGAAGGTTTCGGGCGTCATGGTTCTCGTGTAACAAGGCCAAAAGGGGGAGAAATGAAATTCAATCTGCAAGACCTGAATCCAGGGACGAAATTCTTTTTCGATGAGGACAACGAAGCGGAGGGCTTTATAACCCTCCGCATCCTCCCGAACGAAACCAGGGACGAAATCCGCGCCAAGACAGTCAAGAAGCGGGCCGAATACCGGAAGGGGCAGCGGTACGAGATCATCGACTTTGACGAGGATCTGTTCGCGGAGGCTGTTTGGGATTACTCCATTCAGGATTGGGGCGGCGTCTACGACGAATCCGGAGCCGAGATCCCATGCACGCGCGAAAACAAGATCATGCTGATGAACAAGTCGCCGGTATTCGCTCGGATCTATGAGGACCGCCTCAAGGTGTTGCGCGAACTCCTGGAGGATCATGCAAGGGCATCGGAAAAAAACTGATAGAACACATCCAGCGATTGGCGGCAAAGCCGGATTGCGCCTATTGCGAGGATGTGCACGCTGGCCAGGGTACTCCCCCGCCCTGCCGGACCTGCCTGCCTCCGCTGTTCCCCGAAAACGAGGAGGCAGCGCAGGTTTTTATCATGGTCCGGAATCAAGTGCGGTACAGCCCTGGGGGGAAATTGCTCGATGTGGATTTTTCGGCAGTAGAAATTTGCATGCGGCGGCTTACGGTAAAGCGAAAAAACGAATGCTTTTTGAAGGTCGTCCAGCTTTGGCGTGCGCTGGCGGCGGAGGCGGAACAGAACAATGAACATCGGTAGTATCTATGTCGCCATCAAGGGCGATACCGGCGATCTCGAAAAAAGCCTGACGCACGCCAAAGACATCTCCATGAAGGCCGCCGGGATCGCGGCCGGGGCCTTCACCGCCACATTTGCGGCCGGCATGATCGAGGTCGCATCCATCCAGGACGAATTCACAGAGGCCAATAACAAGATCGCAAAAAGCCTCGGCATCTCGACGCAAGAGGCGAAAGCCTATAACGCGGAAATCAACAAGCTGTACGGGCAGGGCCTCGGGCAGAACGTGGGCGATGTCGCGGAGACGGTCTCAATGGCCGTTAAGACACTGAGCACGAACAGCAAGGACGCTGTGAACCAAGTTTCCGCGCTCGCCATGCGGATGGAGGACGCCTACGGGGCGGATCGCCAAGAGGCGATCTCCGCCGTGAACGTCCTCATGACCAAATTCGGACTTGATTCCAAGGCGGCGCTCGATTTCGTGGCAAAAGGGTTTCAATCCGGCCTTAACTCGTCCGGGGATTTCCTTGAA
>AMWB02157633.1_pt1 | contig 12764 bp, 12 predicted proteins | sample 200311 | NCBI WGS metagenome assembly AMWB02 (sample SAMN02737377, study PRJNA173069) | bioreactor metagenome | biome: anode biofilm in microbial fuel cells | place: USA: California | collected 2010-12-16 | reverse complement strand
TTGGCCAGGGATGCCGGGATGAGAGTATACGGGACGGCTGGCAGTGATCGAGGGTGTTCCCTGGTCCAAAAATTGGGGGCTGAGGCGGTTCATCATAACCAGCCGGGCTATGAAGACAAGCTCCTTGAGGCAAGCTCCGGAGCAGGGTTTGACCTTATTTTAGAGATGCTTGCCAATAAAAACCTGGAAAAGGATTTACATCTGCTCGCCCGGCGTGGACGGGTCGTTATCATCGGCAGCAGGGGCCGCATTGAGATTGATCCCCGGCTGACCATGGGCAAAGAAACCGAAATCAGAGGCCTTGCCGTCTTCAATGCAACTCCCGAAGAAACAAATCAAACGCATTCCGCCCTGGCATTGGCAATGGAACGCGGTGTTCTGGCCCCAGGCATCAGCCGTGAGATGGCTCTGGCCGAAGCGCCAATGGCCCACCAATTGGTTATGAATGATGGCAATTGCGGCAAAATAGTACTTCTCCCATGATTTCGCAGCCATCTTGAAACGAGGTTCTTTACAAGTCAATCCTGTTCATGAAAAGGGCAGGTTTATTGAAGCAGGAAACGCACTGGTACCAGTACTTCCATGGATGTAGGGACATTGTTTTTGGTGCCCGGCAGAAAATGCCATCGTTGCACGGTAGCCAGCGCGGTTTTATCAAGCAGGTCGTAACCGCAGCTTTTCTTGACACTCAGTTGGGCAGGAAAGCCGTTCTCCAGAACCATGACCGATAGAATAACCGTTCCCTGCCAGCCACGTTTTCGCGCGAGTGGTGGATAGGGTGGTTTCGGGTTTTGGTCATAGAGGGGTTGAGCTTTAATTATTGCAGGTTTGGCGACGGGTGGTGTTCCCTGGCTGGTTGGTCCGTTTTTTCCGGGATTAGTGGGCGGGAACGCCGATTTTCCAGCGGCGGAGCTACTCGGCGCTGCTAGTGCTTTTTCGATCGGTTGCACAACTTTTTTTACCCGTGGCTGTAATATCCTGGCTGCTGAAGGTTTCCGTGCTTTTTCTACAGATTTAACGGCAGGAACATTGCTGCTTTTTGTCTGTGAAACCGGTATCTCCGCCGGCTTGTTTGTCGATATCTTTTCCCGTTGCCGGGAAGCAGGGGCTCTGGCTGCAGCATCTGCAAAGTGGATGGTGATGGCGGTATCACCCGTCGGCTGGGGCAGGATATGCCTTTGCGGCGACCAGGGGATAACACTGAGTGCCAGGTGAAAAAAAAGTGCCAGGACAAAGGCAATCGATAACCTCGACATCACTCGTTACTCCGGTTCTGCCTGCAGGGAAATTCTTGTCATCCCTGATCGTTTCAGCTCATCGAGGACCTGAAAAAGCTGCTGGTACGATACCTTTTTCTCGGCAAAGACCAAGATTTCCCGAGTATGGGCATTATTATCTGCTGGCGGTAATTTTTGGTGCAGCTCGGCTAAAGAAACCGGCAGCTCACCGAGAAAAAGCTCCAGCGCCGAGCCCTGAGTCCGAAGAGAGAGGGTGAGAGGCGTCTCCTCTGTTTTGGTTGCCTGGGATGATTGCGGCAGATCGAGCTGCAGGCCATGGTGAACCGTCATGGAAAGCATCGCATAGATAAAAAAGACCAGCAGTAGAAAAACAATATCGATCAGCGGCAGCATCTCGATACGCGCAGGCTTGGTGGTGTATCGGGTTATTTTCATTGGTTTGCTTTTCTCGCCTTATTGAACACCACCTCAAGGCTGGTGGCATACTTCTCCATCACATGAATTGCCTTGTTGATCCGGGTATTGAAGTAGTTGTAGGGAATGACCGCCACAAGGGCGATCCCCAGTCCTGCTGCAGTTGTGATCAGGGCCTGGGCGATCCCGGCGGTGACCAGCTTCGGGTCGGCAAGAGAACCGGTTCCGAGCATTTCAAAAGAGTTGATAATGCCCAGAACCGTCCCGAAGATGCCCAGCAGCGGCGCTACGGTAATCATAGTGTCGAGCACCGGCATAAAGCTTTGCATGTTCTGCACCGTCACATCTGCTTCCGCCTCCATCGCCCGGCCCATATCGTAGTCCCGGTGCAGAATGCCGACGATCAATACCCGGATCACATGATCTCTGCAGCCCGCGGTTTTTTCTTTGATCAGTTCCCACTGACTGTTTTCTGCCAGGGCGAGGAGTTCATCCATTAGCAGCCGGTTCCGCCTTCGTTCAAGAAAGAACCAGAACATTGTCCTTTCAAGAACAACGGTGAGCACTATTACGGAACAGGCCAGCAGGGGCCACATGACCGGGCCGCCGCTATGGATAATTTCAGAGAGCATCATGGTCGTATTTTCTGGTTGAGTTCAGGGTGGATGAGACGGGAAATGATGGTCAGAGCCTGCACAAAAGTATCTGGTGACGGGCTGCAGGCTAAATAGGGATCCAGGACATGGACCCGGCCATCCCGTACAGCTTTTATGACGGGAATGGTCTGCCACTTTGCTTTTTCCTGCCCGGCAAGTCCGGATTCATTGCCCATAATGGCGATGATGATGACATCAGGATTTTGGGCGATGACCTTTTCATACTTTGTTTTCCCAGAGAGCTGGTCGGCAATGATGTTTATTCCTCCGCTAAGCTTGATAAAGTCATTGGTAAAGGTATTTTGCAGCGCGCCGACCAGGGGTTGCGTACCGATCTGCAGAAATACTTTTTGTTTCGGCAGGTCTGCGATTTCCTGTTTGACTGCGGTAACTTTATCCCGGGCGTTCTGGACGACAGTGCGGGCCCGGTCTTCGATGCCCAGTAGCTGGCCCAGAGCGATAAACTGGTCGCAGATCTGTTGAAATGAAGTTGCCTGATGGAATTGCACTACTTTCAGGCCGAGATCCCGTAGTGTCTGCAGTTGCTGCGGGGGAGAGAGATCCGTTGCCAGTATTAAATCCGGCTGCAGGCTGAGAATTTTTTCTATGGATATCTGCATGACTGAGCCGATCTTTGCCTTCAGCCTGGCCGCTTCCGGGCGGATGCAATAACTGGTATTGGCTACCAGGCGGTCTTCAGCACCTAAAAGATAGATATTTTCAGTATGTATCGGCCCAAGAGAGATGATTCGCTGGGGATACTTGCCTTTGGCAACAGGTTTTTCGGATAAGGCTGCGCCAAGAAAAACCGACAAAGCCTTTTGGATCACCAGGGGGAGGTCGTCGATTGCTTGATCACGATAAACCATCTTTTGGCTGCCAAGAGTATCAGCCATTGTCCGGCACCAGCTGTCAAAACTGGTCAGATCGGTGATCAGGCCCCGTTCATAATCGTCGCTTAAAGCGAGAGCTGCTGCCATAAAGGATGCGTTGGCGGGCTCCAGCAGCAGGTGCTCGATTTTCGTTCTCAGCCGAGGATCGGCGTGACAAAGTGCAGAGAGATCAATTTTTCGTTCCTGCAGGCGCTTGAAGATGGATCGACTGACGGTCAGTCCATTCTGCTTTTTAATGGCCTCCTGTACCCCGTCATATACCGCACGACCGATAAGCTCGCCCATCTTGGTATGGCCGCCGGTGGCATCAATTGCCGGGCCCCTTCCTTCTGCAACAATGATATTGTCAGTGCCGGTTCCGGTCGCCGAGTGGTATTTACCCGAATAGCTGGAGCGAATATCCAGATCCTGCAGGGCCGCTGATTTTGCTTCGGTCGCACTGATAATTGCCCGGCTCATGGCGCGCGGCGAGAGCTGCGCGTTGGTTAAGAGCAGAATATTGATGGTCCCCGGTTTGTCGGCCTCCGTTTTTTTTTCCAGCTCGTAGTAGCTGCCGGTATCGATCCCCATGCGGATGCTGTTGCCCTCTACTCCAGCGGTTACCAGGGCAATTACCGCCATTTTCCGGAAGGTTTTTTGCACCACCGCCAGGTTATCCATATCGGCACCGGTAAACAGCATGGCTGTCGATTCGGGAGGCAAACCAAGCACATGACCCGCAGTTTGTGTTAATTCAGCCAGTCCTTGGTCATGGCCCAGGCCCCAGGAGGGGGGTGGAAAATAATGGTTGGCTACGGTCCGGATGCCGTCTTTTTGTCCTGCCAGGGTAGAGATTACCCGCATCGGTTGCTTGAACGTAACCGCCAGAGTCTTATGGCGAAAATCCTTGATGTCGCTGGTGATGATTTCGGCCTTTTGCACATAGTCAAGATCGACTTGCAGCGCTTTTCGGGTCACGATCCCCTGTTTCAGCACATAGTTGGCACTGTTACTGAACGAATCGCTGTAGATGCCGGCGGAAAGAGCGGCAACAAAGGTGCCGCTCTGACTGGCCAGTCGGCAGGTGAGTTCGCAGGGGAAAAAGAGGATGCGCTTGTCACGGACTGCGTCCACGTCACGCCAGCCAGGTTGCTGTAAGGCCGACATGACCTGATCGCCGGCGCCGCAGCCGTAAATGACCTGGGGATTAAATTGCTGCCACTGGGCAAGGGTGACGGGGATGCTGCTGCCGTTTGCACCAAATTGCGGGGTGATGCCGCCTGCCGCCTGAATATATTCATTTTGGAAGGAGTTATCGCCTGGGGCCAAAATCGGATTGCTGCCCATAAGGCGGATAACCCGCTGTCTTTTAGCGGCAGGGATTTTAGCTACTTTCTTGGCAATGACATCAAGTTGGCGCTGTTGGTCGGTGATAATCGCGGTACTGTTTTCTTCCTTTTTAAATATTTTGCCAAGGAGCTTGAGCTGTACAAAACTTTCGGCAATGGTATGGGGGGTGAAGTTGATAAGAACTGCTTTATCGGTCAAATCCTTGCACCGAGCAATCTGTTCTTTCTGCAGGTCTGTATAAAAAATGACGTCGGGTTTGAGTTGTACCACCCGATCAAGATCCGGGCGGAAAAAACCGCCGATGATCTCTTTTTCGGTGTTTCCCTTGGGCAGCAATGAATGGTAGGTAGTGCCGACCACAGCATCTGCAGCTCCCAGATGCAGCAATATTTCGGTAATGGACGGCACCAGCGAAACTACCCGCCGGGGTGTTGTCGCAAGAGTGATCTGCTGCCCGGTGGAATCGGTAAAGGTGATCGGAAATGCGGCTGACTGCTGTTCGGATCGCAGGTTTATTGGCTGCAGAAAAAATTCGACAAATACGAGAATGAGTAAAAAATGCGTTCTTTTCATCTGTCTCCGCTCCTTAGTCAATAATCCCAGCGCAGGCTGATAAAAAATCCACGCCCGGGCATCGGATACCCTTTGACATAGGCATAGTCTTCGTCAAAAAGATTGGTTACTTCGCCTTTTACGGTGAGTGTTCCGTACTGTGCCGTTTCGAGAAAACGGTAGGCTGCGGTCAGATCGGTTACGATAACACTCTCAAGCTGATCGACTGGGGCAGGGTAGGTTTCGGTCTCCCAGTCCTGCACATCCTGGCTGCCGGTATACATAACATTCAGACGGCAGAAGGTTCCTGCACCATTACCAGTTACAATGCCGGCCGCTATAGTGGCAGCGCTGATATAGAGCAGATCGTCGCCGGTCTCCTTATCCTCATATTGGGTTAAATAGGTCAGGTTGATATAGGGTCGTAGTTCCCAGTCCCAGGCAAGCAGCTCGCCGAGATCATAACCCAGTTCGGTTTCAAAGCCGGAAATTGTCGCTTCGCCAAGGTTTTCCCAGGTTTGCGAGCCGTCGGAAAGATAGGTGGTGGTGATCTTGTCTTTGAAATCGGTGGTGAACCAGGTGAGTGCAGCATCCAGGCCGTAACGGCTGAAATCAAGGCCACCTTCAGAGGTGGTGCTCTTTTCGGCACCAAGATCAGGGTTGCCGACAACCCGCGAACCAAAACTGGTAAAGTCGGCGGCCAGTTGATCGGCTGATGGCATCATAAAGCCTTCGGCATACTGGATCCGCAGCTTTAAACCATTGGTGATGAGCCAGCTCAGGCCGATCTTGGGCGTGAACCTGCTCTGGTCTTCGTCCCGGCCAGCCGGTTCGCTGACCTGTACCTGGTACCAGTCATGGCGCAGTCCGACGCTTGCGATCAGCTGGTCCTGCAGAAAGGTGAGTTTCCCGAGCACGAAAACTGCCGGATTGGTGTAGCTGGTGTTTTTCGGAGTCCAACTGTTTTCCACTTCATAATCAAGCCAGTCAAAGCCAGTGGTGATGACGGCACCGCCAAAATTCCCGGTAAACTGGGCCTGCGCTCCCTGCTGGTCCGTCTTGTTGGTTGAGACAATACCGGTATCCCAGCCGCTGGGGTCGGAATTTGTCCCGTCGAGCCAGCTGTTTTCGTCTTTGCCGAAGAAATAACGACCCATCCACTGATATTTTCCAGTACTCGATCCTCCGGTATAGCTTGTATCTAATGAGTAGTTTTTTTTATCGGTCTTATCGTCGCGATCTACGGCGCTGAAATAGCCGGGATTTCCGGCATCGTCAACATTAAACCCGGTAAAGATAATGCCGATGCGGTGGTGGTCGGAAAATGAATAGCCGCCATTGGCGCTTATGCCGGTCTCATAATTGACCCCGGTATTCTCATATCGCTCGTTGTCGCCGGTATCGTAGTCGCCCCTTGTGCCATAGGTGGAGGAACCGGCGAAGTCAAAACCCTGTTCTTTGAACGTTCCACCGATACTGCCCTCAGCTGAATCATAAGATCCGATACCGGTTTCGACAAAAGCGGAGGGAGTATCTCCCCGGCGGGTAATGATGTTGATCACCCCGCCCATTCCGGCTGATCCGTATTGCACTGCGCCCGGCCCCCGGATAATTTCTATCCGTTCGACATTTTTAGTCAGCAGTTTGGCAACATTGCCGGTTCCTGCCCGGCGACCGTCAAGGAGAATCAGCACATGGCCCTGCAGATCGTTGCCGAGAGCGTCGGTGCGAAAACCTCGGATACCGATGGATGTAAGATTGCCGGGGTATTTTTGAATATGGCCCAGACCTTTTTCGGCCAGTAGGCCACCGACATTGCGACTTGCCGACTGGTGCAGCTCCTCTTTGTCGATGACGGTGAGATGACTGCTGACATCCTTCTTGCTCTCCGGGGCACGTCCGGCAGTCACAACAACCTCCTCCATCATATCCGGCGATTGGGCGGATGCTGCAGCGATGCCGGCAGTAACAAACAATCCGGTGAATAGTCCACAGAGCAGAATGGGGGCCTGAGATTTCATAATTCTTCCTCCAAGGTAGAGTTTTTGCCCGGGGAATTTGTTATGAAAAGCCAAAAAAATCCCCGGACCAATTAAAAAATTGATCCGGGGATGCCCTTGTTTATCCACAGATTGTCTTCAGAGATCCCTTGTCCACGGAGATTTCCGAACATGAATATTTTCCTGGAAAATATTCAAATGCAGTCTGGCCGTGCAAAATACAGCCAGAACGATTTCCAGGCAGGTTTTCTGACTTCCGGCTCAGCCTACTTGTTGCGCCTTCCCGTTTGCATATGGCAAACAGTGACTTTAATGCAACGTTCGTCCCCGGTTACAGCGGCGGGCCCGTCCCGGATTTACACCGGGTTCCCTCTTTCTTCACTCTCGTGAAACCTAGAAAATTGTATGAGTTATTTAACGTAATTTATTTCTGGTGTCAATCGGCAAAGATTGCAGCAGAACACCCAGAGGAGTTGCGTGATCTATCACGCAGATCTTCTGGGATGAAGCAGTATACCGTTGTTACCAGGTGAGTGTCTTGGTGTTGTCCTTAAATAATGCCCCGCCTGTAAGTTCAGGATTGCCAATCTTCAACCCTGGCAGTAAATCCTCTTTTTTAACCCCGAAGTGTTTCATACACATGGGGCAAACCAGGACTGTGGCCCCCTTGCTCATGATCTCCGTCAGTGCTTTGTGGTGGTGGGCGAAAGTTTTGGACTGGGTCGTGGAGCCGACCAGAACCCCCTTGTCATTGAGAAAAATTGTTAATGCATGGCCGCGTTCGTGCTGTTGGCTGCCAAAGGTGATGGCCATATTCGCGCGATGGGCATCGTTGCTGGTCAAGTTGATGAACAGTGGGTCGGTGTCTCCCGCGTGTGATGGGGTGATGAAAGTTCCGGTACACAACGCAAGTGCCAGCAGTAGTTGAAAAATGATTTTCATGTGGATCTCCTTTTGGATGGTTGTGAATAAAATGTATCTCCCCATCAACCGGGAGGATACGCGGAAATATATATTGCCTTTTAAGCTGGTTCTCTCAATCCTAACTGACAAAAGTTGTTTTTGATGGTAGCACCGAATATTGGAAATTTCAATCTTTATTTATAAAAATCAGAGAGCTGAGCCGATGACGCAGCATGCATGGATTATTAATAGTGTAAAAGTCGCCCTTGAACAGGTACCTGTTTAGCGTTATGGTAAACGACTGAGTGTTTAAAACTATCAAGAGGTATGTCTATGGCCAGGTCAAAATGCCCGACATGTGAATATCACGAATTTGAAGCTGTTCCCGTTACGACAAAAACCGGGCAGAAGTTCTGTCTTATTCAATGTGTTGCCTGCGGGACAGTAGTTGGCGCTCTCGACGAGGTGAAAATCACCAACGTGATCAAAAATGCCGAAAAGAAACTTTCGAAGTTCCTGGAGAATCTCAATCGCAAGGTCGGTATCGTCTGCAACAGGAAAAACCTTGATTCTTAAGGCTATCGTCGTTTTTTAAATCCAGGAAAGGGGAAAGACCGCAGTGGAAGAAGATATCGGTAAAAGGCTGGTGCAGGCCATCAAGGATCCCAACAATCTGGACTCCCGGGAGAGTATCGCCAAAGCAATGGAGCTCACCAAGGCCTATGCCAGTTCGGGGTCGGCCACCCATTTCAGCACGGTCACCAAACTTTTCTACGATCTGTTTGAGATGTTTGAGACGGGCCGGGACCCTCGTACTAAGTAGTCGGGGGATTGCGCTTCAGGCGCTGGTTCAGGCAGTCCGGGCTGTCGCATTGTGCAATAATTTTTTTAAGATAATTGATATTCTTATGAATGTTTTCCAGATAGAGATTCCTGTCGAGTTTATACATCTCGCGAAAATGGGTCTGCATCGCCTGCGATGTATTGGAAAAGGTGGTGGAGAGCCGCTTTAAAACCACTTCGTGATAAAACTTTTCCGTATGTTCCATGAGTTCCCGGGCTGAATCATGTCGATTTATGCCTCCGGCTTGCTGTTCGTCAAAGAGCAGTGGCAGGCACTCCAGATAATATCTGTCGGCCATCTGAGCAAGAATATCCGCTGACCCGACAACCTGGCCGGCAAGCTGGATCTCATGGCTGTGATAGTCAAAAGTTGCCGGATCACTGTCCAGATCGGTGTAACGGATGATTGTCGCACAGTCTCGGAAAATTTCCTGGGTAAACCCCTTTTGTGCCACATATTTTTGAAGAAAGAGAATCGATCGTGTTTCGTGTTTTACCGTTTCCTGCCCATCGGAATGCGCCTGGTCACGTTCCTGGGGCAGCATCCCGGTATCGTGAAAATAGGCGGCAAGCAGACCTTTGAACAGGGTTTCGGACGAAACGTGGATATGTTTGCAATGGAGCCCGTGGAACAGACGGGCGGAAGCCAATACCACCATTTGGCTGTGACGCAGGTTATGGTATCGGACGGTATGTTCAGGGAAATGGAGAAATGAGTCAGAAAAAATCGCGGTCAGGTCGTCGTCTACCTTCCGGATCAGCCCAAGATCGATGGACGGACAGATTTTTGCAGCAAGAAAAATAATTTCATCCAAAGGGGTACCGTTAGAGTTTCCCTCGAAGATGTGGGTCAGGTTCTTCGTTTCCATATTGATTGCCTGGGATGTGTTGTCGATTTACGTAATGACTGCAATAATTGTACAAATAGACCTGCCGGAAAGCAGACACTTGCGATAATTTTATCATGTTTTCTCATTTTACATAACCTATAATGAGATCGAACAGTTAATCTATGTTAGATTGTCGTGTATGATACTTTTGTGATACAATTGAAGTGGTGTCTAGACTTTATGTGTTTTTATGGGTACAATTTGACATACAAATTTGAAATCAGGCCAGAGATGCAACCGCTTATAATAATGCGTTATCTATGCGTGACGGAATAAGATGGAAAAAAAGCAAGATGCCGTTGTAGTGTTGATAGTTGATGACGACGAGCTGGTCCGCATGACGCTGAGTGTCCTGGTGAGCTCTCTTGGCTACCACTGTCTGGTTGCCGGTGATGGTGTTGAGGCGCTTGCCGTACTGAAATCGACGGCAGTCGATCTGGTCTTCTCCGATATCGTCATGCCGGGGATGGACGGCCTGGAGCTGCTTGCCCATATCATTGAAAATTATCGGGAAACGGATGTTATTATCTCTACTGGCTATCATGAAAAGGCCAGTTATTCAGAGGTAATAAAAGCCGGAGCCATTGATTTTATCAAAAAACCGATAGATCAGGCGGAGCTTGAGGCAAAACTGGCTCGAGCAGTGCGTGAGCGAAGCATGATGCGGGAGCTGGAGCGGTTGTCAATGCAGGACGGGCTGACTTCGATCCTGAACAGGAGAGCGTTTGACCAACGTTTTCCCGATGAGGTGGAGCGGGCCCATCGGCAGAATTATCCCTTGATGCTGGCGATTATCGATGTTGATAATTTTAAGCAGTACAACGACGAGCATGGTCACCAGGAGGGGGATAAAGTTCTTATCAACCTCGCCGATATTTTGCGGGAATGCACCAGAGATAAAGTAGATATGTGTTTCAGGCTTGGTGGAGATGAATTCGCTGTCCTGCTGCCCCAGGCTACCGCCAATCAGGGTACGGAGATAGTCCAGCGCATTCTGCTCAGCTTTGTTGAACACAGCTTTGGGACAACGACCCTGTCCATAGGTCTTGTCTCGTGCAAAAGAAACATTAAATTGCCGAGAGAAATGGATGAAGCAGCCATCAGAGAAAGGGCAGATCAAGCCATGTACGATGCCAAAAATGCCGGCAAGAACTGCGTAGTGGCGCGGGTGTAATCACCTCTTTTTCGGGTGCATTGTAAAAGCACCCGTCAGCGCAGGAGAACAGCTTTCAGCCTAAGGCGTCCTTGCGAAAAGTACGATCCGGTGCCACCGGATATTCCCCGTCAAAGCAGGCCAGACAAAAATTCTTTTTCGTCATCCCGGTTGCCTTGACAAGCCCTTCCAGGCTCAGGTAGTGCAGAGAGTCCAGCCCGAGATATTGTGCAATCTCGTCTATTTTTTTCTGATTGGCAATCAACTGGTTAACGTCTGGAAAATCGATGCCATAGTAGCAGGCATGTCGGGTTGGAGGACAACTGACCACCATATGGACTTCTTTGGCGCCGGCCTCGCGCAGGGCCCTTACCCGGCTTTTTCCTGTTGTACCCCGAATAATTGAATCCTCGACGATGATAACTCGTTTATCTTTGAGAAAAGAGCGAACCGGATTGAGTTTTACCTTAACATTGAAGTCCCGCATCGACTGGGTCGGCTGAATAAAGGTCCTCCCGACATAATGGTTGCGGATGACTCCCATCTCCAGTGGGATACCCGATGCCTGGGAATAGCCGATAGCCGCGTAATTGCCCGAATCGGGAAAAGGCATGACGAAATCGGCATCGATTTTTGCCTCCCTGGCCAGAATTTCACCCATCCGTTTTCTCGCCTGGTAGACGCTGATCCCGAAAATTTCCGAGTCTGGCCTGGCGAAATAAACCTGTTCGAAAATACAGAAATGGGTGTCCTGCTTCGGCCAGGGAAAGATCGACCTGATGCCGCTTTCCTGAAAAATAACAATTTCCCCCGGTTCAATCTCCCGGACAAATTCGGCCTCGATAAGATCAAGGGCGCAGGTCTCGGAGGCGACCACCCAGCCGCCAGCGCGGCCACAGCCGCCGTTTTTTAATTTGCCGAGACATAGTGGCCGAAACCCGTCAGGATCGCGTACCGCGATCATGGTCTTCTCGGTTATGAGCAGCAGCGAGTAGGCTCCTTGCAGCGAGGTGAAGGTGTTTTTCAGCGCAGTTTCAAGGCCCTGATGGGTGGAACGGGCCATAAGGTGCAGGACCACTTCGCTGTCCATGGTGGTCTGAAAAATCGACCCCTGTTCTTCCATGGCATTGCGCAGGGCAATGGAATTAACGAGATTGCCATTGTGGGCAACCGCCAGTGTTGTTCCCTTGTGGGAAACCATCAGCGGTTGCGCATTGGTGATATTTGAGGCCCCGGTGGTAGAATATCGAACATGGCCAATGGATAAATGCCCTTTTAATCCCTGGAGGATCTCCTCGGTAAAAATTTCCGGAACGAGGCCCATGTTTTTGTGCATGGCCACCTTGGTCCCGTCAGACGTGACAATACCGGCGCTTTCCTGCCCTCGGTGCTGTAAGGCATAGAGGCCGAAATAGGTAAGTTTGGCTGAGTCTTGATGGTTAAAAACACCACAGACTCCGCACTCGTGGGTGGGACGTCCGTCTGACAATTTTCGGGCTTGTTGTTGTAACATCAGGAGTTGGTCCTAGGTTGTTTTTTTTCGATGCAGAGATGGCATTGTAAAAATCCTGAATATCAGGCCTTTTACAATGCCATCAAAAACCGCGAAAGGCACAAAGTGACAACCTCTGTGCCTTTCTTCCGGTAACCCAAACAATGAAACCTATAATAAGTATTGCCGAAATTCAATAAGAAACAAAGCCGACAGGCATAAAATATTTCGAGTCCCTTTGCCGGACGATCGTTCGAGTGGACAGGCTGTATGTGCTCAAGATACTGGGAATTTGACTAATTATTGGCAATCTTTCAATTTAAGCCTGTCCGAAAGCATTGCGGGACTCTGTTTAGTCCTCGCTTGACGGGGATAAGTTTCTTTACGAAAGAATGTTCTTG
>AMWB02138358.1_pt1 | contig 12768 bp, 20 predicted proteins | sample 200311 | NCBI WGS metagenome assembly AMWB02 (sample SAMN02737377, study PRJNA173069) | bioreactor metagenome | biome: anode biofilm in microbial fuel cells | place: USA: California | collected 2010-12-16 | reverse complement strand
GGACTGCCCCTCTCGTCCTTCAGGCTGCCCCCACACCCCCCACGACCCTTTCCCCGTGGCGGCAGCTCATTATCATGGAGGCCGCCTTCGGGCCATGGTTCTGGTGCACCAGGCCATGCGGGGCGAAAGCCCTGGGTCTCCGCACAGTCACCGAACCGCCCCTGGGTATGGTTGTCACCTCTACCCAGCCCAGGGAATCGGTGTCAAACGGCAGAACGGGGCATACTACCCCTTGACGCCATCCTACATATGGGAGGCCCGCAAGGGCCTTCCACCATAACCGGAGGTCGCCCGTAAGGGAGGTTGTGCACAGTAATACCTTGTACTGAGTAATAGTTTCCTGGGCCACAAGGCACTAAAAGGCCCCAGGGGGGTAACACCCCCTGCCTCCGAATAGGTGAACTATGAAAACAGAACACGAAATCAGGATGAAACTGTTTAACCTGAGGAAATTGCTCGATGATGCTCTTGAAGAGAACGTCGGTGACTGGGACTCTGATGAATTACAGAATCGCATAGACGAACTAGAGTGGGTCTTAAAATGAGATGCAAGCATTGCGGAAAGAAGATTGAGTTGATTAATTATTCTGATATCGGCCCTGCGTGGGAGCATAAGGAGACTGAGGACATGGCTTGCAGTTATGCAGAACCGGAGGAGTAGAATGGCTAGACAAAAGATATGCCCTATCTGCTACAAGAGACTTAATTCATTAGGTTATGCCCGTCACATGGCTATGCACAGAGACGAAGGAGAACCAGGAAATAAGATAATCCCACAATACCAAGATGATTTGGTGAACCAATGACAAACTTCAAGACCGGCCTGAAACGCTCGCTGTGGATAATCTTCGTGCTGTTCCCCATCGGCCTGGTGGCCCTGCCGGTCTTCCTGGCGAGCATGCTCATCGAGCCGGTCTGCATCTGGGCCACCCAGAAGCTCTATGAATTGGAGGGATACGATGCACAAGTTGATGAATAGGCCAGATAGGATTGTGTGGCATCAAGGAGGGTATAACGGATACTACTACAAGTACCCAAAGGTATGCCTGCCCGATGATGTGGTGGCCAAATCAGGCCTGACCGACAAGGACGACTTGGAGTTTATCGCCAGGAAAGGCGAGATCGTCATCAGGAGGATGCGATGATGGAGGGCTGGCATCTCGAATCACCATGAGACACGCCAAAGACTGCAAGTGCGCCAACTGTGGGAAACAGGCAGAGGTCTTTTTCGGCATGGCCGACCCTGACGCCGAGCAGACACCTCTCTGCAGGAAATGCTGCGATGAGGAAAAGATGCGCATCTACCAGGAGTGCGCCAAGATCAGGAAAAAGTATGGGGATAGGTGAGACAATGAACTTCACGAAAGAAGAGCTATACGAGATCGAGAAGGTGTTTGATTTCTCATGCGGGTCGAACCAGAGAGCGTTCGCTGAGATGGTGGAGAAGTATGGCAAGTTCCCGGATAGTCCAGAAGGGTACGAGCTGACCGAGAAGTTGCTGAAATCAGCCTTGCACCTGTACGACCTCTACCGCACCATATCCGCCAAGTCCAAGGCAATGAGGGAATTACAATGACAGATACAGACCTATACCCATGCGACGCCTGCTGTGGACCGACATGGCATAAGCTGGTCAACGGCAAGCTTATCTGCACCCAGTGCGACCGAGCGACAATCCCGAGAGGTGGTAAGAATAACCCTCCGCTATGACCTCTCACGTTGGCTTCGCCAACGGAGCATTCCTTCGGAATACACGCAACGATACAGGCGCCGGGAACCGATACTCTGCTGCGCCGAAAGCCTGCGAGACTACAACATAGGAAAAAGGACAACAATAGACGTGCTGGTCGACGGCCAGCTTTTGGCAAACCGGCCGCCGGTGCCCGACTACCCCTACCACGTGCCGACACTAAGGCCGGAGCAGATGCTGAACCATGATAAGTATAAATATAAATTGTGATCCAGAGAGTTGTGGTCCTGATGACCTTGAGAGGATTGTGATGATGCTGAATTCATTGGGTGTGGACTATACCGTGCAAAGGAGCGACAGGGATAAGACTGCATCGAACAGGCGCAGAAGGCTGAAGATGGTCGCTGAGACGATACAAAAGCTCTCTTGCGACAAGCCTGTCACATCTCATCTATTGTACAAAAGATTGCGCCGGGATGGATATCCTATGAAATACAAGACTATGCAAAGGGACCTCATTGTGCTGCAAGGGAGACACCTGATAAGGCTGAAAGTGCTCCAGAACAACCCAAGAGGGAGGACAACCCAAATAGAACCGGCAGGTGTGCTGGCAAATGGAGAACACGCCAGATTTTATGGTCTCTGATTGCCGGGGCATCATGCGCTGGTGGCAGGAAGAACGATGAGCCTCAAGGGCATCGGCATCAGCATAATTTCGAGCATCCTTGCCGTGGTGATGTTCCTGGTGGTGGTGCCGCTGGCACTCATGTACCTGTGCGGCCTGGCCGCATATGATGCCCTATGGAGAACAAAGAACAGACTATGGAGGTGATACCCATCTATGTTGAGGAATTGGACTGGATACTGAAGGATGTGATCCTGCGCGGGAATCGCGCCTGGGAGATATACCAATCGGCATACTTCGCCCAGCCGTCATGCAAGAACCTCATGGGAGAGGATTATCTCAACTGCGTGTATGAGAAGATCAACTGCGCATACGAGAAGGTGTTGGAGAATGGCTATAAGCTATGAGGAATCAAAGAAGAACAAATGCCTCGATGAGTGGTGCGACGATGAAGAACGAGATGATTGACCAGCTCTTCAAGGACCTGCGCTCCAGGCTCAGACCTGCCAAGTTCCTGGAAGTGCCGGTGCTGTTCGAGGACGACCTGGACGCTGTGGAGGAGAAATATCGAGGTGACAAGGGTGGAAAAGATAGAAGAAGATAAGTCGCTGTATGACTACAAACTTGGTGAGACGATAGATAAGCCATTGATGAATGGTTTGCTGAAGCCGCCAATAAAGCTTGTGAAGATCGGATATACTTATCAGGATACTAACGGTGCGCAGATGATTGCCGCCTTGCTGCATGATGATTATGTGGACCCGGATGAAAATGACGATGACGATGAAAACGAAGATGAAGACTGGGATTAGGTGATGTAATCGCATCCATAATCCGCAAATCCCGCCTGTACCGGCAGAACCTTCGCAAGCGCCGCCTGCCGTTCAGGTGCACCGACCGCAAAGCCTACCACACCATGCCGACACAATACCCCGACGAAATGGAGGCGTTCATGATGACCGAGAGAAGAGAGACGCCGTGGCCAAGACGATTGTTGTCCATGGCATTGAGGTGAACCGATGGTGCTGAAAGAGACAAAGATACTCTTCAACTGGAGAGTCTGGTGGCGAGCGTTGACGTTCAGAAGAAAGACAGAATGCCTCAGCGATCTGAGATTGCGCTGCCCGATATGCGATGCCATGATGGTGCGGTTCCGCAACTATGGGCTGAACATCGAGGAGAAATTGTGCGGCATAATCCCTTACTACTGTAAAGACTGCAAAGCCAATAGGGAAGACTACCCCGTCTACAATGTCAATTGGCGGAGCGAGGAGGCCATGGCGCTGATCTACTTCACCTATCTGGGACTGATCATCTTGGCGATATCCGTCACGCTCAAAGCAATCATATGAGGTGAGATGCGTTACCGAACCGAAAAAATACCGTAAGAGACCAGTGGTCATAACCGCACAGCAATTCGACCCTGATGAGCGCCCCTGGCCGGAAGGGGTAGTCGAAGGAAACACCATCAGCATTGACGCGCCATTTGCCATCCAGACCCTTGAAGGCCCGCACTTGGTAACGCCGGGCGATTTCATCATCACCGGCGTCCAAGGCGAGAAGTATCCTTGCAAAAACGATATCTTCTGGCAGACATACGATGATGTCACTGGCTCTGATACCCCCGCCATCGAGATCGCAGCGAAGCTCGTCAACGGCGACCGGGCGGCCGAATATGGCAGCGCCAAAGACAATTTCCAGACAGCCGCCGACCTGTTAAAGCTCATAAGACGCAAAGACCTCACTGCAGAAGACATCGCTTGGGTGCAGGTGTGCCTGAAGCTCGCCAGGGAAGGCACAAAACATAAGCGTGACAACATCATAGACGCCATCGGTTATCTGGAACTGATTGACCAGGGGAGAGGAAGGGAATGAACCGCCGTGCCGCCCTTGCATTGGCCATCACTATAGCGGTCAGCCTGGACATGATCTCCACCTACCTCATGATAGCCTCCGGCTACCGCGAGGCTACCGGCCTTATTGTCATGATGCTGGACGCCTCATTGCTTTTGCTCATCGCCTGGCCATTGCTCTGGGGCCTTGGGTTCTACTGGCTCTATCCCCTGGCGCAAAAGCACAAACTGACCATCCACCTGGAGACCATCATCCTGTATTTCGCGATCATGTCCACCTTGGCAGCCATCGGCAATGGCTACCTGTACCTGAAATATGGGGTGATGGCATGAAAGCCAAGACCTACTACGTCGCGGAGATCGATGAACGCCTGACCGCCGAGGAACTGGCCAGCCTGCTGCTGTCGAACCAGAGACCGTTTGATGTCATGATGATGATAGTTATGGACACGGCAGAGAACTATGAAATGTGGGGCATGATGAACATATGACTGCGGAACACTTGATAGCAGACCTTGAAGGGTATGTGCAAAGCCTTAGGAAGGGCTGGATGGCGCCGGAAGACGTGGCCATAAACCTGCTCCTGGTGGCCCGGGCGAATTCCGGTGGGCGCATCGTGCGCCTCGGCGAACTGTTCGCTGTGGGCAATGAGGTGATCTTCGTGTGTGATAATCATGGGAAGAACCCCATTGAGATTAAAGGGTTCATCCCCAAAGCGCAGCCGTCGGCTGAATGTCTTAGAACATGTGTCGAGAGCAAATAAGGTTCTTAAAGAAGAGAGGTGCAGCTAGGCCAATGGCTTAGAGACAAACTCTTTCAGATTCACATGAATTGCGTATTCAACTAGTCTTTTTCTTTTGTAACATAATTGTTTGTGAGTTGAGCATTCTACCGCATCAGTTAAATCAACCTCATGCCTTTGTCTTCACTTCATCATCCAAACCCAATTCCCGTAAAGCTGCCCTGATTTCCTCAACATGTTGGTCGCTGACCCCTCCTTTCGGAGAAGCTTCCACTGACACCTGTAGTTGGAGAGGCCCTGCTGTAACCAGTTTAGTGAGGACTTTCATGTAGAAATTGGTCCATTTCTGAGCGGAAATATTCCCTGCCCAGCTGAGCTTTGTTGGCTTGGAAGGTTGAGGGGTTTGTTGCTCAGATTCCTTAATGATGTGGACAGAAGCAGTATCAGATTTGCCAGCCGAAGCGGCCGTGATAACAAAATTGCCCTCATCTTCACCAGCTGTGAACACTCCATCGGAATCCACTAAACCGCCTGTAGCATGCCAGGTGATCTCTGCTGGGCTAAGACTAGTGCCGAACTGGTCAAACGCTTGCAGCCGGAAGGACTGCCTGTGACCGGGCTTCATCTGGATGTGGTTTGGGATAAGTTCCAGCTTTTCTAATCGTGGGGGTTCTAGATGTTTTCTTGCTTCTTCGGCGGTCAGAATCACAATGTCGTCTGAGATTTCCACCTCTGAAGGGTTCATTGCTTTCTCAAAGAGAATCGGCTTGTAGCCACCTTGTGGAGATTTGGTAGCATATGCGATGTGGCCCTCAGAAACTCCCCTAGCGATTGTTGTTTTGACTGATTCTGAATCCAAAAGCCTCGGAAATAATGGCGATGCATAAAAGGCATCACGTACTGATTTGGTCGTCCATTCTTGAAAAGCGGCCGGCCAATTTCTCACCAGGAAACGCGGTGCCACTTCTTTCTGAATGATGTCTTTCTGCCGAAGATGACTCAGGATTAGTTTCGGAAGGCTCTCAGCTTGGCTCGATGTCACCAGCCCAAGGTCGACCTTTTCGATTTGATTATCTTTCCCTAATAAGAAAATATTCTTGTAAGCTCTCCAGACGCTCTCGATAAGGTCTCTGCGCGCTTTCTTTATATTTGCATCAAGTTGTTTTTGCTGAGAATCATCGAGTTTAAGTTTCTCTGCTTGTATGTCCTCCCACGCAAGCAGTTTTCGAGCCTCTTCCTTCATGCCCGAATCGGATTCAGGTATCACCCATATGAGAGCGCTCTTATAAGTCCTCGCTGAAGAGCCATGTTCGCGGGTCATTGACTCAATTTTTGATTTCACTTGCTGATTGTCATGAAGTGAATCCTCCAATCCCATGATTATAAGTGTTACCGCCGGTCGGTCTGGGATTTGTGCACTCTTCTCCGGGAAGAAAATACGTTCAACTCCGTTTGCTGAGGGAAAAACCTTCTGGATTTCCTCTCCAATTCTGTCGGCAATCGCAGGACCTTTAATGCTAGCCTTGCGATCTGCAAAGCGCTTATTGAGGTTTTCCTTCAAGTTGAACCGATATCTGTTCCGTTCAGTCACAAGATAGTAGCATGCATCCGTTAAGCCCTCCAACGCAGTTTCCAGATGCCCCAAATCCAATTCAGGCGATCCTACCGCGAGCCTGATCTCAGGAACTGTTGCCTCAACTTTTGCATGGCCACCGTTCGATTCAAAAAATATTGTGGTTGCGATCTTTTTGTGAAGCCCCAATTTGCGTACAGTGTCCACCGCCTCTTCATCTAAACGGATAGCGTGAGAATCTTTCTTACCAGTAATGTCAGTCGTAACGGCACCTTCAAGCCTCTGTTCTCCTAGTTGCTCAAATACTGCAGCTCTAAAAAGAGGGTCATCCAATGGGGCGCTTCCAAGATCAATCAAAGGTTCTCTACGGGCACCCTTAAAACCTTCCCGGTATACGTGGGAAACCCATAAGGCCAAAAGGCGGAGAACACCACGGGTTTGCTGGAATCGCGGGAGCGCCTGCCACTTCCTCTCAAAAACCGAAATGGTCATTGGATGAAAAGGGTACGTGCTTTCAAAAAGGCTGCGTGCGTGGTCTACTGAAAACCAGCTTGGAATCTGTGACCTATGTTCCGCCAACCAGTCTGCGTAATCTCCACAAGTAGCTATGGCTTCCTTTGGCAACAAAACTCTACCATTTGCAGAAACAGCCCGTGGATCCCATTCAAAAAGGCGCCGCCGGATAATTTCAGAAGTCTCAGCTTCAGCAGACATGACCATTGGCTTTCCGACTCGATCGAGCATTTTTTTGAAGCGATCAAAGTCTGACTGATCCTCAGCAGTCATCTCCAATTCTGAGGCTGGCACCGAGACAACCAGGACCATCCCTTGGACTCCCCGCGAGACCTCTGATAGGTTATGGATGAAATTGTAGAGTTGGCTCGAAAGTCCGCTCTTTCTGTTTCGGCTTACGTAATTTAAGAGCTCATCTATCAGGATAATGCAAGGGCGGTCTTTAGGTAGGAACTTCCTGATTACTTCTCCTGCTGGGGCAGTCCTTTCACGGTCGTGCTGCTCAATCGCTTTGAAACCTTCTTCACGGGAAAGTTGCCAAGCGATCTCTCCCCAAGGTGTAAAACGGTGAGGTGTTCCATCATCTCCTCCACGACCCGCAATCGAATCGAATTCCGTTCCGACGAAGACTGCTGGCCTGGCTAGTGGCAACTGTTGCACTTCAGCTTGAGAAGCTATTTGAGAGACTCCAGTCCAGCGTAAGGCTCCAGATCCGTTGGATGCTAAATGATATAAGAGGGTCAGAGCATGAGTCTTACCACCGCCAAACTGTGTAGACATGTTAAAGACAGCATTGGCTCCCGTTGTCTCTCCTGCCAAACGGCGTACCACCTCCACAGCCATCGTCGTCAAGTTCTTAGTGAGATAAGTCCTATCAAAGAATCGCGCAGGATTCTGATAATCTTCTTTTGCTTGTCCATCGCGAACCTGGTCAAGATGCACTGCAAATTCAGAGGCATCCAGTGGTTTCCCCTCTCTGAGATCTTCACGAGGTGTAACTACTTTGTACCATGGCTGTATCTTTGCCATACTCCACCTCAATCTATATCATCTGATTTGTTTATGTGTGAATCTGTTATATACGACCAAATCAAGTGATTAGAGTCCATAACTCTTCTTGCGAGCGAGCACTCCGTCAACCCATCTCTTCTCTTCACTTCCGGACGGATATAAAGCTGAAAGGGCCTGAGCAAGCCGCCAAAAGAGAGGGTCACGTCCAACGCCTTCGCGCAGTAAGAATTGTTTCAACGCTTCACCCCGGCCAGCACCGAATAAAATCATGCTTTGATGTACACGGTCGAGGACCGTTTTCCCAACGCTCCCTGCGAGATCTCGCTCCCAATTTTCATCGAGTTCTTGTTCAATATTTATTATTTCACCTTTACGATCAAATCGCAGCTGTTTTGCTGTTTTGGTCTTTCTTGCAGGCAAGGGCCTTGAGGATTCCTTCCCGAAAAGGTACTTTGTCCTTGCGCTCACCGGTAGAAGAGTAGCGGTGCTCCCTTTAATCTCCAGAATCTGTCCAAGATTTTCAAGATGTGCTCCTAACCCCTGTGCTATCTTACGCGCTGCATCGTATTCCATGCCGTAGCCACTGACTATTCCTGACTTAGCGTTGTCATTGTCATCATCGTCAAAGTCTTCAAGGTCAGTTGAACCATCTCCATTGATTGATGTACGAAGAGTCCAGAGCCACATCGCTGTGAGGCGCGCGTCTTCTTCAAAACCTATAGTCTCTGCACCCTCGAAAATCATAGTTAGAGCTTCTCTTGATACTGCAGCCCAAACCTCCTCAAGATATTCCTTCAGGCTAACTTTTTCACCACTGGCCTTCTCTACTGAAGAATACCGCGAATAGACTTCTAAGGCCGGTCCGAGGCAAGCAAATATAGCATCTGCTCCAACTATGCCTTCGCTAGAGAGGCGAGGCAGCCATTCGCGGATGCGAATTGGGAGTTCTGTCAAGACATCACGCCAATCCCCAATTCTGACTTCGAGCAGAGATCCATCTTGCTTTTCCCTTGGGCGACAAACGAGATGAATTGAAGATGCTAGTGCAGCTGAATTATTTGCTCTAAGCCTACCTGGGCGCTCAGTGTCAATCGGCCACGATCCTGTCACTATCCAACCGGCATCTAGCATTGCTTGCAGCTGGGCTTCCCATCCTTCTGTCGTTTTGTGTGCGAACACTACTATTCCAATACCATTTGGCTGCAATACTCTTCGACCTTCAGACATAGCTTGTGTCATTAAATTCTCATAGTATGTTCTGGTCTTGAAGGAGTAGGCTTTATTTCTTTCCGCAAGTTGAACGATTTCACCTTTTTTAGGTGTAAGATTATCCGAAAGAATATCCGGATGTAAGTCACCAATTGATCGTTTTAACCATACATAAAAGAAATCGGAGAGATCAGCATAGGGCACAGCATCATAGTATGGAGGATCAGTTATGAATGCCTGCGCACTATCATCAGGTAAAGGACTCGAGATAGCCGAGTTCTTTCCGATTTGAGCTCTATGTGGAATTGAATAGCACTCTCTTTCAAGGACGCGGTTTATCCAATCGATCGCGCCAAGGAAATCGCCAGTGCTGCCAGATAAACCATTGACCTCTGCATAATCCCAAATTATTCCTAACGCTTGTCTCCCAAACGTATGGGCAATAAAATCTCCAGCCCAGACAGCTAATGAACTCCAATAGTCTGCACATCTATCAATTGCAGAGGCAAGGCAAGTTCCTAGTGCTAAACAGAAGTCCCATTCTGATCGTTTTGATTCTTCCAAAATGGCTGATTCAGTTAAATCAACAAGCGTAGTAAGTGCCAAATTTTGTCGATGATTGAATAACTTTCCCCATTCGTCTATGCCCAACAAATTAATATTGAAAATGCTTCTTAAATATGGAAGGGGTTCATTGGGAACTCTTGAGTACGAGCCATCATGGACATTCTCTAACTGCTTAAGCTTGGCAGCCGCTTTGTTAAATGCTTCTAAATCAGATTCGCAAGCTGTGCGAAAGATTTTTTGGGATGTGCTTGTAGGCTGTACGACCACTGCTACTAAATCAGCATCATTCGTTCCCCCACCACGGAGTGCAAGTTGTGAACGAACTTTTTCAGCAGCAGTAGTGTAACCACAGAAAGGGCAGGTGCAGGCACTGCGTCTGACTGTTCCATCTTTTACTGCCTTTTGAGTTGGTTCGATCAGGATTTTATAATTTACCTTTTTTTCTGAATTGTTTGGAATTAATTCAAGAGCGGCACCTTTATCCCTCCCTTTTCTCAACCAGAGCGACCTTAATAGCGGGACCTTTGCTCCACAACCAGGTCCCTCGCAGGTAATTGTTCTGGCCCAAATATACGCGACCGTTTTTGATCCATCAGGTTCCTGTGGATAGAATTCTCTTAACTCGTCAGCTAACTTGCTGAAAATCTGGTTTCCCCAATATTTTACTGAGTCCGAGAGGCGCTGTTGGTACTTAGGGAGATACTCGAGCATAATCTTATTCAATAACACTGCTACGGGGTTGAGGTCACTAGCGAAAGCATCTGCACCCACCCTGAGAGCTTCAAGTGCAACGGACCCTCCACCTGTAAACGGATCCACAACGAGAGGACGGCTACCAGCTAGTCCAATCAGGGATTCATGCGCCGCCTGAGTAAGCTTACGGCTAGTTTCTAAATAGTGTGGGTCAGATGAATTTTTCCATGCTGCAAAATCAGCGATAAAATCCAGGAGCGCAGTACGTAAAATCTCTTGGTTCTCTAAGATGCGGGCATCTCTCTGGATAGCCATAAATCTTTGAACACTCTCTTGGCCAGCTAATTTTAGGTGGTTCTTAGCCCACTTTTGCATAAGATGCTGGGCAGTATTTCTGAATGCATCGGGACATAGCGGATCTGCTGGGTCGGGCCAGAGAGCTGCACAAATGACTGCACGGCAGGCAGCCAGAGGACGACGAGCCCACCAAATGTGCAACGTAGAGATATGCCCATGTCGAATACTCTTCTCTCGGCTGGCGTGTGCGGAAATACGCTTTATAGGAAGATCTACTTCGATGAGCCGTTTTGGATAATTTTGTGTTTCCATAATTACTTCGCGACTCTCTTTTTGGATGTTTCTTTCAGTAAGTTAGTTAATGTGACAGCATCGGTCTCTGGCAAATTCTTGGCGTATGCCCTTGACATTTCCCTCAGCAAAGCTCCCTGGTCCTGGTCTATCTTCTTGGCCAGCACATTGATCCAGTGATGGTGATCAACCCCAGATAATGATGTCAGAAAATCATTGAAATTCAAGTCGTAGTCTTGTCCCAGCATACCTATCACGGCTTTATTCTTGAATAATTCTCTCTCTGGTGGTTCAGAACCTGGTAGGGAAAATATATTTTCGCTTGGAACTGCACCGGCATCTGCATCTCGTACTCCTGCAACGTGAATGCTCGTGGCATTCAGTGTCTGGACTGTTGTTGTAAGGCGCTTCTTGTCTCCGACTTCAACTATTTCCACCGCTTTCAGAAAATCTGGATCAATGCGCCTTATAATCTCCTGCAGAACAGCTTTAGCGCAAATATCTTCTACCAATATATACAATGCCTTATTGAACCCGTTTGACATCAAACTCTTGATTTGGAGCGCACTCAGCCCAGAAACCGTTTTGACGTCAGCTACCCCACGCTTTAGATATATCCTTGATTGCTCAGGCAAGGCCGCAAGCAAGCTCTCGCTATGGGTAGTTATTAAAATCTGGTGCTTTCTTCGGCATGATACATTTATGAGGTACCTTCCAAGTTCAAATTCTGCAATGGGATGAAGAGAAGTCTCTGGTTCTTCGATAAGTACCAGGCTTCTTTCTGGGAGAATTTCTAGGTTTGATACCAGATGTTGGGTTCTTCCTTCACCATACCCCATATGGAATTCCGAGTAGCATGCTTCGTAGCGATTCACTGACACAACTGTGCCTGATTTATCTAAGCAACTAACCGTATTTGAAAAGACGCTGTCGTATCCAATTTCTAAAATTTTGCTAATCTTTTCCTTAACATGAAGCTCCAAAGCTTGTTGCTTTTCGATTTTCAATTCAGAAGAGTTCTGAAAAATGAAATCCCTCTGCTCAATTTTTGGGATGTAACTGCCGGCACCAAGGAAAAATACGTGCTTATCTGGACGTCTGCTGTAACCACCCCATTTTGATTCTGTAGCGCGCCTAGATATGGTAACAGTGTTTGACTTCCGGTCTTCGTTCCAATAGTTGAATTCCACCCAAGCATCATCGGTGAATGGGGAAGGGTCAAGTGGGCCGATTTTTAAGAAATCCGGTATATAATATGCTTGCTGTTCCTCCTTATATGCACACGCTGCAAGGTGAAGTAAGGTAGACTTACCTGATCCGTTCAGCCCGCAGAAGGCAGTTATGGGGCTATGCACCTGAAAAACGGTACTACTGTGGCACCTGAAGCCATAGACATGCATCTTCACAATACATGGACCGAAATTCGCGTATCGGTCTGACTCCTTGTACATGCTTTGGAGCTTATTTCGCTCATCCACTCTGATGTTTTCCCGATTGCTCAGTTTGACGCAGCATTCAACAGGACCTCAGCGCCAATCAGGTAATGCTGAACCCTGACAACCTGTTTAAACCCTAGTCTGGTAGGGTCCTGAATTATTTTTATCTCTGGGGTTCCGGCACAGTTGTACACCACGTACATGTAGAAATCTTCTTTTAGTCTTTCAGCCGTCTTGTACTCGTTCTCAGTGAGAGCAACTTCACCAA
>AMWB02006627.1_pt1 | contig 12776 bp, 15 predicted proteins | sample 200311 | NCBI WGS metagenome assembly AMWB02 (sample SAMN02737377, study PRJNA173069) | bioreactor metagenome | biome: anode biofilm in microbial fuel cells | place: USA: California | collected 2010-12-16 | reverse complement strand
GAGGATGACCCGCGTAATCCTGCCGTGATTGCCGATAATGTCGGTGCCAATGTCGGTGATGTCGCCGGGATGGGCGCAGATCTTTATGAGTCTTACGTGGGCTCGATTGTCGCAACCTCGGCTTTAGGCGTAGCTGCCGGTTTAGGCCTAGCGGGGGTAACGGTCCCGATGGTTATGGCGGCAATCGGCGTTATTTCCTCGATTATCGGCACTTTCTTCGTAAAAAGCGGTGAACAGGCCGATCAGAAAGTATTGCTGGCGGCTTTGCGCAAGGGGGTGTTTGCCAGCTCTTTTATTGTGGCGGTAGTTTCTTTCTTTTTGGTTAAGGCAACATTAGGGGCTAGCCACCTTGGGGTATATTGGTCGGTGCTTTCCGGATTGATCGCCGGAGTACTGATTGGCTTATGTACCGAGTATTACACCTCTAGCGGTTTTAAGCCCACTCGTTCAATCGCTGATGCATCGCTAACCGGGCCGGCAACGGTTATTATCAGCGGAATGGCAGTAGGGATGATGTCGACCGCAATGCCGGTGATCATTGTGTGCGTGGCGATTTTGGCTAGTTTCTTTCTTTCCGGTGGAGCGGCCAACTTTAATGCCGGGCTTTACGGTATTGCAATTTCGGCGGTAGGCATGCTTTCTACGCTGGGGATAACCTTGGCTACGGATGCTTATGGCCCGGTTGCGGATAACGCCGGCGGCAATGCGGAGATGTCTAAGCTTCCTCCGGAGGTGAGAAAACGCACGGATGCCCTGGATGCTTTAGGCAACACCACCGCGGCTACCGGTAAAGGATTTGCTATCGGTTCGGCGGCTTTAACCGCGTTGGCTTTGATTGCCGCGTATAAAGACCAGGTTTTACTGTTTGGCAAGGATATTACCGCCAGTATGATGAACCCTGCGGTTTTAATAGGCTTGTTCTTAGGCGGGATGATGCCGTTTTTGTTCTGTTCGATGACGATGCGGGCAGTGGGTAGGGCGGCTGGTAAGATCGTTATTGAAGTCCGCCGGCAGTTTAAGGAGATTATTGGGTTAATGGAGGGTAAGGCTAAGCCGGATTATGCTCGTTGCGTAAGCATTGCTACGGCTGCCGCCCAAAAAGAAATGATCGCGCCGTCTTTGTTGGCGATTACTACTCCGATCCTGGTTGGTTTATTAGTAGGTGTTGAAGCGGTTTCTGGTTTATTGGTTGGGGCTACCGTTACTGGGTTTGTGCTGGCAGTAATGATGGCTAATTCCGGAGGCGCCTGGGATAATGCCAAAAAATTCGTAGAGGAAGGCCATCATGGCGGTAAGGGGTCAGCTCCGCATAAAGCTACGGTAGTTGGCGATACCGTAGGCGATCCTTTTAAGGATACCTCCGGGCCAAGCTTGAACATCTTGATTAAGCTGATGTCTATGGTTTCAATCGTTTTTGCCTCTTTTATTATCAAAAACGCGCTTTTAAAGTAATAGAACTGTATTAAACCGCAGGGGGGACGTTTCTTACGCACTAGCGTACACCGGCGCAATTCCGATTAGCGCCGGGTGGCTTAGCGATTAAGAAACGTCCCCTCCTTTTTTTAAACCCTTTTATTGCCTTTTTTTGTTTTTATTTTGCCTTCTTTGGTACTATAATACTCTTGATGGATGATCGAGAGCTTCTCAAAAGCTGCCTGGAAGGTAACCAGCAGGCCTGGGCTGAGTTTATCTTACGTTATTCCCGCCTTATCTATAATTATATCCATAGCGTCCTGGCGATCAAAGGGCGCAGCGACCTGTCTGACCAGGTTCAGGATATTTTTCAGGAGTTATTCGCCTGCCTTATCAGGGATAATTATAAGAAATTAGCTACTTTTCGGGGCAAAAATGGCTGTTCTTTAGCCAGCTGGTTAAGGCAGGTCACGATTAATTTTACCATTGATTATTTGCGCAGGATCCGGCCGGTTTTGTCGCTTGAGGCCCAGAATAACGAGGGTTTTAGCCTTAACGATCTGCTAGCCGACATGTCTTTTGGGGCCAGGGAGTTTATTATCAATCAGGATAACCGTAAGGCCTTGGGCGAATGCATCGAAAAGCTGGACCTGGATGATCAGTATTTTCTGGAGTTATTTATGGGGCAGGGTCTGACGCTTGATGAGATTCAAGAGCATTTTAAAGTAAGCCGGGGCGCGGTCGATATGCGCAAAAGCAGGATCCTAGCTAAACTGCAGGAATGTTTTAAAAAGAAAGGTTTTTTAGGTTAGATTTTGCCGTAAGATACGTCAATTAAGCTGGAAAGAGAGGGGCTATGGGTAATCATCTGGAACAAATTACCAAAATCATTTACCGCGAACATAAGCAGGACCGGCAGTTTAGCGGGCAAATTCATCCCCCGGAAGAGGACCTGGTCGGCCTATTGGAAAACACCCTTAAGCCCAAGGAAAGGCGTTTACTGCAAAAACACCTATTAGAATGTGATTTATGCGCTGAATGCTTGGCGGCCCAGTTAAAGATCCAGCCGCATTTAAGTTTAGAGCTGCCGGCATCGCTTTTAGAGAAGGTGAAGAAGATGGTGCAAGAGGGTGCGCGGGAGAACCTGCTGGAGGTTTTTTTACAGCTTAAAGAAAAAGCATTGCAGATTATTCATACCACCGGGGATGTGCTTTTTGGCCAGGAGTTGGTTCCGGCTCCGGTGCTACGCAGCCGTAATATCCATGAGTTTAAAGAAGAAATAAGTATTCTCAAAGACCTACAGCAGGTCCGGGTCATGGCTAAAATTCAAAGTAAAACCGCCCGGAGCTTTAATCTTTCGATTACGGTGACCGATAAAGAATCGCAAAAGGCCGGTAAAGGCCTGCGCGTTGCTTTAATTAAGGATAGTATTGAGCTTGAATCCTACGTTAATGAATCCGGCAGCAGTTTTTTTGAAGATATCCAGCCCGGAGAGTATTTGGTAGAAATTAACCGTCATGAAGAAAGGGTGGCGGTGATTGATTTAAAGGTTAAAATTTAAATTTCATGCCTCAAGCGGACGGTTTAATTCTGGAAGTTTATAAACAGGATAATGCGCTGAGAATAGGATTATTTCAGCAGAGCCAGTCCGCTCCCACCCTAAGGCATTACAGCCAGGTAGGAGTTTCCTTTTTAGAGTTAAAGCAGTTAAGTCTGGAGATGACCGCGATTTTGAATCTGCAGGCTAAAGACCAGGCGGCGCGCCTTGAACAGCTAAAAAGCCTGCAAAAAACCGGGCGGTTGTTTTGGGACCATTTATTTAACCGTTCGGTCAAAGTCAGATTAAAAGGCAGTCCGCCCTGCCTGCTTACCTTATTTTTAGATGAAGAATTGATCCAACTGCCTTGGGAGCTCATTTTTGACGGAGAGGATTTCTGGGGGTTGAAATTCGCCTTGGGCAGGCTAGTACGCAGCAAGGGCGAAGAAGGCGCCTTGCAATACCGCGATTTAACCGATAATCTAAGGATGCTTATTCTGGCCAATCCCGGCGGCGACCTTAAAGAGGCTTACCTTGAGGGGCTGAACATTAAAAATCAGCTTACACACAAATCCCGGAAGATCCGTGTGGATTTTAAGTCTACGGAAATTAGCCGGCATTACGTGAAGAAGAATATCTCTGATTATGATATTGTGCATTTTGCCGGACATTGTGAGTTTGACAAAAATGATCCTCAGGCCAGCGGCTGGGTATTAAAAGACGGGATTTTTAAGGTCGATGATGTTTTGCGCATGGGGCAGAGCTATAGCCTGCCGGTTTTAGTATTTTCTAATGCCTGTAATTCAGCCCGGCTTAATCCGGCGCTGATCGATTCTGAGTATCAACAGGAAAATTATGGCATGGCTTCCGCTTTTTTAGTCGCCGGGGTCAGGCATTATATCGGTGCTATCCGCCGGATCGAGGATAATGCCAGTCAGATTTTAGCGCATGAATTTTATGCCAAACTTGTTGGCGGATTAAGCGTGGGTGAATCCTTGCGCCAGGCCAGGCTGAAATTAGTTAAGGAGCGTGGTTTAGCCGGGTTGGACTGGTTGAATTATTTGCTTTATGGTGACCCGGGGTTTGTTTTCTTTGGGCTTGGCTGCCGCAAGGATAGCCGTAAGAAAGCCAGAACCATACCCCGTAAAGTATTATTAAATACCGGATGGGCCTTGAGCGTTTTAATTGTCGCGACGCTTTTATTGATTTGGTGGCCCAAGCTTAACCCGGCCAAGCAATATTTATTCGTGCAGGCCAATAAGCAATATCATGCGGGGAATAGCCGCGCGGCCTTAGATTACGGGGCCCGATTGATCAAACGCGATAATGATTTTCTCGCCGCCTACCCGTTGATGGCCGATGCTCATCAACAACTGGGGGATAAGCAGCAGGCACTGAAATATTATGTTGAGTATGTGCTAAAGAGCGAGAAGCTTGCGGACCAGCTGCATCTTATTCAGGCGTATATCAAGCTGGGGTGGTTTTACCAGCTTGACGGGCAATATGTAAAAGCCATAGAGCTTTATGAAAAAGCCCTGCATTTAAGCCGGCAATTTAATTACCGGCACGGAGAGGCCTTAGCGCTAAGAAAATTGGCAGTCTGGCATATTGATCAAGGGGGTTATGATCAGGCGCTGGATTTATTGACCAAGAGCGTAGCGATTAATCAGGATTACCCGGGTAATTTTGAAAGCTTGAAGAGCTTGGCTGCCGATTATTTTGATATCGGGTTGGTTTATGCTAATAAAAACGACTACGAAGCAGCCAAGGACTTTTATGCCAAAAGCCTTAAGCTTTTCGCGAAACTTAAATTAACGGACGAGTTAAGCGATTGTTATTTTAATATTGGGGAGATCTATTTCTTTCAAAAACAGTATCAGAAAGCGCTGGATTATTATTTTAAGGGGTTAAAATTAGATGAGCAAAATAATAACCGAACGAATTTAGCCTGTGGTTTTAATATGATCGGCGAGCTGTATCTTGAGATCGATGATTTAAAGCAGGCTGAAGAATATTTCAAGCAATCGCTGGAAGTCTCCCGGCAAATCGACAGCCGCCTGGACCTGGCCAGCGCCAATTATAACCTGGGGCAACTGTATAAAAAGAAGGGACATAAAAATTTGGCCAAGGAGTATTTACGTAAAGCCCAGGAGGTTTACCGTAATGCCGACCCGGCTACGCACCAGGAAATCCGCAAAGAATTACTGGAATTAGAAAATTTTTAAAATATTACTTGACAAATATTTTTTTTAAGTTATACTCTACTATGTTAATAGACATAGTAGAGTAATGGAGGCAAGAATGAAAATTACCTATAAAGGTGATTACGCGTTAAAGGCTTTATTGGATTTAGCCTTGCATTATGAAAAAGGAGTTTCTACAATTAATGAAATCGCTAAGCATATCGATGCCCCGGTTAAATTTTTAGAGCAGGTTTTACTGGATTTAAAAAAGGGGGGGTTTGTCGAAAGCAAGCGCGGAAATATCGGAGGTTATCAGTTGGCTAAAGATCCGGCACAGATCACCCTGGGGAAAGTTATAAGGTATATCGATGGGCCGATCGAACCGATTGCTTGCGTAGAAAAAGGGTATTCTAAGTGCCTGGATTTGCGCAAGTGCATCTTTAAAGGTATATGGCAGGATGTTGCTAAGGCTACAGCTTTAATTGTGGATAATATTACTTTTGCTGATCTGGCAAAAAAAATCAGCCAGCAGCAGGATGTCTTAGTTTATTCGATTTAACGCTGTTTTAACTAAGAGGGATAAATGGAAATCAGGCTAAAGCATTTTAATTTATATACTAATTGGCGAATGTGTTGCCTCTCTTAATTAAGGGGGAGTCTTCTTAAATTCTTTTACCAGGAGAGGTTAAAATGAGCTTGAAAACCAATTCAAAAAATATAGTAAATGACGCGATCATCAAAGATATTTCTGATGCTGTTGGTTCTTTGGATTCCGGCACCGTTACGATCAAGGTCAGCGGCAGGAAGATCAGGCAGGTAGAGATTGCCCAAAAGAAAAGTTTCCAGGATATTTGGAAGGTCGAGCAGGGCGCGGGTATATAAAATAATGCGGTTTATTATATGAAAGGGGTTTTAAATGAGCAAAATTGACAACAAATTAAAGATTGAAACGCTGGCTTTGCACGGTGGGCAGGAACCCGATCCGGTTACCGGTTCGCGGGCAGTACCGATATATCAGACGACATCCTATCAGTTCAAAAACACGGAACATGCCGCTAATCTTTTTGGCCTTAAAGAGTTCGGTAATATTTATACCCGTTTAATGAATCCAACCACCGATGTGTTGGAGAAAAGAATGTCATTATTGGACGGCGGGGCAGGGGCATTAGCGGTGGCCAGCGGCCAGTCGGCAATCAGCCTGGCTTTATTGAATCTTGCCCAGGCAGGAGATGAAATTGTCTCGGCGGATAACCTTTATGGAGGCACCTATACCCTTTTTCATTACACTTTCAAGCGCTTGGGGATTAAGGTTAATTTTGTTCCTTCCGGAGATCTGGCAGCCTTCCAAAAGGCAATTACGCCAAAAACTAAGGCTATTTACGGAGAATCGATCGGCAACCCTAAATTAAACGTTGCGGACCTAGAAGGGATCTCCAATATTGCCCATAAAAATGGGATTCCATTCATCCTGGACAATACCTCTTCCCCGTATCTTTTAAGGCCGATCGACCATGGGGTTGATATTGTGGTTTATTCTGCCACTAAGTTTATTGGGGGTCATGGAACGAGTTTAGGGGGATTAATTATTGATTCCGGGAAATTTGATTGGACTAACGGTAGATTTCCGTTAATTTCCGGGCCGGACCCCAGTTACCATGGAATTGATTTTGTCGAAGCGTTAAAGCCTCTGGGTAATATCGCCTATATCATTAAGGCAAGAGTCTGTTTGCTGCGCGATCTAGGCCCGGCGGTTTCACCGTTTAATTCTTTCCTTTTCTTGCAAGGCTTGGAAACCCTGCCTTTAAGGATGGTCAGGCATTCGGAGAATGCCTTGGCGGTTGCCAAATTTCTGGCTAAACACCCCAAGGTAAGCTGGGTTAACTATCCTGGCCTGGATAACAGCCCGGAGAAGGAAAGGGCTAAGAAATACCTTCCTAAAGGCGCCGGAGCGATTATCGGTTTTGGAATTAAAGGCGGCCTTGAGGCAGGCAAAAAGTTTATCGATGCACTAGAACTGGTTTCTCATCTGGCGAATATCGGTGATGCTAAAAGCCTGGCGATACATCCGGCAACTACTACGCATCAACAGTTAACGCCTGATGAGCAATTGGCAACCGGAGTAACCCCTGATTTTGTCCGTTTATCGATTGGCCTTGAGCATGTTGACGATATAATCGCAGATATTGATAATGCATTGACAAAAACACCATAAGGGAGAATAATATGTCTAAAATATTTTCTGATCTTACTAAAACTGTAGGTAATACGCCGTTGGTTAAGCTTAATCGTATCGCCCAAGGTTCTCAGGCTCAGATCCTGGCTAAACTTGAGTCTTTTAATCCGCTCTCCAGTGTTAAAGACCGATTGGGAGTAGCGTTGATCGAGGATGCGGAGAAACTAGGTTTGCTCAAAAAAGATACGGTGATTATTGAGCCGACCAGCGGCAATACGGGGATTGCTTTGGCTTTTGTGGCTGCGGCAAAAGGTTATCGGTTAATTTTAACCATGCCGGAGACAATGAGTATTGAGCGTCGCCAGCTGCTTAAGATATTCGGGGCAGAGTTAGTGCTGACGGAAGGCGCCAAAGGCATGAAAGGGGCGGTAGAAAAAGCGGAAGAGCTGGTAAGATCTACTCCCAATAGCTTTATGCCGCAGCAGTTTAATAATCCGGCCAATCCTGAAATTCACCGCCGGACTACCGCCGAAGAGATCTGGAGCGATACGGACGGCCAGATCGATATTTTAATTTCAGGGGTAGGTACGGGAGGAACGATTACCGGAGTGGCGGAAGTAATCAAGAAAAGGAAGCCGTCATTTAAGGCAATTGCGGTGGAACCGGAGGCCTCTGCGGTTTTATCCGGCGGTAAGCCCGGCCCACATAAGATTCAAGGGATTGGGGCGGGTTTTATCCCCCAGGTGCTTAACACCGGGATTATTGATGAGATTATTAAGGTCAAGAATGACGATGCTGGTGCTGCAGCCAGGGCCCTGGCGAAATCTGACGGTATACTGGTAGGGATTTCAAGCGGTGCAGCATTATGGGCGGCCTTAGAGGTCGCGAAGCGTAAGGAGAATAAGGGCAAGACGATCGTGGTCGTCCTGCCCGATACCGGCGAAAGGTATCTGACGACCTGGCTTTTCCAGGATGTAGTAGCTTAATGTATAATAAGTATGCTATTAAAGGAACGGTATGATTAAAGAAAAAAGAGAGAATCCTAGCGGGAAAATCGGTGTGGTTGAGTCCAAGATCTTTACTTTTGATTCGCTTAAGCTTGAGAGCGATGAGAAGCTTGGTCCGGTGACATTGGCTTATGAGACTTACGGGTCATTAAACCAGGAGAAAACCAACGCCGTTTTAATAACGCATGCCCTTTCCGGTGACGCGCATGCTGCCGGCGTTCATGAAGGTGAAGATAATCCGGGATGGTGGGATGATTTTATCGGGCCCGGGAAAGCTTTTGATACCGACAGGTATTTTATTGTTTGCTCGAATATCCTGGGTGGCTGTAAAGGCTCAACCGGGCCTTCAAGCGTTAATCCTAAAACCGGGAACTCTTACGCTTTGGATTTTCCGTTGATCTCGATTAACGATATGGTTTGTGCTCAAAAACGGTTAATTGACCACTTAGGTATCGAAAAACTTTTAGCTGTCGTCGGCGGATCGATGGGCGGGCAGCAGGTTTTATCCTGGTTGGTTAATTATCCGGATAGGTTGCGCAGCGCTATCCCGATTGCGACAACCATTAAGCATTCGCCGCAGCAAATTGCTTTCAATGAGGTGGGGCGTCAAGCGATTATGGCTGATACGCATTGGAAGTCGGGAAATTACTATGGCGCGCAGGCCCCGACTAAGGGGCTGGCAGTTGCCCGGATGATCGGGCATATTACTTATATGAGCGATAAATCCATGGCCGAGAAATTCGGCCGGGCGAAAAAGGAGATCGGCGAGCCGTTTAAATTCACCGCCGATTTTGAGGTGGAAGGGTATCTGCGTTACCGCGGCGACAATTTCGTAAAACGCTTTGACGCTAATTCCTACCTTTACATTACTAAGGCGATGGATAATTTTGATGCGACGGCGTCCCGGCCCTTAGCCCAGGCCCTGCAAGATTCGGGGGTCAAGGTCCTGGTTATCTCTTTTAAGTCCGACTGGTTATACCCGGCCTATCAGTCAAAAGAGATCGTCAAGGCCTGCAAGCTTGCGGGTGTGGAGTCCAGCTATTGCGAAATCGATTCTACCTATGGTCATGACGCATTTTTACTCGAGGTTGAAGAAGAATCGCATTTGATTAAGCACTTTCTTAAAAAAGTATTTTATGCATACGAGGTGACCGGTGAATATGGCGCATAAGTTAATCCAGCTTGACCATAAGGTGATCCTGGGCCTGGTCGAACCGCAATCAACTGTTTTGGATTTAGGTTGCGGTAATGGCGATCTTTTGTATCTTCTGATCAAAGAAAAAAAAGTCCGCGGCCAGGGGATCGAAATCGATGACCAGGCGATTTATAAATGCGTGGCTAAAGGCCTGAACGTTTTTCACGGTGATGTGGATTCGGGGTTGGCGGAATTTAACAATAAATCATTCGATTACGTTATTTTGAATCAGAGTATGCAGCAGATTTTGCATGTCGATAAGGTCCTAACGGACGCCCTGCGGGTAGGCAAGAAGGTAATCGTGGGGTTTCCTAACTTTGCCTATTATAAATCGCGGCTGCAGATGCTTTTTCACGGCCGGGCGCCGGTGACCGAATCGTTGCCTTATCAGTGGTATGAAACGCCGAACCTGCATTTTTTGAGCATTTACGATTTTAAAAGGTATTGCCATACCAAAAATATTACCATTGAACGCCAGGTTTGCATCGGAGAAAACCACCGCGTGCCTTTTTTGCGCAACCTGTTCGCCCAGGTAGGGATATTTTTAATCTCAAAGTAAAATATGGAGGTATCGATGCCTTATGTTAATCTTAAGCTGGTCGGGAAATTGACTAAGAACCAGAAGGAGCAAATTGCCAAGGAATTTTCGGATACCCTGCTAAAAGTTGCCGGCAAGCCCAAAGACAGTCTTTATCTGGTAATCGATGAGGTAAGCGGTGAGAATTGGTCTAAGGGCGATAAATTTTTCGGTTAATCCAACAAAGATCTGCCGGATTATACTGCTGAGTTTACTGTTAGCTGCCGGGAGTAGGCCGCTTTTGGCTAACCAGTCATTTTTCTACAAAGAAGCCAATTTAATCGGTGGTTATTCCGACCGGGACCATTGGGTAGGCAAGAGCCATGACCTGATGAATTCAGTCGGTTTTGAGGATTATCGTCGGTTTTCCAATGAATACGGGGATTATCTGACTACCGATCTACAGGTTCGCGTAGCTTACGACAGTAAGCGTAATTCCAGCCATGCCTGGGGTGTCCAGGTGCATAATGCCTGGCTCTTGTATAAATTGAATTATGCCGCTAAACTGCGGGTAGGCCATTTTGACCCGGCTTTCGGTTTAGAACCGTTGCTTGATACTCACGCCACGATCCTTCAGACATTGATGATGGAGAATATTGGTTTTAAAAAAGACTGGGGTTTGGGCCTGGAAGGGATACTGGGTGAGTTTGATTATAAAACCGCATTGCAGCTAGGTTCGGGAATGACTCCGCGCCTTAAGGATGACAGTTTTTTATTGACCGCTCGTTTAGGTCTGCCGCCGGCAGGGAATTTCCAGTCCGGCCTATCTTTACTTTTAGGCAGGGTTTTAGAAACCGAAGATATTAAAACGATTCCTAAAGATAAACTGCTCTCGGATTTTACAGTTTCTATGAAGAGGATAGGTTTAGACGGCCAGTATCTTTACGGGCCGTGTTTATTTAAGGGGGAGGTGGCTTACGGGAAGAATGATTCTAAAAAAGCCTTAGGCTATCTGGTCGAAGTTGATTATACCGTGCCCCGTATCCAAAATTGGGAATGGGAGTTACAGTTTCAGTCCTGGATTAATAAGCTGGGTGAGAATTCTTCCGCCGATACTACCTTGACCCTGGGGACAACCTATAAACTTAATCAAAAAGTGACTTTACGCGCGGCTTTTTTGCATGATTTTAACATGATGGGGCGAAAAGAAGAAGATAAGGTTTTACTGCAATTTTATTATTTTGGTATCTAGGTGGAGTATTAGAGGATGCGGATATTATTTTATGCCATATTGTTATTATTGAACGTTCAGGTTGTTTCTTTTGCGGCCGTTGGCTGCAGCCTTAATGATCCGGATCGCGACGTAAAAAGGATGTTTCCCGAATCCAGCGGCTACCTGACCAAATTTATTACTTTACAAGAAACAGGAGGAGTGTTAGCGCGGGAAGAAATTGAAAATCAGCTTGGCGACAAACTGGATACGGTTTATGAGGATTTGAACGTCCCTTATGCTTATTATACTATATTAAAAGGTAAAACTCCGATTGGGTATATTCATGGCGTAAACCAAAAGGGGAAATTCGGAGGATTACAGTTAATTGTGGCTACCGATTTATCGCTCAAGATTAGAGATTTTTATTATCAGAGGATATCTTCTCCTAATGCTGCCAAGTTTCGTTCCGGCCAATTTACGGCGCAGTTTAAAGGATTGACCCTTGATGATTTCTATCAGTATCATGTTCAGGAAAATAAAGCTTCTGCCGGGGGGCTAAGCCGGATTATTGATACTACTGGCAGTCCGGAGGACTTTAGGGCTACCTTGCGAGGTATAAAAAAAGATTTAATATTACTTGATTATTTTTTGCAGCGGGAGAATAACCGGGGAGGCAAATGAAATGAGAATTTTCAGTTTGATCTTTTTTGGCGGTTTAATAATTATGGGTTTAACGTCCTGCCATTTTTTTGCGCCTACGGAAAAATACGGGGCAGAACTCTCTGGCGTAAAGAATACCGAGATCAAAGATATTCTGGCCGCCCCCCAGTCATTCGAGGGTAAACCCGTAATCATCGAAGGCAAGATTACCAGCGAGTGTTTGACCGGCTGCTGGTTCTATCTTTCAGTAGGCGCGGGTAACCTGAGTATTTATGTCGATACCAAGAATTCCGGTTTTGCTATACCGCAAAAGGTAGGCAAATATATTTTAGTCGAAGGCACGGTAGCGATCAAAAAAACCGGACCCATGATCCAGGCTAAGGGAGTGGTGATAAAATGAAAATCATCACTGTAGCGTTCAAAAATTTACGGAGAAAAAAAATTCGCACTATGTTGGCTGTCGGCGGGGTGGCCATTGCCGTAGCGGTTTTAGTCAGCCTAATGGGGTTTGATGCCGGTTATCAAAAATCTTTGACCAATGATATTGATAAGATGGGTTATCAGGTTTTAGTTACCGCTAAGGGCTGTCCCTATGAAGCTGCCACTTTGATGCTTAAGGGCGGCGGTGGCCTGCGTTATATGGAGCAGGATGTATATGCGCGTATCTCCAAGGATAAAAGAGTAGATCAGATTTCTCCGCAGTTAGCCGCAACACAATTTGATAAAGAACGCCAAAGCGGCCAAGGGGGCATCGTTTTATATATGGGCGTGGATGATGCCTACCTGCGTTTAAAGCCGTGGTCAAAATTTAAATCCGGCGGGTGGTTTTCAGGAGATGAAGCCGATGAAGTGGTTATAGGTTATGAGGCGGCAGAATT
>AMWB02018870.1_pt1 | contig 12789 bp, 8 predicted proteins | sample 200311 | NCBI WGS metagenome assembly AMWB02 (sample SAMN02737377, study PRJNA173069) | bioreactor metagenome | biome: anode biofilm in microbial fuel cells | place: USA: California | collected 2010-12-16 | reverse complement strand
GGAATTCGATAGTAAGATGGATGAAATAACCAGGCAACCTGCTGTATGCATTTGCCGGGCGATGGTTGAATGTAAAAAAGGGAATTTTCTTAAAGCAAAAAAACTCCTGCTGCAGGAAAAGCCTCACGGCTTTGTTCAATATGTTTTTAACAAAACAGTTCTTATAATTGTATATTATGAATTGAACGAATTAAGGAACATTTATCCGATGACGGATACAATAAAACATTTTCTGCAGAGAAGAACTGAATTAAAGGGGCTTGCGGATAACGTGCTCAGGTTCCTGAAGTACGTCAACAAACTCGCGCGCGTGAAAAAGAATAATGGAAAGGGGATTCAGAATCTTTACCAACTTGCGTCCGATGAAAAATTGTTCTTCCACAGACCTTGGATATTAGAGAAATATAAAGAACTGAGCAATTGATATTCCTGATGTTTTTCCGGATAGAATATCCCGTGTCCTTGCCTGTATTTTCCGGTAACTACTGCCTTTGCAAATTTCACTGAAATTTCGTTTTATTATTTGCTATTTTCCATTCTGTAAAATTACCCGACTTATGAAAAAAATAGCCGCTATCATAATAGTCTTGTTAATGCCGGTCCTGAGTATTTCTCAGGTTGAAAATGTTCCGTTGCAGTTTCCGGTTTATGATTTTCTTAAAAATATGAGCGTCAAGAAACTGATTCATTTTGACGACGACAATCCTAACCTTTCGAGGTTTGAAGTTGCGGATTTTCTCAAAAGAGTTGATGCGAAAAAAACCGAACTGAGCAGGACCGATGCGGAACTCCTCGATAAATACAAGGTGGAGTATATTCCTGAAGAATCGAACAGTTCAAACACCTGGAGAATGTTCGGCAGCGGCAGAAAATTTTTCGACAACCTTGACGGTTTTCTCTCTAACAAGCAGAAGTATCTTTTTTCCGCGGGCAGCACGGGTAATAATATTTACATCGAAGGTCTGGGGAATGTATACACCGGTCATGAAATAAAACCCGACAGCAAGATAAATACTGTGATGATGGATGGCGGTATTGCGGCGCGCGGAACGCTTTTTAACCACCTCGGATATTATCTCGACTTGGGTAAGGGCGCGATGTTCGCACAAAAGGACCTTGCAACATTCATGGAACCGAGAATGAAAGTTGATTTCAAGTTCAATGAAGACACGGAAAAACTCAGGAATTACGACTATACTTCCGCATACCTGAAATATTATATCGAGCCGCTCGACAAGTTCGGCATTTCAATTCAGTTCGGCAGGGAGAAAACTACTCTCGGGTACGGGTACGGAAGCAAGACGCTGCTTTCAGGTGAAAATCCTGACCTTGATTTTCTGAAACTGAACGTCAAGTACGGCGTCGTGCGTTACACGACGATGTACGCTTCAACCGTAGGATATTTTTCAGAGAACAGAAACGAAAGATACACAAAATATTTATCCATCCAAAGATTAAAAATCTCTCTTCCGGATTTATTCGATTTCGGAATTTCCTCTAACATAGTGTATAACGGAAGAATCGAATTCGCGTACCTGAACCCCATAATGTTCTGGACCTTCGCGGAGAAATCTTTGCAGGACAGAGACAACAAGGCTTTCTCGCTTGATTTCCAGACACGTTTGTTTAAGAATGTCGAATTTCAGGGCACGCTATTTATTGATGACGACGAGTTATTCGGTTTCCTGACGGGGAAAACCGACAGGGGAGAAAAAATCGCGTTTCAACTCGGCACGTTCATTTACGAACCCCTTTCCGTTAAGAACCTTTCTCTTGAACTGGAGTACACTAAAATCCGTCCGTATACTTACTCTCATTATGACATAAAAAACAATTACAACGCTTACGGGCTTAACCTCGGGCACAGAATCGGTCCTAACGCGGACGAAATATTTTCAAGGCTTGCATATAACATCTCTGACTGGGGAAGAGCGGGCATCGAATACAGGTTCATCCGTAAGGGAAACAACATTTACGATGAATCGGGAAATCTTACAAGGAATGTCGGAGGCGACGTGCTCTACGCATTCAGAGACGAAATCGACAATTCCGACGCGCCATTTCTTGACGGCGAAAGAGTCAATACTCACAATATCGGACTAACATTCAGATTCATACCTATTAGAAATTATACATTTACGCTTTCTTACGTTTACAATCTCGATGATAATATCACCAAGGGCTTTAAGAAAGACTTCAGTTACGCATTCGCGAGAATGAATATTATATATTGAGAATGCTTAACTGATTTAAGATAAAAAGTCAAGCACTATTTCAACTATAAAATATTGCATATGTATTTTAGCCTGCAATTTTTATATTTGATTAAATTTACTGTTTTATGATTTCCCTAAAAATCATATCTAAATAAAAATATACGGAGCCGTACTATGTATAATTTTTTATCACTCAACCTGAACTGCCCCCATTGCGGACATTCTCTGATGGATCCCGAAACACTTGTTGACAACGAAACAAGCATCCTTCTTCACATCGATATAGCGAAGAAAAAAGGAGACATAAATCTCAGTTCGATTTACGGAAGTTACAATTATGTCAGTTCCGTTGAAACTCCGAAGGATGAACTTGCTGTTTTCTCCTGCCCGCATTGCGGAAAGGACGTTAACACCAGGGAAGAGTGCAACGTCTGCAAAGCCTCGATGGTGACACTAATTATGGATATGGGCGGTAAGATTAATTTCTGCTCAAGAAGCGGCTGTAAAAATCACAACGTCGAATTCGAAGACCTTAACAACGCACTGAGAAAAATGTACCAGGAATTCGGCTATCAGTCCGTTCACTCGCACGATGAGGTTATTGAAGAACTGATAGAGGAACCAGTGAATGAAGAGCAGGAGATTCTCGAAACCGGGGCTTTCCTGTATGCATACTGTCCTCATTGCCGAAGAAGTCTTATTGAATCGGATATGCTGAAACTAAAACTCGTGAAGGAAAAAAACGAAACGGGATTCGTTTTGTTAAGTCCGTATCTGAACGTGTTCTCGTCAAAATCGACTGTATTTCTAGCCGAAGGCAAGCCGGTCGGCGATTTGAGGTGTTATCACTGCGACGAAAGTCTGATGGTCAGCGACAAAAACTGCGAATTGTGCGGCTCTCCTGTCGCGGCGATTTCGATAGGCGCGCGTTCAAAACTCATAGATTTCTATATATGCTCAAAGAAAGGATGCAGATGGCACGGATTAAGCGAGGATGATATAAACGATATAAAACTCGAAGACAGTTTAGAGTGGTAGCCTTATGCTTAGGGGGCTTGTAGTTTTTATTTAAAACTAATTTAATTCAAATGTATCAAATTATCCGTAAACAGTTACTTGCAAAAGGTTCAATTGTTAAGTTTGATATCAGCGCTCCCAGAATTGCCGCGAAAGTAAAAGCGGGACAGTTTGTAATAATACGCGTTAACGAGACAGGTGAAAGAATTCCTCTTACAGTCGCGGATAAAGATGCTTTTTCGGGGACAATCACAATCATCTTTCAGGTTGTCGGAAAAACGACGGCTTTAATGCGTTCACTTAAAGAGGGAGATATTATTAAAGACGTTGTTGGACCTCTGGGTAAACCCGCCGAAGTGGAAAAAATCGGAACCGTCGTAATGGTGGGCGGAGGAACAGGCATTGCAATACTTCATCACGTCGCAAAAGCATTCAAGGAAGCGGGCAACTTCGTTATAGGAATACTGGGCGCGAAGGACAAAGACTTGCTCATACTGACTGATGAAATGTCTGCAATATGCGATGAAATTATAATTACAACTGATGACGGAAGTTTCGGCGAAAGAGGTTTCGTCACGCAGCCGATGAAAAAATACCTCGACGAGAGATACGACATAAAACTCGTATACGCCATCGGTCCGATTATAATGATGAAAAACATATGCAACCTGACGAAAAAGTACAACGTGCCTACAATGGTGAGCCTAAATCCCGTAATGATTGACGGCACTGGAATGTGCGGCGGATGCAGGGTTACAGTTGACAATAAGACGCAGTTCTGCTGTGTTGACGGTCCCGATTTTGACGGTCATAAAGTTGATTTTGACGAACTCGATAAAAGAAATTCGTTATATCTTAAAGACGAGAAGGATTCGCTTCTTGCTTCAATAAGGTAATTTATTAAATTAATCTGAATAAGCATGTTCGAAGACGTAAAATATCTTAAGTTCAAGTCTTATCTGAACACTTATTGTCCTCATTGCAGGAATACTTTTAACGTTGAGATAAAGGATAGAAAATATATCCAGTTCAAAGCGGTTTATAAAGGTGAAGACATAGACCTTAAACTCAGTCCCTATCTGGATGTGTTCGATGTCGAATCGTCAAAGGAGATTGCTAAAGACGACCTGCTCGATGATTTATTATGCCCGAGATGCAAAAAGAGTCTGATAGTACTCGAAAAGCCTTGCGGCGATTGCGGTTCACCCGTTGCGGAAGTTATAATAGCGGCTTTCTCGAGACTTCTTCCTTTCTATATGTGCATGAAGCACGGATGCACCTGGCACGGTCTGACAAAAGCCGACGAGAACAAGATAAAACTTAAAATTCCCCGGCAGGAAATGCCCGAGCAGGATATGAAACTGCGCGTGGCTAACCACGGAGAAGTGCCTTACGGATACACGACCGAACTCGCTCAACTTGAAGCGGGCAGATGCCTGCAATGCAAAGAGCCAAAATGCGTAAACGGATGCCCGGTTAACGTGGACATACCGTCTTTCATAAAACTTATAAGAGATGAAAAAATAGACGACGCCGCTAAGAAGATTAAGGAAAAAAACATCCTTCCCGCAATATGCGGAAGGGTTTGCCCGCAGGAATCGCAGTGCGAGTCGCTTTGCATTCTCGGTATCAAGGACAGACCCGTAGCGATAGGAAATCTCGAGAGGTTTGTCTCGGATTACGAAAGAAAAATGGAACTGGTTAAAATTCCGACAATCACCGCGAGGTTGAACAAAAAAATCGCCGTTGTCGGTTCGGGTCCCGCGGGACTTACGGTCGCCGCGGATTTGATACAGAAGGGTTATTCAGTTACTATCTTCGAAGCGCTGCACGAGGCGGGCGGAGTGCTCGTTTACGGCATACCTGAATTCAGGCTTCCTAAAGCGATAGTGAATTTCGAGATTGATTACCTTAAACAGATGGGTGTGCGCATTGAGATGAACACAGTAATCGGAAAAACAATCGAGATGGACGAACTCCTTCAGAATTTCGACGCCGTGTTTATCGGCGTAGGCGCGGGTCTGCCCGTTTTCATGAACCTGCCCGGAGAAACTCTCGGTAACGTGTTTTCCGCGAACGAGTATCTTACAAGAATGAATCTGATGAAGGCGTACAAATTTCCGGAATACGATACTCCAAAACCGCGCGGCAACAGGGTTGTTGTTATCGGCGGCGGGAACGTCGCGATGGATTCCGCAAGGACTGCGATAAGAACAGGTTCGAGTGAAGTAATAATCGTTTACAGACGCTCAAGACAGGAACTGCCCGCGAGACACGAGGAGGTTAGACACGCCGAGGAAGAAGGAGTGAAGTTCATGCTCCTGACTAATCCCGTGAGATATATCGGCAACGACCAGGGATTGCTAAAAGGAATGGAATGCATAAGGATGAAACTCGGCGAACCCGATTCATCGGGAAGAAGAAGACCCGTTCCGATAGAAGACTCAAATTTTATTATTAATTGCGACGTGGCTGTCGTTGCAATCGGCACATCCTCGAACCCCGTGCTTTTCCAGACCGCTCAGGATATAAAAAGGAATAAATGGGGTTATGTCGAGGTTGATCCTGAAACGAACGAGACGTCGAAGGAATTCGTTTATGCGGGCGGGGATATTGTTACGGGCTCGGCAACGGTGATAGAAGCGATGGGTGCGGGAAGGATAGCGGCGAACGCGATTCAGAAAAAACTGGCAGGCTGAAACAATTGAACATTTTAAAAATTTTAAAATATCGATAATAGATTTACTTCTATATCATTTCACAATTATACAAAATTAATTTATATGAGAGTAACGCGTATTAATAAAAAGGAACCCGCCCTTAAGGCGGAGGCGAAAGTTGATTTGAAACTTCTCGAGCCCCTGATTAAGAAATACAAGAACAAGAAAGGAAATCTGATACCGCTTCTTCAGGGAACGCAGAGTCTTTACGGATATATTCCCGCGGAAGCAATGATGATTCTGTCGAAGGAAGCGGGGCTTAAAGTAAGCGACATGTACGGCGTGGCGACGTTTTATGCCCAGTTCAGGCTCACACCCGTCGGCAAGAACATTATTAAAATCTGCCACGGCACCGCGTGTCACGTCCAGAACGCGAAAGCCGTAACCGAAGACCTTCAGAACTTCCTCGAAGTGAAAGACGGTGAAACGACGCCCGATAACCTGTTCACGCTTGAAACCGTGGCGTGCCTCGGTTGCTGCTCGCTCGCTCCCGTTATGATGATAGGGGATGAAACGTACGGTAAACTCAGCGGAAAGAAGGCTGTCGAAGTTATTAAGGAAATTAAGAGAAAAGAAACTCTGAATCAGAAAAAAAGTTTAACTGAAAATATATCAAAGAATTAAAAAACCGGATTTATATAAATGGCACAAACAAAAGTAATAGTAGGACTTGGAAGCTGCGGAATCGCGGCGGGCGCCGGAAAAGTTTATGAAGAACTTCAGCGTATAAAGGAAGCGGACAACCTCGATTTTGAACTTAAAAAAACGAGTTGCATAGGTATGTGTTTCAAAGAGCCTCTCGTGGAGATAATCGACGAAACGGGTTCTTACATGTACGGCGAAGTGGACGCTAAGAAAGCCGATGAAATCGTGGAAAAACATATCGTGAATTTCACTCCTGTAAACGAATATATAGTAAAATCGGACGTCGTAGAGACAAAATTCAATAATTATTTTGACGGACAGGTAAAGATTGCTTTAAGAAACTGCGGATACATTGATCCGGAAAATATCGACGAATACGAATCCAGAGGCGGTTATCAGGCGATTAAAAAAATCGCGGGCGAGAAAATCGGAGTGCAGGATGTAATTAAATCCATTCTCGACTCCGGTCTTAGAGGAAGAGGCGGCGGCGGTTTCCCGACAGGCCTGAAATGGAAATTTGCCAACAACAACAGGTCGAAAGAAAAATATCTGATTTGCAATGCCGACGAAGGCGACCCGGGAGCGTTCATGGACAGGTCCGTCCTCGAAGGCGACCCTCATTCGGTTCTTGAGGGGATGATAATCGGTGCTTATGCCATCGGTGCGTCGGACGGAGTAATCTACTGCCGCGCGGAATATCCGCTTGCAATCAAACGCCTGAACATCGCCATAAAACAGGCGCGCGAGAAAGGTTATCTGGGCAAGGACATTCTCGACATTGAAGGTTTTGATTTCGACCTGTATATAAAAGAAGGTGCGGGCGCTTTCGTCTGCGGCGAGGAAACAGCGCTTATTGCTTCCGTTGAAGGCGAGAGAGGAATGCCGAGAAAAAGACCTCCGTTTCCTGCGGTGTCGGGTCTGTGGCGTAAACCCACAAATATAAACAACGTGGAGACCTACGCGAACATTCCATGGATAATAACTAACGGCGCGAAAGAATACGCTAAGTACGGTACGGAAAAGAGCAAGGGCACGAAGGTGTTCGCCCTGACGGGAAAAATCAAGAACGGCGGGCTCGTCGAAGTGCCGATGGGTATAACTATAAAGGATATAATATACAAACTCGGCGGCGGTATAATCAACGATAAGAAGTTCAAGGCGGTTCAGTTGGGCGGTCCTTCGGGCGGTTGTATTCCCGAATATCTTTCACACACTATCGTTGATTATGATTCTGTGAACGCTACGGGCGCGATTATGGGCTCGGGCGGAATGGTTGTGATGGACGAAACAACCTGTATGGTCGATATCGCGAGGTTCTTCCTCGAATTCACCTGCAAGGAGTCCTGCGGCAAGTGCACGTTCTGCAGAGTCGGAACAAAAAGAATGCTCGAGATTCTCACGAGAATCACGGAAGGCGAAGGCAGGGACGGCGATATTGAGAAACTCGAAGAACTCGCATACCAGATTAAAGACGGCTCGCTTTGCGGGCTCGGTCAGACAGCTCCGAATCCCGTACTTACTACGATAAAGTATTTCAGGGACGAATATGAAGCGCACATAAGGGACAAAAAATGCCCCGCTCTGAACTGCAAAAAACTTCTTACTTACGAGATTATCGAAGACAAGTGCACGGGGTGCATGGTTTGCAAGCGCGGATGCCCGACAAAAGCAATTTCGGGCGAAAAGAAAATGCCGCATTTCATAGACCAGTCGATTTGCATTAAGTGCGGAGACTGTTACTCTAAATGCAAATTTGACTCTATTAAAATTTATTAGGGAATGGTTTCGATTTTCCATTTTCAAAATTCGAAAACAGAATTAGTAAAAATAAAAAGACAAGATAAAATATAAATGGACAAACTAAACATAATACTAAACGGAAAATTAGTAAACGGTTTTCAAGGCGAAACGATACTTCAACTCGCAAAAAGAAACGGCGTCGAAATTCCAACATTATGCAACGATGAGCGGCTCGAACCGTATTCTTCCTGCTTCGTGTGCGTGGTTGAAGTGGAAGGAATGAGAGGACTTCAGCCGTCTTGCTCGACGAAGATAGCCGAAGGTATGAAGGTGAATACCGATAGCGAGAAAATAAGAAAATCACGAAAGTCGGCTCTTGAACTTCTTCTCAGCAATCATTACGCGGATTGCACAGCCCCGTGCAAGCAAACCTGCCCGGCGGGCGTTGACGTTCAGGGATACATCGCGCTCATAAACAAAGGAATGTACCGCGAGGCGGTCGGACTTATCAAGAAAGTGAATCCGCTTCCCGCTATTTGCGGAAGGGTCTGCGTGCGGCCTTGCGAAGTTGCCTGCAGAAGAAACCTGCTTGAAGGTAAAGGCGTCGGTATTGATTATCTGAAGAGATACGCGACGGATATGGACCTCGCGTCGGACGATAAATTTATGCCGGAAGTGAAACCGCCGACTGGTAAAAAGGTAGCGGTTATCGGCGCCGGTCCCGGCGGATTAACTTCAGCATACTATCTGGCTATTGAAGGACACGAAGTCGAAATATTCGAAGCAAGCCCGCATCCGGGCGGAATGCTGAGGTACGGCATTCCTCCGTACAGGCTTCCGAATGAAATTATAGATAAAGAAACCGAAAGCATCGAACAACTCGGTGTTAAGATTAATTACAACACGAAATTAGGCGGGAACATCAGTTATAAGGATTTAAAGGAAAAATTTGATTCCGTTATTCTGGGTATCGGCTCGCAAAACGGAACGAGCATCGGCTGCGACAACGATAAGGCGGAGAATGTTCTTTCCGGAATCGATTTTCTGCGGAACATGGAAATGACCGGTCAGCGGTACGATTTCTCTGGAAAGAAAGTAGCGGTAATCGGAGGCGGAAACACCGCGATGGACTGCTGCAGAACTTCAATGCGGTGCGGCGCGGAAAAAGTGTACGTGATTTACAGGCGTACGGAAAAAGAAATGCCCGCGAATCCTATTGAAATTCACGAATCAAAACTCGAAGGCATCGAGTACATGTTCCTGACCGCTCCGGCAAGAGTTAACGTTGACGAGGGCGGGAAGTTAAAGACCCTTACCTGCTATAAGATGGAACTCGGAGAGCCCGACGCTTCAGGCAGAAGAAGGCCCGTTAAAGTTGACGGCTCGGAATTCGAAGTGGAACTCGATTATATCCTCGCGGCTATTGGTCAGAAGACAAACGTGAATTTCCTCGAAGATATAAACAAGAACTCTGACGAAAAACTTGTAGTGAACAAATGGGGGGATATTGACGCGGATAAGAAAACGCTCCAGACATCAATTAAAAGCGTATTCGCTTGCGGTGACGGGGTAACAGGTCCCGCTACGCTGATTGAAGCAATCGCTCAGGGGAGAAAAGCAGCCGTTAGTTGCGGCCAGTATCTTTCGGGACTTCCGCTTACAGGAGCAAAGTATGAATTTATCAGCAAGCGGGATAACTTCGAGAAGCAAAAACCGGAAGACTACAGCGGTAAATTCAGCGAGCAGATTAGAGAAGAAATGCCTACACTCGACCCTGTCAAGAGAAGGAATTTCGAAGAGGTGGAACTTGGTTATACCGCCGCTGCCGCTCACGAAGAAACAAAAAGGTGTCTTGAATGCGGTTGTACGGAATACTATACCTGCGACCTTAAAAAGTATTCGACAGACTACGAAGCCCAGCAGAAAAAATTCGAGGGTGATTATAGAAAATACGACATTGATTTCAGACATCCTTATATTGAAATTGACAACAACAAATGCATTCTCTGCTCCAGATGCGTCAGGATTTGCAAGGACGTCGTCGGGGCGAACGCGCTCGGACTAGTAAACAGGGGATTCGAGACCTACGTCGCTCCGAGCATGGGCACGAGCCTGCTTGATACAACCTGCGAATCATGCGGTATGTGCATTTCAACCTGTCCTACGGCAGCGATGTCCGAAAACTTTAAGTTCAAGCCCGGACCGCTCGAACTTGAATCGTTCGAAACAATCTGCAACTACTGCTCGACGGGATGCGCGATAAAGATACACCATCACAACGGATTCGTGATGAAAGTCACGGGCGGCGAAGGAACAATAAACAGACTCGGAAGCGTTTGCAGGATGGCGAAATTCGGTTATGGTTATCTTAACGACGGAAAGCGCCTTCTGAAGCCGCTGTTGAAAGTCAACGGAAAATTTGAAGAAATTACTTTTGAAAAAGCGTTCGATATTATTGTTAAGAAAGTCACTTCTGTAAATCCCGATGAAAACGCTTTCTTCGCGGGAGCGAGAATGACGAACGAGGAACTTTACCTCATACAGAAATTCGCGCGCGCGGCTGTCAAAACAAATAACGTAGAAAGTTTTCATTATCTTAACAGGGGAAACGCTTACAGGACTGTCACCGAAGGCAACGTTCCCTTCACGCAGATAAAGAACGCCAATTCTGTTTACGTGCTCGGCTCGGAAACGAATTACGAAAACGCCGTCGTGGGATATATGATAAACAATGCCAAGACGCTGTACGGCACGAAAGTGGAAGTAATAACGGATATTGCAAACGACAGGAACGCGTTTAAGGCTGACAAGGTTCTGAACGTGAAATCTTATTATTATTTCGTGAAAGCCGTGAATCACTTCATTCTTGCGAACGGACTTGAGAACGGGATATTCATCAAGGACCACGTTAAAGGATTTGACGAATACAAGAAATCCCTCCTCACGGAAGATTTCAACGATTTGCTGAAACAATCGGGCGTGTTCTTTGAAAAAAGACTGATTGACTTCGCCACGGAATTCAATAATGATTCGAAGGCTGTCATAGTATTTTCGGAAAAACACATAACGTCGGAAACTGCAAAGGAACTGCTTAACCTTGTTCTGATAACCGGCAAATACGGAAAAACTTCAAGCGGTCTCGTATCGCTAAAAGAAAAGAACAACTCTCAGGGATTGTTCGATATGGGCATCACTCCGGAGTACAACGCAGGTCATAAACACGTTGATGATGCCGCGTACAACGAGCACGTGAAGAAAATCTGGGGCATCAAGGAACTTCCTCAGAATTACAATAATGTTTATGAACTTCTTAACGGCGGAAAAATCAAAAACATGTTCATTTTCGGCGAAGATCCTCTGGGATGCGCGCTGGATAAACATTCAGTATCGGAATTGCTGGACAGGACCGAATTCAGAGTAGTCATGGATTACTTCCTGACGGATACCGCGCAAAGCGCCGACCTCGTGCTCCCCGCTTCATATCCGTTCGAAAGCGGCGGAAGTTATTCGAATACGCAGAAATTTATTCTGCCTTTTGACAGGGAGAAAGACACCAAACTCGAAATGAAAACCTTCGCGCAGATGATATCGCTTATGTCGAAATTCGGTATAAAGAACAAACTCGATCTGACTCACAACATAACTCTTGAAATCGCCGCGCTTCTCAGGGATAATGCGTTCGCTTCAAACGGCGCCCCGAAACAACTCGAATTCACGAACGGCGAAAACAAAGCGAGAATGTTCAACTACGGCTGTGATTACATAATGAAGCGTTTCGAGGAAAGTTTTGAAAAAAACATTGAAGAAGCAAAACATTAAATTAAAATAATATCATGGAAACATTTAAAAACGTTGACGAAATTCTTGACTTCGCGATTGCATCCGAACAGAAAGCGGTTGACTTTTATAATGAGTTGTCGGAAAGAGTCAGGAACGAAGAAATGAAATCGGTTTTTCTCGAGTTCGCTCAGGAAGAAGTGAAGCACAAAGCCCGGCTGACAAAGATTAAAGAAGACAGAACGTTTGACGTGCCGTATGAAAAAATATCGGATCTGAAAATCAGCGATTACGTGGATTCGGTCGTAATTAAACCCGAAATGAGTTATCAGGAAGCCTTAATCGTCGCGATGAACCGCGAGAAAGCGGCTTTCAACCTGTACACGCGGCTTTCGACGAAGACTGACGTTCCCGAATTGAAACAACTTTTCCTTTCGCTGGCTCAGGAAGAATCGAAACACAAACTCCGCTTTGAAATGGAATACGACGAATTCGTCCTGCGCGAGAATTAATCATTTTCTATAAAAATTTTATCAAGCCCCATACGGGGCTTTTTTTTATTTGAAAACTCAAAATGTAAATTTTAAAGATGCAATTTTTAGTGGAAAATATTTTTGAAATGATTTATTTGAAAACTTTAAATTAAACAAAAAAGCCCCTTAAAAGGGGCTTTT